>ERZ836760.155-NODE-155-length-110911-cov-85.782583_pt1 | contig 110911 bp, 96 predicted proteins | sample MGYA00519941_ERZ836760 | MGnify/ENA primary metagenome ERZ836760 (study PRJEB31850, sample SAMEA3708807) | human gut metagenome | biome: human gut; feature: human-associated habitat; material: faeces | place: China | collected 2014 ... | reverse complement strand
TGGAGAAGCGTGCTGACGACTTCGCTGCTGAAGTTGCAAGCATGGTGAAGTAATTTAACCTTTGGGTTGAATCTGGGAGCTGCAGTACCCGTAACAGGGCGCTGCGGCTCCTTTTTTGTTTGTGTTTGCCGGGCGGATGTGCTATCATAGAGAAAACAGAAAGAAGGGAGGACGAAAAGCAATGCGCAGTGTAAACAAAACGTCTCTCCGAATGGAGAGCATGATCGGATAAGGAGAATCCCTTATGAAAAAACAAACCATGACTCTTGCGGGCATCCCTGCCATCCTGTACGGCAGCCGGAGCCGGAATGTTTACCTCTATCTCCACGGCAAGAACGGCTGCAAGGAAGAGGCGGAACGTTTTGCCGCTACAGCCTGTGAAGCTGGCTGGCAGGTGCTGGCTATCGACCTGCCCGGGCATGGCGCACGGAAAAACAGCCCTGAGCGGCTTCTGCCATGGGTGGCTGTGCCGGAGATAGAAGCCGTATATGCCCGCATGAAGCCGGTGTGGGCGCATATCCGGCTGTATGGCGTAAGCATCGGCGCGTGGCTTGCCATGCAGGCGCTGCAGGGAGACGCGCCGGAACAGGCCCTTCTGGTCTCTCCGGTGGTGGATATGGAAGCTCTCATCACGAATATGATGCAATATGCCCATGTGACCGAGGAACAGCTGCAGCGGGCAGGGGAGATCCCCACGGATCTTGGGGAGACCCTCTCATGGCCGTATCTGTGCTGGGTGCGGGAACATCCGCTGCACTGGCATGGCCGCACGCAGGTGCTGTATGGTGACAGGGATGCCCTGACCAGCCGCACCATGATCGAGCGCTTCCGTCAGGAAAGCGGGGCGCATCTGACGATCATGGAGGGCGGGGAGCACTGGTTCCACACCGAAGTACAGCTTGCCGTGCTGCAGAGCTGGGAGGAACACCAGTGCTGAACCTCAGATATCAGAAAGCCACGCTGGAAGATCTGGAATTGCTTGTGACGGTGCGCTGCCGGGTGCTGCGGGCGGCCAATCTGCTGCCGGATGATGCTCCGTTGCCGGAGGTAGAGTGTCAGACATGGGCCTATTACCGGAAGGCTTTTGCCGAGGACACCCACACGGCATATCTCGTCTGGGACGGAGATACACTGGTTGGCACGGGCGCTGTGAGCTATTTTCAGGTCATGCCGACCGTTCACAACCCCACCGGTCAAAAGGCATATATCATGAACATGTACACGGCACCGCAGTACCGGCGTCAGGGTGTTGCGGCGCATACCCTTGCATTGCTGGTGGAGGATGCGCACCGGCGCGGAGTAACGGCCATCTCGCTGGAAGCGACCGCGATGGGCAGGCCGTTGTATGAGCGGTTTGGCTTTGTGTCGATGGAACACGAAATGGAACTGCCGGAAGAATAACAAAAAACAGCCGCTGACGGCGTGAAACTGTCAGCGGCTGCTTCGTTTTTACGGATTCAGTTCAGCAGGATCTGAAAGATCAGACCTTTGCCTCGCTGTTGTGCTCAGCGTTTTTATAGGCCTTGAAGGAGTGGAACACGATGTTCAGGCCCAGAACGATCAGCAGCACGGCCAGAATCAGCTGCAGGCCGTTTGCGATGAACACAGCACCCCAGGTGGTCTCGCCAGCGGGGATGGTGACAGCAGCGGCATTGCTGATGGCCTTGATCATAGCGATCAGGCGCTGCACCAGAGCGGTGAAGGTGACGCACAGCATGATGACCAGCGGAGGGAAGATCATCTTGTTGCTGCGGCCGGTGACCTTCAGGAACACGCACAGGGTGGCCAGAACCAGAGCGCTCAGCAGCTGGTTTGCAGAACCGAACAGGGGCCAGATGTTGGCGTAGCCGATCTTGGTCAGCAGGAAGCCGAAAGCCAGAGTCAGGAAGGTGGAGAAGTACACGTTGCACAGCAGCTTGCGCCAGCCCTCAGCATGCTCCATGTCGTCCACGCTGAACAGCTCCTGAAAGCTCATGCGGCCGATACGGGCCACAGCATCCAGACTGGTCAGGGCCAGTGCGGAAACGCACATGGTCATAAACACAGAGGCAAAGTGCTGGTCAAGGCCGAAGCCCACAAAGAAGCTGGCAACGCCGCGGCTGAAGACCTGGAACGGAGTGCCGTCTGCGGGGGTGCCGTCTGCAGCAGCAGAAGCACCGGCCACACACAGGGCGATGACAGCCAGCAGGCTTTCCAGCACCATGGCGCCATAGCCGACCTTCAGCATATCCTTCTCATTGGTAACGGTCTTGGAGGAGGTGCCGGAAGACACCAGACTGTGGAAACCGGAAACAGCGCCGCAGGCAACGGTAACGAACAGGATGGGGAACATGGTGCCCAGCTTGGCGTTGGTAAAGCCGGTGAACACCGGCAGGTTCATGACGGGATGGTTGACGATCAGGCCCAGAACAGCACCCACGATCATGGCCACGAACATAAAGGTGGTCATGTGGTCACGGGGCTGCTTCAGCAGCCACATGGGCAGGACAGCGGCAAAGAAGATGTACACAAAGGTGATGTAGCTCCATGCAGCCTTGCCCAGAATGATGGGGAAGTTTGCACCCACCACAAAGGACAGCACGATGAATACGATGCTGATCACATTCTCTTTCCAGCCGGTGAAGTGCAGGTTCTTCTGCAGCAGGCCAAAGATCACGGCGAACACCATGAACATGATGGAGACCATGCCGGCAGCACCGTTGGTCTGGGCAGCCTCCACCAGAGCACCATCAGCACCGTAGGCATTGAAGGTGCCGGCCACCATGTCGGCAAAGGCAGCAATGACGATGCCGCAGAACAGCCAGCAGAACAGCAGAAACAGCTTGCGGCCGGTCTTGCCGATGTACTTTTCGATCAGCATGCCCATGCTCTTGCCGTCGTTCTTAACGGAAGCATACAGAGCGCCGAAGTCGGTGACAGCACCGAAGAAGATGCCGCCCAGCAGCACCCACAGCAGCACCGGCAGCCAGCCGAAAGCAGCGGCCTGGATCGCACCGGTAACAGGGCCTGCACCGGCAATGGAGCTGAACTGGTGTGCAAACACGGTCCAGCCGTCGGTGGGAACGTAGTCCCGGCCGTCCTCATGGACAACTGCCGGGGTCTTGGCAGAGGGGTCGATGCCCCACTTGTTTGCCAGCCAGCGGCCGTAAAGCATATAAGCGCCAAACAGACACACGGCTGCGATCAATACGATGACCAGCGTATTCATTGTTTTTACCTCTTTCCTTTTTTGGCATCCGGCAAATGTCAGCGGCATGGGTGCGGCAGGGTGTAAAAAAAGGCCCCGTCCTCCTGCGTTCGTTCCATTTGGGACGAACCATCGAAGACGAAGGCCTTCACATACACTGCACATTGTGTATGGAATACTCCGCGATACCACTTCGTTTGCTGCACAGGGCAGCCACTCCCAGCGTACATACATACGCAGCCCCGTAACGTGGGCAAAACGGCCATGCATTACTGGAAGGCGGGGTCAGCGCCTTTGTTCACACAGGCTGCTCGCAGGGGAGAACGCTTTGCTCCTGACTGCTGCCCTTGCATCAGATGGGCGGCTCTCTGGGAGAGGGTGCTGCAAAGGATCATGTCCTGTTCATCGCATTTGCCGAATGATTGTCCGTATTTTAGTGCGGGATTCACAAATTGTCAATATCTTTGGCACAAGTTCGGAGGATACACTAATTCGGGAAAGCGTTCTGCAATAATTTTTAGGTGATTTTTGTTCATGCGTGAAACGAAGAAAACTATACACCCACACGAATGAAAAGAGTTCACGCCAAGGGCTTGACTTTCACACTTTGATGTGCTAAAGTGGTGATGCAAGAAAGAACCGGAACAGTTCCGAAACATTTAAAAGAGGGAACGCTCCCAAAACCGGACAGTCCGCTGCGGCGGCAAGGAGAACATTCATGGCAGATAAAAATTCCAGAAGAAACCAGACCACCGATGCACTGTTTGATGCCATCCTCAGTCTGGAAACGCGGGAGGAGTGCTACAACTTCTTTGAAGACCTGTGCACTGTAAAGGAGATCTCGGATATGGCGCAGCGGCTGGAAGCGGCAAAGATGCTGCTGGACGGCAGGACCTACGATCAGATCGTGAAGGCAGTGGAGATCAGCACGGCCACCATCAGCCGCATCAACCGCTGCATCCAGTACGGCTCCGGCGGCTACCGCGAGACCATTGAAAAGGTGCGCGGCACACAGGACCCTAAAAAGCAGGAGTAACACCGGCGTACCCGGCAGACATAGAATGGGGCGTACACCGCCCCTGACCGGATGAACGAAAGGAAGGTTTTATCATGTCTGCTGAGAACTGTATCGATACCACCCGCTGCCCCTGCCCCTGCCTGCCCAAGGTGACGCTGGAGCAGGCGGTCATTGACCTTGTGGAGAGCATCGCTCTGCAGGAAAATGCCCTGAGCCACATCCTGTGCGCCGAAAGCCGGAAGATGGACGCCGCCATGAAGCTGGACGGTCTGGACCTGTGCAAGCTGCTGGAAGTAAACGATTCGGCCACCAACATGGTGCACGCCGTGGCAAATCTGGAGCTGGTGCTCAAGGATAAGCTGGAGTTCGTCTCCAACAACCTGTACTACCCGCCTGCGGATGCCGCAGCGAAGTAAGAAGATGCTGAAAGGCCTGTCCGGATGCCGGGCGGGCCTTTTCTCTGCTTGAATGCATAATTTTTGTAAAAACCATTTGTTGGAATTGCTGATAACGGGATTCTGTGCTATACTATACAATGTATCACCATGAAAGTGAGGAAATTTACAAATTGCTGAACTACGATGCGATCCTGTTTGATGTGGACGGGACCCTGATCGATTCCGCTCCCGGTATCATAAATACATTAAAAGAAGTCTTTGTCAAGATGGGCGTGGACACCACAAATGTGAACCTGCGCCGCTACCTTGGCCCGCCGCTGCGCAAGAGCTTTGGTGAGCACTTTACCGACCCGGCCCTCATTGAAAAGGCCACCGACCTGTACCGCGACAGCTACGCCGTCAAGGGCAGCCACGAGTGCGCCGCCTACCCCGGTGCAGCAGAGATGCTGCAGCGCCTGAAGGACGCGGGCCTTGTGCTGTGCACCGCTACCTCCAAGCCCACGCAGGTCGTTACGCCCATTCTGGAAGAAAAGGGCCTTGCAGGCTATTTTGACTTTATCGGCGGCGCGTCCATGGACGAGAGCCGCGACACCAAGACCGACGTGGTGCGCCATGTGCTGGCCCAGCCCATGATGCAGGGCAGGCGGGTGCTGATGGTGGGCGACCGCAACGACGACATGCGCGGCGCTGCGGACTGCGGGCTGGATGCCGCCGGTGCGCTGTACGGCTACGGCAGCAGGGAAGAGCTGGAACCCTTCCACCCGGTGCTGCTGGCCGAAAGCTGCGCCAGCCTTGCAGACCAGATCCTGAACGGACAGGCATGACCGGAAGGCCCTGTGCCGGAAACGAAATGAATGGTGAGAGATATGAGAAATACACGACCGGAAAAGCAATCGCTTACTCCTATGCAGAAGCAGGCTGTGCTGGTGTGCAGTGTGTGCGCGCTGGCAGCCATTCTGACCATTGCCATTACCATGACGCTGCTCAAGCGCGGCAAGAACCCTGCGGCCCCGGTGGAACAGCCCTCCAGCGAGGTGCTGGTGCCGGGCGAAGAGGATATCTCGGATCACTACCAGATCAGCGAGACCTCTGCCGCCCTGCTGCCGGAGACCGCCGACGCGGGCGAGAGCTACCAGAAGGAAACGCTGTTCCTCGGCGATTCCAACACGGTGCGCCTGTACGCCAACGGCCTGATCAGCCTGCAGCAGTTCTGCGCCAAGGAGGGCATTGGCACCCATGCCGCCCTGAACGAGGGCATCGTTACCTTTAAAAAGGACAGCAGCACCTACACCATCGCGCAGGCCGTGGCCAAAATGAAGCCCCGCCGCGTGGTCATCATGCTGGGCACCAACGATACCGGCATGAGCGTGGACGAGTTCATCAGCAACTACACCGCGCTGGTGCAGGCCATTCAGGAAAGCTACCCCTACACCGACATCATCGTGAACACGGTGCCGCCGGTGCCCGCAAACCACGCAAACTACCCCCACATGGACCAGACCAAGATCGACGACTTCAACATGGCCCTGCTGTCCATGTGTGAGCAGATGGGCCTAAAGTTCCTCAACAGCGCCGAAGCGCTGAAGGATGCCAACGGCTATGGCCGCGAGGATTACTACCAGACCGGCGATATCCACCTGAAGCCCGTGGGCCTGAAGGCCATGCTGAGCTATCTGCGCACCCACGCTTACCAGACCGACGACCGCCGGCCCGACACCGCCAACATCCCCACCCGCGCCGAGTATACCCCGAACCCCAGCTCTGCGGTGACAGCACCCAGCAGCTCGGAGGCTGCAGGCTCTTCCGAAGAGCAGGGTGTGCTGTATCAGGCCAGCTACCGGGTGGACAAGACCGGCGGCACCCTTTCCAGCGGCAGCGACAGCGGCAAGACATCCCTCTCCTATGAAGTGACCAGCGCCGCCCAGTCCATCAGCGTGACGGCTGTGCCGCAGGACGGCTATGTGTTCGTCAAGTGGAGCGACGGCGTGACCCAGAAGACCCGCACCGATACGAACTTCAAGCAGAACGTGGACGTGACCGCCGTGTTTGCAGCGGCTTCCGTGCATATCAGCAGCACCGGCAAGGCTGTGCTGGGCGATTCCTACACCTTTACCGCAAAGCTGGGCGGCAAGCACCTCACTGCCGACAGCATCCGCTGGTACGCCAACGGTGTGGAAGTGCCGCAGGCGGCGGGCAAGACCACCGTCAAGGTGGAGATCGACCCCTCCATGCTCGATGCGACCTTTAAGGTGTACGCAGTGGCAAGCTACAACGGCTGCACCGTTACCAGCAACACCCTGAATGTGACGGTCAGCGGCGTAAGCTCCGGCAGCTCTTCGTCCGGCTCCGGCAGCAGTTCCGGCTCGTCCGGCAGCACGTCGGGCAGCGGTTCTTCCGGCAGCACCAGTTCTTCCGGTGCATCGTCCGGCACCACCTCCGGGGCATCCTCCGGGGCTACATCCACCTCCGGCAGCTCGTCTCACAGCTCTTCCAGCAGTGAGAGCACGGCTTCCCCGGCAGGCTCAGCTTCTGCTTCCAACGGAACAGCCAGCTCTTCCCACAGCACCAGCTCGTCCCACGCGGACTCTGGTGAGAGCAGCTCGGCTTCCCATAGCAGCTCCAGCAGCGAGAGCAGCTCTGCAAGCTCTGGCAGCTCCCATGCGGCTTCGGAATCCAATGCCAGCAAGGAAGCCGCCAACGAGCAGTCCGCATCCACGGACTCCGCGTCCTGAGACTGTCACCCCGGCCTGCTGTGCCGCATAGGCTGGCAGGAAGGGAGGCGTTTGCATGTACTACGAGGAACCCCGCATCCCGGCGCTGCCCGGGGAAGAGAACGTGACCGACGGCAGCGTGGACGATTACGGCACCGACTGGGAGAACGTGGACAATGGCGCGCTGGAAGAGGAAATGGCAAAGTGTGCTGCCACCCCCTGTGATGTCAAAACCACCTGCCCGGACAACGATCCGGAGCAGACGGACGTACCACCGTACGAAATTGTAACAGAATGATGTGAAGCCAGCTCTGTTTACGGCAGGGCTGGCTTCTGCCTGTTGTTGAGCGCATGGCAGCTGAGGCCATGGCAGAAGGAAAAGAGGGAAGACATATGGCAAAATACTATTGCATCCTGTTCGATGCAGACAACACGCTGCTGAATTTCGACGCAGCAGAAAGCAAGGCACTGGCCGAAACGCTGGTGAACTACGGCATTGAGCCGGATGCTGAGACCGTGCAGACCTACCGCACTATCAACGAGGAGCTGTGGCGTCAGCTGGAAAAGGGCCAGATCAAGCGGGAAAAGCTCATGGCGGAGCGGTTCACCCGCTTCCTCAAGGCCATTGATGCCGCCGGTGACGGAGCCGAGATGAACCGCTTCTATCTGGAACAGCTCTCCACCCACCCGGACCTGATGGGGCCGGAAGTGCTGGATGTGCTGCGGGAGCTTTCCGAGGTGGCAACGCTGGCCGTTGTGACCAACGGCTTCCAGAAGGTGCAGACCCGCCGTCTGGCCGAGAGCGGTGTGCTGAACTTTATGGAGGACGTGTTCGTCTCCGAGAAGATGGACAGCGAAAAGCCGAACCGGAAGATCTTTGATGCGGCCCTGCGCGCCCTTGGCGTGGAGAACCGCGAGCATGTGCTGGTGGTGGGCGACGGCCTGAGCAGCGACATTCAGGGCGGCGTGAATGCGGGCCTTGACACCTGCTGGTATAACCCCAGCCACGCCGAGAACCCCGGCAAGGTGGTGCCCACCTACGAGATCGCAGACCTGAAAGAGCTGTACCCGCTGGTGATGGAGCAGGAAGAGCTGGCCAATGTGGGCCTGAAGAACCGCCGCCACCAGTGCTGAGCCAATAAGCGGATGGAGAACGGGATCATAAAACTATGCTGATACATTTGGAAAAACTAGGCAAGAGCTTTGGCGAGAAGATCGTGCTGCACGATGTGACCGCCAGTGTCGAGCGGGAGGACCGCATCGGCATCGTGGGCCAGAACGGCGCGGGCAAGACCACCCTGCTCAAGATTTTGACCGGCGAGTACCAGGACTACGAAGGTGAGTTCAGCGTGACCCACGGCGTGACGCTGGGCTATCTGGAACAGAACGCAAAGCTGGATGCCACGCTGGATCTCTACGGCGAGATGCGCTCCACCTTTGCCCCTGTGCTGGATGCCATGGCCCAGATGCAGGTGCTGGAACGCAAAATGGCCGCGCAGCCGGACGACACGGAGCTGCTGGCCCGGCACGACCAGCTGCAGAACATCGTAGATGCCGCCGACGGCTACAACATGGATGTGAACATCAAAAAGGTGCTGTCCGGCATGGGCTTTGCGCAGGATACATGGCAGAAGAACATTGCGGTGCTCTCCGGCGGCGAGCTGACGCGGCTGCGGCTGGCAAAGCTGCTGCTGGAAAAGCCGGACGTGCTCATTCTGGACGAGCCCACCAACCATCTGGACTTTGCCACCATGGAATGGCTGGAAAACTACCTCAAAAGCTATTCCGGTGCGGTGCTGGTGGTCAGCCACGACCGCTACTTCCTCGATAACGTGTGTACGAAGATCTGGGAGGTCTCCTTCCAGACCATGACCACCTACAAGGGCAACTTCTCGGCCTACCTGCCCCAGAAGGAAGCCGCCGATGCCCTGCGCCAGAAGCAGCACGATGCAGATGTGGCACTGGCCGAAAAGCTGCAGGACTACGTGGACCGCAACCTTGTGCGCGCTTCCACCACCAAAATGGCCCAGAGCCGCCGCAGGCAGCTGGAAAAGCTGGAGATCACCGAAGCGCCCAAGGACGAGACCAACCAGCTCAAGTTCCGGTTTGAATATGACGTAGAACCGTGGAACGAGCTGGTGCTGCTCAAGAACCTGACCATCAAAATAGGGGAGCGCACCCTGCTGGAACCCTTTACCTACACGGTGTGCCGCGGCCAGCGGCTGGTGATCGCAGGGCCCAACGGCGCGGGCAAGTCCACCCTGATGCAGGTGCTGGATGGCAAGCGCCGCCCCTCCGGCGGCATGGTGCGGCTGGGCACCGGCGCACGGCCCAGCATCTTTGCCCAGCAGCAGAACCGTCTGGGGCAGGGCCGGGTCATCGATGTGATCTGGAACAAGTACCCCCGCATGACCGAGCTGGAGGTGCGCAGCCATCTGGCAAAGCTGGGCTTCCGGGGCGAGACGGTGTTCAAGCCCTGCGAGGCGCTTTCCGGTGGCGAGCTGGCCCGCCTGCGCTTTGCGGAGATCGTGCTGGAACGGCCCAACCTGCTGTTTCTGGACGAGCCCACCAACCATCTGGACATCTACACCCGCGAAAACCTGACCGAGGCCCTCATGGCCTACACCGGCACGCTGCTGCTGGTCACCCATGACCGCCACCTGATGAACAGTCTGGCCTGCCCCATCCTCTACCTTGAGGACGGCAAGGCCACCCTCTACCCCAGCTACGATGCCCTGATGGGCCGCAGCGCCCCGGCCCCTGCCGTGCAGAAGGCCGCCGAACCGGCCAAGACCGGCTACGGCAGGGAGCAGCGCCGCCGCCGCGCCGAGCTGCGGGCCAAGATCAAGGCCTGCGAGGACGAGATGGAAGCCTGCGGTGCACGCGAAGTGGAGCTGGACAACGAGATCAACTCCCCCGAGGTGTACAACGACCCCGACCTGCTGCGCCAGAAGAGCGACGAGCTGAGCGACCTGCGCTTCCATCAGGAAGAGCTGTTTGCCGCGTGGGAAGCCGCCATGGAAGAGCAGGAAAGCTACGAGCAGAGCCAGCAGACCGAAGAGTAAAGGAGGGTGCCGCATGCCCCAAAACAGACGCAGTTACGAAAAAACGCGCCGCATCGCCCTTTCCGGCCTGCTGTTTGCGCTGGCCATGGCGCTTTCGTTCATTGAGGGCACGCTCACCATCCCGGGCCTTTTGCCGGGCATGAAGCTGGGCCTTGCCAACATCGTGGTGATGTACGCGCTGTTTTTCATGGGGCCAAGGCAGGCGCTGGTGCTGGACGTGCTCAAGGCACTGTTCGTGTTTCTGGTGTCCGGCTTCACGGCGGGCCTTCTCTCGCTGTGCGGCGGCCTTTTGTCCCTGCTGGTGATGTGGGTGCTGTACTACCTGCTGCCGGTGCGGCCCACCTGGTTCATCCTGTCCGTATGCGGCGCGCTGGCCCACAACATCGGCCAGCTGCTGGGTGCGGGCGTGATCATCTCGTCCTCGCTCTCGTTCTACTACGCGCCGGTCATGCTGGTGCTGGGCCTTGTGATGGGCGCACTGACCTCCATCACCCTCAAGGCCCTGCTGCCGGCTCTTGGCAAAATGGGCTTCTCCACGCAGGAAAAGCGGGGGGAAGATTAAAGAATTCTTTGTTTTTAACGGCCTCGCCCTCTCCGTCACGGCTTACGCCGTGCCACCTCTCCCAAAGTGAGAGGCCTTGGCAGTACGGTACAAAGGCTCCCCCTTTGAGGAAAGACTTCCCCCGGCCGGGGGAAGATGTCGTGCAAGCGACAAAAAGGGGAATCTGGCGAACGGAGTGAGACTGAGAGGGCAAGGTCGCTGACGAAAAAACCAACGACCTATGCATCACAGTTGCATTTTGGCCGGAAATCAGTATAATAAGGAAACAACCTGCTATTTTAAAGATACAATCTCTTGCATACAGCGCTGCCGCCGTGGGAAAGTGCGCGGCAGCCGGGAGGTGTTTGCACTATGAGTGAAAAAGTTACCATCAAGGTGGAGCGCAAAACGCTGCATCTGCCCACCATCGCCCTGCGCGGGCTGGTGGTGTTCCCCAACAATCTCGTCCACTTTGAGGTGGGCCGCGAAAAGAGCATTGCCGCCGTGGAGTGGGCAATGGCAAATAATTCCAACGTGTTTCTGGTGGCACAGAAGTCCATGGACACCACCGAGCCGCAGCAGGCAGACCTGTTCAGCTACGGCGTGGTGGCCGAGGTCAAGCAGGTGCTGCGCGTCTCCGGGGACCTTGTAAAGGTCCTGGTGGAGGGCAAGTACCGCGCAAAGCTCAGTGCACTGGATGCCAGCGGCGATTTTCTGCTTTCGGAGGTGCGCCCGGCCCCGGTGCGCGCAGGCAAGGCCGACGATGCCGTGGAGACCGAAGCGCTGCTGCGCGCCCTCAAGGCCGGGTTTGACGAGTACCTTGGCATGAACCCGCGCCTTGGCAAGGACGTGGTGTTTGCCATCGTTTCCAGCGACGACCCCGCCTTCCTCAGCGAGTACATGCCCGCAAACCTGCTGTTCCGCTACGAGGACAAGCAGGCTGTGATGGACGAGGGCACCCTGAACGGACGGCTGAAAAAGCTCATCGAGATGCTGCGCCGTGAGTGTCAGGTGATGAAAATTGAAAAGGAGATCGCGGAAAAGGTCAACGAGTCCATGGACAAGAACCAGCGCGATTACTATCTGCACGAACAGCTGCACATCATCAGCGACGAGCTGGGCGAGGGCGATGACACCCATGCCGAGGCCGACGAGTACCGCCGCAGGATCACCGAGCTGCACCTTGCCGAGGACAGCGAGAAGAAGCTGCTCAAGGAAGTGGACCGCCTTGCCAAGATGCAGGGCTCCAATCAGGAGGCAACGGTCATCCGCACCTATCTGGACACCTGCCTTGACCTGCCGTGGAACACCTTTACGGTGGACGACCTTGATATCAGCCGCGCACAGCAGATTCTGGACCGCGACCACTACGGCCTGAAAAAGGTGAAGGACCGCATTCTGGAAACGCTGGCCGTGCGCAAGCTGGCACCGGACGTGAAGGCACAGATCATCTGCCTTGTAGGCCCTCCGGGCGTGGGCAAGACCAGTATTGCACGCTCCATCGCCGAAAGTCTGGGCCGCAAGTATGTGCGCATCAGCCTTGGCGGCGTGCGGGATGAAGCCGAGATCCGCGGCCACCGCCGCACCTACATCGGCGCGATGCCCGGCAAGATCATCACTGCCATGATCTCTGCCAAGAGCGCGAACCCCCTCATGCTGCTGGACGAGATCGACAAGCTGGCAGGCGACTTCCGGGGCGACCCGGCCGCAGCCCTGCTGGAAGCGCTGGACCCGGAGCAGAACAGCACCTTCAACGATCATTTCATCGATATCCCGTTCGATTTGAGCCATGTGCTCTTTATCACCACCGCCAACGATCTGGGCAGCATCCCCGGCCCGCTGCGCGACCGCATGGACGTGATCGAGCTGCCCAGCTACACCCGCGTGGAAAAATACAACATTGCCCGCAAGCACCTGCTGCCCAAGCAGCTCAAGGCCTGCGGCCTGACCGGCAAGGTCACTCTGAGCCAGAGCGCGTTGTACGGCATCATCGACGGTTACACCCGCGAGGCCGGTGTGCGCAATCTGGAACGCACCATCACCAGCGTGCTGCGCAAGTGCGCCCGTAAGATCGCCGCAGGCGAGACGGAAAGCGTCTCCGTTACCGGCACCATGCTGGAACAGCTGCTTGGCCCCCGCTTCGTCAAGCCCGACTTCCTCAACCGCACCAACGCGGTGGGCATCGCCAACGGTCTGGCATGGACCAGCGTGGGCGGCGAGACCCTGCCCATCGAGGTGCAGGTCATTCCGGAAGGCAGCGGCAAGATCACCGTCACCGGTTCGCTGGGCGACGTGATGAAGGAGAGCGCGCAGCTGGCCGTTACGTGGGTGCGCGTGCACGCCGCCGAGTACGGCATCGACCCGGAAAAGCTCAAGAAGTGCGACCTGCACATCCACGCCCCGGAGGGCGCAGTGCCCAAGGACGGCCCTTCTGCCGGTGTCACCCTGACCACGGCGCTGGTGTCCTGCCTGTCCGGCATCCCGGTGCGCGGTGATGTGGCCATGACTGGCGAGATCACCCTGCACGGCAACGTGCTGCCCATCGGCGGCCTGCGGGAAAAGAGCATGGCGGCCTACCGCGAGGGCATGAAAACGGTGCTCATCCCCAAGGACAACGAACCCGACCTGTATGAGGTGGACGACGAGGTGAAGAAGAACCTCACCTTCCTGCCCATGCAGAGCCTGACACAGGTGCTGAACGCGGCCCTGCTCAAGCCCCAGAACGCAAAGAAGGCCAAGGCTCCCAGCCGCACCCATGCAAAGAAAAAGGCGGCAGACGCCGCCATTGTGCCGCCCACCGCAGAAAAGCCCCAGCCCGGCGCAGTGTGCTGAGAATAGGGCAGGACGGCACCGGATACTCCGGCAAGATGCGCGAAGCCATGTCTAAAGTGCAGGCTGCGACTAAAATCGACAGAAAAGCCCGACGGGAAGTGCGAGGGCTTGCCTTCGCTGGTGGTCTGGCGAGCGCAGGCGGGACGGAGTGTCCGGTGACAATCCCCTTATCAAAGAAAGGAAAGCTCCATGAATTACAACAAAGCTGATTTCATTGCCAGCTACGGCATTTCCAGCCAGCTGCCCGAGAGCGACCGCCCGGAGCTGAGCTTTTCGGGGCGGTCCAACGTGGGCAAATCCAGCCTCATCAATAAGCTGTGCAGCCGCAAAAACCTTGCCCGCGTGTCCAGTACGCCGGGCAAAACGGCTACCATCAATTTCTATTCGGTGGACGACTGCTACTTTGTGGACCTGCCCGGCTACGGCTACGCCAAGGTGAGCAACGCCGACCGTGAACGCTGGGACGACCTCATCAACAGCTACTTTGAAGCACCCCGCCACCACACTCTGCTGGTGCAGCTGCTGGACTGCCGCCACGCCCCCAGCGCCGACGATGAGCAGATGCTGCGCTACCTGCACTATCACCAGATCCCCTACGTGGTGGCCCTGACCAAGGCCGATAAGCTCAAAAAGAGCCAGCTGGCCAAGACGCTGGAAGACTTTGAAAATCTCTGCCGCCCCTATGGCTGCCAGAAGGTGGTGCTGACCAGCGGCGAGAACGGCTACGGCATCCCGGAGCTGCAGGCGGTGCTCAATGCCGCTGTGGCCGGGGAACAGGAAGCGGAGTAAACCATGGCCTACAACGAATTTGCCTATTTCTACGATGAATTCAACGGCGAGGCCGATTACGATGCCCTGTATGCCCACATCCATGCAAAGCTCAAGGAGCACGGCATCCACGACGGCATCCTTGCCGACCTTGGCTGCGGCACCGGTGAGCTGACGTTGATGCTCACGCAGGCGGGCTATGATATGATCGGCATTGACCAGTCCGAGGAGATGCTCTGCGTTGTGCGCGATAAGGCCGAACAGCTGGGCCTTTCCGGCAGGCTGCTGCTGCTCCGGCAGGACCTGCTCAAGCTCGATCTGTACGGCACCATCCGGGGCGCGGTGTCCACCTTTGACACCTTCAACCACATCCCGGACCTCGACACCGCCATTGCCAACGCGGGCTTTTTCATGGAGAAGGGCGGGGTGTTCCTGTTCGATATGAACACGCCCTACAAACACCGGAACGTGCTGGGCGACAACGCGTTCACCTTTGAGGAAGAGGATGCCGCCTGTGTGTGGCGCAACCACTACGATGCCGCCAACCGCCGCGTGGAGATCACCGTGGACATCGACTACCACGAGACCGGCGAGCACTTCCACGAGCAGTTCTGCGAGTACACCTATGACCTTGACACCATCCGCACCGCGCTGGAAAAGCACGGATTTGCGCTGGAAAGCGTCTGCGACGGCGAGACCTTCGGCCCGCTGACCGAGGACAGCCAGCGCTATTTCTTCTGCGCAGTCAAGCAGTATACACAATTGGAGGGATAACTTTATGGCAAATCTGATCCGCGGCCTGTCGGAGAACGGCGGGGTCGTGTTCTGCGGCGTGGATTCCACCCAGATCGTCCGCAAGGCCGAAAAGCTGCACACTACCAGCGCCACCTGCAGCGCGGCACTGGGCCGTCTGCTCACCGGCGCGGCCCTGATGGGCTCCATGCTCAAGGATGACCGTGACCAGATCACCCTGCGTGTGTCTGGCGGCGGCCCGGCGGGCGTGGTCATTGCCTGCACCGACGGCACCGGCAACGTGAAGGGCTGCATCGATCACCCCTTGGTGGAGCTGCCCGCAAAGCCGAACGGCCACCTGGATGTGGGCGGCGCTGTGGGCAAAGACGGTGTGCTCACCGTCATCCGGGATAACCGCCTGCAGAAGGAGCCTACCGTGGGGCAGGTGCCGCTGGTCTCCGGCGAGATCGCCGAGGACCTGACCGCCTACTACGCCTACAGCGAGCAGGTGCCCACCGTCATGGCGCTGGGCGTGCTGGTGGACAAAGACCTGTCCATCCTGTGCGCAGGCGGCTTTATGGTGCAGCTGCTGCCCGGTGCCACCGATGCGGAGATCGATCAGCTGGAAAAGAACATCGCGGCCATGCCGTCCGTCACCACCCTGCTGCACGAGGGCAAGACCCCCGAGGACATGATGCAGCTGGCGCTGGCGGGCTTTGACCCCAACGTGCTGGACGAGCGCGATGTGCACTACCAGTGCGACTGCAGCGCCGAGCGCACCAAGGAGATGCTGTTCAGCCTTGGCCGCAAGGAGCTGGTGAGGATGCGCGACGAGGACCCCGCCTGCGAGGTGGTGTGCCACTTCTGCCACAGTAAGTACCGGTACGACCTGAACGACCTGCTTGCCGAGTACGACGCGCAGGCGGCGGAACGTGCCGCTGCAGAGCAGGGGACTTGACAAACCGCTAAAAAACAACTATACTACAAATAGAAAAGGCGCTGTCCGCAATGGTCAGCTCCCTCCGGCTAGATAGTCAATAAGAATGACCGCTTACCGTTTGGAGATTGGGGCGGTCATTTCTTATTGTTATGGATCTCTTTGAAGATTGCCCATGTGATCTGAAATGTAATCCCAACTGTGCCGCCAACAATGACGAACAGCTGCAGAACATCGTTCAACACCATGATGCATCCCCCCTTCCGCGTTTGCGAACGGGGGAACAAACAATAAGCTTTTACGTCCCCCGGACGCTTGCCGGAGGGAAGCATGACCACCTGCACTTGCAGATAGCACCTTAACGCCACCCTTCGGGGTGGCATTTTTAGTTTAGCATACTTTTTGACGAATTACAACGGGAATCCTTTCACCCGCAGATGTCCGCTGCCACGGTGTAGGTGACGGTATAGTCCAGTACATTGCCGTTCACGGTGCAGTCCTCTTTGCGGGCGATGTGCTCCGCGTCCGGCCATGCGGCGTACAGCGCCTGCAGGCTCTGCAGCCGGGCCAGCGCGGCGGCCTGCGCTTCGGTGCGGTGCAGCGTTTCCGGCTGCTGCACATAGCGGCAGGTCTCCTCCACAGAGCAGGGCAGGGCAAGGCCCAGCAGCGGCACCTCCGGCTGGAAGTGCCGGAGGACCACCGCCGCATGTTCCGGCGCAGGCGCGGCGGGCAGGGAGAAGGTGTGCCCGAACGCTGTCACCCGGTATGCGCGGGTGCACACGCCGGTGTACTGCTGCACCGTCTCTTCCAAGGGCACGGTGCGGGTGTCGCTCCACTCAAACTGCGCAACCACCGTTCCGGCGGCGGGCGCAAAGATCAGGGTGCCGTCCCGCTCGGCGCGGGCTGTGCCAATGAGGCCTTGCCCGGCTTCCACCTGCTGGCCCGGCTGCACCAGCATGGTGCCGCTGGTAAGGTTCGTGCGCAGAACAGTGCCGCTGCATTTTGCCCGGATGCCGTGCAGCGTTCCGGCGGCAATGTCCGGCTTGGGCCTGGCCGCGGCGGCTTCCACCACCAGCCGCCCTTTGGCAAAATTCAGGCTGGCCCAGGAGAACTCGCCGCTGTGCAAAAGGGCGTACTCCCCGGCGGTGAGCTTTGCCTCGGTCACAGCCGCACCGGGCTGCAGGCCCGCTTCCCGCAGGACGGCGCAGGCCCGCGCAGCCTGTCCGGTGGTGAGGGAAGAGGTATCCGCATACCAGACGAACTGCTGTGCAAAGAGCAGCAGCGGCACAAACACCGCCAGCCCCGCCCAAAGCCCGGCCCGGCGCAGCAAGGGGCGCAGGCGGAAATACAGCCCCAGCTTCCGGCGGATGCGCAGCCGCACCCGGTGCTTGCGGGCCAGCGCGGCAAGGCGCGGGTACTGCCACGCGGCGCACCGCCCGCCAAACCCTCCCGGCAGGGCCGTTACCCCGTAGGGATGCAGCCCGGCCCGGGCGGCAGCGGTAAGCAGGGCTTCGGCGCTGCCATTGCATGCGGTGAACTCCACCGCGGCCCAAAGGCTTACCGGTTCCATGGGCACCTCCTAGTCATCCGCAAAGTCCGTGCGCACGAACCGCCCCCGCAAGGTCAGGCGGCTGGCGGTAAGGGTGACGATCTTCAGCCCGTCGCCGTAGATGGTCAACCGGCCATGGGGCATCTGCAGGCACAGCCGGTCGGGGCTGTAGGCCAGAATGCGGCAAAAGTGCTCCACCTCCATGCGGCCCCCGCTCAGGTAGACGGCAGGGGCGTGGTAAAAGCCCTGCGGCGGCTGACGGAACAGCAGGGCCAGCCAGCTTTGCGGCCTAAGCCGCTTTTTACGCTTGGCACACATCCCATTCCCTCCCATCCCGCAGTTCTGCCCGCGGCGCGCTGCTACATATATATGGATGCGGAGGGCTGAGTTATGAATCGAAGCTGGAATTTCCGGCGGGGCGTGCTGCTGGCGCTGGCAGGGTACACGGCGTTTCTGGTGTTTGCCGCGCCGCAGCGCTGTGCCGATGCCCTGCAGGCGGGGCTGCGGCTGTGCGGCGGGCCGCTGCTGGTATCGCTGTTTCCGTTCCTCATCGTATCGGCGCTGGCGGCAGGCTGCGGGGCCGGGCAGTGGCTGGGCTTTGTGTTCCGGCCTGCGGCGCGGCTCATGGACATCCGGGCAAAGGGTGCGGGCGGCGTGCTGCTCATTGGGGCCTTGGGGGGCTTTGCACCGGCGGCGGTGGCTGCGTCCGAAGCCGTGCGCACCGGTCAGCTCACTTCCCGGCAGGCCTCGGCGCTGCTGCCCGCCTGTGTGTGCAGCGGGCCGTCCTTTGTCATCCTCACGGTAGGGCAGCAGATGCTGGGCAGCCGCGCGGTGGGGGTGCGGCTGTTTGCGGCCCAGCTGCTGGCGGGATACCTCACGGCGGCGCTGCTGTGCCGGATGCAGGGCGGGGCCGGGCAGGCTCCACCCGCGCAGGGGGAAACCATCCAGCTGCCCGCACTGGACGCGGTGATCGCGCAGGCGGCAGTGACCTATCTGAAGCTCTGCGGCTTTGTGCTGTACTTCCGGCTGCTGGCGGCAGGGTGCGGGGCATTGCTGCCACAGCCGTGGGCGGCGCTGCCCGCCATGCTGCTGGAAGTGTGTTCCGGCTGCGATCAGGCCGCCCGCACCGGGCTGTGGGCCAGCACGCTGTGCTGTGCGGCGCTCAGTGTGCAGGGGGTGTCGGTGCTTTTGCAGGTGCGCACCATCTGCCCGGCCGAGATCTCGCTGCGGCCTTTGCTGGCAGCGCGGGCGGTGCATCTGCCGCTTTCGGTGGCGCTGTTCTGGCTGGGCAGCACCGTGCCGGTGCAGGCCGTGCAGACCTTTACCACCCTGACCGAACGGGTGGTGGTGCTGCACCGCGTGCCGCTGGACTGCGCCCTGCTGGCCTTTGCCGTGTGCTGCATCACGGTGGAGGAGTTGGCGAGGAGTTAAGGTACGGGCTGGGCTGTGGGCTGGGAGTTTCTCCAGCGAATGTCCGGGAAGTGGGGCCCCGTGCGTAAGCACAGGGGCGGAACCGTGGGTTCCGGGCTGTTCGCGGAGAAAGCTGCCAGCACGCAGCCTGCGGTTTCAGGGAACTTTATCAGGTGCTACTGTAGGAGCGTTATCTGAGAAGGTGACTGATTTTTGACGAATGAGCGTGAAAAAAGACACTTTGTCAAGCTGATAAACTGACAACAGCGTGGCAAACAGAGTCACTTTGTCAGCAAGGGTCACTTTGTCAAATTGACAAACAGACAATTATAAACATAGATGCGTTATAATTTTGCCACTTTGTCACTTGTTTCTCCACGGTAGGGCATGGCAGTGAACCAACTGCGTACGTTGCCGCCCTGATTGATCTGGTGCTTTGCAATCTCACCGGATTTTACAAGCTCACTGTACACACGGTTGTAGGTACTGTCACTGCACCCGATCTCCCGCAGGACGGCGGCGCGCAGCTCGTTGCTGGGCATCGACCCAAGGCGGCTCTCGGACAGAACGTTCAGGATGGCGCTGCGGGTGTCCTGCCGGGTCTCCGCCGTGCGCACCCGCCGCTCCTCAATGAAGTCGGCATCCTTCTTGTCGGTGTAGCCGTCAAACACGGCCCGTGCGGTCTTTACGCCCTCCACCTCCACATCGTCGATGTGCAGCAGCACCGTCTGCTGGGGGCGGGCGTAGCTGTTTTTCTCGTGGCTGAGATAAATTTTGCCGTCGTTCTTGGCGCGGCCCATCATCAGCACGCTGCGGGCCATGTCCCAGATATCCGAGCTGTCGGCCAGACGTGCGCGGCCGGAAACGCCCTGCTTTTTGTTGGAGTGCATCACGATGAGCACCGCGCAGCCTTGCTTTGCGGCAATGGCGCGCAGCGGCAGCAGGGCACCGCGCATCTGGTTGCGGCTTGCCATCTCCACATCGGAGGGCAGAAAGCTCTGCAGCGGGTCCACGATGAGCAGCAGCGGCCCGGCCTTGGCGGCAAAATCCGCCAGTGCCTGATCCTTGAGGGTAAGGGGCTGGCCGGTCTTGCCAAAGTAGTCGTCGGCGGTCAGCACCAGCACCCGGTTCATGTCGGCCCCGGCCGCCAGCAGACGGGCCTTGAGCACCTTGCCGGGGTCGTCCTCGCCCGCAAGCAGCAGCACCTTACCGGTCTGCTGCGGCGGCAGCGGAAAAAAGCCGGAGGTCTTGCCCGCCGTCACATAGGCAATGAGCTGTGCCTGCCAGATGCCCTTGCCGGTGCCGCCGTCGGCACCCAGCAGCGACACTTCGCCCAGCGGCAGCAGCTGCGGCACCAGCCACGCCACGCTCTGCATGGGCACATCGGCCAGCAGGCCGGGCTGCGCCGCGCTGCCCTCCAGCGCAAGCTTGCGCTGCTTTGCGTCCGCGTTCACGGCTGCCATAAAGGCTGCAGGGTCGGCCTGCCACGCCTGCTTGCAGGTGTTGAGCCATTGATCGATCTTGTAATTGACGGCGGGCAGCTGCATGTTGCAGGCTGCGCCGCGCACGTCGTCCAGCAGGTCTTCCCGTGCATCCGGGTCGGTCTGGTGGAACATTACCGCAAAGGTCAGGCGGCTGAACAGCTGCTGCTCGGTCCTGCAGCCGTCCAGCATGTTCAGAAAGTCTGTGCGGTCCTGAATGGATACTCCCAAAATACATTTCTCCTTTCGCTGTGGTTTATAACTGGAAGCAAAACCAAATGTTGTTGTAATAAGTATAACTCTGAAAAAACAACGTGTCAACAAATAGTTTTTGCGCAAAAAACCACAGCTTCCGGGGAGAAAATGCACCGGAAAATGGGAAAAGAAAAAGAGAAGGCGGGCACCTTCTCTTGACAAAACGGCAAAAAATAACTATACTACAAATAGAAAAGGTGCTGTCCGCAATGGTCAGCTTCCTACCTTTACAATCAAGATTGACTGCACGGAGTTGGAAGGCTGTGGCAGTCAATCTTTTTTGTTGTCATCACATTTGCGCTGAGAAAACTTCTCCAAGACCTCAACGGTCAGGCGAACTGCATCAAGGCTTTGTAAAATTTTATGGTGCATGGTTGCTTTTTGAAAAAAGCAGAGTATAATAAAAGTGAGAAAGTAAGAAAATCGCACAAAGGAGGATGAAGGATGCTGACGGAATTGAGGACAAAATCCCAGATCACCATTCCAAAGGATATTGTAATGAAGATGGGCCTGCGTGAGGGCGACAAGCTGGAGATCGTGGAGAAGGATGGCGTGATCGAGCTGATGCCGGTAGCCGTTTACCCCAAAAAGTATCTGGACGAGCTGCGCAGCGAGATCAACGAAGCAAAGGCCAAAATTGCGGCAGGGGAGCAGCCGGTGTTCGACACTGTGGACGCACTGTTTGAAGCGCTGGACGGTGCGGACGAATGAATTACAAGATCACCTACACCAAACGATTCATAAAGAACCTGAAGCGTTTGAACGCAGCGGAGCGGGCGCAGCTGAAAAAGAAGCTGGAAATTCTGGAAATGGCCCCGCTGTATCCGTCGCTGCGCACAAAGCGTATTCAAGGCACGGTAGACTTGTTCGAGTTCAGCGTAAACATGGACGTGCGGGTCATCTGGCAGTACGACGGTGATACGATCATTCTGCTGTTGGACATTGGACACCATGATATTCTGAATCAATTTTAAAAGCCTGTAAACACGATAAAAAGGCCGCTGCACGGTTCACATGCAGTGGCCTTTCCATTTGATGGGGCGTATTCAGCGGCGGTTTACTGGATGCCGGTCACAGGGTAGTCCTGATCCTCAACGGCCTTCTTCAGCACGTCGTCGGCGACCTCGGCGTTCAGGGTGACGATGGCGGTGCCGGCCTCGTGGCTCACCACGGCCTCGTCCACCTCGGGCAGGGCTTCCAGAGCCTTCTTCACGCGGGCTTCGCAGTGGCCGCACATCATGCCTTCCACCTTCAGGGTCTTTTTCATAGCAGTGTCCTCCTTGGTACTCTCTTTATTTGCAACCGCTGCGGGCTGTGCGGAGACAGCGGGCAGGGAAGCAGCATTTTTTGCCGCACGATCGTGCTTTGTGCTGTGCACGTCGAACAGGTTCAGGCGCAGGGCGTTGCTTACCACGCAGAAGCTGGAAAGGCTCATGGCAGCAGCACCGAACATGGGGTTCAGCGTCAGGCCGAAGGGGATGAACACGCCTGCGGCCAGCGGGATGCCGATGATGTTGTAGATGAACGCCCAGAACAGGTTTTCGTGGATGTTGCGCAGGGCAGCACGGCTCAGGCGGATGGCGGCGGGCACGTCCGACAGCCGGGAGTTCATCAGAACCACGTCCGCCGCGTCGATGGCAACATCGGTGCCTGCGCCGATGGCGATGCCGGTGTCGGCACGGGTCAGGGCCGGGGCATCGTTGATGCCGTCGCCCACCATGGCCACCTTGCCGGATGCCTGCAGCTGGCGGATGACCGCTTCCTTGCCGTCGGGCAGCACACCTGCGATCACCTCGTCCACACCGGCCTGCCTGCCAATGGCATCGGCGGTGCGCTGGTTGTCACCGGTGAGCATCACCACGCGGATGCCCATGGCCTGCAGCTCCCGGATGGCGCGGGGGCTGTCCTCCTTGATGGTATCGGCCACCGCGATGATGCCCAGCAGGCGGCCTGCACCGCCAAAGAACAGGGGCGTTTTGCCCTGTGCGGAGAGGGCTGCGGCCTTCTCCTGCAGCTGTGCGGGCACGGTGACTTTGGTGCCGATCAAGGACGCATTGCCGCCAAAGATCTCCACGCCGTCCAGCTTTGCGGCCAGACCGTTGCCCGGCAGGGCGGCAAAGCCGGATACCTCGGGGGCGGTGAGCTTCTGCGCGTCGGTGCAGGCCAGCACGGCCTTTGCCAGCGGGTGCTCGCTCTTGCGCTCCAGTGCGGCGGCAAGGGTGAGCAGCTCCGCCTCGGAAACGCCCTCGGCGGGCAGAATGTCGGTCACTTTTGGTTCACCGCTGGTGATGGTGCCGGTCTTATCCAGCGCCACGATCTGGGTGCGGCCTGCAGCTTCCAACGAAGCGGCGGTTTTGAACAGGATGCCGTTCTTTGCACCCAGCCCATTGCCCACCATGATGGCCACCGGCGTAGCCAGACCCAGCGCACAGGGGCAGCTGATGACCAGCACGGAGATGCCGCGGGCCAGCGCATAGCCCAGCTCCCGGCCCAGCAGCAGCCACACGATGGTGGTGACCACCGCAATGGTAATGACCGCAGGCACGAAGAAACCGGACACCGTATCGGCGATTTTTGCAATGGGAGCCTTGGTGGCGGCGGCATCGCTGACCATCCGGATGATCTGGGCAAGGGTGGTGTCCTCGCCCACGCGGGTGGCCCGGCACTGCAGGAAACCGGACTGGTTGGTGGTGGCAGCGCTCACCTTATCGCCCGCAGCCTTGTCCACGGGGATGCTCTCGCCGGTCAGGGCGCTCTCGTTCACGGCGCTGGTGCCTTCCAGCACGATGCCGTCCACGGGGATGTTCTCGCCCGGGCGCACCACAAAAATGTCCCCCTTCTGCACCTGCTCGATGGGCACGGTCACTTCGGCACCGTCCCGCAGCAGGGTGGCGGTCTTGGGGGCAAGCTTCATCAGGCTCTTGAGCGCGTCGGTGGTCTTGCCCTTGGAGCGGGCCTCCAGCATCTTGCCCACCGTGATGAGGGTCAAGATCATGGCGGCGGACTCAAAGTAGAACTCCATCATATAATGCATGACCAGCTCACGGTTGCCGTCCACCTGCGCGCGGGTCATGGCGAACAGGGCGTAGGTGCTCCACACAAAGCTTGCCATGGAACCCATGGCCACCAGCGTGTCCATGTTGGGCGAGCCGTGGAGGAGGCCCTTGAAGCCGTTGATGAAGAACTTCTGGTTGATGACCATGACGATGCCTGCCAGCAGCAGCTGCACAAGGCCCATGGCGATGTGGTTGCCGTCGAACCAGCGGGGCAGGGGCCAGCCCCACATCATGTGGCCCATGGAGAAGTACATCAGCACCAGCAGAAAGCCCAGCGACGCAATGAGCCGCCGCTTGAGCTTGGGGGTTTCGTGGTCGGCCAGCGCGTCAAGGTCGGCGCTGGTGGCGCTGGCAGCCGCCGCGCCCGCACGCTTGGGGCTGGCACCGTAGCCGGCATCCTGCACGGCCTTGATGATCTCGGCAGAGCTGGCGGTGCCCTCCACGCCCATGGAGTTGGTCAGCAGGCTCACCGAACAGCTGGCAACGCCGGGCACCTTGCTCACGGCCTTTTCCACCCGGGCAGAGCAGGCTGCGCAGCTCATGCCGGTAACGTTGTATTGTTCCATAAAATATCACTCCTACGTTGAGTATGCACGGGAAAGGGCTTCTTATTTCATGAGCTTGGGCAGCAGATTCATCAGCTCGTCCAGCTTTGCCTCGCTGCCCGCACGCAGGTCGTCCGCCACGCAGGTGGAGATGTGCTGTGCCAGCAGCTCCTTGGAAAAGCTGTTCAGCGCCGAGTTCGCCGCCGCCACCTGCACAAGGATGTCCACGCAGTAGGCATCCTTTTCCAGCATGCCGCGGATGCCGCGCACCTGCCCCTCGATGCGGCTGAGCCGGTTCAGCAGGGCCTTGTGTTCCTCCGGGGTGCGGTCTTTGTGGCGGCAGCAGGAGGGGGTGACGCTTTCGGTGGGCACAGCGGATGCGTCAATGGCCGGAGCCGTGGCAGCTTCGGGCTGGGCGGGCGTGCCGCAACAGCAGCAGGGCTTTTTCTCGTTGTCCATAAAATATCTCCTTTACCCATAGGGGGTATGCGTCTTACAGCATGAGTATAGCACAGCAAACCCGATAAATCAAGTAGGAAATTGAAAAATACAAACAAAAAGAGGGAAGGCACTGCAAATGCTTTCCCTCTATCAAATAACTTTTACTTCTCCAGAATCCGCGGCACAAACAGGCCCAGCATCTTGCCCCACCAGTACCACTCGTGAGAGACATCGCCGCCCCAGACCTCGAGGTGGGCGGGCAGGCCCTGTGCGGCCAGCACATCGGCCAGCGCCTGCGTGTCGGCTTTGGCATCGTCCTCGTAGGCACCCTGACCGGCGCAGAGCATCAGGCTGTTCTCCTTGGCCTTGGCCAGAGCCAGCTTGTCGGCGATGCCGTTCTCGGCCAGATACTGCAGGGGAGAGCAGCGCAGCACCAGATCGTCGGCTTCACTGCCCCAGAAGCGGGCCAGATCGTAGATGCCGGAAAGGCCGATGGCACCGGCAAAAAGCTTGGGACGGCGCAGGCGGCAGTTGACGGCGTGCACAGCGCCAAGGTCGATGCCCACACACCACAGCTTGGCATCCTTTGCGGCACCGTTCAGGGCCAGCACCCGGGGAGCCAGCTCGGCGGTAAGGTAGACGAAGTACTTTTCCTCCATCTCGGCGCGGCGGCGCACCGGGATGTCGCCGTTCAGTACGGCCTCGCCGTCAATGCTGTCGGCGCAGAACAGCTGCACCTTGCCCTCGTTCAGCAGCGGGGCAATGGCATCGGGCATGCCGTTGTTCTCCCAATCGTAAAAGCGGCCGCCGCGGGCAGGCAGGGCCAGCACCGGCACACCGGCGCTGCCATACACCTTAAACTCCATCTCGCGGTTCAGCACGCTGCTCCACTCTTTGTAATAGGTACCCTGGATCATAAATCAAGCACTCCTTGTTTCTATATTCACCGGCCCGGGCGCAGTCGCTGCACGTCGGTGCCGGTCGTTGGCAATCAAAAGAAAGCTTTCTCTGGAAATATCACACGAACTGGTTGCGCTGGGCATCGTACTCGTAGCCCACGGCCCGGAGCTTTGCGCAAAGGTCGGCTTTGTCGGCATCCATGTCTTCGCACAGAGCATCGAGGTTTTTGTAAAAATCACGCAGCTTCAGGTTCACCACGCTCAGCAGCATGATGGAATCGTTGGGCAGAGCCATGTGTTTTGCCTCCTTACAGCAACAAAAAAAGCCGGCCACTCGACAAAGTGACCGGCCACATACACCAAATTAGACAGCGCGGGTAACTTTGCCAGCGCGCAGGCAACGGGAGCATGCGTAGACGTACTTGGGAGAACCCTCAACGACCGCCTTGACACGACGGACATTCGGCTTCCAGGTACGGTTGGAACGACGATGAGAGTGAGAAACCTTGATACCAAAGGCAACACCCTTGCCGCAGCATTCACATTTAGCCATGGTACTTGCACCTCCTGCAGTGAAGTAAGGAATCAAAATAATCAGCTTGACTATTGTATCAGATTACCGGGCAAAATGCAAGCCTTTTTTCAAAAAATATTGCGGTTTTTTGGAAAACTGCCCCGATGCACTCAGATGCTGTTTTTGGTTACGACCCCTTGTGTGAAAATGTGATTTGGAGCAGCCCGCAGGCTGCAACGGCGACGACCGCCGCCAGTGGCGGAAACAGGGAGAAGCTGTTGGGGCAGCGGCCAGCAAGACGTGAGTGCCGTTCAAGGCACGAAACGAATGCTGGGTGCCGCAACTCGTAGACAAATCACGAATTAAAAATAAAATTCCGCTGAAATGATCAGAGCGAAGCGGAGATCATTTTAAATCGTCTGGACACCCCTTGTCTAAAACCTCAAAAAATAGTATTATATATGGTATACTGAAAAAAGGCAGGAATATCGAATGACCTCTCAGGGCATCTATTATCTCATCCGCGCGCTGGTGGCGCTGGTGGCCATCCCCTTCCACGAGTGCGGCCACGCGCTGGCGGCATGGCTGCTGGGCGACGACACCGCAAAGCGGCAGGGGCGGCTTTCGCTGAACCCCTTTGCCCACTTTGACCTGCTGGGCACGCTGTGCATGGTGTTTGCGGGCGTGGGCTGGGCAAAGCCCGTCTCCACCGACCCCCGCAATTTCAAAAACCCCAAGTGGGGCATGGCCCTCACTGCGCTGGCTGGCCCTGCGGCAAACATCCTCCTTGCCTATGTGGGCATGGTGGTGTGGAAGCTCATGTACTACTGGGCACCGGTGAACGATGCCACCATCTACATTGCCATGTTCCTGCAGTACCTTGTGCTGATGAACGTGAGCCTTGCCGTGTTCAACTTGATCCCGGTGCCGCCGCTGGACGGCAGCCGCATCCTGCTGGTGCTGCTGCCCCGGCGCATCTACTTTGGCCTGATGAAGTACGAGCGCTATATCATGATCGCCCTGCTGGCGGCAGTGTGGTTCGGCGCACTGGATACCCCCCTGTACTACCTGAACAACATCGTGTGGGAGCTGCTGGGCAAGGGCACCGGCTACATTGATAAGATCGCGTATTCCATCTACTATGCCGGCCTTGGGACGGTGGTGTGAGCGTGGCAGAAGAACTGACCTTCCATCTGGAAGATTTTGACGGCCCGCTGGAATTATTGCTGGCGCTTGTGGCCAAACATAAGATGGACCTGCACAACATCCCCATTCTGGAGCTGATCGACCAGTACACCGCCACGGTGGCGCGGGCCGACCCGGACCCGGAAGCCGCCAGCGCCTTCATCGAGATGGCCGCGCGGCTGGTGGAGATGAAAAGCTACCTGCTTTTGCCCCGCAGCGAAGAGGGCGAGCGCATGAAGCAGGAGTTCACCGGCCAGCTGATCGAGTACGACCAGTGCCGCCGCATGGCTGCGCTTTTGCGCCAAAAGGCCGAAGCTGCGCCGGTTTTTGTGCGTCCGCCCATGGAGATGGAGTTCGATAACACCTACGACCTGCACCATGCACCGCAGGTGCTGGCGGATTACTGGGCCGCTCTCTCCGGCCGCACCAAGCTGCGCCGGGAGCCTACCCAGCAGCAGTTCGAGCCGCTGGTCACAGCGCCCATGGTGTCGGTGACGAGCCGGGTGGTGTACATTCTGCGGCACCTGATTGCCGGCACAGCGGCAAAAATGAGCCAGCTGTTCAGCCGCCAGCAGACCCGCAGCACCAACGTGGCCACCTTTCTGGCCTTGCTGGAGCTGGTGCGCGGCGGCCGCGTAACGCTGGACGACGAGGGCCGGCTGACCATGCAGCGGGGCCGCATCCAACGTGATAAGGAGAAGGAATGAACCAGAAACAGATCCGTGCAGCCGTGGAAGCCATGCTGTTTGCCAGCGGCGACCCCATTGGTGCCGACAAGCTGGCCCAGGCGGTGCAGCTGCCGCAGCTCAGCGTGGAAGCCGCGCTGGAAGCCCTGCGGGAGCGCTACGCCCGGGAGGACAGCGGCCTGTGCCTGCTGCACCTGAACACCCGCTGGCAGCTTGCCACCAAGACCGAGTGGGCCGACTGCATCCGCCGCCTGCTGGACAGCCGCCGCGCAGTGCCCCTTGGCCCCGCCGCCATGGAGACCCTGACCGTGATCGCCTACAACCAGCCGGTGTCCCGCGCCTTCATCGAGCAGGTGCGCGGCGTGGATTCCTCGTCCAGCGTGTCGGGCCTGCTGGAAAAGGGCCTCATTGAGGAAGCCGGACGCCTTGACCTGCCGGGCAGGCCGGTGAGCTTCCGCACCACCGACACCTTTTTGCGGGTGTTCGGCCTTTCTTCTCTGGCCGACCTGCCGCCGGTGCATGGGCAGGAAACGAAAACGAACGCATCACCGACAGAAAGTGAGGGGTAACGCATGGGAGCATTCCTCGCCGCGCTGGGCGCAGTGCTGCTGTTCATCCTCCGGGTGATCGGCATTCTGCTGCTGGTGGTGCTGATCTTACTGGTGCTGTTGCTGCTGTGCCCCTTCTGCGCAGACCTGTGCTGGGAGCACGGCGTGCTCACCGTAAAGGCCGGTGCGCTGGGCATCACCTTCCCGGTGTTCCAGTACCCGAAGCCGGAGCCGCCGCCCGCACCGGAAAACCCGGAGCCGCCCAAAGGCTTTGGCAAGGTCAAGGCAAAGTTTGCCGCATGGCGGGCCGAGCGCAAGCGGAAAAAGGCAGAGGAGAAGGCCCGCAAAAAGGCCGCTGCCGCCAAGGCAAACAAGCCCGCCCAGCCGCGCAAAAAGGCAAAGATCACGCTGGAGATCCTCTGCACCATGCTCAAAGGTGCGGGCACTTTGACCAAAGCTGTGTTCGGTGCGCTGCGCATTACAAAAATACAGGTGCGCCTTGGTGTGCGCGGGGAGGACCCCGCCGCCGCTGCCCGCAGCTACGGCAAGCTGCAGGCGTGGCTGTACCCGGTACTGGGCGTGCTGGACCGCTTTCTCTGGCTGCAGTTCGATGAGCTGCGCATCCTGCCGGACTTTGGCAGCGGGCAGCCCACCGTGGAGGACCGGGTGTCCTGCCGGGTGAGCGCGCAGGCACTGTTCATCGTCCTTGCGGCGGTGCGGGTGCTGTACGAGTTCTGGCGCAAAAAAGTATTGGACATCTTCCTATAATGTGGTACACTATAGGAGTATCCGGATCTGCAGACAACGGGCCTTTGCCCGAATCAAACCGATAAAGGAGAGCTGTTTTATGGCTGAGCATCCCATTCAGGGCCTGATGAACGTTACCATGGAGAAGATCCACCAGATGGTGGACTCCAACACCATCATTGGCAAGCCCATCATTATCGAGGACGGCACCACCATCCTGCCGGTTTCCAAGGTGAGCTTTGGCTTTGCCTCCGGCGGCACCGACTTTGACGGCAAGAACGCCGCCAACAAGGACCTGTTCGGCGGCGGCTCCGGTGCGGGTGTGAACATCCAGCCGGTGGCCTTCCTCGTGGTAAAGGACGGCTGCGTGCGCACCATCCAGCTGTCGGACAACGCCGACACCATCAACCGTGCCCTGACCATGCTGCCGGAGCTGGTGGACAAGGTTGCCGCCCTCATCAAGAAGGACGAAAAGAAGGAAGAGCCTGCTGCTCCTGCGGAGCAGTAAGTGGAGGGCTTGGCACCGGACACTCCGTCCCGCCTGCGCTCGCCAGACCACCAGCGAAAGAAGCCCTCGCACTTCCCGACGGGCTTTTCTGTCGATTTTAGTCGCAGCCTGCACTTTAGACATGGCTTCGCGCATCTTGCCGGAGTATCCGGTGCCGATCCCGGCAGGACGGCAGGGAGTTTCTCCAGCGAATGTCCTGGGGGTGGGGCCCCGGCGCGCAAGCGTTGGGGCGGGACTGGAGTCCCGGGCTGTTCGCGGAGAAAGCTCCCTGCTGGCCTGCTAACTACTATCGCCGTAACTGTGAGCTTCCAACTCACAGTTTTGATACAGGCGCACCCGCACCCCAAAACAGGGGAGAGGTGCGCGTTTTGAGCGCCGGGAGGCGCACAAGGAGTTTTATTATGGCAGAAGAACGTATTCAAAAGATCATGGCTGAACAGGGTCTGTGCTCCCGCCGTGCGGCAGAACAGATCATTGCCGAGGGCCGCGTGAAGGTCAACGGCCACCCCGTCAAGGTGGGCGACAAGATGGACCCCAACCGCGACGTGCTGCACGTGGACGACGAGCGCATCTATATCCGCAAGGATCAGCAGATGTACTATCTGGCCCTGTACAAGCCCCGCGGCTATGTGACCACCGCCAGCGACGAGCTGGGCCGCAAGACCGTGATGGAGTTGGTGAGCGATATCCCCGCCCGCCTGTACCCGGTGGGCCGTCTGGATAAAGACAGCGAGGGCCTGCTGCTCATGACCAACGACGGCGCGTTTGCGCAGGCCGTCACCCATCCGTCGGGCGGCATCTCCAAGCTGTACCGCGTCACCGTGCAGCCCCGCGCCGATGAAAGCCAGATCCTGAAGCTGAGCAGCGGCGTTGTGCTGGACGACGGCACCAAGACCATGCCCTGCGCCATCAACGTTGTTACCGACGAGCCGGGCCGCACCGTGATGGAAATGACCCTGAAAGAGGGCAAGAACCGCGAGATCCGCCGCATGTGCGAGACCGTGGGCCTTGAGGTGGTGCGCCTGAAGCGCAATGCCGAGGGCGTGGTAAAGCTGGGAATGCTCAAGCCCGGCACCTACCGTGAGCTGACCAAGGCAGAGATCAACGGTCTGCGTGCCGCTGCCGCCAAGGGCCGCGCCCAGACCCGCAGTGCCGCAGTGCAGTCCAAGGCTGCCGAGCGCCGCCCCCGCGGCCCGGTGGGCAAGGGTACTGCCCCCAAAAAGCGGAAGTAAGCCTATATACCTATATAGACGAAAAGAAAGCACCTGTACAGCGGGTGCTTTCTTTGTTGTAAAATGTTATTTTTTATGATATCATAAAGATACCGCCCGAAAAGGCGGTGATTAGGTGCTGTCTGCAAGCGCAGGTGGTCATGCTTTCCTCCGGCAAGCGTCCGGGGGACGTAAAAGCTTATTGTTTGTTCCCCCGTTCACAAACGCGGAAGGGGGGATGCATCATGGTGTTGAATGATGTTCTGCAGCTGTTCGTCATTGTTGGCGGTACAGTTGGGATTACATTTCAGATCGCATGGGCAATCTTCAAAGAGATCCATAACAATAAGAAATGACCGCCCCAGTCTCCAAACGGTGAGCGGTCATTCTTCTTATTGACCAATTAGCCGGAGGGAGCTGACCATTGCGGACAGCACCTTCTCTATTTGTAGTATAGTTTCTTTTTGCTGGTTTGTCAAGAGATGGTTCTCGGCTGTTATGCAAGGCATTTTTATATAAGTGAATAACTGTCAGCTCTTCACCTTTCAGGTGAGAAAAATTGCATCCCGCCGCAAATACACCGAAAACGGACGCACCTGCAACGAAAATTGCGGTACGGCCCTGCGGCAGGACGGGCTGTGCACGCGGGAAAGACAAAGAATACTTTTGACAACAAAAGTTCATCTCGCTGAAGCACCCCTGTTCTTCGACCAAATTTGTGCTATAATACAAAAGCAACGCTTCGCCCGGCCCCGCAAAGGGCAGGGCAGAGCAGAACGGAAAACAAGGAGTTTGGAATCATGGAAAGAGAAAAACTGAAGTCCCGGCTGGGCTTCATTCTGCTTTCGGCGGGCTGTGCCATCGGCATTGGCAACGTGTGGAAGTTCCCTTATATCGCAGGTCAGGGCGGCGGCGGCGCATTTGTGCTGTTCTACCTGATCTTCCTCATCATTCTGGGCCTGCCCATCATGACCATGGAGTTTGCGGTGGGCCGCGCTTCCCGCAAAAGCCCGGTGCGCGCCTATCAGGCACTGGAAAAGCCGGGCCAGAAGTGGCACATCCACGGCTACCTCACCCTCATTGGCTGCTATCTGCTCATGATGTTCTACACCACCGTGGCAGGCTGGATGCTGCACTATTTCTACATGACCGCCACCGGTAAGCTGGCAGGCCTGAACGCCGATCAGGTGGCTGGCAAGTTTACCGAAATGCTGGCAGACCCCGGCGTGATGACCTTCTGGATGGTGTTCGTGGTGGCACTGGGCATCTTTGTGTGCGCCAAGGGCCTGCAGAACGGCCTTGAGCGCGTGACCAAGGTCATGATGATCGCCCTGCTGGTGATCATGGTGGTGCTGGCCGTCAACAGCCTGTTCATGCCCGGCGCAAAGAAAGGCCTGAGCTTCTTCCTCGTGCCCGACTTCGGGCGCATGAAAGAGGTGGGCGTGGTCAACACGCTGGTGTCCGCCATGAATCAGGCCTTCTTCACCCTGAGCCTTGGCATTGGCGCAATGTCCATCTTTGGCAGCTACATCGGCAAGGAGCACTCCCTGCTGGGCGAGTCCGCCCGCATCGTGGTGCTGGATACCTTCGTGGCCATCACCGCCGGTCTCATCATCTTCCCGGCCTGCTTCACCTACGGTGTGGACCAGACCAGCGGCCCCAGCCTGATTTTCATTACCCTGCCCAACATCTTTGCCAACATGGCCATGGGCCGGTTGTGGGGCTCCCTGTTCTTCCTGTTCATGGCCTTTGCAGCGCTTTCCACCGTGCTGGCCGTGTTCGAGAACATCATCTGCTGCGGCATGGAGCTGACCGGCTGCAGCCGCAAGAAGTCCAGTCTGGTGAACTTCGTGCTCATCACTCTGCTTTCGCTGCCCTGCGTGCTGGGCTACAACGTGTGGGCATGGGACGGCTTTGCCGTGTTCGGCGGCGCTGTGCTGGATTTGGAGGACTTCCTCGTGAGCAACCTGTTCCTGCCGCTGGGCAGCCTGGTGTACCTGCTGTTCTGCGTTACCAACTACGGCTGGGGCTGGGACAACTATAAAAAGGAAGTCAACACCGGCAAGGGCCTCAAGATGCACGACTGGATGCGCGGCTACCTGACCTGCGTGCTGCCGGTGATCGTGCTGTTCATCTTTGCCTTTGGCCTCTACGATAAATTTCTCTGATAGTTACTTTGGCCCCTCTTACTGCAAGAGGGGCCTTTTGCGGCAGAAAGGAACCTTCCATGCATATCCTGATCTGTGACGACGATGCGGCGTTCGGCGCGCGCATGGCAGAATATGTCACCGTCTACTTTACCGCCCGCAGCGTGCAGGTGCACACCGCCGTCTGCACCAGCGCAGCCGAGGTGCTTGCAACGCCGGGGCTGGAGCTGTATCAGCTGGCGTTTCTGGACGTGGACATGCCCGGTGCAAACGGCATGGTGCTGGGCCGTCAGCTCAAGCAGAAGTGCCCCGGCCTGATGCTGGTGTATGTTTCGGCCTATCTGGAATTTGCGCTGGAAGGCTACACGGTGAACGCCTACCGCTACCTGCTCAAGCGGGACATTGCGCGCACCCTGCCCAAGTGTCTGGACGACCTGCTTGCCGCCCTGACCGACCAGCGCAAGACTTTGACGGTGCACCACAACCGCACCGAAACGGAAATTCCGCTGGATCAGATCTATTATCTGGAAAGCGACCTGCGCCAGATCAACGTCTACGGCGACATTGCCCGCCGGCCCATCTGCACCTACTACGGCAAGATCGCCGACCTGCCGTCCATGCTCTACGAGAACGGCTTTTTGCAGGTGAGCCGCAGCGATGTGGTGAACATGAAATATGTGCGCAGCATCCGCAGCTACCGCGCCCTGCTGAAAAACGGGGTGGAGCTGAGCGTGAGCCGCGCAGGCTATGCGGCCATCCAGAACGCATATCTGGAATGGAAGGGGCAGTATGGGGATGAGTGATGCATTTGCGGAAATGATGCTGGGGCATCTGGTCTGTCTGATTCAGTGCAACGCCTTTATTCTGGTAGAATGGGCCTATCTGGGCAGGGGAAAACTGCGCTGGCCGGTTCTGTGGGCAGAGCTGCTGTGTATGGGGGAGATGGGCCTGTCACTCGCAGCAGGAATGTCATTTTTCAATGTGCAGAGCGTCCTGCTCAATGTGCTGTACCTTTTTGTTACGGCGCAGCTGTTTGGCGGAAACTTTGCCGATAAACTCACCGCCTGCCTGATCAACGGCACCATGTGCCTGCTGGTGGAGAACACGGTCAACTATACCTACTCCTGGTTCACAGGAGTGCGCACCGGCGAAGCATGGCAGCACCCCGGCTGCCTGATCGCGCTGTGCGCCGCGAACCTTATCGTGGGTGCAGCAGTTGCGCATTTCCTGTACAGCTGGAACCAGAAGTGTGCTCTGCAGCCGCTGCAGGCGCTGGTGATGTCCTTTTTCCCCGGGGTGGCTGTGGTGCTGAACATCGTACTGATGGTCACAGGGACCCAGCAGCCCGCTACCCGGATGACCATGCTGCTCACCTTTGGCATGAGCGTGGCGGTGCTGGTGCATATCGCCATCGTGCAGATGTTCAACGATCAGGTGGTGCAGCGGCAGAACTCCCGCTACCGTGCTCAGCTGGAACAGCAGCGTGCCGAAGCCCTGCTGGATTCCTACACGGAACAGCGCCGCCTGACCCACGAGTTCACCAACCACATGACAGCCCTTACCGCCCTGCTGGATCAGGGGGATCTGAAAGGCGCACAGGCCTACATTGCCAGCGTGAGCAAAACGGTGGCGGCGGGCACCACCATCATGGATACCCACAACCCACTGCTGGATTCCATTCTGAGCAAAAAGTACGAAAAAGCGGCAAAAGTTGGCGTGAACATTTACTTTGACCTGTGCGATCTGAAGCAGATGCCCTTCGACAGCATGGATATGGTCATCGTGCTCTCCAACCTTCTGGACAACGCCATCCGTGCCGCAGCGCAGGCCCTGCCGCCGGAGGTGCATGTGCGCATCCGCAAAACGCCGGAAGAATATCTGATCTCGGTGCGCAACCGCGTGCAGGAAGACCTGCTGCTGGAGGAGGGCAAGCTGCCCGGCACCACCAAAAAGGAGAGCGGCCACGGCATGGGTCTTGCCAACGTGCAGGACGTGCTGCGCAAGTACGGTGCCGAGTACACCGTGAGCTGCCGCGACCGGTGGTTCCGGTTTACCTGCACCATCCCGTGCGCAGTTCATGACATGAGCACCGACAATTTATGACATGTTTTGTGCAACAGGCGCGCAACAATGCTATACTAAAGCCAGTAAAGGTGATCTCCTGCCGGGGCAGGGCGGATTTGCGGCCAAAGAAAAATTTGGTGAAGCTTTGCCCCCCTGTGCAGTGATCCGGGCAGCGGTGCGTGTTAAGCTGCTCTGTTTTCCCTTTGCTCTTCGCTGTGCAGTCCTCATGCGCTGCGCAGCTCATCTGGCGGGGCTTTTAACGGCGAACTTTGGGGTTTGCTGCTGATAAAGTCACTCGGTACGTCGCATTTCTGTCCGGCAGGTGCTGCTTGTGGGAATGGAGCATCTTCCGCACAGGACATTTGCGTCGGTGGGAGCACCGTCAGATTTTTTATTGCAAAAAAAGAGCTGCTGTACGGCAAAATCGCCTGATACAGCAGCTCTTTTTCTGTGTCGTTATTCCGGCTTTACCTGCAGCTCCTGCTCGCAGTAGATGCAGCGGTACTTGCCGTTGGAGCTCAGCTCAAAGATCTGGTCGCACTCTTCCTCAATGGAGGAGATGCAGCGGGGGTTGCGGCATTTTACAATGTTCACAAGGCGCTTGGGGGGCAGCGGCTTTTCCTTGCGCACGGCCTTGCCGTTTTCAATGATGGTCACGCTGATGTCCGGGTCAAGGTAGGCCAGCACATCCAGGTTCAGCCAGGAAGCATCGCCCTCCACCTTGATGATGTCCTTGCGGCCGCTGGCGCTCTTGTTGCTGCGTGCATTCTGGATCAGCGCCACGCTGGCGGTGCGGTTGCCCGCAATGCCCAGCAGATCCATCAGGCCAATGGCGGTGCCTGCCTTGATGTGGTCGATCACGATGCCGTTCTGAATTTCATCGATGTTCAGCATATCAGTTCTCCTCCTTAGGTGCCTTGGGGTCGCAAAGGCCCAGCAGGGTCATGATCAGTGCCATACGCACATACACGCCGTTCTGCACCTGCTCAAAGTAGGCGGCACGGGGATCGTCGTCCACGTCCAGTGCGATCTCGTTGACGCGGGGCAGGGGATGCAGCACAGCCATATCCGGCTTTGCAAGGCTCATCTTTTCCTTGGTGAGGATGTAGCTGTTCTTCAGGCGGATGTAGTCCTCCTCGTTGAAGAAGCGCTCCTTCTGCACGCGGGTCATGTACAGGATGTCCAGCTCCGACATGGATTCCTCCAGACTGCGGGTCTCCTTGTAGGGGATGCCGTTGGCCTCCAGCACGTCCTTTACGATGTAGTCCGGCACGCGCAGCTCTTCCGGGCTGATAAGCACGAACCGGATGTTCTTGCAGCGGGCCATGGTCTTGATGAGGGAGTGCACGGTGCGGCCGAATTTCAGGTCGCCGCACAGGCCGATGGTCAGGTCATCCAGCCGTCCCATGCGGCGGCGGATGGTCATGAGGTCCGTCAGGGTCTGGGTGGGGTGCTGGTGGCCGCCGTCGCCCGCGTTGATCACCGGGATGCGGGAGTAGCGGGAAGCGCGCAGCGGTGCGCCCTCTTTGGGGTGGCGCATGGCCACGATGTCCGCATAGCAGGACACCACGCGGATGGTGTCGGCAACGCTTTCGCCCTTGCTTGCGCTGGACACGTTCTCACTGGGAAAGCCCAGCACATGGCCGCCAAGGTTCAGCATGGCTGCCTCAAAGGAGAGGCGGGTGCGGGTGGAAGGCTCGTAGAACAGGGTAGCCAGCTTTTTATGCCGGGCCACCTCCTGATACGCGGCCGGGTCGTCATGGATGCGGTCGGCAAGGTCGAGCAGAGTGGAAATTTCCTGCTGGGTAAAATCCAACGGGTCGATCAGATGTCGCATGGGTGCATACCTCCGTCAGTTTTTTGGTTTAGAGCAGCTTGCGTAAAATGGAAAAATCAAAGAAGTTTGTGTAGTAGCTCAGCGAACGCATCACCGGGCGGCACAAACGATTGAAACACACTTCGTCCAGCAGCAGCATGGCCTCGCCCGGAGCAAGGCGCATGGCGGAGCGGATGGCATCGTCGCCGCAGCTTGCCTTCAGGTGGGCGACGTTGGAGGAGATCTGCTGGTGGCACTCCCGTTCCAGAATATCGAACACGCCGCCGGTCAGATCGATGCGGGTGTAGTCTCTGGCACCGAACAGTGCTCTGGGCAGGTAGTCGATGGAGTAGATCACCGGGGTGGTGTCGGCCAGAATGCGCTTTTTGATGCAGATCACGTCGTCGCCCGGCTCAATTTCCAGATCGTGGGCCAGCTCTTCACCGGCACGGATGGGAAATACCTGAATGCCATCGGCGTGGGGGTAGCTGCCAAAGCTGCGGATCAGCGGGTAGTATTCCAGCTTCTGGTCCAGCCGGCTGCGCAGGCCCAGCACAGCGCGGTTCACCACCGTGCCAATGCCGCGCACGCGCTCCACATAGCCTGCGCGCTCCATCTCGCTCAATGCATCGCGGATGACGGTGCGGCTCACGCCCAGCTCAGCGGCAAGATCTACCTCGGCGGGCAGACGGTCGGCCCGGGCATAGCGCCCGGTGCGCAGCTCTTCCAGCAGACTGGCAACGATGCGGTCGCTGATCACAGCACCGCCCAATCGGTTGGAAGAGGTAAGTGCAGATTCCTTCATGGTTCGGTTCCTCCGTTCACGGGCAGGGGATGCGCCCCGCCGGGACTTGAAGCCTGCGCCGCACGGCACCTTTGTGACCACGCCATACGCCGCAGACCCCTTTATACTTTATTATAACATAAATTGACATTTATAAAAGCGGCATTTATACTGGAAACAGCGAAAAAGTATGATTTTATTTTGGAGGGAAACGCAAGATGGAAGTTTTTCTGCACAAGATCTGCGGCCAGCCGGTGCAGCCGCCGGTGTCCATGCAGCTGCGCCGCTGCACGCCGGAGCAGGCCCCGGCGGTGTACGCCTTGCAAAACGAGGTGCGCGCCGCCATGCCGGACCCGGAGCAGTTCGTGCCGGACACGCTGGAAAACATCACGGCCTATGTCCGCAATGACCTGTGCATCGGCGCATGGCAGGGCAGCCGCCTTGGCGGGTATCTCATCGTGCGCTTCTGCGGGCGCAGCGCACACAACTATGCGGCCTTCATGGATGTGCCGCGCACCGAGTGGGAGCACTGGGCCAATGCGGACAGCGCCATCGTCCACGCAGACTTTCGCGGCAACGGCCTGCAACGGCTCATGCTGGAAGCAGCCTTGCCGCTTTTCCCGAAAAAGATCACCCACATCGGTGCTACCGTCAGCCCGCAGAACCAGTACAGCCTGCACAACGCCCTTGCGTCCGGTTTTGCCATCGTCTCCCGGCGGGAAATGTATGGCGGCCACGACCGCTACCTGCTGGCAAAGGAGCTGTAAAAAGTTGTAATTCGTCAAAAAGTATGTTAAACTAAAAACGCCACCCCGAAGGGTGGCGTTAAGGTGCTGTCTGCAAGCGCAGGTGGTCATGCTTCCTGCCCGTTATCGCTGCTCTTTCTACATAGAACGAAGCAGAGGTTCCGGGAGTGGAACTTTTTTGCAAAATGAAACTTCCCGGAGCCTTGAAGGCGAAGGGAGGGATATCCGGTGACTCTGTTGGAAACCCTCGCACTGCTCACCTTCATTCTCACACTGTTGGGTCTGATCGTGGACGTGATCCGTCTGGCCGTTGAGGTCATGACAATGTTTTCCAAGCACAAAGCCGATGATAGCAAAAAAGACTGACCGCCCAGCTACCAACTCGTGCGGTCAATCTTTTCTTGACTAAACGGGCAAGGAGCTGACCATTGCGGACAGCGCCTTTTCTGTTTGTAGTATAGTGCTTTTTTCAGGAATTGTCAATAACAATGTCCATTTGCCCTTTAGACTGCCTGCAAAGACCGCTCTTTGTTTTTCATCTTGTGCCGCACCACCAGCAGGCAGGCCAGATGCACGGCAGCCGTCAGCACCCAGCTGATGGGGTAGCTGATGTACAGCATGAACGGTGTGCGGTTCAGCTGGAAGATGGTGGCGATCCACACCAGCCGCAGCAGGCAGCTGCCCACAAGGCTCACCACCATGGGCAGCACGCTGTAGCCAAGGCCGCGCAGGCTGCTGGCCAGCGTATCCATGATGCCGCACAGCAGGTAGGTGCCGCAGATCACCCGCAGGCGCTCGTATCCGGCGGCAACGACCGCCGCATCCGAGGAGTAGAAGTGCAGCAGCTGGGTGCCTGCCAGCACCGCACCGCCGCCCAGCACCACGCCGGTCACGATGGCGCACAGCAGGCAGTTGAGGACAACACGGTTCAGGTTCTGGTACTTGCGCGCGCCCATGTTCTGGCTGGTAAAGGTGACGGCAGCCTGCGAAAAGGCGTTCATGGCGGTATAGACGAAGCCCTCCAGATTGGCGGAGGCCGAACTGCCTGCCACTACCGTGGAACCAAAGGAGTTGATGGCCGACTGGATGACCACGTTGGACAGGCTGAACACGGTGCTCTGCAGACCGGCAGGCAGGCCGATGAGCAAAATCTGCTTCAGGGCACCCATGTGGAAGCCCAGATGATGCAGATCCAGATGCAGCGCGCCCTCCTCCTTCATCAGCATCCGCGTCACCATGCAGGCGGAAACGGTCTGACTGATGATGGTAGCCAGCGCCACGCCTGCCACGCTCATGGAAAAGCCAATGACGAACACAAGGTTCAGCACCACGTTGATGATGCCGGCTGCTGCCAGACAGTACAGCGGGCGCTTGGTGTCGCCCACGGCGCGCAGCAGCGCACTGCTGAAGTTGTACAGCATGGTCATGGGCATCCCGATGAAATAAATTTTAAGGTACAGCGCAGAAAGGTCAATCACATCCTCCGGGCAGCTCATCAGCTCCAGCAGCCCCCGGGCTGCAAAGAACCCCACCACAGCCAGCAGCACGCCGCTGACAAGGCCCAGCGTCACCGAGGTCTGCACCGTGTCCTGTACGCCGCGGTCATCCTTTGCACCAAAGCAGCGGGCTGCCACCACGTTTGCGCCCAGCGAAAGCCCCACGAACAGGTTCACCAGCAGGTTGATGAGGGAGCCGTTGGAGCCGACGGCGGCCAATGCGGTGCTGCCCGCAAAGCGGCCCACGACCACTACGTCCGCAGCGTTGAACAGCAGCTGCAGAATGCTGGAAGCTGCCAGCGGGATGGAGAACAGGATGATCTTTTGCAGCATCGGGCCGCTGGTCAGGTCAGCGGAGCGGCTTGTCTGAGCCATGAGAAGAGTGCCTCCTTTTTATCGTTTACGCGGAGAAGCCGTTTCCCGAAGCATTGCACACTGCTTGGGAGGACAGCATCTGAAATGTAAATATTTCGTAAATAAAGGGAACCGAAGGCATATTATAACGCGCGGCGCAGAAAAATACAAGTGGCACCGCCGAAAAAAGACAGCTTTTTCCGGCAATGCCACAGGAAAACGGCTTTTCAGTTCAATTCAAGCACCTTCCAGTGCTCCGGTGCGGCAAAATCGCTCGTCTCGCCGTCATCGGTGTACATCCGGCAGCGGGCGCTGCCATTTTCGTCCGGGCAGGCCCACAGGGTCAGGGCGGTGTCGTCCAGCTGGGCGGTGCAGCTGGCGGGTCTTGCCACCGGCACCGCATGGCCCGGGCGGATGAACAGCAGCACTTCATCCAATGCACAGCGGACGTAGTGGTGCCCGGCGGGCAGAAGCTCGGTGTCGTAGTCGTCCACACTGCGGATGCGGTAGAGCTTCATTGCTTCCGGCAGGTAGACGTGCCGTCCGCTGGCGTTCTGGGTGTAGACAGGCGCTACCATCACACCCTCGCCCAGCAGCAGCTGGTCCTGCACCTCGCGGGCATCCGGGTCAGCGGGGAAATCAAAGCCCAAGGGCCGGAAGTAACTGGTATCTTCCAATGCCGCCTTCATGAAGGTACTATAAAGGTAGGGCAGCAGGGCATACCGCAGCCGGAGCATCTTCCGCAGGGCGGGCAGCATATCCGCAAAGCGGTAGTATTCCTGCATCCGGGAGCCGTCGGTGGCGTGGTTGCGCATCAGCGGCGTGAACAGGCCGAACTCCAGCCAGCGCAGAGCCAGATCAGGCGTAGTATCGTAGGAAAAACCGCACAGGTCGGCACCGGTATAAAGAAAGCCGCACAGCTGCACGTTGGGCATCATCTGGATATTGGCCAGAAGCTGTGCCCATGTGGAAGCGTTGTCACCCAGCCAGATGCCGCCGTAGCGGTGGCTGCCGATGAAGCTGGAACGGCTGTAGAGCAGCGTGCGTCTGCCGGGCCGCAGGCGGGCAAAGGCTTCGCCTGCCGCACGGGTCATATTGCCGCCGTAGAGGTTGTGCACCCTGTCATGGCGCACCCGCTGGCCGTCCACATCGTGGTAGAAGCTGGCGTAGTCCTCCGGGGCGTTCATCAGGCCCAGCGCACCGCCCACCACCTTGCCGAAGAATTCATCCTGCACGATGTTGTCCTTCCGGCTCAGTTCGTCCATGCTCTCAAAGAAAGCCTTGAGCCGCTCGGGTGAGTAAAACAACGCAGGCTCGTTCATATCGTTCCAGAAGCCCTCGATGCCGCAGTCGGTCAGTGCCTTGTACTGCCGGCCGAACCACTCCCGCACCTCCGGGCGCAGGAAGTCCGCAAAGTAAGCCTTGCCGGGCCACACCGCCGCCACAAAGGGGGTGCCGTCGGCTTTGGTGCAGAAGGAACCGTTTGCAAGGCCCTCGGCACAGACGGGGTTTTCCGGGTCGATGCGCACACCCGCATCGATGATGGGCACCAGCCGGATGCCCTGTGCCTTCAGTTCGGCGCTCAGGGCGGCAAGGTCCGGGAAGCGCTGCTTGTTTACGGTAAAATCCGCGTAGTCCTGCATGTAATCGATGTCCATGCAGATCATATCCAGCGGCAGATCGTTCTCTTTGTACTGGCGGGCCACCTCCCGCACGTCCTCAGCGGTCTTGTAGCCAAAGCGGCTCTGTGCCAGACCAAAGGCCCACTTGGGCGGGATATAGCTGCGGCCGATGAGCTGCCGGAACTGGCGGCTGATAGCGTTCAGGTCGTCGCCGGTAATGATGTAAAGCTCATGATCCGGCTCTTCGGTGGCAAAGCGCAGGGCATCGTATTCGGTGTAGCCGATATCGTAACGCACTTTGCCCGGGAAATCGATGAACACACCAAAGCATTCACGGCCAACACCGCCATCAATGAGCAGAAAATTGTGCGCACCATAGTAGGAAAGTTTATCCTCGCTGTGGCGGGATTCGTCAGTGTTGTTGGTCACGTAGTGCCAGCCGCGCTTGTTGATGCCGCGGGGCATTTCGCCCAGACCGTACACGATGGCATCCGGAGCCATCCGGTAGGCCCAGCCGTCTTCTTCGGCTGTGAGAAAGGGCACCGGCCCGGCGGAAACTGGGATCTCCTGCACCACACTGTCGGTGGGCAGGGGCAGACCAAAACGGAAACGCTGGATCATAAGGGACCTCCTTGTAGCATCCTTGCCCTCTCCGTCACGCCTTTCGGCGTGCCGCCTCTCTCAAAGTGAGAGGTTTTGCCAAAGGCCCCATCTCCGAGGGGGCTGCCGAGCGAAAGCGAGACTGGGGGAGTGGGCTTCTCATTTTCTTTATCTTACCCCGGGCCGCGCTGCAAAACAAGAGACAAAACCGGCATTTTTTTGCCACAAAACCGGCAGAACGCAGCCAAAGCATAAAAATATCGGCGGCAGGCGGCGGATGCAATTGCAAATTCCGGCCCATACTGTTATACTGGAACTGCTACTTTGAATCGGAAAATGGAGGAAACCCATGTATCGCAATGGAATCAAGCGCCTGCTGGCGGTGGTGCTGTCGCTGTGCGGCATGATCTGCCTGTCCTGGCTTTTTCTCATTCTGGCCGTCGCCATCAAGCTGGACTCGCCCGGCCCGGTGTTCTTCAAACAGAAGCGTGTGGGCATTGGCAAAAAGCACTTTTACATTTTAAAGTTCCGCACCATGCGCATCGACACGCCCCACGATATGCCCACCCATCTGCTGCACGACCCGGACCAGTATATCACCCGCATGGGTCATTTCCTGCGCAAGACCAGTCTGGACGAGCTGCCCCAGCTGTGGAACATCTTTGTAGGTGATATGGCGGTCATCGGCCCGCGGCCTGCTTTGTGGAACCAGTATGATCTGCTGGCAGAGCGCGACAAGTACCATGCAAACGATGTGCGCCCGGGCCTGACCGGCTGGGCACAGATCCACGGCCGCGACGAGCTGGAAATTGCCGAGAAGGCCAAGCTGGACGGCTGGTATGTGGAGCATCTGAGCTTTGGGCTGGATGTGAAATGCTTCTTTGGCACCATTGCCGCTGTGCTTAAGCACGACGGCGTGGTGGAGGGCGGCACCGGCACTCTGCACGAAGAGGAAAAGCGGGATCATTAAAAATGGCTCCGCTTTGCTCTGCCATTCTTAGCGGAAAAATATTTTTTATTTGCAGTTCTGAAAAATCTGCGGATTTTCCAGAACTGCTTTTTCACAGAAGGGGTCGTGAACAGAAACTGCATTTTGCCTCGCGAACCCGAAATCGCCATATCTCTTGATTTATCCCCGGAAAAGCGTATAATAAAACAGTACACAAGACGTCAAAGGAGGATTCCTGTATTATGGAACGCACCTATATCAACGAGGCTCAAAAGGCCATCGGCGGCACGGTCAAGGTGCAGGGCTTTATCGAGAACCTGCGCAACAGCAAGTATATGGCCTTTATCGTGCTGAAGGATATTACCGGCAAGCTGCAGATCACGGTGGAAAAGGAAGATCACCCCGACCTGGTGGATACCATCGATCAGCTCACCCCGGATTCCGTCATCACTGTCACCGGCAAGGTGGTGGAAAACGACTACGTCAAGATGGGCGGCGTGGAGATGATCCCCGAGTCCATCGAGATCGAGAGCATCGCCAACGCTCTGCCCATCGTCCGCAAGGAGATCGCAGCCACCAAGAAAAAGAAGGCTGTGGAGCGCTCCAGCATCGACCAGCGCATTGATTACCGCTGGATCGACCTGCGCACCGACGAGAACCAGCTCATGTTCAAGGCACAGAGCTGCTTTGTGAACGCCATGCGCAAGTTCCTGCTGGACCGTAACTTCATCGAGATCCACACCCCAAAGCTGATCGCTGCTGCCAGCGAGAGCGGCTCTGAGGTGTTCAAGGTGGATTACTTCGACCGCAACGCCTATCTGGCGCAAAGCCCTCAGTTCTACAAGCAGATGGCCATGGCTGCAGGCTTTGAGCGCATCTTCGAGACCGGCCCTGTGTTCCGCGCCGAAAAGAGCTACACCAACAAGCACTCCACCGAGTTCTCCGGCTTCGATCTGGAGTTCAGCTACATCACTTCCTATAAAGACGTGATGAAGATGGAAGAGGAGCTGCTGACTGCCGGTCTGCAGGCCGTCAAGGACAACTACGGCGACCAGATCAAGGAGATGTTCGGGCAGGAAGTCATCGTTCCCACCACCCCGTTCCCGGTGGTCAAGCTGGCTGACCTGTACAAGGGTCTGGAAGAAGAGTTCGGCTACACCGTCGATGAGAGCGAGAAGGGCGACCTGACCACCGAGGCCGAGCGCCTGAGCTATGAGTGGGTGAAGAAGCACTACGGTCACGAGTTCCTCTTCATCACCGATTATTCCGCCGAGAAGCGTGCGTTCTACCACATGCGCGACGAGAACGGTGTGCCCCAGGGCTACGACCTGATCTGGCGTGGTGTTGAGATCACCACCGGTGCCCAGCGCGAGCACCGCTACGAGGTGCTGAAGAAGCAGGCCGAGGAAAAGGGTCTGGCCGATGATGTCAAGTTCTATCTGGAGTTCTTCCAGTACGGCTGCCCGCCCCACGGTGGCTTCGGCATTGGCATCGACCGCCTGACCATGCTGCTGTGCGGCCTGACCATCAAGGACGCCGAGTTCCTGTTCCGCGGCCCCAACCGTCTGACCCCGTAATTTTATAAAGCTTTTCCGAGAGCTGCTGTGCATTTTGCATGGCAGCTCTCTTACTTTAGCATCCTAGCCCTCTCAGCCAAATCCTCTGGATTTGCCAGCTCTCCCAAAGGGAGAGCCTTTGGCAGTCCACGCAAGGTTCATCTCTTTGCCAAGGCCTCTCCCTTTGGGAGAGGTGTCACCGTAGGTGACGGAGAGGGCGAGGATGCTGACCTTAGCCCAGAGAAGAGCGGAGGGCATTCAAAATCGTTCCGGCATAATGCCCCGTCCTGTTTCATACGATTACAACAAGCGGACCGGAATCCTGTCCGGTGCACAGCGCAAACGGGAAGGGGAGAGCAATTTGGCAAATCAGGAACAGAAGAGCATCTGCCGCGAGATCGGCGCACGCACCGGCGGAGATATCTACATTGGGGTGGTTGGCCCGGTGCGCAGCGGCAAATCCACCTTTATCAAGCGTTTCATGGAGCAGCTGGTGCTGCCCGCCATCGGCCCGGCGGCTGCGCGGGAGCGTGCCCGGGACGAGCTGCCCCAGTCGGCAGCGGGACGCACCATCATGACCACGGAACCAAAATTCATCCCGGAAGCAGCCGTGCCCCTGCAGTTGGAAGGCGGCGGCGAGTGCCGGGTGCGGCTCATCGACTGCGTGGGTTACATGGTGGAGGGGGCTATGGGCCATGAGGAGAACGACAAGCCCCGCATGGTCAAAAGCCCGTGGTTCGACCACGAGGTGCCCTTCGACCTTGCCGCCGAGACCGGCACCCGCAAGGTGATCTGCGAACATTCCACCATCGGCATCGTGGTCACCACCGACGGCTCTGTGAGCGACATCCCGCGGGAGGGCTATGCCAGAACCGAGAAGCGCATCGTGGAAGAACTGGATGCGCTGGGCAAGCCCTACATCATCCTGCTCAACAGCACCCACCCGGATGCCCCGGAGACGAAGCAGCTGGCCGAGGGCATGGCACGGGACTACGACCACACCGTGCTGCCGGTGAGCTGCGTGGATCTGGACGCGGAGGCACTCGGCAGCATCCTGCGGCAGGTGCTGTACGAGTTCCCGGTGCAGGAGCTGGATTTTGCCCTGCCGCGCTGGGTCACGATGCTGGAAAACGGCCACTGGCTGCAAACGCAGGTGTACGATGCGGCCATGCAGCTGGCGGCAAAGGTCTCCCGCATGAAGGATGTACCCTCCGGAACAGACGCACCTGCGCTGGAATGTGACGCGGTGCAGCGCTCGGCCATCAGCGGCATCGACCTTGCAAACGGCAGTGTGCGCATCACGGTGGAGCTGAAGCCGGAAATTTTCTATCAGGTGCTGAGCGAGCAGACCGGCCTTGCCATTGGCGACGAAGCGGGCCTGATGCCCTGCATCATGGAGCTGGCAAAGGCCAAACGGGAGTACGAGAAGGTGCGCAGTGCCCTTGAGCAGGTGGAAGCCACCGGCTATGGCATCGTGATGCCCACGGTCAGCGAGCTGAAACTGGAACAGCCCCAGATCGTGCGGCAGGGCACGAACTACGGCGTGCGGCTGGAAGCCTGCGCGCCCTCCATCCAGATGATGAAGGCCACCATCCACACCGAGATCAGCCCCATCGTGGGCACCGAAAAGCAGAGCGAGGACCTTGCCCGCAGCCTGCTGGCCGGCTTTGAGGACGACCCGGAAAAGCTGTGGGAATCCAACATCTTTGGCAAAAGCCTGCATGAGCTGGTGAACGAAGGGCTGCAGAACAAGCTGCTGCACATGCCGCAGGAGGCCCGCACCCGCCTGCAGGAAACGCTGGAACGGGTCATCAATGAGGGCTGCACCGGGCTGATCTGCATTCTGATCTGACCGCTACAAAACAGAAGAGGGAAGCGCCGCGCGGGTGCCTCCCTCTTTATTTGTTCACTTCTCTTCTTCGGTCAGCTTATTGATGAGCATTTGGTAGATCTCGTTGCCCTTGAGGATGAACTGCTTTTTTACCAGCTCGGCGGTCAGCCGGTCCGGTGTGCCGAGATCCAGACAGAACAGCTCACTGTCCAGCCCTTTCACCGTGCAGCGGATGGTGCAGTGGCCGTCCTCTTTTTCGGTAATGCTGGCACTGTACTTGGCTTCCTTGCGTGCCCATGTCTGGCAGCGCAGCACAGCGGCCACAGCGCGTTCCCGCACACTGCGGGGCAGGTCGTAGGCAAGCTCCTGCGCCACTTTGCGGCCCTTCTCGGTAATGGTGTAGCTGCCCTTTGTCAGGGTGACGAGCTGCTGCCTGGTGATATCGTCCAGACACGAGCCGATCTCGAAATAGTTCACCAGCGCTTCTTCCATCAGGGCGTTTTCAATCTCCTGCCGGGCAATGGGTCCGGCGTTTTTGACCAGATAGCACAGCAGCAGCCGGATCTCGGTGCTGCTGGTCAACCCGCCGGGACGTACACCGGCAGTAAAAGCATCATTGACGGCCATCGTTCCATACATCCCCCTTGCATTCCTTTTCTTTTATAGTATAAAGGCTTTCACGCCGGATTGCAAGCCGCAGCGGCAAAATCTGTCTCAATGCGCTTGGGGCTTTCCGGCGTGGAGTACACCCAGTGGTCCAGATGGCCCTCGGTGATGAAATACTTCAGCTCGAACCGGTGGCGCTGGCTCAGGGCGTGGTTCACGATCACCAGCTTGATCTTCATTTTTTCCGGCAGGATGTTCTTGATGTAGACGCTCACCGCCTGCCCGGGCACAAGGTCGGTGCAGCTCTCGGCAAGGCCCGCGAGGTTGGGCGCGATCTCGATAAAGGTGCCGTATTCCTCCACACTGCGCACGATGCCCACCACGGTCTCACCCACGGTGAACCCGGCCGCATTTTCCTCCCATGTGCCCAGCAGTTCCCGGATGGTCAGCACAAAGCGGCCCTGTACATCCCGGTTCTTGACGGCGCACAAGATCTGCTGGCCCACGCTCACCCGGTCGGCGGGGGAGGAGATGCGGCTCACCGACATGCAGTCGATAGGCAGCAGGGCACTGATGCCGCAGCCCACATCACAGAACGCGCCAAACGGCTCGATATGGGTCACGGTGCAGGGCAGGATATCGCCGGGCTGCAGGGTGTCCAGATAGTCGGCCTTGCACATCTGCTGCGCCAGCGCGCGGGAGAGCCGATAGAAGGGCTGACCGTTCTCGTCGGTGTCCAGCGCCTCGATCACAAAGCAGGTGGGACGGCCCACCCTCGTCAGCACCGCAATGTCCCGCACGGTGCCGTTTGCGGCACCATCGGCGCACTGGGCAAAGGGCATCACGGCTCTCACCCCGCCGATCTCGAACCGCAGCTGGCGCTGGGTATCAAAGGCCAGAGCAGTGGCCTGCAGGATCTCGCGGTTTGCCATGGCGGCGCGCAGTTCAGCGGGGGACAGGCGCGCGGCAGAACGGTAGTTGCCTTCGGTACGGTAAGCTTGCATCATCTTTCATTCCTCTTTCTCTGCTTTTTAGGCCGTGCTTGGAACGGCAGCGGCCTTTCTGTTAAAACTTATGCATCCGCATGGGCGGATATTTGCATTTTGTGCGGCTTTGCATTATACTATATCTGTATGCGCAGCAAACCGGCACGCCGGGCTTTGCGCACACACCGCCTGCTGTTTTGGGCAGGCAGAAGGGAGAAGCAGAGCTATGGACATTGCTGTAGGCGATACCATCCTCACCCGCAAAAAGCACCCCTGCGGAGCGTCCAGCTTCGAGGTACTGCGCGTCGGCATGGATTTTAAGATCCGGTGTACCGGCTGTGGGCGCGAGGTGATGCTGCCGCGTGCTAAAATTGAAAAGAACATCAAAAAGGTGGTAAAACCCGGGCAGGCCTAGCGCCCGGCGCAGCACGCATCCGGGGCGGAAAGGCCCCGGAGCCGTTCGGCTGCACGAACATGAATCTGAGTTTGTAAGGAGAACTGCCGGAATTATGCCGAACATGTTTACCCAGATGGATGCTGTCTGCCACCGCTTTGAAGAGCTTTCCATCCGCCTGAATCAGCCGGATACCGCCGCAGACCCTGCGCTTTTCCGCAGGCTGATGCGGGAGTACCACGATGCAGAACCTGTGGTGCAGGCCTACCGCGCGTGGCAGACCGCACAGGATCATCTGGCACAGGCCAAAGCTCTGCTGGAAGAACCGGGCGCACTTGACCCGGACTTCAAGCAGATGATACAGCAGGAAATCAGCGAAAAAAGTCAAGATGTGGCAAAGCTGGAAAATAATCTCAAAATTTTGCTGCTGCCCAAGGATGTGAACGATGGCAAAAATGTCATTGTGGAGATCCGCGGCGGCGCAGGAGGGGAGGAAGCTGCCCTGTTTGCCCACAGCCTGCTGCGCATGTACACCATGTATGTGCAAAGCAGGGGCTGGCAGCTGGAAATGCTCAACCTTAACGAGACGGAGCTTGGCGGCGTGAAGGAGGCCATCTTTTCGGTGGACGGTGCCGGGGCCTACAACCGCCTCAAGTACGAGAGCGGTGTGCACCGTGTGCAGCGCGTGCCGGAGACCGAGACGCAGGGCCGCATCCACACTTCCACGGCCACGGTGGCTGTGATGCCGCAGGCCGAAGAGGTGGACTTTGCGCTGGACATGAAGGACCTGCGCATCGACACCTTCCGCTCCTCCGGCGCGGGCGGTCAGCACATCAACAAAACCTCCAGCGCCATCCGTGTGACACATCTCCCCACCGGCATGGTGGTAGAATGCCAGAACGAGCGCAGCCAGTTCCAGAACAAGGACAAGGCGCTGGAGATCCTGCGCAGCCGCCTGCTGGCACAGAAGCAGAAACAGCAGCAGGATGCCATCAACGCCAGCCGTCAGGGGCAGGTGGGCACCGGCGACCGCAGCGAAAAGATCCGCACCTACAACTTCCCGCAGGACCGCTGCACCGACCACCGCATCGGCCTGACCGTGCACAATCTTTCCAAGATCATGGACGGCAATCTGGACGAGGTGATCGACGCACTGGCCACCCGCGAACAGGCCGAAAAGCTGCAAAAGCTCAACGAGCAGGGCTGAAATGTGGTTTTGAAAATAAAACGATATCCTGTCGATAAATGCTGAAAAGCACAAATACTTTACAGATAGAAAGAACGATGATCCGTATGGAAATGAAAACTGAAATTTTGCCCGCATCGGACGAAAAGAGCATTGAAAAAGCCGCTGCCCTGCTGCAGAACGGTGAGCTGGTGGCCCTGCCCACCGAGACGGTTTACGGCATTGCTGCCGATGCCCGCAACGGCGAGGCTGTGAAGAAGATCTTTGTGGCCAAGGGCCGCCCGCAGGACAATCCCCTGATTGTCCACGTCACCGGACCGGAAATGCTGCCCGGCCTTGTCAGCGAGGTGCCGGAGCGCGCCCAGCTGCTGATGGCTGCGTTCTGCCCCGGCCCGCTCACCATCATCATGCCCCGCGGCCCGGAGGTGGCAGCGGAGTGCTGTGCCGGTCTGGACACCGTGGGCATCCGGATGCCAAGCCACCCGGTGGCCCGCGCCGTCATTGAAAAGAGCGGCTGCGCCTTTGCGGCTCCCAGCGCCAATCTTTCCGGCAAGCCCAGCCCCACCAACGCGCAGGATGTGTTCACGGATATGGACGGCCGCCTGCCGCTGATTTTGGACGGCGGCGAGTGCGATGTGGGCGTAGAAAGCACCGTGGTGTCGGTGGTGGGCGAAAAGCCCACCCTGTTCCGCCCGGGCCACATCACGCTGGAAGACCTCGAGCGTGCCCTCGGCGAAGAGGTGGAAGTGTCCAAAGCCATCCTCGAAAAGTTGCCGGAGGGTGCTGTGGTGCGCAGCCCCGGCATGAAGTACAAGCACTACGCCCCCAAGGCGGATGTGACCTTGCTGGACGGCACCTTTGAGCAGTTCAAAGCCTATGTGGATGCCCACGCCGAGCAGGATCCCAGCTGCCTGTGCTTTACCGGCGAGGCGGAAAAGCTGGGTGTGCCCTGCGTGGAGTATGGCCGCGAGGGCGACGGTGCCGATCAGGCAAAGCACATCTTCCGCTGCCTGCGCGCGCTGGATGAGCAGGGCGATGCGGTGGTCTACGCCCGCTGCCCGCAGAAGGACGGCCTTTCCATGGCGGTGTACAACCGCCTGATCCGCGCTGCGGCCTTCCGGGTGATCAAGCTATGATCGCGCTTGGCATCACGGGCCGCAGCGGCTGCGGCAAATCCACGGTCACAGCGGTGTTTTCGGCCCACGGCGTGCCGCTGGCCGATGCCGACCAGATCAGCCGCGAGATTTTACTGCCCGGCTCGCCGCTGCTGCCCCGGCTGGCTCAGCGGTTCGGCGCAGACATTTTAAAAGCAGACGGCACATTGGACCGCCGCCTGCTGGCTGACCGCGCCTTTGCCACCCCGGAAGGCAAGGCGGTGCTGGACAGCCTGACCCACCCGGAGATCGTGCGCCGCATCCGTGCGGCAAAGCAGGCAGCACAGGATGCCGGTGCACCGCTGTTCGTGCTGGATGGCGCGGTCATCGTGGGGACTGCGGCGCAGGCCGAGTGTGACCGCCTGTGCGTGGTCACGGCACCGTTTGAGACCAGTGTGGCCCGCATCGTGGCCCGGGACGGCATCTCGGCCGAGATGGCCGCCCGCCGCCTGAACGCCCAGACACCGGAAAGTACCCTCACCGCGCAGGCAGACTATGTGCTGCGCAACGATTCCAGCCTTGCGCACCTACAGGCTGCGGCAGAGCAGCTCTGCACAAAGCTTCTAGCAGAAGGAGGTGTGGGAAAAGAATTTTGAACAAACGATATAACGAACAAGATCCTGCACCGCAGTACGACCCGGAGACGGCCCGCATCCGCCGCGCTCTCCGCGCCCAGAAGGCACGCCGCCGCAAAAAAATGCGCAGCCGCAGGCTGTTCCTGCTGGGTATGGCGCTGATCCTGCTGTTTGTGCTGGTGCCCAACTTGTGGGGCAGGGCGGAACGGCTTTTATACCCCCGCAAGTACGAAGTGCTGGTGGACCAGTGGGCGGAGACTTACGGCCTTGACCCGCTTCTGGTGGATGCCTTCATCCGCACCGAAAGCGGCTTTGACCCGCAGGCCACCTCCACTGTGGATGCCCGGGGCCTGATGCAGATGACCGAAGAGACCTTTATCTGGCTGCGCAGCAAGATCGCACCGGACGAAGGACTGCTCTTTGCAAATCTTTACGACCCGGAGACCAGCATCCGGTTCGGATGCTATTACCTACACCTGTGCATGGAGCGCTACAACGGCGATGTTGCCACTGCCGCTGCCGCTTATCACAGCGGGTGGGGCACGGTAGATGCTCTTTTACAGATGGAAGAGCACTCCGCAGACGGCGAAACGCTGCAGGGCTTTCCCTATAACCAGATGAACCATTACGTAAAAAAGATCACTTCCTGCTATGTGCGGTATCAGCGTATCTATGCAGAAAGCTGAGAGGAGATAAGGAAAATGAGCGAGAAACTTACCGCAAAGCAGGCTGCCGAACAGCTGCTTTACAAGCCGGAGTACGCTGCCGACAAGAGCGCCGACGTGAAGGAGAAGGCTGCAGCCTTTGCCGAAGGCTACAAAGCCTTCCTGAACGCTGCCAAGACCGAGCGCGAAGCTGCCGCCGCCAGCGAAAAGCTGCTGCTGGAGGCCGGTTACGAAAAGTTTGAGCCGAAAAAGACCTATGCCCCCGGCCAGAAGATCTACTTTGTGCAGGAGCACAAGGCAGTGGTGGCCGCTACCATCGGCCGGAAATCTTTTGAGGAGGGCTTCCGTCTGGTGATCGCCCACATCGACAGCCCCCGTCTGGACCTGCGCCCGAACCCGCTGTACGAAGCAGACCACCTCAGCTACTTCAAGACCCACTATTACGGCGGCATCCGCAAGTACCAGTGGGGCACCATGCCGCTGGCCGTCCACGGCGTGTTCACCCGTGCCGATGGCTCCAGCGTGTCCTTTGCAGTGGGTGAGGACGAGAACGACCCCGTGTTCTGCATCACCGACCTGCTGCCCCATCTGGGTGCCGAGCAGAACGACCGCAAGCTCAGCGAGGGCATCAAGGCCGAGGAGCTGAACGTGCTCATCGGCTCCGACGCTGTGGAGGATGCCGACATCAAGGAGGCCGTCAAGCTGAACACCCTGATGCTGCTGCACGAAAAGTACGGCATTACCGAGCGGGACTTCACCCGCGCTGAGATCGAGGTGGTGCCCGCCCATAAGGCCCGGGACGTGGGCTTTGACCGCTCCATGGTGGGCGGCTACGGTCACGATGACCGTGTGGACGCCTATCCCGCCCTGATGGCCGAGATCGAGACGGAAGATCCTGTGCACACCACCGTCTGCGTGCTGACCGATAAGGAAGAGATCGGCTCCGATGGTGTGACCGGCATGCAGAGCATGTATGTGTTCCACTTTATGCAGCTGCTGTGCCGCGCCGCCGGTCAGGACGACATCCTTGCCTTCCAGAACAGCGTGTGTCTCTCTGCCGATGTGACCGCCGCCTACGACCCCTCCTGGGCAAATGCCTTCGAGCCGCAGAACGGTACTTACGCAGGCCGCGGCGTGGCCTTCTTCAAGTACACCGGCAGCCGCGGCAAGAGCTCTGCCAGCGATGCTTCCGCTGAGCTGGTAGGGGATATCACCCGCCTGCTGGATGCCAACGGCGTGGCATGGCAGATCGGTGAGCTGGGCCGTCTGGACCTTGGCGGCGGCGGCACCATTGCCAAGTACGTGGCCAACCGGGGTATTCCCGTGCTGGACATCGGCGTGCCGGTGCTGTCCATGCACTCGCCCTTCGAGGTCATCCATAAGACCGACCTGTACATGGCTTACCGCACCTTCTCTGTGTTCTGCCAGTCTGCTGACTGATCCCCCGCGCTGACGGATATTTTGCATTGAAAAACCGAGCTGCCTGCACATTTTTGTGCGGCGGCTCGGTTTTTTGCGCAAAAGCCTTGACCTTCAACCGGCTTTAAGGTGTAATGTAAGGGCGGAGGTGAAGCAAATGAACATCAAACAGGCTTCCGAACAAAGCGGCGTGTCCGCCTCGAACATCCGCTTTTACGAAAAAGAAGGGCTTCTCACACCGGCACGCAGGCAGGGCAACGACTACCGCGATTACACTGCCGGGGATGTCCGCACGCTTAAACTTATCCGTATGCTGCGGATGCTGGATGTGCCGCTGCCTACCATCAAGGCGGTACTGCGCGGGGAACAGCCCCTGCAGCAGGCGCTGCAAGCCCAGCAGACCGTGCTGGAGCAGCAGGCAGCGCAGCTGGCGGCAGCCATGCAGTTCTGCGCCGACCTTGCCCGGCAGGCTCCGCAGACGGACACGCTGGACGTGGACGCCTGCCTGACCCGCATGGAAAGCCCTGCCCATCAGCAGGGGTTCTTCTCCGGCTGGCTGCAGGATTACTGCACGCTGGCGAAGGTGCAGCATAAAAAGCACTTTTTCTTTATCCCGGAGGGCAGCATCAACACCCCGCAGGAATTTACGGCAGCGTTGCGAGCCTATGCAGAGGAAAAAGGGATGCTTTTCACCCTGACCAAAGAGGGGATGTACCCGGAGTTTTTGCTGGACGGCATCGCGTATAAGGCCTACCGCAACCCGGGCAAGTACCGGGACGAAATCTGTTGCGATGCTGTGCATCCCGAGCAGCTGGACACCGGACTGCCGCTCCGGCGGGAGAAGCTGCTGCGCTTTTTGCGCCTCGCTGTGCCGCTGGTATGTACCTTTGCCGCCATTCTGGCGGCGGGGTGGGTGGTGACCGGCGGCGCAGGCTGGCTCTGGCTGGCGGTGCTGGCCTCTGCCGGAGTGCTGCTGGAACGCTACCTTGAAAGGTGGCTGTAAGGCGCATTACCCCAGCGGCAGCGCTTCGGCCACCGTCAGAAAGGTGTAGCCGTTGTCGGCATACCACCGGATAATGTCCGGCAGTGCTTCGGCGGTGGTGTGTGTGGAGGAAGAATCGTGCATCAATACGATGCAGTTCGTCTGCTGCCCGGTCTCGTGCACCACATTGCGGTAGATGGTGCCCGCGCTTGGGTGCCCGCCCACGGCATCCTCGGCGCACACGTTCCAGTCCACCCAATGCCAGCCTTTCTGCTCTACTTCGGCTTTCAGCTGCTTCATCAGGCCTTTGCCGCCGTAGCGCCGACTGACGGTGTTGGTGCTGCCGCCCGGAAACCGTAGATACCGGATGCTCTCGGCATCCACATAGGGCGCAATGCGCTCCTTTAAAAGGGCAATGTCCTCCCAATAAGCGTCGCTGCTGCGGTAGATATCGCTGTACTCGTGGGAAGCAGAGTGCAGCGCGATCTGGTGCCCGGCGCTGACCGCTTCGGTGAGCAGGGGCAGATACTTCTCGTTGTAACCGGTAGCCACCACAAAAAATGTGGCGTGCACTCCGGCCGCGTTCAGCGCGCTGAGCACATCCGGTGTGGTCTTGCTGGGGCCGTCGTCAAAAGTCAGGCAGACCCACTTTTCCGGCAGCGGCTGGGCAGCAGGCTCCTGCTGCTCCTGTGCCAGAGCTGAAACGGCGGGGGAGAGCATCGAAGTGTCCGGTGCCGGGGTAAGATCCTGCGCCTGACATCCGGTGACGACCGGCGGCGCAGCAGATACAAACCCCATAATGAGGGCGAACAGCATCACGGCCGCAACTCTGGCCCGCCTGCGCCGTGCGAGATATTCTGCAAGCTTCAAGAGCAAAACCTCCTTTGTCTGTTTGGTTTGCTCTTATCAGAATATGAACGACGGCGGATTCTATGAAAAAAATTACCCCACTCTCTGCCGTTTATCCAGCCGCATCTTGTCAGCTATCATCGCGATGAACTCGCTGTTGGTGGGTTTTCCCCGCAGGTTATGGATGGTGTAACCGAAGTAGCTGTTGAGGGTGTCCACATCTCCCCGGTCCCACGCCACCTCGATGGCGTGGCGGATGGCGCGCTCCACCCGGCTGGCGGTGGTGCCGTTTTTCTTGGCGATTTCCGGGTACAGGCGCTTGGTCACGGCGTTGATGTACTCCGGCTCGTTCATGGTGAGCAGGATGGCATCCCGCAGGAACTGGTAGCCCTTGATATGGGCAGGGACGCCGATCTGGTGCAGGATCTCGGTAACGGTCAGCTCATCGCTGTCCACGCTGGTGTGCAGGATGTGCTTTTCCGGGCCAAGTGCCGCCTTGAGCACCCGTGCGGCAAGCACGGTCTCATCAAAGGGCTTTACAAAGTAGTAGGCAAAGCCTTCGTCCAGCAGCTCCTGTACCATCTCTTCGCTCTGGAAGGCACCGGTCACGAAGAAGGAGGTGTGCCGCTCACCGGCGGCATTGTAGCGCTGCTTTACCGCAAGGGCATCCAGACCGGGCATAAAAGCATCCAGCAGGACCACCTGCGGGCGCACGGTGAGCATTTTCTGCAGGACCTTGTTGCCGTCCTTTTCCACAACGGTCACGTCCACGCCCTTCTGCTCCAGCGCTTCGCGGCAGGCGGCAGTGAACGGGGCACCAGTATCCGACATCAAAAATCTAACTTTGTCCATGGTTGTTTCCTCCAATGTGTGCAGTTCCCTTAACACCATGGATTTTACCATAATTTTCCAGAACTTTCAACGGTTTATTTTGGTAAATTTTGGCAAAGAAAATCGAAACCCGCAAATTATTTTGCGTTTTGGGCCTGCGTGTGCGCTGTATCGTCTGTTTTTTCAACAGCGCGGGCCTGCTTGAGCATAGTCTGAGCAAAAATGCCGTAGCCCCGCGTGGGGTCGTTTACCAGCACATGGGTCACTGCACCCACCAGTCTGCCGTTCTGCAGGATGGGACTGCCGCTCATGCCCTGCACGATGCCGCCGGTTTTGGCAAGCAGCTGCCGGTCGGTCACGCGCAGGATCATGTTGCGGTGGGGGTCTGCGTCGTTTACCTTTTCAATGCGGATGCGGTATGCCTTGGGCACCTCGCCGTCCACAGTCGTCCAGATCTCGGCATCGCCCGGCACCACCTCCTGCGCAAAAGCCATCTCCAGCTCCGGGCCGGAAAATGCAGCCCGTGTTCTGCCATAGACCCCGGTCTTGCTGTTGATGCAGATGCTGCCAAGCGCATGGGTGCTCAGAAAGCGGCCCTTCAGCTCACCGGGGCTGCCCACGGTGCCGCTGGTACACCCCACAATCTGGCAGGGGACGATCTCGCCGCTGCGCAGGGCCACGCTCTCACCGGTGTCGCTGTCGCTGATGGGGTGGCCAAGCCCGGCAAACACCCCGGCGGCATTGTCCACAAAGGTCATGGTGCCTACCCCGGCGGAAGAATCCCGCACCCACATCCCGGCGCGCCACTGTCCGGCGGTGCTGTCCCACACGGGGGTCAGCCGGGTCTGGAATTGCTCACCATTGCGGATATAGACCACCTGCACCGGCGCGCCTGCGGCCGTTTCCAGAGCATCGTGCACGGCGTCGTTCGTCTCGGTCAGGGTGTCGTCCATGCGCACCACCCGGTCGCCCAGCCGCAGCCCGGCCTTCTTGGCGGGGTTTGCGGTGCCGTCCGGGGTGTTCAGGTCGGAAAAGCCCACAATGAGCGCGCCCTCGGAGAACATCTTAACGCCGAAAGGCGTACCGCACACGGTTACCACCGGACGTGTTTCCACCAGAGCGCGCACAGTCTTGACGGGCAGCCACCCGCCAATGGACAAAGTGGCCTGATAGCTGCCCGCAGCCTGCGTGCTGGCCGCGTTGCGGGAGCCAGTGGTGCGCAGCGGCTGCACATAGGCAAAACGGGGCAGGGTAAGGGTCTGGCCGGGTTCCAGCAAAATTTCAGCAGGCAGACTGTGCCACAGCCAGCCCAGCACCGCCAGCGCGGCCACCAGAAGATAAGCTGCCGCAATGCTGCCAGCGCGGCGTAGTTTTGATCTGCGCATCGGCAAAAGCCCCTTTCCGCCATGGAAAATGATACGATCGTCCGGCGATAGTATGCGCTGTGAAGGGCGGAAATATCAATGCAGTGATTGACTTTTGCCGCCGGAACTGATACTATATTAAGGCGGTTTGGCCGCAGCTGCAGAATAGAAGAATACGCGGGTATGGTGGAATTGGCAGACGCGCAGGATTTAGGTTCCTGTGCCGCAAGGCGTGTGGGTTCGACCCCCACTACCCGCATAAGAGAAAAAACGCGATGAGTTCTCAGAATTCATCGCGCTTTCTTTTATATAATAAATAGTGTTGTTCGAGGTCTCCTCCCTCGCACAAAAAGAAAAACCAGTACACATTGTGTACTGGTTTTTGGTGCGAGGGAGGGGACTCGAACCCCCAAGGATAAACCACACGCACCTCAAACGTGCGCGTCTGCCAGTTCCGCCACCCTCGCATACCGTATTGTTTTCGCAGCCCTGAAATCTCTGAGGTGAAAGACCGTGATGCGGACTGCTTGAATATATTACCACGTTCCCGGCAGATAGTCAAGCGCTTTTTCTCTTTTTAAATGAAATTTTCGGGCCGTCATTCCTTAAGAATATGTTGGTTGAAATGCATGGATGGGTGTGATACTATATAACTAACTATCTCTGCTCAGTTGTTTTGGCAGCAGGGAAGAAGATGATAAGGATACGGCGGAAATGCATTTCTGCGCAGGGTGCAGACCGACCGGTTTTTTGAAAGGAATTTGAGTGGACGCAGGAATGAACGAGAAAAAAGAAAATGTTATTGTAAACGGTTTTTTCTGGCGCTTTGCAGAGCGGTGCGGTGTGCAGCTGATCTCAGCGGTGGTGTCCATCCTTCTGGCGCGCATCCTTACACCCGATGATTACGGCAAGGTGGCACTGGTGACGGTGTTCAACAATATCATGTATGTCCTGCTGGACTGCGGCATTGGCACCGCGCTGGTGCAGAAGAAGGAAGTGGACGAGCTGGATTACTCGTCGGCGTTCTTTTTCAGCATTGTGATCAGCTTTGTGCTGTATGGGGGAATGTTCGTGGCGGCACCGTATCTGGCTGCTTTCTACAATGACCCCAGCATGACCCCGATCTTTCGCGGCATCAGCCTGACAGTGGCGGTCTGCGGCATCAAAACGATCCAGCAGGCGCATGTGACCCGGAACATGAAGTTCCAGTATTTTTTCTATTCCGCCTTTGCGGGCGCGATCGTATCCACGGTCCTGGGCCTGGGCCTTGCCTATATGGGCTTTGGAGTCTGGGCGCTGGTGGTGCAGCAGGTATCCAATATCACGGTGGACACGCTGGTGCTGTGGAAGCTGTCCTCCTGGCGGCCTAAGATGGAGTTTTCGTGGCAGCACCTGAAAGGGCTGCTCTCTTATGGCTGGAAGCTGCTGGCCTCGTCGCTGAGCAGCGTCATCTACAACAACCTGCGCAGCCTGATCATCGGCAAGATGTACACCTCGGCGGATCTGGCGTATTACAATCAGGGCGATAACCTGACCTATAATATCGCGGCAAGCGTGGATACTTCCATTGAGAGCGTTTTGTTCCCGGTCATGTCCTCACTGCAGGATGACCGTGCGCAGGTCAAGAACATGACCCGCCGCTCCATCAAGACCTGTACCTATATTATTGCGCCGGTGATGATGAGCGTTGCGTTCTGTGCCGAACCGCTGGTGCGCCTGATCCTCACCGAGAAGTGGCTGCCCTGCGTGCTGTTCCTCAGGGTGTTCTGCCTGAGCTATATATGCTGGCCGATCATCACGGCAAACCTGAATGCAGCCAAGGCAGTGGGCCGCAGCGATCTTTACCTGAAGCGTCAGCTTATGAACGAAGCGGTGTGCATCCTTCTTCTGCTGGCAACATTCCGTATCAGCGTCGAGGCCATTGCATATGGTGTGCTGATCACGAATGTCGTGACCCAGATCCTGGATGCACAGCCCAGCAAAAAGCTGATCGACTATGGCTATCTGGAACAGATGCGCGATATCCTGCCGACCCTGCTGCTGGCAGCGGGCGCAGGCCTGTGCATGTATCTGGTCATTTTCCTGCACCTGCCGGATCTGCTGACGGTGATCATTCAGGTGGTGGTTGGTCTGGGCATTTATCTGACAGGCTCTGCCATTCTGGAATTGGACACCTTTGAATATTTCAAGGATGTGCTGGCTCCGTCCATCCGGCAGAAGCTGAAACGCTGAAACCGGCATTTTGAATCGCGTAAAAATCCGTCGGGCGGGTGATGTCCGACGGATTTTTGTTCTTTTTGTCTAAAGTATACAAGAATAAACATTAAAAACCGGCAAAGCGACCATTGAAAAAACGCAACTGATATACTAGAATATAAGCACAAGAGCGCGGCACACGGCTGCGTGGAAAATGCAAAGCAGAAAATATAAAACAGGAGGATTTTCCTATGCCTATGAAAATGGGTTGGCGCTGGTATGGCGAGGGCAACGATCCCATCAGCCTGAGCGACATCAAGCAGATCCCCGGCGTGACCAGCATCGTCTGGGCGCTGCACGACAAGATGCCCGGCGAGATCTGGGAGATCGACGAGATCCAGAAGGTAGCCGATCAGATCCACGCCTACGGCTTCGACATGGACGTGGTCGAGTCGGTCAATGTCCACGATGACATCAAGATCGGCCTGCCCACCCGCGACAAGTACATCGAGAACTACAAGCAGTGCATCCGCAATCTGTCCAAGTTCGGTGTCAAGGTCATCTGCTACAACTTCATGCCGGTGTTCGACTGGACCCGTACCGATCTGTTCCACCCCGTGGGCGACGGCTCCACGGCACTGTTCTATGAGAAGGACAAGATCAAGGGCGATTACAAGGCTATGGCTGAGTACATCATGTCCTTCACTGAGAAGTATAACATGACCTTCCCCGGCTGGGAGCCGGAGCGCATGGCAAAGCTGGACGAGCTGTTCAAGGCTTACGCCCCTGTCACGAAGGAAAAGCTGTGGGAAAACCTGAAGTACTTCCTGGAAGCACTGATGCCCACCTGCCATGAGTGCGGCATCAAAATGGCTATCCATCAGGATGATCCCCCTTGGGATATCTTCGGCCTGCCCCGTCTGCTGGTGGATGCTGAGAGCATCGACCGCTTCCTGAGCATGGTGGATGATCCGTACAACTGCCTGACCCTGTGCACCGGCAGCCTGAACGCAAACCCCAACAACAACTGTGCTGAGATCGTGCGCAAGCACTGCGACCGCATTGCCTTTGGTCACATCCGCAACATCCACCACTTCCCCAACGGCGACTTCTCCGAGGCTGCTCACCGCGACTGCTGCGGCGAGACCGGCATCATCGAGGTGCTGCGTGCTTACCATGACTGCGGCTTTGAGGGCTACATCCGTCCCGACCATGGCCGTCAGCTGTGGGAGGAAGGCCCCGGCAGCTGCCGCCCCGGTTACGGCAAGTATGACCGTGCTCTGGGCGTTCAGTACATGCTGGGTGTCTGGGATCTGCTGGATCGTCTGGATGAAGAAAAAAAGAAGGGCTGATAAATATGAAGCTGTCTGAGATCAAAAACGGCAATCTGTCCGCCGAGTGGGCAGAGAAGGGCTATGAGCTGCCCAAATTCGATATCGAGGCTGTCAAGGCCAAGACCCACGCTGAACCCACCTGGGTGCACTTCGGCGCAGGCAATATCTTCCGTGCATTCCCGGCTGCCATCCTGAACGATGCGCTGAACACCGGCAAGTATGACCGCGGTGTCATCGTGGCTGAGAGCTTTGACTACGAGATCATCGACAAGGCTTATCGTCCCTACGACAATATGAGCCTGCTGGTCTGCCTGAAGTCCACCGGCGAGATCGAGAAGAAGGTGGTGGCTTCCGTTACCGAGAGCCTGAAGGCTGACTACTCCTTCGGCGAGGACTGGGCACGTCTGGTGGAGATCTTCCAGAACCCCAGCCTGCAGATGATCTCCTTCACCATCACTGAGAAGGGCTACGGCGTTGCTCCTGCTGATCTGGAGCGCGGCCTGACCCCCGTGCTGGCCATGGGCAAGGTCACTGCTTTGCTGTACGAGCGCTTCAAGGCCGGCAAGCTGCCCCTGACCGTCCAGAGCATGGATAACTGCTCCCACAACGGCGATAAGGTCAAGAACGCTGTCCACGCCTATGCTGCCAAGTGGGTGGAGCAGGGTCTGGTGCCCGCCGAGTTCCTTGCCTATGTGCAGGACGAGACCAAGATCACCTTCCCGTGGAGCATGATCGACAAGATCACCCCGCGCCCGGATGCCAAGGTCCAGCAGATGCTGGCCGACGACGGCTTTGAGGATAACTACACCATCGTCACCGAGAAGCACACCTTCACCGCTCCCTTCGTCAACGCCGAAGAGACCCAGTACCTGTGCATCGAGGATCACTACACCAACGGTCGTCCTCCGCTGGAGCTGGGCGGTGTGCTGTACTGCGACCGTGAGACTGTGGACAAGATCGAGAAGATGAAGGTGTGCACCTGCCTGAACCCGCTGCACACTGCAATGTCCATCTATGGCTGCATGCTGGGTTACACCCTCATCTCCGCCGAGATGGCCGATGAAGACCTGCGTGCCTTCATCCAGAAGATCGGCTACATCGAGGCCATGCCTGTGGTCGTTGATCCCGGCGTGCTGAACCCCTACGAGTTCATCGGCGCTGTCATCAACCGCCGCCTGCCCAACCCCTTCATGCCGGATGCTCCCCAGCGTATCGCAACCGATACCTCCCAGAAGCTGGCCATCCGCTTTGGTGAGACCATCAAGGCCTACGAGGCACGCGGTCTGGACAAGAGCAACCTGATCCTGATCCCGCTGGTGCTGGCAGGCTACGCCCGCTACCTGAAGGGCATCGATGACAATGGTCAGGCTTTTGAGCCTTCCACCGATCCGCTGCTGGCTGAGCTGCAGGCCATCGTTGCTCCGCTGGAGGTCAAGGAAGGCGAGCAGGACTTCAGCTGCCTGAAGAAGCTGTACAGCCGTGTTGACGTGTTCGGCGTGGATCTGTATGCCGTTGGTCTGGGCGAGAAGATCGAGGCAATGGCCAAGGAGCTGTTTGCGGGCCCCGGCGCTGTGCGCAAGACCCTGCACAAGTATACGCTTGCCCGTTGATCGGCTGACGCAATCACATAAGCTATCTTCGCACCCACGCTGCGCGTTGCTTTGCCGCAGTGTGGGTCTTTATAAAAGAAAAGAACTGCTGAACGAAATGTCAGCAGTTCTTTTTTGCGTGTGCATATTTTTTGGGCTTACCCTTTTCTGCAGTCGTGCAGCTTTTCCTTTGGCAGGATGCCGGCCAAAAACTTCCACACTACTTCCATGCGGTCGTTCAGTAAGTAAGCTTTCTCTTTTTCTACGTAGAGGTACACCGCATTGTCCGTGCGGTAGGCGCAGTAAAAGCTGTCCCATGCGTGGCGGCTGGTGGGTTCGGGCTTGTCCTGCTGGCCGTACATCCACACAGCAATGCCGGTGTCGGTCAGCTCCACACGGTAGAAGGCACGCGGCAGGTGCATCTGTTTGATCTGCCGGGAAACGCTGCGAAAGAACGAGTAAAAGTAGCTCACCGGCAGGCCGATGCCCACAATGGCAAGCACAGCAGCCAGCAGCCCGGCACCCGGGCGCTTGCCCAGCTGCGAAAGGCAGACGGCGGCAAAAGCCAGCATGATGGCGGCAAAAACAGCGGGACGCAGCCATGCTTTGCGGTGATGGAATGCATCGAACACGGCAAAATCGCGGAAGCCCTGCTCACCCATGGTGGTGGAAACGGAGATGGTCTGGGACATAAAGTCGCCTCCTTTATATTTATAGGCATCGTACCACAATTGTGCGGTTTAGGCAAGAGAAAAACATGCAAACCTTGCCAATCCGGCCCAAAGCGTGGTACAATAAATCGTTACCAAACGAAAGGAGGCGGCAGGCTTTGCAGCACCGCAAGCGGCAGATCACCCTCAAGCAGCGCATGGGCTTGTGTCTGGCAGCATTTTTTGCGGCCTTTGCCATGCAGCTCACGCTCAATGGCTACCAGTCCAGAGCAGTGCAGGCAGTACAGGACGCGCAGATGGGCTGCTTCAACGCCATCAGCCGCTTTCAGGGCGGTGTGGAAAGCTCTATTTCCGTGCTGGAGAACTACCGCTGGGAGAACAGCGAGCCGGAGGAGATCATTGACCGGCTGCAGTCGGCATCTTCCACCTGCAACGCATGGCTCTGGCGCATCGGTACCAGCCTGAACAGTCTGGAAAGCGTCAGCGATGAGCAGTGGGTGCTCTACAGCGCAGTGGATACGGTCTATCAGACCTACACCGGCCTGCTGGATGAGCTGGAAAACGACCTGCTCAGCGGCAACGATGCCGCAGCTTCCCAGCTGTATTATGCAAAGGTGGTGCCCTGCGGCGATTACCTGAGCCAGTACACCCTGCAATTGCTGGAAACCGCCATTCAGGATTCCCAGACCACCTACACCACCATCTCGGCCCTGAACGAGCGCATCACCATGCTGCAGACGGTGGTGGTGGCGCTGTGCGTGGCGCTGGGCTGCGTTACCGGTTTGATGGTCATGCGTCTGCTCACGCCGGTGCAGCAGATGATCGCTGCCTCCCGCGCCATTGGCAAAAGTGAGTTCGACACCCCGGACATCCCGCTGCCCAAGCAGCCGGAGATCGCTCAGCTGGCCGAGTCCTTCAACATCATGAAGCACTCCATGGCCCAGCAGGTGACCACCCTGCAGGAGAAAAACGAGATCGAGCGGGAGCTGCATCGTCAGAAGACCGAAGCACTGGAGCTGCAGAACCGCATGGAGCGCAGCCGGCTGCAGCAGCTGCGCAGCCAGATCGACCCGCACTTTCTGTTCAACACCCTGAATGTGATCCAGCAGACCGCCGGTACCGAGACGGCCTACCGCACGCAGGCGCTCATCATGGCGCTTTCGCACCTGCTGCGCTACAGCCTGATGAGCAACGATGAACAGGTGCCGCTCTCCCGTGAGGTGCGCATCGTGGATGAATATTACTCCATCTACCATGTCCGCTTTGGTGAGCGGGTGCGTATGGAGTGGCGCATTTCCGATTCGCTGGATCTTACCGAGACCATGGTGCCGTCCTTTATTTTACAGCCCATCGTGGAAAATGCCTTCAAGCACGGCATCTGCCCCAAAGAGGAGGGCGGTGTGGTGCGCATCCGCGTGAACCCTCTGCGGGAGAAGGGACTGCTGTGCATCCGCGTGGTGGATAACGGCGTGGGCATCCAGCCGGATCGATTACGACAGCTGCGCGGGGCGCTTAGCCAGCCCGGTGAGCGCTGGGAGCATATCGGCATTTATAATGTTGCGGCCCGCCTGCGTCTGCTGGATCGGAACAGCCGCTTTGTGATACGGTCCCATCCGGGACGCGGTACGGCGGTGGTACTGTACCTGCCATTGGTGGAGAATGAGGAGGAGTTTGAGGAATGATTCGTCTGTTGATCGCGGATGATGAAGCACTGGAACGGGAAACGCTGGCGGACATCGTGGCCCGCCGCTTTGAGCACGAAGTGACCATCGAGACTGCCGAGAACGGCCGCAAGGCAGCGGATACGGCGGTGCTGTGGGGCGCAGACCTGATCCTGATGGACATTGAGATGCCCGGTATGAACGGTCTGGATGCAGCCCGTGCCGTGCTGGAACAGCGCCCGGAGTGCAAGGTGATCTTTGTTACGGCCTACAGTCTGTTCCAGTACGCCCACGAGGCCATGCATCTGGGCGCCTGCGATTATCTGCTCAAGCCGGTGAACCCGGACGAAGTGGAAGCTTCCATCCGCAAGGCCATCCGTCAGATCGAGGCGGGCCGCCGCCTTGCAGAGCTGGCTCCGGTGGAACCGGAGCCGGAAGCTGATCCGGAGAGCGATGCCGCCGAAGCAGGGGAGAACGACCGCAATGCACTGGTCATGGCCCATGTGCGCAAGTATATGGAGGATAACTATATGTTCGACCTCTCGCTGGACAGTGTGAGCGAGATCCTGCATATCAGCCCGGCGTATCTCTCGGCACAGTTCAAGAAGTACCAGAAGATGAACTTTCTGGACTGCCTGACCGAGCTGCGTATCAACGCTGCCAAGGAGCTGCTCACCGACCCGTTCCGTTCGGCAGCAGAGGTAGCTTCCATGGTGGGCTACGAGGATTCCAGCTATTTTGCCCGCACCTTTAAAAAACGCACCGGCATGACCCCCACCCAGTACCGCAGGGAAGCGGCCAAGGCTGCACGGGAGGCCCGCCTGTGACCCGCCGTCAGATGCTGACCGCCCTGTTTGGCGCAGCCGTGCTGGCACTGCCGGTGGCGGGCTGCGGCCATCAGCCGGTGCAGGAGCAACAGGGGGCGGAACTGGTCCTGCGCTATGCGGAGAACCAGCCGGAGGATTATCCTACTACGCAGGCGGCGCTGGCCTTTGCGGATCTTGTGGCCCAGCGCACCGATGGCCGCGTGAAAGTGCTGGTGTACAGCGGGGGAGAACTGGGCGCGGAGCAGAGCGTGATCCAGCAGATGCAGTTCGGCGGCATTGATTTCTCCCGTGTGTCCCTCAGCCAGCTGGCTGAGTATGAACCGGCGCTGAGCGTTTTGCAGCTTCCGTATCTTTATACCGATGCCGACCAGATGTGGCGGGTGCTGGACGGCTCCATCGGCGACGAATTCCTTTCCATGCTGCAGTCGCTGGAGCTGACCGGCCTTTCCTGGTTCGATGCCGGTGTGCGCAGCATCTACACCCGGCAGAAGGTGACAGGCCTTGCAGATCTGCAGGGCCTGACCATCCGCGTGCAGGAATCGGACATGATGAGCGAAATGATCACCGACCTCGGCGCAAAGCCGGTAAAGGTGGTGTACAGCAAGGTGTATGCCGCCCTGCACAACGGTGAGATCGACGGCGCAGAGAACAACTGGCCCAGCTACGAAGCCATGGGTCACTACGAGGTGGCACCTTACTTTTTAAAGGACGAGCACACCCGCGTGCCGGAGGTGCAGCTTGCAAGCCCTGCTGTGATGGAAAAGCTGGCCGCACTGGACGAGCGCTACCCGGAGATCATCCGCCTGTGTGCCCGGGAGAGCGCCAAGGTGGAGCGCAGGATCTGGGCGCAGCAGGAGGCGGAATCGGAAAGTGATCTGCGTGCAGCAGGCATTGAGGTGACAGAGCTGGACGAAGAAGAAAAGGCAAGATTCCGTGCTGCTGTGCAGCCGATGTATGATCGGTTTGCCCAGCAGGGCGAATTGATCGCCCGCATCCGGCAGGCATAAGCTCCACAGCAAAGCCCGGAAAAGATGGGCAAAGAAATCAGGAAAACAGAATAAAGAACCGGCAAAGCGCTGTGTGCTCTGAACCCAAAAGGAAAGGGCATCCAGCACTTTGTTTTTCTATTGAATACAGGAATGTATCCATCTGTTAGGCGAAGATGCACAAACAAAAAGTAAAGTGCTTGGCGTTTTTCACAAAAGAAATTCTGATATTTTTTCAAAAAACAGGACATTTTTTGAAAGCCCTTGTTTCGGTTAAAAAAATTTGCTAAAGTATGTACAGTAAATGAACGGCATGCGGGTCCTGTGCAGACCGGGCCGTTCGGGAGATTTAAGGAGGACGATTTATTATGAAAAAGATCACTCGTCGCAGCTTTCTGGCAGCAGCCGGTGTTTCCGCCGCTGCTCTGGCTCTGACCGCATGTGGTGGCTCCAGCAATTCTGCTGCTTCCACCTCTACCGCAGCTTCTTCCACCGCAGCTTCTGCTGCTGGTGATGCTACTGCTGCTGCAAACGATCCCAAGGTGACTCTGGTCTACGCCGAGGTCAACCCGCTGGATACCATCGTTGGCCAGACCGCTACCCACTTCAAGGAGAAGGTCGAAGAGCTGACCGGTGGTTCCGTCGTCATCGACGTGCAGGCTTCCGGCGTTCTGGGTTCTGAGAACGACGTTCTGGACGCAATCCTGGGCGGTTCTACCTCCATCGATATGAGCCGTATCTCCGCTTTTGCACTGACCAGCTACGGCTGCAACAAGTCCAAGCTGCTGTCCATCCCCTTCACCTTCGAGAACCGCGCACACTTCTGGAACTTCGCCAACAGCGATCTGGCACCTGAGTTCCTGAACGAGCCTCAGGAGCTGGGCCTGCCCGTTCGTGGTGTCTTCTACGGCGAAGAGGGCTTCCGTCACTTCTTCACGGTCAACCCTGTTTCCGGCATTGATGATTTCAAGGGCCTGAAGCTGCGCGTGTCCAACGACCCCGTCATGAACGGCCTGGTCGAGGGTCTGGGCGCTAACCCCACCGTCGTTTCCTTCGGTGAGCTGTACAGCGCACTGCAGACCGGCGTTGTGGATGGTGCTGAGCAGCCCATCGCAAACTACAAGTCCAATGCATTCCCCGAGGTTGCCAACAACCTGATCCTGGACGGCCACACTCTGGGCGCTGTTCAGGCTGTTATCACTGATAACGCATGGGGCAAGCTGACCGAGAACCAGCAGGCTGCCATCATGGAGGCCGGTGCTGATACGCAGGCCTTCAATGCAGACCTGTCCGAGACCGCTGAGAACAAGGTTCTGGAGGAGCTGAGAAGCTCCGGCTGCAACGTTGTGGATGTTGACGACAAGGCACCCTGGCAGGAGGCCTGCGCTAAGGTCATCAGCGAGAACACCTCCGATCAGGCTGAGCTGTATCAGCAGCTGCTGGACATGAAGGCATAATTGAAAAAGCCTTTCCTGTTCTGAAATAGTACATAGCCCGGCGGGGGACTACGGGATACGCCCGCAGACCTGCCGGGTTTTTTATATGGAGGAATTCATATGCCGAAAATCTTTACCACTTTGGATAAGATCAAGCCGGCGTACGACATCACCTACAAAGTGGTCCTGTTTATCTGCAAGCTGCTGCTGATCGCAGATATCCTCATCACTACCATGTCGGTCATCGGTCGTTACGTCTCGTTCATCCCGGACCCGGCATGGTCGGAAGAAGTTGTGCTGACCTGCATGAGCTACATGGCCGTGCTGAGTGCTGCTCTGGCCATCCGCCGCGGTGCCCATATCCGCATGACTGCGTTTGACGTGTATCTGCCCAAAACCGCCGTCAAAGCGCTGGATATTCTGGCCGATCTTGCCGTGTGCATTCTGGGTGTCATCATGATGGTGGTCGGCTGGAACTATGCCACCACTCTGGGCGGCCGCGGCTTCTACGTGTCCATGCCCTGGCTGAGCCGCTTCTGGATGTACTTCCCGGTGCCGCTGGCCGGTGTTGCTATGATCATCTTCGAGATCGAGGCACTGTACAACCACATCAAGAGCATTTTTGTAAAGGAGGAAGTGTAATATGACAGTTCAGACACTGGCAATCATTGTCCTTCTTGTCAGCTTCTTTGTAATGATCTTCCTGCGTTTCCCCATTGCATACGCCGTTGGTCTTTCCAGCGTGCTGTGCATGATGGTGCAGGGTCAGGCACTGACCGATGTCTGCCGTCTGATGGTCAAGGGCATCTCTTCCTTCAGCCTGATGGCCGTGCCGTTCTTCATCACCATGGGCGTGCTCATGGGCTCCGGCGGCATTTCTGAAAAGCTGATCGCTCTGGCTGATGCCTGCGTGGGCTGGATGCGCGGCGGCATGGCAATGGTCAACATCGTTGCTTCCTACTTCTTCGGCGGCATTTCCGGTTCTGCATCTGCAGATACCGCTTCCATCGGCTCCATCATGATCCCCATGATGGTCGATCAGGGCTACGATGCCGACTTCTCCACCGCTGTTACCATCACCTCCTCCTGCGAGGGTCTGCTGGTTCCTCCGAGCCACAACATGGTCATTTATGCCACCACTGCCGGCGGCATCTCGGTCGGCAGCCTGTTCCTGGCAGGTTATCTGCCCGGCGCTCTGCTGGCCATCGTCCTGATGATCGGTTCCTACATCATCTCGGTCAAGGAAAATTACCCCAAGGGCTCTCCGTTCAGCGTCAAGGGCTTCGTTAAGCAGCTGGGCACTTCTATCTGGGCACTGGCCGCTGTTGTCATCGTTGTGTTCGGCGTTGTTGGCGGTGTGTTCACCGCTACCGAGTCTGCAGCTATTGCAGTTATCTACTCTCTGTTCGTGTCGGTGTTCGTCTACAAGGGTCTGGACTGGAAGGGTGTCTGGCATGCGCTGGATGAGTGCGTGAACACTCTGTCCATCGTGCTGATCCTGATCGCCACCTCTGCAGTCTTCGGCAACTGCCTGACCATGCTGCACGTGCCGGATCTGGCTGCAAATGCCATTACCAGCGTCACCGATAACCCCTACATCATCGCTCTGCTGATCGACCTGATCATCTTGGTTCTGGGCTGCATCATGGATATGGCTCCCATCATCCTGATCGCTACTCCCATCCTGCTGCCCATCGCAACCTCCATCGGCATCGATCCCATCCAGTTCGGTATCATCGTGGTTCTGAACTGCGGCATCGGCCTGCTGACTCCTCCTGTCGGCGCTGTGCTGTTCATCGGCTCTGCCGTTGCAAAGCGCCCGATGGAAAAGGTCGTCAAGGCGACCCTGCCGTTCTACCTGTGCATGTTCATTGCACTGCTGCTGCTGACCTTCGTGCCCGACATCAGCCTGGCGATCCCCAAGCTGCTGGGCGGCTACGTCAGCCCCATCACCAACCCGCTGGGTCCTGTGTTCATCCACTGATGGCCTGACGGTCTAAGACAAAACCGTTAAAGTCCTCTGCATGAAAGTGCAGGGGACTTTTTTGTATGCTAAAAACTTTATTTTCCCTCTTGCATTCTGTCGGAATCGTGCTATAATAGTAAGGCAATCGTTTCCAAGGCCGCTCGACGGGGTAGCCGATATTGAAGGTTGTGATGGGCACATACATTTATAATATGGCCCCAACAAGTCAGAACCAGAAATGAGGTGAAAAGAATGAAACAGGGTATCCATCCGAACTACGTTGACTGCACCATCACCTGCGCATGCGGCAACGTCATTAAGACTCGTTCCACCAAGCCTGAGATCCACGTCGAAGTTTGCTCCAAGTGCCATCCTTTCTACACTGGCAAGCAGAAGCTGGTTGACACCGGCGGACGTGTTGAGCGCTTCAACAAGCGTTTCGGCCGTAAGTAATTATGGTTTTCTGAGCACCGTTTCCTTTGGGAGACGGTGCTTTTTTGCTGCCTTTTTGGCATATGAAAGGGCGGCCTTAATCATTCTTAAGAATTCTTTTTGCATCCTACCACAGGATTGTCTTAATTTTTACACATTTTCCGTCTAAAATATACCAGCATTGAACTAGATGAAAAAGGAGCGTTTGCTGTGATCGAAGTATCGCATCTGAGCAAAAAGTATGGCACGCACCCTGCCATTGAAGATTTGTCCTTTACGGTGGGCGACGGCCAGATCTTCGGCCTGCTCGGCCCCAACGGCGCGGGCAAATCCACGATCATGAATATCCTCACCGGCTACCTTGCCCCCACCTCCGGTGAAGTGAAGGTGGCGGGCTTCAGCCTGCCGGAGCAGGCCCAGCAGGCCAAGGCCTGTGTGGGCTATCTGCCCGAGCAGCCGCCGCTCTACCCGGAAATGACGGTGCAGGAATATCTGGATTTTGCTGCAGAGCTGAAAGGCATCAAAAAGAAGGCCGACCGCAAAGAACAGGTGCGCAAAGCTGCCCGCCGCACCGGGCTGGAAGAGGTGCTGCCCCGGCTCATCCGCAGTCTGTCCAAGGGCTACCGCCAGCGCGTGGGCATTGCGCAGGCACTGCTGGGCGCGCCGCAGCTCATCATTCTGGACGAGCCTACCGTGGGCCTTGACCCTGCACAGGTCATCGAGATCCGCAGACTGATCCGGGAGCTGGGAAAAAGCCACACAGTCATCCTGTCCAGCCACATCCTCAGCGAGGTGCAGGCAGTGTGCAGTCAGGTACTGATCCTTTCCAAGGGACATCTGGTGGCGGTGGGTGCGCCGGAACAGCTGGCCGAAAAGCTGAACCCCGGCAGCCGTCTGCGCGCTACCGTTCTGGGCGGGGGGAAGACCGTGCTGAAAACAGTCGGCTCCATTCCGGGCATCCGCAAGGTGGAGATCGAATCCGAGGCCGACGGACAGGTGACTTTTACCGCAGAAAGTGCCGATGCTTCTGACCGCCGCGCCGAGGTGTCCCGCGCCCTTTCGCAGGCCGGATGCACGGTGCTGGCGTTGGCAGCGGAAAACAGGACGCTGGAGGAAGTGTTCCTTGCACTGACCGAGGGCGAGTCCGATCAAAACGATGAAGAAGAGGAGGGAAAGGCTGAATGACCGCCATTTTCAAACGCGAAGTCCGCAGCAGCTTTCATGGCATGATCGGCTATGTGCTCACCGCCTTTATGCTGGCGGCAACGGCCATCTATTTTGTTGCCCTGAATCTGGGCTACGGCCTGACGGATTTTGGCTATTACACGCTTTACCGCACCACATTTGTGCTGCTTTTGTATATCCCGGTGCTCACCATGCGCTCCTTTGCAGAGGAACGCCGCACCCGCACCGATCAGCTGCTGCTTACCAGCCCGGTGTCTGTGTGGGAGATCGTGCTGGGCAAATTCTTTGCCCTGTGCGTCATCTTTGCCCTGCCGTGCCTTGCCGATGCGGTCATGATCCTTGTACTGGCCGCACTGGGTGCCGCCGGCACGGCCACGCTGGCAAACTTGGCCGCTCTGCTGTGCTATTATCTCATGGGCTGCGCCGCCATTGCCATTGGCGTGTTTCTTTCCAGCCTGACCGAGAATCAGATCATTGCTGCGGTGGCAGGTGTTGCCGCACTGCTGCTGGCCTACATGATGCCCAGCCTGCGCAGCATGTTCACCGCAGGCAGCGCAGTGGCGCTGGCCCTGTTCACCGCCATTGCGGCAGTGCTCAGTGTGGTGGCAGGCCTGCGTACCCGCAGCTTTACGCTGGGCTGCCTGACCTTTGCGGGCTGCTGTGTGGTGTTGACGGCACTGTTCCTGCTGCAGAGCAGCTGGCTGACCGAAGCGTTCAGCGCGGTGCTCAGCGGGCTGTGCCTGTTCACGCCGTTTGAAGAGTTTGTCAACAACAGCTTTTCCATCCCGACGCTGGTGTACTACCTGACCGTGACCATGCTGTTTTTGTTCTTCACGGCGCAGGGGCTGGAAAAGCGCCGCTGGAACTGAGGGGAGGGGAACAACATGAAAAATTTCAAATTTTCTTCCTCCGCAAACGGCAAGGTGTTCCGCAATGGGCTGTACTCTACGGCCATTCTGGCAGCAGCCATCGTGTTGGCCGTGCTGATCAACCTGCTGGTGGGGGCCATCCCGAAAAAATACACCGAGTTCGACCTCTCTGCCGCCAAAATGTACACGCTGGGCGACAGCTCCAGGCAGCTGATGCAGAGCCTGGATCAGGACGTGACCGTTTATTATCTCTGTGAGACCGGCAGCGAGGATGCCATTATCACCAAGCTGCTGGATCACTACGCCGACGAGAGCGGTCACTTCCACTGGGAGCAGAAGGACCCGGCGCTTTACCCGACCTTTGCAGCGCAGTACGGCGCAGAGAATGCATCCACCGGCAGTCTGATCGTGGTCAGCGGTGAGAACAGCGAAGTGCTGAACGCCGCCGAACTTTACGAGTACGATTACTCCGATTACTACACCACCGGCGCTGCCAACGTGACCTTTGGCGGCGAAAAGCAGATCAGCTCTGCCATCTACAAGCTGACTGCCGCAGCAGAAAGTCATGCCTACTACACCACCAACCACGGCGAGCAGGCGCTTACCTCCTCGCTGACCGAGGCGCTCAAGGCGCAGAATATCGATGCCCAGCCGCTGGATCTGCTCACCGGCACCATCCCGGAGGACTGTGATCTGCTCATCATCAGCGACCCCGCTTCGGATTTTGCAGCTGACGGCCTTGTGGATGAGATCGCGCAGCTGCAGGCCTATCTGGAAAACGGCGGCAAGGTGCTGCTGACCACCAGCGGCTATACCGAAACGCCCGATCTGGATGCAGTGATGGCACAGTTCGGCCTTGCGCGTGAGCCGGGCCTTGTGGTGGAGGGCGATGCGGGCCACGCGCTGTACGGCTACCCGTACTCGCTGTTCCCGGACTACGCGGCCGCCGACGAAAGCACCGCGCTGGACGGCGTGAATCAGAGCACCCATGTGATGCTCTCGGTGGCACAGGGCATCACCATTACCGAGACAGACGATGTGACGGCGGAGCCGCTGCTGTATACCACCGAGGATGCCTACAGCAAGCAGGACTTTGATGCCAGCTCTTCTTCCGCAAAGGAAGCCGGCGATACCAACGGCCCGTTCTCGCTGGCCGTATGGGCGCGCAATGACTCCACCGGTGCCGAGGTGATCTGGATCGGTTGCCCCAACATGGACAACGAGCAGGTGTACCAGTCCATCCCGGGCAACCTGACCTTCCTGCAGGGCTGTGCCGCTTCGCTGGTAGGGCAGAGCCTGCTCATCGACACCAAAGCACTGGAAGCTGCGCCCATCACGGTCCCGGCTTCCGCATCCATGACGCTGGGCATGGTGTTCGTATTCGTGCTGCCCGCAGCAGTGCTCATTGCAGGTGCTGTGGAGGTGCTGCTGCGCCGCCGCAGGTAAGGGGGCACTGCCATGAAAACAAAACAGCGCACCCTTGCGGTGCTTCTGGTGCTGGTGCTGGTGCTGGGCGGGCTGCTGTGGTTTGTCAGCCGCAGCAATGCCGCAGAAGAGGCTGCTTCCAGCGCCGCCGCAGAGGGCAGCATCCTGCTTTCTTCTTTTGCGGCGGGCGATGTGACCAGCATCCGGTATGCCTATGGCGGCGAAACGCTTACCCTGAATTACGATTCCGGCAGCTGGACGCTGGCGGATGACCCGGACTATCATCTGGATGCATCTGCCTGCAATACCATGGTCACGGCGCTGGCATCCCTGAACGCCAAACGTCAGCTCACGGCTCAGCCCGGCGAGGACTATGGCCTTGCCGATCCGGCTGTTACGGTCACGGTGACGGCGGCAGGCGAGACGAAAACCTTTGCCTTTGGCACCGAGAACCCGGTCACAGGAGATCTGTACGTGCAGAAGGCAGGGGACGATGCCATGTACACCGTTTCTGGCAACAAGGCGGCCTGCTTTGAGCTGACCAAAGCGGACCTTTTTGGCGCGTTCAACCCGGCGGGACTGACGGCCTCCGCGCTGGAAAGTGTTTCCATTACGACGGGCAACGGCACCCTTGCACTGAATGCAGTCTCTGAGCCTGCGGAAGCGGAGAGCGATTCGGAGGACGCTTCCTCGGAAAGTGCGGCCGATTCCACCACCTATCAGACCGTGTGGCGGCTGGCCGAGGAACCCTCTGCCGATCTGGACGACAGCAAGGTGCAGAGCATCCTCTCTGCTCTGGCAGGCTATGTGACCGCACAAATCACGGATGCCGACCCTTCGGCCTATGGCTTTGATGCACCGCTTGCAACGGTGCGGGCCGCCTTTGCCGATGGGACCGTGACCATCCACTACGCCGAAAATGCAGACGGCTGCTGGATGATGGTGGAGGGGGACAGTTCCGTCTATGCGGTTGACCTTGACACTGTGCAGGCCCTTCTGATAACGGCCGCTGCCTTAAAAGCTGAATAAAAACCTTTGTGCGCCGTATGCGGAAAGCCCGCTGCGGCGCATGTTTTTTTGTTGCGGCGTGTAAAGCTTCGGCAAACATCGGCAGAGTGATTGACATTTCAGCAAAGATTGATTAAGATAGACGAGACAGGGCAGAATAACTGCGCAATATAAGAGCCTGCTTTTGCAGGTTCTCCGGTCGTCATGGATGTTGTGCGGGGCTGGGTCGCCCTGGTACGAGGGATGGGGCATGGCCCTGTCTTTTTTCGTATCTGAGTTACAAGGAGGATAAAGTAAAAAATGGACAACTCGGTGATCGTTTCACTGCGGGATATCGTAGTGGAATTTGACGGTCAGCGCATTCTGGATGGGCTGAACCTCGACATCCATGACAAAGAGTTCGTAACGCTGCTGGGCCCTTCCGGCTGCGGCAAAACCACCACCCTGCGTCTGATCGCAGGTTTTCTGGAACCCAATTCCGGCAAAGTGCTGCTGAAAGGTGAGGACATTACCGGCGTGCCGCCCTATAAGCGCCCGGTGAACACCGTTTTTCAGAAATACGCACTGTTCCCGCACCTGAACGTGTTCGAGAACGTGGCCTTCGGTCTGCGGCTCAAAAAGATGGACGAAGAGACCATCCGCCGCAAGGTGCGCAACATGCTGGAAGTTGTTGGCCTGAAAGGCTTCGAGCGCCGCAGCATCAGCCAGATGTCCGGCGGCCAGCAGCAGCGCGTGGCCATCGCCCGCAGTCTGGTGAACGAGCCGGAGATCCTTCTGCTGGATGAACCCCTTGGCGCACTGGACCTCAAGCTGCGCAAGGAGATGCAGCTGGAGCTGAAGCGCCTGCAGCGCGAAATGAACATTACCTTTATTTATGTTACCCACGATCAGGAGGAAGCCCTTACCATGTCCGATACCGTCGTGGTCATGAACGGCGGCAAGGTGCAGCAGATCGGCACGCCGGAGGATATTTACAATGAGCCGAAGAATGCCTTTGTTGCAGACTTCATTGGCGATTCCAACATTGTGGACGGCGTGATGCACCGGGATTTTCTGGTGTCCTTCTCCGGCGTGGACTTCCCCTGTGTGGACCGCGGCTTTGCCCGCGAGCAGAGCGTGCAGGTAGTGGTGCGCCCCGAGGATATCGAGGTGGTCTCTCCTGTGGAAGGCCAGCTTGTCGGCGTTGTGAACGATGTCATCTTCAAGGGTGTCCACTTTGAGATGCATGTGGAGTGCGAGGGCCGCGAATGGCTGATCCATTCCACCCGCGCCTGCACCCCCGGTGAGACCATTGGTATGCGCATCGGCCCCAACGAGATCCACATTATGGCGCGTTCAGAGGGGTGAGCCGCAATGATGAAGATTTACGATAAAAAGCTGGCCTATCCGTACTTTGTATGGATGACGCTGTTCACAGTGGTGCCTTTGATCATCGTGGTGTACTATGCATTTACGGATGCAAACGGAGCTTTCACGCTGGATAACCTCACCTCCATCAGCGGCTACGGCTCGGTGTTTGCCCGCAGCCTGCTGCTGGCCCTCATTGCCACGGTCATTTGTCTGGTCATTGCGTTCCCGGTGGGCTATTTTCTTTCCCGCCTGCGGGTGAACAAGCAGCACATCATGCTCATGCTGGTCATGCTGCCCATGTGGATGAACTTTCTGCTGCGCACCTACGCATGGATGGGCCTGCTCAGCATCAACGGCCCGGTGAACGCCGTTCTGGGCGTGTTCGGCCTTGGCCCCTTCAATATGCTTAACACCTCCGGCGCGGTGGTTCTGGGCATGGTGTATAACTATGTGCCCTATATGATCCTGCCGCTGTACACCAGCATGACCAAGATCGACCAGAGCCTAGTGGAAGCTGCGCAGGATCTGGGCGCTTCCACCACCAAGACCCTTCTCCGGGTGCTCATTCCCATGAGCGTGCCCGGCATCAGCACCGGCATCACCATGGTGTTCGTCCCGGCGGTGTCCACCTTTGTTATCAGCCGTATGCTGGGCGGCGGCTCCAACCTGCTCATTGGCGATCTGATCGAGATGCAGTTTCTGGGCAACAGCTACAATCTGAACGTGGGTTCTGCCATGAGCCTTGTGCTGATGATCATTGTGCTGCTGTGCATGAGCTTCACCTCCAGCTTTGATGAAGATGAAATGGAGGGCGTGTCCTGATGAAAACGAAACATCTGCGCCTGATGCAGCGCGTCTATATCGTGCTGTTTTTCTGCTTCATGTACCTGCCCATTGCATACATGATCGTATTCAGCTTTAACCAGTCCAAGGGCTATTCGCTCTTCACCGGCTTTACCCTCAAGTGGTACTCCAGCCTGCTGCACAACTCCTCCATCCTGCATGCGCTGCTGGTCTCGCTGGAAGTGGCTCTGATCTCTGCGGTCATTGCCACTGTGCTGGGTACAGCGGCAAGTCTGGGCATTGCGTCCATGGGCCGCGGGAGCCGCCTTGTCGTCACCAACATCACCTATATCCCGGTGGTCAACCCGGAGATCATCACCGGCATTTCGCTCATGCTGCTGTTCGTGGCCTACCAGCGCTTTGCCGGGGGTGTCTCCTGGCTGCCGGATACCATCATGGGCTTCCCGACGCTGCTCATTGCGCATATCGCATTCAATGTGCCGTATGTCATCTTCAACGTCACGCCCAAGCTCAAGCAATTGGATATCAAGCTATATGAGGCAGCACTCGACCTTGGCTGCGACCCCAAGCAGGCCTTCTTCAAGGTCATCCTGCCGGAGATCAGCCCGGCCATCCTGTCGGCATTCCTGATCTGCCTGACCTATTCCATCGACGACTTTATGATCTCCTATTTCAACTGCGGCACGGTGGAAACGCTGCCCATCGCCATTTACTCCATGACCCGTAAAAAGGTCAGCCCGGAGATCTATGCGCTGTCCACCATCATGTTCGTGGTCATTCTGTGCATCATTCTGATCTCCAACGCAATGGAGAGCCGCAGCTACCGCCGCGACCAGAAGGCGCTGAGAGGGGAGGGCATGTGATGAAACGTTTTGCTGTTTTGCTGCTGGCGCTGGCAATGACGGTCTGCTGTGCAATGCCCGCCTTTGCCGCCGGCACCATTGAGGTCACCGAGGATGTCTCGGTGTCGGACGATTACGACTGGACCCGCTTCAAGGGCCAGAACGTGGCCATCAATGTCTATAACTGGGGCGAGTATATCTCCAACGGCTCGGACGACAGCGTGGACGTGGTGGCGGCCTTTGAAAAGCTCACCGGCATCAAGGTGAACTACACCACCTTCGACTCCAACGAGTCCATGTACGCAAAGCTCAAGTCCGGTGCTGCCAACTACGATGTGGTCATTCCGTCGGATTACATGGTGGCAAAAATGATCGCTGAGGGGATGCTCAAGCCTCTGAACTACGACAATATCCCGAACTTCAAAAAGATCGATCAGGAATACGTGGATCCGGATTACGATCCGCAAAATGCCTACACCGTGCCCTATATGCTCTGCACCACCGGCATCATTTATAACACCACCATGGTGGACAAAGCGCCCACCAGCTGGGCCGACCTGTGGGACGAGCAGTACGCAGGCAATATCCTGATGTTCAACAACAGCCGCGATGCCTACGCCATTGCTGCGTTTAAGAGCGGCCACGATATCAACCCGCAGTCCACCGAAGAGGTGGATGAGGTAGTGGAAGAGCTGAAGGCTCAGAAACCGCTGGTGCAGGCCTACGTCATGGATGAGATCTTTGATAAGATGATCGGCGGCGAGGCAGCCGTCGGTGTGTACTACTCCGGCGATGCCATCACCATGATCGACGATAATCCAGACCTTGCATGGGTGTTCCCGGAGGAAGGCAGCGTGCTTTCCGTGGACTGCATGACCATTCCTGCTGCCAGTGAACATCAGGAAGCTGCGGAAATGTTCATCAACTTCATGTGTGAGACGGACATCGGCAAGGCAAACGCCGAGTACATCGGCTACACCACCCCCATGCAGGATGTGTGGGAGGTGCTGGACGAGGATCTGAAGGAGAGCGAGATCGCTTATCCGTCCGAAGAGAAAGCCGCCAAGGAAAAGGTGTTCACTTCCCTGAGCGACGATGTGAACAGCGAGCTGGACGTGAAGTGGAGCGAAATGAAGAGCTACGACGAGGGCGGCAGCAGTCTGCTGTTCCTTGCGCTGCTGGCAGCCATGGTGGCGCTGGCCTGCTTCAACATCTGGCGCAAGGTCCGCAGGCGCAACCGCAATCAGTATTAAACGCAAAGGAGGCTGCTGCACAGAACAACGTGCAGTGGTCTCTTTTTATAGAAAGGAAAAACCATGGAACAGTTCTTTTACACCGAGACCATGACAGTCATGAACGCAGATGCCGACTTCCGCAGCCTGCTCAAGCCCAGCGCCCTGCTGCGCTATGTGGAGCAGATTTCGGCAGACCACGCCCGCGCCTTTGGTATGGATGACCAGTTCTTCAAAGAACGCGGTGTGACCTTTCTGGTGGGCAAGCAGGCCCTGAAATTTGACCGTGTGCCCCAGCGTGCCGAAACGCTGACCCTTACCTCCCGGGCGCAGGTCAGCAAACACGGTTCGGTCAAACGCATCACCACCCTGACCGATGCCGAGGGCAAAGAGGTGGCTATGGTGGACTGCCGCTGGATCGTGGCAAGCCTTGCCGAGGGCCGTATCCTGCGGGAGCCGGGCTGGACGGTGGAGAATTTCTGGAACGATACGGTGGAGGGCGAGCTGCCTTTGCAGCTGCACAAGTGCAAGGACGGTCTGACCAGCGCAGGGGAGTGGACGGTACATTATTCCCAGTGCGATCTGAACGGCCATTTGAACAACGCATTCTATCTGGACCTTGTCTGCGATGCGCTGCCGCTGGAAGTGATGCGCAAAGGCCCCGTGACCTTTGCTTCCATCAACTACCACCGCGAGATCCCGATGGGAGAAACGGCAGAGGTGTTTTATGCCCCTTCGGCGGATGGCTGGTATGTGATCGGAAAGCACAACGGCCAGACCAGCTTTGAGTGCTATCTGGAGGTGGGAAAGACAAACGTGTAAATTGTTGATCTCTCAAGAGAACCGCTGCGCCGCTTTTAGCTGAAAATAAGCGAGCAATGCAAAAAACGTCACCTGTGCAGAAAAAAACGGCGCATTTTGAGAATTGCATCCTCTGAGGAACAGGGAGTACTCTTTTATTAGAAGGATCTTCTCGTTGTCCAAAGGAGGATAAAACAAATGAAAAAACATCTCCGAGTCCTTGCGGCCGTTCTGGCACTGTGCTTCAGTCTGCTGTGCCCGGCAGCATCTGCCGCCAGTGTACAGACTGCGGCCTGCAAGCCGTCCACTGCAGCCGTTCAGACCATTTCTGCCGGCAAAAAGACGGAGCAGATGGTCTGGGTCCCAACGCACGGCGGCAAAAAATATCACAGCAAGTCTACCTGCAGCAATATGAAAGACCCGGAGAAGGTTACATTATCGAAAGCAAAAGCGGAAGGCTTCACTGCTTGCAAAAAGTGCTATTGAGAAAATAAAGAATGATCTGCAAAGCCCTTGCCGGAAATTTTCTGGCAGGGGTTTTATATGTGTCTACAAAAAGTTAACAAAAGAAATTACAGAAAAATTACAAAACCCTATTGCAAATTGGTTTCAAAAGAGTTACAATATGGTTACAGCAAGGGCACAAGCCCAGCTGAGTGTGAAATCTTTTTCTTCTTGTTTTTTGGGATATCGGGCACAGGTTCTCCTCCTCCGGCTGTTCTCCTTCACAGTCGTGATCCATGTGCCGCACAGGCGGTATCCCGCTTCGTGTGCAAAAAAGCTCGTCCGTTCTGGACGAGCTTTTTTGCATCCATAAATCACGCAAAAACCGGCTTCTCATGCGGGAAAGTATGACCTTACGCCATTTTGGTGGGCAATTTGCCTGTTTTTCTGCAAAGGACATTTACAAAGTTTGGCGCGGCGGGGGTTTGTATTCCGGCTGGCTTTGTGGTACAGTATATACAATCAATTTACAGGTTGCAAACATGAATCCGATTGATGTTGATGCGTTAAGAGAAAAGGAGTTTGAACATGGCTTATTTCTATAAAGAACCTTCCCGCACTTTCGGTGAATATCTGCTGATCCCCGGCTATTCCTCTGCAGAGAATATCCCCACGGCTGTCAGCCTCAAGACCCCGCTGGTCAAGTACCGCAAGGGCGAGGAGGAGTGCCCCCTGCAGATGAATATTCCCATGATCAGCGCTATCATGCAGGCGGTCTCTGGCGATAAGCTGGCCATTGCACTGGCCCGTCAGGGCGGCGTGTCCTTCATCTACGGCTCTCAGAGCATTGAGAACGAGGCTGCCATGGTGCGCCGCGTCAAGAGCTTCAAGGCCGGTTATGTCGTGTCCGATTCCAACCTGGCCCCCACTGCTACCCTGCACGATGTGCTGGAGCTGAAGGCACGCACCGGCCACTCCACCATTGCCGTCACTGCCGATGGCACGCCGGGCGGCAAGCTGCTGGGCATTGTTGCATCTCGTGACTACCGCATCAACCACACTCCGGATGATGCCCCTGTCACCACCTTCATGACTCCCATTGAAAAGCTGGTCACTGCACCGGAGAACACCTCCCTGCACGACTGCAACAACATCATCTGGGATAACAAGATCAACACCCTGCCTCTGGTGGATGCCGAGGGCAACCTGAAGTATATGGTGTTCCGTAAGGACTACGACTCCCACAAGAAGAACGCCAACGAACTGCTGGATAAGAACAAGAGCTATGTGGTGGGTGCCGGCATCAACACCCGCGATTACGCTGAGCGCGTGCCCGCACTGGTGGATGCCGGTGTGGATGTGCTGTGCATCGACTCTTCCGAGGGTTACTCCGAGTGGCAGAGCCGCACCATCGGCTGGATCCGTGAGCACTACGGCGATACCGTCAAGGTGGGCGCAGGCAACGTTGTGGATGCCGAGGGCTTCCGCTTCCTGGCCGAGGCTGGTGCAGACTTCGTGAAGATCGGCATTGGCGGCGGTTCTATCTGCATCACCCGCGAGACCAAGGGCATTGGCCGTGGTCAGGCTACCGCTGTCATCGAGGTGGCAAAGGCCCGCGATGAGTACTATAAGGAGACCGGCATCTACGTGCCCATCTGCTCCGACGGCGGCATCGTCCACGATTACCACATCACGCTGGCACTGGCCATGGGTGCGGATTTTGTGATGCTGGGCCGCTACTTTGCCCGCTTTGACGAAAGCCCCACGAATAAGGTGCGCATCAACGGCCAGTATATGAAGGAGTACTGGGGCGAAGGCTCCAACCGTGCCCGCAACTGGCAGCGCTACGATCTGGGCGGTTCCAGCAAGCTGAGCTTTGAGGAGGGCGTGGACAGCTATGTGCCCTACGCAGGTCCTCTGGCTGACGGTGTGCAGACCACTCTGTACAAGGTCAAGAGCACCATGTGCAACTGCGGCGCTCTGTCCATCCCGGAGCTGCAGCAGAAAGCAAAGCTGACCGTGGTTTCCTCTACCTCCATCGTTGAGGGCGGCAGCCACGACGTTGTGCTGAAGAATGCTACCCCCAATATCATCAACGGTTAACACGTTTGTTCTGAAAGCCGCCCATGCTGTTTGTGTATGGGCGGCTTTTTCTTACCGGAAATCGACCGGGATTTTTCAAAAATGCTTGCACCGCTCTGCGTTTGGTGATATCATGATAGAAACGCACTGTCAAGACAGGCAGGCGCGCAAACCTTCCCACAGGTCAGAACGGCAGGGGACAGCAAGGAGCCTTTGTCGGGTGTAAAGAAGAGAGGATACTGTTCATGGACGAAATCAAGGTTGTGCCTTATATTCCAGATGAGGACTACGACAACCCCGCAATGGTCGTGGATTTTTATGAATTTACAATGGCAAACTGCCTGTTCCTGCACGGATTCAAGGACACCACGCTGGTGTTTGATATGTTCTTCCGCAAGAACCCGGATGCTCAGGGCTACTCCATCAGTGCCGGCCAGCGCAAGCTGACCCGTTTTCTGCTGAATTATCATTTCAATGCACAGGATATCTGGTGGCTGCGCACCAAGGGCATGAGTGAGGAATTCTGCGAGTATCTGCGCACCTATCAGTGGAAGGGCGACATGTACGCTCTGCCCGAGGGCACGGTGGCATACCCGCATGTGCAGATGGTGCGCATCGAGTGCGACCTCGTGGGCGCAATTCTGATCGAGACCTACCTGCTGCAGACCATGAACTTCCACAGCCTGATCGCCACCAAGGCTACCCGCGTCACCGGCCTGAACACCCACACGCCCCGCAGCGTGATGGAATTCGGCACCCGCCGTGCGCAGGGCGAAAGCGCTGGCAACGATGGTGCATATGCTGCTGTTCTGGGCGGCTGCGTGGGCACTGCCAACTGTTTGGCCGAGATGAAGTTCGGCGCGGAGGTCAAGGCTGTGGGTACCGTAGCGCACAGCTTCATCGAGTTCTTCCCCACGGAGTTTGATGCCTTCAAGGCCTTTGCCGATACCTACCCGGATTCGGTCAGTCTGCTGCTGGACACCTATAATATCATGGAGAGCGGTCTGCCCAACCTCATTAAACTGGACGATTACCTCATCGAAAAATACCCCAACGACCCGAACCGCCGCGTCAAGAGCGCCCGTATCGACTCCGGCGACCTGGCCCGCGGCTCCAAGCGCCTGCGCAAGGCACTGGATGCGGCCGGTAAGCCTTACATCAAGCTGGTGGCTTCCAATGGTCTGGACGAAAAGAAGATCGCCAACATGGAGCTGTATGAGCACGCTCATTTTGACTCCTACGGCGTGGGCGAAAACCTGATCACCTCTGCTTCCGACCCCGTGTTCGGCGGTGTGTACAAGCTGGTGGCGGTCAAGCAGCCGGACGGCAGCTACACTCCCAAGATGAAGTGCTCGGATTCCGCCAGCAAGGCCATCATTCCGGGCAAGAAGATGCCGTGGCGCCTCTACGATGAAAATGGTCAGGCTCAGTGTGACCTGATCGCCATGGATGATGAAGTCATCGAGGCGGGCAAGCCCGTCACGATGGTCAATCTGGACTCCGATGCCATCGAGCGCACCGTCACCATTACCCCCACCAAGGTCAAAAAGCTGCTGGTGCCGCATGTGCTGAATGGTCAGCTGGCCATTGAGCTGCCTTCGATCGCAGAGAAGAAGGCCTACATTGCAAAGCAGCTCACCGAGGAGACCTGGGAGAGCGAGCTGCGTCTGGAGTGCCCGCATAAGCACTATGTGAACATGACCCCGGCTGTGGCCGAGTGCCGTTCCAAGATGTATGCAGAGCTGCACGGCGGCAAGGTGTAAAATAAGCAAAATAAAAAGCCCCTCAAGCGTAAGCTTGGGGGGTCTTTTTATGCCGCCGACGGGGGTCGAACCCGTACTCTGTCTCCAGAAAGGGATTTTAAGTCCCTCGTGTCTGCCAATTTCACCACAGCGGCATACAACGCTAATAATAATACAATAGAATGGCTTCTTTGTCAAGAAAAAGCACGGAGCCCGTCTCTTCATCCTCCATTCACGATTCATTTGTAAAAAGTGCTTTTTCTTTCCGTGGTTTCATGGTATAATAACCTTCAGATACGGTTTTCCGGGCCGTAGCCGCGTGCTTTGGCAGCGCGGCAGAAGAGGGCAGAGCGGGCAGCGTACCGCTCTGCTGGGGCAGTGCCCGCAAGATAGGGCGGGCGGGAAACAGAAAAAGAGAGGCGAATCGAGATGTTGGATATGATCAAATGCAGCACCGGCGGCGCATACTATGCCCGCGGCGAGTGGGTGCCGGCAGACGGCAACGCACCGGCAGCACTGGCCGCCAAGGGCTTTGATGCCGCTGCGGTGGAAAACGCCAAGACCGGCACCATGGCCTACAGCATTCTGCAGGCCCACAACACCAGCGGCGATGCCGAAAACCTGAAGATCAAGTTTGACGCCATGGCCAGCCATGACATCACCTTTGTGGGCATCATCCAGACGGCCCGTGCGTCCGGTCTGGAGAAATTCCCCATTCCGTATGTGCTCACCAACTGCCACAACAGCCTTTGCGCCGTGGGCGGCACCATCAATGAGGACGACCACCGCTTCGGCCTGTCCGCCGCAAAAAAATACGGCGGCATTTTTGTGCCCCCGCATCTGGCGGTCATCCACCAGTACATGCGCGAAAAGTTTGCGGGCTGCGGCAAGATGATCCTTGGCTCGGACTCCCACACCCGCTACGGTGCTCTGGGCACCATGGCCATTGGTGAGGGCGGCGGCGAGCTGGCAAAGCAGCTGCTGGGCCGCACCTACGATGTGGCCCGTCCGGGTGTTGTTGCAATTTATCTCACCGGCTCTCTGCCTGCAGGCTGCGGCCCGCACGATGTGGCCATTGCGCTGGTGGGTAAGCTGTTCAAGAGCGGCTATGTCAAAAACAAGGTGATGGAGTTTGTCGGCCCCGGCGTTGCGTCTCTGCGTCAGGATACCCGCAACGCCATCGATGCCATGACCACCGAGACCACCTGCCTGTCCTCCATCTGGGAAACCGACGAAACGACGCAAAAATTCCTCGCGGTGCATGGCCGTGCCGCCGACTATAAGAAGCTGGCTCCGGCCGACCTTGCTTATTACGACGGTGTGGTAGAGGTAGACCTTTCTGCCATCCGCCCCATGATCGCACTGCCCATGCATCCCTCCAATGCATTTACCATTGAAGAGCTGAACGCAAACCTTGAGGATATTCTCCATGCCTGCGAGCAGGATGTGCAGAAGCTGATCGGCCGCAAGGATGTCAGCCTTGACCTGTGCAGCAAGATCGAGAACGGTAAACTGCGTGTGGATCAGGGCGTGATCGCAGGCTGCGCAGGCGGTCTGTACGACAGCATTTATGAAGCTGCCTCCATCCTCAAGGGCCACACCGGCGGCTGCGGTGACTACGCCCTGAGCGTGTATCCCGGCAGCCAGCCCATCATGATGGAACTGGTGCGCACCGGAGTCATCCACGACCTGATGGCCAGCGGTGCCACCGTCCGCACTGCGTTCTGCGGCCCCTGCTTCGGCGCAGGCGACGTGCCCGCCAACGGTGCGCTGTCTATCCGCCATACCACCCGCAACTTCCCCAGCCGCGAAGGCTCCAAGCCCGGCAACGGCCAGCTTTCCGGTGTGGCACTGATGGATGCCCGCAGCATTGCGGCCACCACGGCCAACGGCGGCATTCTGACCCCGGCTACCGATATCGACTATGATCCCACTGTGCCGGAGTATCAGTACGATCCTTCCAGCTACGATACCCGCGTGTATCAGGGCTTTGGCAAGGGCGATTACGATGCCCTGCTCAAGCTTGGCCCCAACATCAAGGACTGGCCCGAAATTGCACCGCTGGGCGATAACCTGCTGCTGAAGGTGGCATCTTACATCACCGACCCTGTCACCACCACCGACGAGCTGATCCCCTCCGGTGAGACTTCGTCTTACCGTTCCAATCCTCTGGGCTTGGCCGAGTTCACCCTCAGCCGCAAGGACCCGGAGTATGTGGGCCGTGCCAAGGCCGTGCAGGCCGAAGAAAAGGCCCGCCGTGCAGGCGAGGGCAGCGCCGAGGTGCTGGCCCAGCTGCACAAGGTGCCCGGCTGCGAAAACCTGACTTGGAACGATGTGCAGATCGCATCCACCATCTTTGCCGTCAAGCCCGGCGATGGTTCTGCCCGTGAGCAGGCGGCCAGCTGCCAGCGTGTGCTGGGGGCCGGTGCCAACATCGTTACCGAGTACGCCACCAAGCGCTACCGCTCCAACCTCATCAACTGGGGCATGCTGCCGCTGCAGCTGGTGGGCGCAACGCCCTTCGGTCTGGGCGACTATGTCTTTATCCCGAATGTCCGCGAGGCCCTCAAGGGCGACCTGCAGAACATCAAGGCCTATGTGCTGGGCGACACCGCAAAAGAGTTCAGCCTGTACATGGCCCCGCTGACCGCCGACGAGCGCAAGATCCTGGCCGACGGCTGCCTGATCAATTTCTATAAGCACTGATATGATATAAGGCTTCCTCTTTGGGGGAAGCCTTTCTCTGGTTTTCTTGGGAGGTTCATTTTCCATGCCCGGCGATCTTCACAACCATTCCACCTGTTCCGATGGCTCTGTGCCCATCCACCGCCTGCCGCTCATGGCGGCGCGGGCGGGGCTGGACACCATGGCCATTTCCGACCACGACACCCTGCTCAGCGTAAACTACTGCTATGAGCACCCTGTGCAGGACGGCGTGCGCCTGCTTCCGGCCACCGAGCTGACCGGCTATGACCATGAGCATAAGCATCGCGTGCACCTGCTGTGCTACTTCCCGGACCCGGAAAGCCGGGAACTGAAGGAGCACTGCGACATCCTGCGACAGCGCCGCAACGAGTGCGGCCTGCAAAGCGCAAAGGAGATCGAAGCGCTGTACCCGCAGTTCCGCACGGAACAGGCGCTGGAATACGCAAAGGACAGCGGTGTGCTGTTCAAAAGCGGCATTATGGAAGCGTTGCACCAGCTGGGGCTGTGCGATGCTGTGTACGGCAAGCTGTACAGTTATCTCTTTGGCTGGGAGCCGCGCGGCGTGGTGCTGCATCAGGTAAAATATCCCTCGGTGCAGGAAGTAATCGCCACGGCGAAAGCTGCCGGTGCGGTGCTGGTATTTGCACACCCGACCGTTTACAAGAGCATGCCGCTGGTGCGTCAGCTGGCCAAAGAGGGCATCATCGACGGCATTGAGGTGGAGCACCCCCGCAACAGCCCGGAGGACAGGGCCGAGTGTGCTGCTCTGTGTGAGCAGTATGGGCTGATTCATACCGGCGGTACGGACTTCCACGGTGCAAACCACAAGGTGCCGCACCCGGTGGGTACCTGTACCACGGCAGACGATCAGGTGGCCCGCATTCTGGAGCTGGCCCACAAGCGCCGCGGTATTGATGTGTGACCCGGTCACATTGACATTCCGGCACGCTGCTCTATAATAGAAACAGACGATCTTCGTCGGGATTTCTGTCAAAAAGAGAGGATTTTGAACTATGAGCAAGGAATTCAGCTTCCCGAACAGCGGCACCTGTTCCAAGCAGACCAACTTTGTGCTGAACGATGACCACACCATTGCGTCCATGGAGGTCATTGGCGGCTGCAACGGCAACCTGAAGGGCATCTGCCGTCTGGTCAAGGGCATGAAGGCCGAAGATGTGATCGACCGCATGGAGGGCACGCTCTGCGGTTTCCGCAATACCAGCTGCCCGGATCAGATCGCCAAGAACCTGAAAAAGGCTCTGGCCGAAATGGACTGAAAAAATCAAACAGCGAAGGGGAGATGCCTGCGGGTATCTCCTTTTTGTTTTCCCATCCCGACAGAAAGAGATGTTTTTTTTCTGTGCTTCGGGGCTATACTTCTTGTGAAAACGAATTTCATCAGCAAGGAGCGGGCAAATGAGTATTTGGGAAAAACTTGGCTTTGGCGGGTACAAGGGCTTTTCGCACGAGTCGGATCAGCTGCTGCGCAGTGCGGTGGAGCTTGCCGGGAACCTTGGCTGCGAAAAAGCCGATACCGGCCACCTGCTGCTGGCGATCCTGCAACAGGATCACGGGGCGGCAGCACGGTTTCTGGAGGGCAAGCAGATCCGGGAACCGGAGGTGCGCCGTCAGCTGGCCGAGAGCCGCCGCGCACCGGCTTTGCATCTGGATCGCTACGCTCTTGCGCCGGACCTCAAGCGCACCATGGATTACGCCATCATCGGGGCACAGAACGCGCACCTGAACCGGGCCGAGCCGGAACATCTGCTCTGCGCCATGCTGGAGGATGACGGCTGCACAGCAGGCATCCTGCTGGCATCCATGGGCGTGCAGCTCACAGATGCCGTGCGGGAGTGCCGCCAGCTGTCCGGGCAGTTCGTACTGCCGTATCAGATGCGGACCACGGTCAGTGCGCCGCGCGGCAGCCGCGCCAGTGATAAGTACTGCCGGGATCTGACCCGCCGTGCTGCGGAACGGGAACTGGACCCGGTGTTCTGCCGGGAAGCAGAGCTGGACCGCATGGTGGAGATCTTATGCCGCCGTCAGAAGAACAACCCCTGTCTTGTGGGGGAGCCGGGCGTGGGCAAGACCGCCCTTGCCGAAGGGCTGGCCCAGCGCATTGCCACGGATCGTGTGCCCCGTGCGCTCAAGGGCCGCCGTCTGCTGGCACTGGATATGGCCAGCCTTGTGGCGGGCACCAAATACCGCGGTGACTTTGAGGAGCGGTTCAAGAACCTGCTGGAAGAGCTGGTGCGGGACGGCAACTCCATTCTGTTCGTAGATGAGTTCCACACCATCGTGGGTGCCGGTGCAGCGGAGGGTGCCATCGATGCTGCCAGCATCTTAAAACCGGTGCTGGCCCGGGGCGAGATACAAATTATCGGTGCCACCACTACCGAAGAGTTCCGCACCCACATCCAGAAGGATGCCGCACTGGAACGCCGTTTCGGCAAGGTGCAGGTAGAGGAGCCTACGCCTGCGCAGGCGCTGGATATCCTCAACGGGCTTGCGCCGCGCTATGAGCGCTACCACAATGTCTGCCTTCCGCCGGAAGCGCTGCAGGCTGCGGTGGAGCTTTCGGTGCGGTATCTGCCGGGGCGCTTTCTGCCGGATAAGGCCATCGACCTTGTGGACGAAGCCTGTGCGGCGGCACGCATCCGGGCCGAGCAGGCAAAGCAGTCAAAGCCCACGCTGATGCCGGACGATATCGCCCATGTGGTGGCGCAGGCCAGCGGTGTTCCGGTGGAGCGGGTAGGTGAGCAGGAGCGGGAACGGCTGGACAAGCTGGAAGAACGTCTCAACGCCGAGATCGTGGGCCAGAGCCGGGCTGTGGCTGCGGTGGCAGGTGCCATCCGGCGCAGCCGCACCGGTCTTGGCGAGCCGGGCCGGCCCATGGGTGCCATGCTGTTTCTTGGCCCCACGGGAGTGGGCAAAACGGCTCTTGCCCGGGCGCTGGCGGTCAGCTGGTTCGGCAGCGAAAAAGCCCTGCTCAAATTTGATATGTCGGAGTATCAGGAGCAGCACACCGCTGCCCGGCTGCTGGGTGCGCCGCCGGGCTATCTGGGCCATGACGAGGGCGGACAGCTGACCGAAGCAGTGCGCCGCCGCCCTTACAGTGTGGTGCTGTTTGACGAGATCGAAAAGGCACACCCGGACATTCAGAACATCCTTTTGCAGATACTGGAAGATGGCCAGCTGACCGATGCCATGGGCCGCAAGGCGGATTTCCGCAACACCATCGTACTGCTCACCTCAAACCTCGGCGCACGTTTTTTGGCGGGTCAGAGCACGCCGCTGGGCTTTGCGGCGGGCAGCGAAGCCGTGTTTGAAAAGCAGTCTGCGCAGGCCATTGAGGAGGCAAAAAAGTGGTTCCGGCCAGAGCTGGCAGGCCGTCTGGACGAGATGATCGTATTCCGTCCGCTGGCCGACGACAGCCTGTGCGCCATTGCCGAAAAAATGCTGTGCCAGCTGGAGCAGCGTGCCGCCCGCAGCGGCTACCAGCTGCATCACACACCGCGGGTAGGGCAGGCGCTGGCAGCAAAGGCCCGCTCTGCCTACGGGGCCAGAGAACTGCGCCGCGCAGTGGACAGGGCAGTGGAGCAGGCACTTGCGGATCAGATCGCATCCGGCACGGCCTGCGTGGGCCAGCACTGGACAGCGGACTGCTCGGCGGATGGTGCTATCGTCCTGCGGGAGGACGAAACCGCAACACTGTAAAGCATCTGAAGCTCAAAAGGACCGCCCTGAGTTACAAGACCCGGGGGCGGTATTTTTTTGTCTGCAGGGGGGAGCGGAGACATCCGCTCCTTTTTTGTGCGTACGGGGCAGGGACATTGTGAGATTGGCTCTTGCATCCTTTTGGTTTTCTGTTATCATAGAAGCAACAGAATTGCAGGAGGAAGTCCATGCGCACATTATTTCTTTTGAACCCAACTGCCGGTAAGGCCGATTGCACCCGTACGCTGCCGCAGCAGATCAATGCTGCCGCCGCGCGTGCAGGGCTTGCGCCGGAAGAATATACCATTCAGGTCACAAATCACGCCGGTCATGCCCGGGAGCTGGCCAATGCCGCTGCGCAGCAGGCCCGGCAGAGCGGGGAAGAACTGCGGGTCTTCACTGCCGGCGGCGACGGCACCTTCAACGAAGCGCTCACCGGGATCTATGGCTATGCAAATGCAGCCGTGGGCTGTCTGCCCTTTGGCAGCGGCAACGATTTTCTGCGCACCTTTGGTACAAAGGAAGAGTTTCTGGATCTGGATGCCCAGCTGGCCGGTGGGCCGGTGAGCATCGATCTGATGCAGACCAGCCTTGGCCTTTCGGCCACCATCTGCGCTGCCGGTCTGGATGCGCAGGTTGCCTACGGCATCCCGAAGTTCCGGCGCATCCCGCTGTGCGGCGGCGAGATGGCCTATGTGCTTTCCATTGTGGAACAGCTGTGCGGACACATCGGCCGCAGGGTGGAGTACACCATCGATGGTGAAACGCTGGATGTGGACTGCCTGATGTGTGCCATCTGCAATGGCCGCACCTATGGCGGCGGTTTCTGTGCAGCGCCGGAAGCACAGCCCGACGACGGCTGGCTGGATGTATATATCATCCGCAAGGTGAGCCGCGTGACCATTGCAAAGCTGCTGGGAATGTACAAGAACGGCAAGCACTTCCAGAACGGTCAGCTCGTCAGGGCTGCAGAGCCGTACTTCATTTACCGCCGCGCAAAGCAGGTGAGCCTGCGCGCTGCGGATGGCCGCGGGCCGATCGTTGCCACGGCAGACGGTGAATGCGCACCCAAGGAGCAGATCACTGTACAGGTACAGCCGCTGGCAGGGCGCATCCTTCTGCCAAAGCCTGCTTTTGAGCGCTTTGCAGCGCAGAGGACGGCACAGAGTGCAGACCGAACATGAAAAACCAGAAGAAGAGACAGCTTTTTTGTCCAAGAAGAAAGCTGTCTCTTTTTCGCTGTACGGCTGATTTTTTCATCTGTCATAAATTCTTAACAAAAAGAAGCAAAAAAGGTCTTGATTTTTCGGGTCAAGATGAGTACAATACATTTAGCACTCAGAGAAATGGAGTGCTAAAGAGCCAAAGAGCCGACATGAGGCCCTTTGGACACAGCAAAGTTTTAAATTATATTTTTACTATAGGAGGGCAAGAACTATGAAGATCATTCCTCTTGCAGACCGTGTTGTCATTAAGGCTGTTGAGGTTGAGGAGACCACCAAGGGCGGTCTGATCCTGACCGGCAGTGCTAAGGAAAAGCCCCAGGTGGCTGAGGTCATCGCTGTCGGCCCCGGCGGCGTTGTGGACGGCAAGGAAGTCAAGATGACTGTGAAGGTCGGCGACAAGGTCCTCACCAGCAAGTACTCCGGTACCGAGGTCAAGGTGGACGGCGAAGAGTGCACCATCGTCCGTCAGGGCGATATTCTGGCAGTCGTTGAGGACTGAGCGGTTTCCCCTCTGATATTTGAAAATTGAGCTTTAAAGGAGCGATTTGATTATGGCTAAGCAGATCAAGCAGGGCGAGGATGCCCGCAAGGCACTGTGTGCCGGTATCGATACCCTGGCAAACACCGTTAAGATCACCCTGGGCCCCAAGGGCCGCAATGTGGTGCTGAGCAAAAAGTTCGGTGCACCGGTCATCACCAACGATGGCGTGACCATTGCCAAGGAGATCGAGCTGAAGGACGAGTTCGAGAACATGGGCGCACAGCTGGTGCGTGAAGTCGCTACCAAGACCAACGACGCAGCAGGCGACGGCACCACCACCGCAACCGTTCTGGCACAGGCCATGGTCACCGAGGGCATGAAGAATGTCACCGCCGGTGCAAACCCCATGGATATCCGCCGCGGCATGAGCAAGGCTGTTGCCAAGGCTGTTGAGACCATCAAGGCTCACAGCCAGAAGGTGAAGGACAGCAACGATATCGCCCGCGTCGGCACTATTTCTGCAGGCGATCCCGAGATCGGCCGTCTGATCGCCGAGGCTATGGAGAAGGTCACCTCCGATGGCGTTATCACCATTGAGGAGAACAAGACCACCGCTGAGACCTACAACGAGATCGTGGAAGGCATGCAGTTCGACCGCGGCTACCTCACCCCGTATATGGTCACCGATACCGACAAGATGGTGGCTGATCTGGACAACGCCGCCATCCTGATCACCGATAAGAAGATCAGCGTGATTCAGGATCTGGTCCCTCTGCTGGAGCAGGTGATGCAGAACGGTCTGAAACTGCTGATCGTGGCTGAGGACATTGAGGGCGAGGCTCTGTCCACTCTGATCGTCAACCGCCTGCGCGGCACCCTGAACGTCTGCGCTGTCAAGGCTCCCGGCTTTGGCGACCGCCGCAAGGAAATGCTGCAGGATATCGCAACCCTGACCGGCGGCACCGTGATCTCCTCCGATCTGGGCTATGAGCTGAAGGATGCTACCGTCCAGATGCTGGGCCATGCCCGTCAGGTGAAGGTCTCCAAGGAGAACACCACCATCGTTGGCGGTGCAGGCGATAAGGATGCCATCGCAGCCCGCATCGCTCAGATCCGCAGCCAGATCGAGGCCGCTACCAGCGATTTCGACCGTGAAAAGCTGCAGGAGCGTCTGGCAAAGCTGGCTGGCGGCGTGGCCGTCATCAAGGTCGGCGCTGCTACCGAAGTTGAGATGAAGGACAAGAAGCTGCGCATCGAGGATGCTCTGAACGCAACCAAGGCTGCTGTTCAGGAAGGTGTTGTTGCTGGCGGTGGCACTGCTCCTATCAATGCGATCCCCGCTGTGCGTGAGCTGTGCGACACGCTGGAAGGCGACGAGCGCACCGGTGCCAAGATCGTTCTGAAGGCTCTGGAAGCTCCTCTGCGCCAGATCGCTAAGAATGCCGGTCTGGAAGGCAGCGTCATCATCGACAAGATCATCTCTGCCAACAAGCCCAACTACGGCTTTGATGCTCAGAACGAGGTCTTTGTGGACGATATGATCGCTGCTGGCATCGTTGACCCCACCAAGGTCACCCGTTCCGCTCTGGAGAACGCAGCCTCCGTCGCTGAGATGGTGCTGACCACCGAAAGCCTGGTCGCTGATCTGCCGGAACCCCCTGCTGCACCCGCTGCTGCAGGCGGTGACATGGGCGGTATGGGCGGCATGTACTAATAACTGCCAAAAACCCGCATGAATCCTTGATTTTTGGAGCGCGCAAAAGCGGATTTACGCCAAACTTACGCCACTTACGCCAAAAATCAAAGCGCACTATAGGGTAACAAAATCGGCACTCGCTGAAAAGCGGGTGCCGATTTTTGTGTCACGAAAAGCTGATGGATGCTGCACGCTACACACCGTCAGCTTTTTCGTTTACAGGGGAAAAAGCGGGTGGTATAATAGAAATAGAGTTTTGTAAGAGCGCCTTCATAGTCAAGGCTATAAAAGAATGCGGATAAGCATAAAACCGGTAGATGATATGAAAATTCTGGATAACATCACCAATACCGTTCGAGATGATCTGCGGGTGGAAATCAAAAAAGGTAGCAGGGTGTCTATTGCGGCAGCCTGCTTTTCGATGTATGCCTATAAAGAGCTGAAGAAGCAGCTGGAAACCATAGATGAGTTTGAATTTATCTTTACATCCCCTACGTTTGTGAAGGAAAAGGCGGAAAAGCAGAAGCGGGAGTTCTACATTCCCCGCATTTCCCGGGAAACAAGCCTTTACGGTACAGAGTTTGAAATCAAACTGCGCAATGAGATGACCCAGAGAGCCATCGCAAAGGAATGCGCAGACTGGATCAGGAAAAAGGCAACGTTCAAATCGAACACCACCGGCGAAAATATGGCTGGCTTCATGACGGTGGATTCCGGTGCAGCACAGACCGCTTATATGCCGATTGGCGGCTTTACGACAGTCGATATTGGCTGTGAGCGTGGAAATAACAGCTACAACATGGTCAACTGCATGGAGGCTCCGTTTGCACAGCAGTACATGAAGCTGTTTGATACTCTTTGGAACGACCGGGACAAAATGCAGGATGTCACAGATGTAGTTCTGGAGAATATCAGCACGGCTTATGCTGAAAATTCCCCGGAGTTCATCTATTTTATGACGCTGTATCATGTATTCAGCGAGTTTTTGGACGACATCTCAGAAGACGAACTGCCGAATGAGGCAACCGGCTTCAAGCAGAGCAAAATCTGGAGTCTGCTGTACGACTTCCAGAAGGATGCGGTGCTTGCCATCATCAATAAGCTGGAAAAGTACAACGGCTGCATCCTTGCGGACAGTGTTGGCCTTGGCAAGACCTTTACAGCACTGGCTGTCGTAAAGTATTATGAGAACCGAAACAAGTCGGTTCTTGTGCTGTGCCCCAAAAAGCTGGCGGAAAACTGGAACACCTACAAGGACAACTATGTGAACAACCCGATTGCATCGGATCGGCTGAACTATGACGTCCTGTTCCACACAGATCTGTCCAGAAGCGGCGGAAAATCGAATGGCCTCGATCTGGATCGCCTGAACTGGGGCAACTATGATCTGGTCGTCATTGATGAATCGCACAATTTCCGTAATGGAATCGGAACTCATAGCAAGACACAGGACAACCGTTACCAGCGTCTGATGGATAAGGTGATCCGTGCCGGAGTTAAGACCAAGGTGCTGATGCTTTCGGCAACGCCGGTCAACAACCGTTTTGTGGATTTGAAAAATCAGCTCGCCCTTGCCTATGAGGGAAGCTCCGAGTATCTGGATGAAAGGCTGAACACCTCAAAGAGCATTGAGGACATCTTCAAGCAGGCGCAGAAAGCTTTTAACGCATGGAGCAAGCTGAAACCAGAAGAGAGAACCACGGATGCGCTGCTGCGGACATTGGATTTCGACTTCTTTGAGCTGCTGGACAGTGTGACCATCGCACGTTCTCGGAAGCATATCGAGAAGTACTACAACACCAACGCTATCGGAAAGTTCCCGGAGCGATTGAAGCCGATCTCTGTCCGTCCATGTCTGACAGACCTGAATAATGCCATCAACTACAACGAGATTTACGAGCAGCTGATACAGTTGAGCTTGTGCGTCTATATGCCCTCCAACTATATCTTTGCAAGTAAAATCCAGAAGTATCAGGAGCTGACGCACAATAAGGGCGAGAATTTGACCCAGAGAGGCCGTGAGCAGGGCATTTGCAGGTTGATGAGTATTAACCTGCTGAAACGGCTGGAAAGCTCTGTACACTCGTTCCAGCTGACCCTGACGCGCATCAAGAAGCTGATTGATGGTACGATTCAGTCCATTGACCAGTTTGAACGCTCCGGCCATGCCGATCTGGATATGTACGACATGACCGGAGATGATTTTGACATGGACGATGAAAATACTGGCTTTTTCACCGTCGGCAAGAAAGTCAAAATCGACCTTGCGGATATGGATTGGAAGAGCTGGCGCACGGAGCTTCGGAAAGATGCAGAAATTCTGGAACTGCTGACCTTTATGGTGGCAGACATTACGCCGCAGCATGACACAAAGCTGCAAGAACTGTTCCAGCTGCTGTCTGAAAAAATTGAGCATCCGATCAATGCCGGCAACAGAAAAGTGCTGATTTTCTCTGCATTTTCGGATACGGCAGAGTACCTTTTTGACAATGTGAGTACGTTTGTAAAGCAGAAATATGGGCTGAACACCGCCGTTATTACCGGCTCGATTGATGGACGCACCACGATCAAGGGCTTCAAGGCAACGCTCAACAACGTGCTGACCTGCTTCTCTCCCATTTCCAAAGACCGGGATGTTCTGATGCCCGGTAGTACCACGGAAATTGATGTGCTGATTGCGACAGATTGCATTTCTGAAGGTCAGAACTTGCAGGACTGCGATTATCTGATCAACTATGACATTCACTGGAACCCGGTGCGCATCATCCAGCGTTTTGGACGAATCGACCGTATCGGCAGCAGAAACCAGTACATCCAGCTTGTGAACTTCTGGCCTGATCTGACACTGGACGACTACATCAACCTGAAATCCCGTGTGGAGACCCGCATGAAAATCACCGTTATGACCTCTACCGGCGATGATGACCTTATCAACCCCGAAGAAAAGGGCGATTTGGAGTATCGCAAGGCACAGCTGAAACGCTTGCAGGAAGAGGTCGTGGACATCGAAGATATGTCGGACGGAATCTCCATTATGGATCTGGGACTGAACGAGTTCCGGCTCGACCTGCTGGATTACATCAAACACAACGGCAATCTGGACAAGAAGCCCCATGGACTTCATGCGGTGGTTCCGGCTACGGATGAACTGCCGGAGGGCGTGATCTTCGTTCTGAAAAACATCAATAACAGCGTCAATGCGGATAATCGCAACCGTATCCATCCGTTCTACATGGTCTACATCGGAATGGATGGGCAGATCGTCTGCGACTATCTGAACCCCAAAAAGATGCTGGACGATATCCGGCTGCTGTGCCGTGGAAAGTCTGAGCCGATCAAAGAGGTGTACGAACGCTTCAATCGGGAAACAGACGACGGAAAGGACATGGCAGAAATGTCCGAATTGCTGAGTGAAGCCATTGATTCGATCATTGATGTTAAGGAAGAAAGCGATATCGACAGCCTGTTCTCTGCGGGCGGAACAACGGCATTGCTCAGTCAGGTGTCCGGGCTGGATGACTTTGAGTTGATTTGTTTTCTTGTCGTGAAATGAACACATAGAGGTGAAAAACGTGCTGGACTTGCCTGTATCTACCGAGTTCAATAAACGCATCCCGAAGCAGAAGTTCTATGAGAACATCGCTGTCACTCCGGCTATGAAGAAGGCCTTTGTCGAGCAGATCAAAATCATCTACTGGCGCAATAAGATTGCTGCCACCACCCTGAATCTGGCTGCTGGTGGGCAAGTGACGGAGATCGAGGTATTCGAGGTGCGGCTGTCTGCCCCGGAGCTGGACGAGAGTGTGCTGCGCCAGATCGACCGGGAAATTCCGTATCACATCCTATTTTTGCTGGAATACGAGGGCAAGTATCGTGCTGTCATCGGCTACAAGGAGGCTGCGGCGGGCAAGACAGCCTTTAAGGTTGATCACTATTATTCTACGGACTGGCTGGACGAGGAGGACCTGCCGGTGCATCTGGAAGGGCTTACGCTGGATGCTGTATACGAGAACTTTGTCCGGCAGATCGCAGGCGAGGTTCTGGCTGACGAAAACGGTATCACTCTGAAAGAAAGCGTTGAACAGCAAAAACAACGTGAACGAATTGAAAAGCAAATTGCCACATTGGAAGCCAAAATCAGGAAAGAAAAGCAGCCGAAGAAGAAGTTTGAACTGGTACAAGAGCGTAATTTAATAATAAAACATAAGAAATGAGGAGCTGGTATGTATTATTCTCCACTACGATATCCTGGCGGAAAAAGTAAACTTTCACCATTTATAAAATTGTTAATAGAAAAAAGCGGACATTTGGGTGGAACGTATATTGAGCCTTTTGCAGGAGGTGCTGGTATCGCATTAGAGTTGCTGTTAAATGGTGATGTTTCAGAAATTGTCATAAATGATTTGGATAAAGGAATTTACTCATTTTGGAGGGCAATCATTGAGCAACCAAATCGGTTCGTGAATGATATTTTTACAGTTCCTCTTACTATTGATGAGTGGGAACATCAACGATCAATTTATTATAAGCAATCCCAAAAATACAGCTATGAATTGGGATTCGCAACGTTTTATCTCAATAGAACCAATCGATCTGGAATAATAAAAGGTGGGGTTATTGGTGGACAGGAACAAAGCGGAAAGTGGCATATGGATGTTCGCTTTAATCGACAGGCATTGGCAGAAAAGGTTTTGAATATCTCAAAGCATTCCTCGAAGATTCACTTGTATAATAAAGATATCTGTAGCTTCTTGACTACTTATGCGCCTAAGTATTATAAAAATGCATTTATTTATTTTGACCCGCCATACTATGAAAAAGGTCCGAAATTATATATGAATTTTCTTAAATATAAAGATCACGTTCGAATCAGAGATAAAATAGATGAATTGAGCGATATCGATTGGGTTATCACGTATGATAATTGTTCTGCGATTCTAGAACTCTATAAAGGACAGGTATGTAAAAAGATTGAGTGTGTCTATTCTGTTGCCACTAAACGAACAGAAAAAGAAATTATTATCTTTAAGGACGCTTCTATGATTCCAACAGATGATGAAATAAAACAGAAAAATATACACGCGACCTTATCGGAAGTAGATAACTGATTTTTTGAGGATGTAAATATGGATATTAAACTTAAGAAAATTCAAGTCGAAAATTTTCGCAATTTTAAAAATGTGAGTTTTGAAATTGGCAAGAAGATAACCGCAATCAGTGGTCAAAATGGAGTAGGAAAGTCAAATTTGGTATCATTGATTGCTTCAGGATCTGGTTTGAGCAGAAAATCGGATTTTGGCAGCAATTTTCAACCTGAATTCTATGACTTTTTTAATGTTGATTTGGATGAGCCGTTTTCTGATTATAGAATCCATTTGACATATGAATCGGCTGACGGAGAGGAAATTTCAAAAAGACTATCATTTAAAGACGATACGGCGACAGGAAGAGGGATTCGGATAATTCCTCGTACATCTAATACACAGGATCAAGGAAAACAACGCGAACATGAAAAATATATAAAGGAAAAATACGGAATAGGCGGAGCGGCGCGAATTCCAATTCCAACAATTTATTTGAGTATTTCTAGACTTTACCCACTTGGAGAACGAAAAGATTCCGTTACTATTAAGCCTATAAAGAAAACAGCCAAACTATGTCAAAATGAGGCGGACGAAAAGTTCAAGGAATGGTATAATGCTGTTATCCCAGGAACAATTAAGGATGATGCAGAATTAAGCATGATTGAGAAAAAAGAAAGTGCTCGGGCATCACTTCATATGGAAATGGAGCATACACCGACTCTTTCGCAATCAGTAGGGCAGGATAATATCGGAAATATTATTAGCGCATTGGTTGATATTTATCTTTTGTCAAAACAGGAAGAGTATAACGGAGCAATTATATGTATTGATGAAGTTGAGGTCTCGCTGCATCCGGATACTCAATTGAATTTACTCTCTCTTTTTGACAAAGTTTCAGAGGAATTAAACATTCAAATCGTTGTTAGTACACATTCACTTACTGTTCTTAAAGAACTTCTTCGAAAACAAGAAAAAAATCCGGAAGACTATTCTGTTATTTATCTAAAGAACCCTTCAGCTCCTATGGTAACAGAGCAGCGTTCGTATGAATTACTAAAGGCTGACTTATTGGGTAAAACAACATTTGACAGGCCAAAAACAAAAATTTATTTTGAGGATACTGTAGGAAGGCATATATTTGGACTACTTGTGAAGGCACTTTGTCATCAATGTGACAATATAGAAAGTGGAGAGGATCTTCGTGGTGACTGCTATGCGATTGAAAAGCCTAGCGTCCATAAAAAAATAATGAGTTTTCAAAAATACTGCCGAATTGAGAACCAACTATTAGAAACGGTAGTATCACTTGGCTGTGATGAACTTATTAAAATATCAAAAGCGGACAACTATTTTGATAGAGTAATTATTTTATTGGATGGGGATGCACGCCGTGAGTTGCCTGCAAAAAAACCGAAAGTCAAGGATTATCTTGACAAAGAAGTTGATGCTAAAGGCGAGACGGATCGTGCGCACAAAAAGACGGTTTGTTTTTTGCCGAATTACTTTGCACCGGAATCGTTCATCTATAGGATAATTTATCAACTTGTGAATGATGAAATGGATCATACTGTTTTTTGGAGGACGTTAGATCAAAAAGAAGATACGGCTCTATATACACCCTCAAAATTGAAGGGGATTTTTTCGGGGCTTCCTGAGGAGTTCAATAATGAGGATTTAAAAAAGATTTTTGGAGAATACCACGATGATTTCAAACATCCAAATAGCGAAATTTGGAATTTTGTCGATAACACAGGGTTGCTTGATTATTACTATGGTAGCTATAACACGATTAATGAGTTGATTGATTTTTTTGCGGATTTTGAGGTTGCATACAAGATTGCTCGTTCAAAGACACTGGCAAATAGATATGCATGATGTAAAGGAAAATGAATTTTATGGAAAACCTAAAAATGCACAGCCTTGACGGTGTACAGCGCAACATTGAGCTGATCGGCAAGCTGTTCCCCAATGCAATTACCGAGGTGAAACGCAACGGCAAGGTAGAACATGCCATTGATTTTGACGTTCTGCGGCAGGAGCTTTCCGATTCCATCGTGGAGGGCCGGGAAGAGCGCTACCAGTTTACATGGCCGGATAAGAAAAAGGCAATGCTGGCAGCAAATGCGCCCATCACGGCAACTCTGCGTCCCGTTGTGGCGGATAGCGTTGGCAAAAATGGCACTCCCGGTGGCTTTGACAGTGAGAACCTCTACATCGAGGGCGATAATCTGGAAGTGCTGAAGCTCTTGCAGGAGACCTATCTGGGCAAGGTCAAGATGATCTACATTGACCCTCCCTATAATACAGGCAATGATTTTGTCTATGAGGATGATTTTGCACAGAGCGCCGAGTATTACATGGGCAACAGCGGCCAGTACGATGAAGAAGGCGATCGCATGGTGACAAATACGGAGAGCAATGGTCGTTTCCATACGGATTGGCTCAATATGATTTATCCACGGCTGAAACTGGCAAAGGATTTGCTGGCAGATGACGGTGCTATTTTTATTTCCATTGATGATAATGAACTTTATAATTTGAAAAAAATATGTGATGATGTTTACGGTGAAAGCTGCTTTGTTGGAAATGTTGCATGGCAACGCACCTATTCTATGCGAAACGATTCAAAGGGACTTCCTTCGGAAGCAGAACATATTTTGGTGTATAGCAAACAACCCAATTGGATTCCGAATAAATTGCCGCGTACGGATAAAATGGATGCAGCTTATAAAAACCCTGATAATGATCCGAATGGTGCATGGCAAAATACTACACCATACGCACCAGGGGCGAGAACTCATCAGGGAATGGTTTATGCTATACAGCATCCATTTACAGGAGAGCTTCTTTACCCTGCACCGGCTTCTTGCTGGAGATATGACCAAAAGACAATGTTGGATTATATGAGTGGATGGTGCGAATATGAACTGAAAAATATCAATGATGAAAAAGAAAGAGCAGAAATTTGTGGAGTAGATGTTGAAAACATTCGGAAAGACGTAAAAGCAATTGTTCTTAAATACGATTTGAATCAAGCAAAAGAAAAGGCTAAACTTGTTTTAAATCGTGGGCAATGGCCACGTTTCTACTTCACGAAAGATGGTATGGGAGGAATTCGTCGAAAGACATACTTGAACCAAGTTGAAGGACGGACAGTGACAAATCTATGGCCATACGCAGAGGTTGGACATACAGATGAGGCAATGAAAGAACTAAAAAACCTGTTTGATGGAAGTGTCCCGTTTGATACTCCAAAACCGACTAGGTTGGTGGAACGTATTTTAACAATTGCAACGGATAAAGATTCGTATATTTTGGATTTCTTTTCAGGGTCAGCTACAACAGCACACGCAGTCATGAAAAAGAATATGGAAGATGGTGGTAATCGAAAGTATATTCTTGTTCAGTTGCCGGAAAAAGGAAATTCGCCGCAATATGAAACGCTTTGCGAAATCGGCAAAGAGCGCGTCCGCCGTGCGGGCAAGCAAATTCTGTCCGCAGGGGGGGGGACAGTTATCGTTCTCCGAGACGCAGCCTGACCAGAGCGCCCCCATTGATGTGGGTTTCCGGTGTTTGCGGTTGGACAGTAGTAATATGGAAAACGTCTACTATACGCCGGATGAAGTCAGCCAGCAGGATATGTTCTCGCTGGTGGATAACGTAAAACCTGACCGCACCCCGGAAGATTTGTTGTTCCAGGTGATGCTGGATCTGGGTGTGCTGCTGTCCAGCCCCATTGAGGTGAAAGAGATTGCGGGCAAAAAGGTGTTCAACGTGGCAGACGGCTTCTTGCTGGCCTGCTTCGACCATGATGTGACGGATGAGACTGTCAAGGCCATTGCCCAGATGAAGCCCTACTATGCCGTGTTCCGTGACAGCTCCATGGCAAACGACAGCGTTGCAACAAACTTTGACCAGATTTTTGAAACGTATAGCCCGGAAACGGTAAGGAAGGTGTTGTGAGATGACAGCAAAAATTCAATACGAGGACATTGACCTTTATCACTATACATCACTGGCGTCACTTTTCGCTATTTTGCAGAATGAAACAATTCGTTTGACAGACTATCGATTTTTGAATGATACGCAGGAGCTTTCTTATGCGACACACTGGTTGAAAGCACTCCTTCAACCCATGGCTAAAAATGAGTTTGTGCAAAAGCTTTTGACTGCAATCGAAAACATTGAGCAAGGAAAAGTTGAACGGCTCAAAGGGATTGGTGAAGATCTGCCGTATCTGCAATGGAATATGTGCGACCTGAATTACTATATTCTTTCCCTGTCACAAAACTACGATGATCTTGCCATGTGGCGGATGTATGCCAAAGATGGTTGCTCTATAAAATTTGATAGTCAAAAATTGAATGAGTTTCTCTATTCACTCCGTGATGATAATTTGAAAAACGGTTTTACAAATTTAATAAAGGGTCCTGTCAGCTATAATGCCGGACAAGATATGGATACTGTTATAAAACTTTGGTTGGTGCTTCATAATGAACAGATGATTTATGATGACGTCTTGCAATATTGCTTGAGAATTAAGTCTCCAGACTTTTCTTTTGAACATGAATATCGCTTTGGCATTCCATTTGAAGATCAGTACTTGGGCGAAAAGGCGACCAAAGAGTTTACGCTGGTCGGAAATACAATTCGCCCACAGCTTGAACTGAAAAAATTCCCCGTTGCGGATGTTATAGAAGAAATTACGATCAGCCCGTTTGTTACATCTGAACTTACCAAGATTGGACTTCAGGAACTCTTGAAATCTAAAAATATGTCTCCGGATATCGTTAAACAGTCGAGCATCAAAATACGATAAGAAAGGCAGACTACAATGCCCGAAAAAAAGAATAAAGAACAGGCAATTCACAGCTCTGCGGCAGAATATTTGACCTTTGTGGCATCTACGGGTGAGAGCAATGCAAGCTATGAAATGCGCTATGAGGATGAGAATATCTGGCTGACGCAGAAGATGATGGCGGCATTATATGATGTGTCAAAGCAGACGATTTCCCAGCACATCAAACGCATTTATTCGGATGGGGAACTTACGCCGGAGGCAACTGTCAAGAAATACTTGACAGTTCAAACGGAGGGCAACCGTCAGATTAACCGCAAACAGGATCACTATAATCTGCAAATGATTATTGCAGTCGGCTTCAAGGTGAACAACCAGCGAGCGGTGCAGTTCCGCAAGTGGGCGGGGCAGATCGTCAAGGACCACACCATTCAGGGCTGGACGATGGATGTGGAACGGCTGAAAAAAGGCCACATGTTCACGGATGAATATTTTGAGCGTCAGTTGCAGCAGATTCGTGAAATTCGTCTGTCGGAGCGCAAGTTCTACCAGAAAGTGACGGATTTGTACGCAACAGCGTTTGATTACGACAAAGACGCCAAGACGACCCGACTGTTCTTCCAGACCGTCCAGAACAAGATGCACTATGCTGTGCATCGCCACACGGCGGCAGAACTGATCGTGGAGCGTGCCGATGCAAACAAGGAGCACATGGGGCTTACCACATGGGAAAATGCGCCGGATGGGAAAATCCTGAAAGCGGATGTGACAATAGCCAAAAACTACCTGAGCAAAGAGGAAATGAACTATCTGGAGCGCATCGTGTCGCTCTATCTGGATTATGCTGAGTTACAGGCGGAACGCAAGATTCCCATGAGCATGGAGGACTGGGCAAAACGTCTGGACGGTTTTCTGGAGTTCAACGGCAACGAGCTGCTGACAGGCCCCGGTAAAATCAGCGCAGAGCAGGCAAAACTTCATGCAGAAACCGAATACGAAAAGTATCGTGTCATTCAGGATCGCCTGTATGAGAGCGATTTTGACCGGTTCCTGATGCTGGAGCAGGAGGTAAACCACAAAGATGAAGTTTAGTTTTAAGATTCAGCAGTACCAGACTGACGCTGTGGATGCGGTGGCACGGGTCTTTCAGGGTCAGCCCTACAATGCAGGCGTGTCGTACCTGCGGGATATGGGAAACCTGTCTGCACAGCCGCAGCAGTTGAGCCTTGTTTCCAATGGGGACGATGCAACACAGGTGGAGTTGCTGGATTTGATCAACGATTCCGGTTTTAAGAACGAAGCAATCCAACTGACCGAGCAGGAGCTGCTTCAGAACATCCGCACATTGCAGGCAGAAGCAAACATCCATCAGTCGGAAAAGCTGGTTGCCCCGCTGGGCAGGTGTTCTCTGGATATTGAGATGGAAACCGGCACAGGCAAGACCTATGTTTACATCAAGACCATGTTCGAGCTGAACAAGCGGTATGGTTGGAGCAAATTTATCGTTGTTGTGCCGAGTATCGCCATCCGTGAGGGCGTAAAGAAGTCCTTTGAGATCACTGCCGATCACTTTATGGAGTGCTACGGCAAAAAGGCACGGTTCTTTATCTACAACAGCAGCAACCTGAATCAGCTGGACTCCTTTTCCAGCAATTCCGGCATCAATGTCATGATCATCAACACGCAGGCGTTTGCGGCATCCATGAACGAGGACAAGAACGTGGAAGGCCGCAAGGGTGATGCCGCTGCGAGAATTATTTACACCAAGCGGGACGAGTTCGGCTCCCGCCGCCCGATTGATGTGATTGCCGCCAACCGCCCGATCCTGATTCTGGACGAACCGCAGAAGATGGGCAAAGAGGACTCTGCCACGCAGAAAGCCCTGAAAAAGTTCAATCCGCTTTTCACGCTGAACTACTCTGCTACCCACGCCAAGCAGCACAATCTGATCTACGTTCTGGATGCGCTGGACGCTTACAATAAGCGACTGGTCAAGAAAATCGAAGTCAAAGGCTTTGAGGTCAAAAATCTGCGTGGTACGGACAAGTATCTGTATCTGGAAAGCATCCTCATTTCCCCGAAGAATCCGCCACGGGCAAAAGTGGAGCTGGAGGTCAGCCACCAGAACGGCACGAAGCGAGAGTTCCATACGCTGGATGTGGGCGATAATCTCTATTACATCTCCGAGAAAATGGAGCAGTACAAGGGCTTCGTAGTGTCGGAAATCGACCCGATCACGGGTATTGTGACTTTTACGAACGGCGATACCATCCGCAAAGGCGATGTCACCGGCGATGTTTCTGAAAATGATATGCGCCGAGTGCAGATCCATGAAACGATCCTTTCGCACTTTGAAAAAGAGCAGGAACTGTTCAAACTGGGCATCAAGACGCTTTCGCTGTTCTTCATCGACGAAGTGGCAAAATACCGCCAGTACGATGAAGACGGAAACGAGCTGCTGGGCGAGTACGGCAAGATTTTTGAGCAGGAGTATCTTTCGGTTCTGAATGAGCATCGTACCCTGTTCGACCCTGCTTATACAGCCTATCTGGATTCAACCGATGTGCATGATGTCCACAAGGGCTATTTCAGCATTGACAAGAAAGGTCACAGCGTCAACAGTTCGGTCAAGCGTGGCTCGGATATGTCGGATGATATTTCAGCCTATGATCTGATCCTGAAAAACAAGGAACGTCTGCTGTCCTTTGAAGAGCCGACCCGGTTCATCTTCTCCCACTCTGCCCTGCGGGAAGGCTGGGATAACCCGAATGTGTTCCAGATTTGCACCCTGAAGCACAGCGACAGCACCACGCAGAAGCGGCAGGAAGTAGGCCGTGGTCTGCGTCTGTGCGTGAATAAGGACGGGAACCGCATGGATGCAGAAGTGCTGGGAGATAAGGTGCAGGATATCAACGTCCTGACCGTTATTGCCAGCGAGAGCTATGCAGGATTTGTAGACGGACTGCAAAAGCAGACCGAAGCAGTGCTGTATGATCGCCCCCGCAAGGCGGACATTGCATATTTCACCGGCAAGACCATCAGGCTGGATGGCAAAATTGTCAAGGTGGATGACCGTCAAGCACGGACAATTTATCAGTATCTTGTCCGCAATAACTATGTGGATGAGCAGGATAACATCACGCAGGACTACCGGGACGATGTGCAGGCCGGAACACTTGCACCGGTGCCGGAAACGCTGAAGCCCATCGAAGAGGGCGTGCACACGCTTGTGCAGGCAATTTATGATGACAGTATGCTTAAATCCATGTTCGAGGATGGCAACAAGCCGAAAGTGCTGGAAAATCCGCTGAACGACCGGTTTGAAAAAGCCGAGTTTCAGAAGCTCTGGCAGACGATCAACCACAAATACGCCTATACGGTGGATTTTGATTCTGAGGAACTGATTCAAAAAGCAATCGTACACATCGACAGCGAGTTGTACGTCAGTCGGTTGCAATATACCGTCACCTATGCTGGTCAGAAAGATGTTCTGAGTGCCGATATGGTGCGGGAAGGCAGCAGCTTCAGCGATGCCAAGAGCAGAACAAAAAAATTAGAACATGACTACGCAGGTCAGGTTGCGTATGACCTGATCGGCAAAATTGCAGAGAGCACAACGCTGACCCGGCGCACCGTCGCACGGATTTTGCAGGGCATCAAGCCGACGACCTTTGCGATGTACCAGAACAACCCGGAAGAATTTATCACAAAGGTGATCCGGCTGGTCAAGGAGCAGAAAGCTACCATGATCGTGGAGCATATCACCTATGATACCATCGAGGGCAGCTACGACAGCAGCATCTTTACGGCAGAGAAACACGCTCTGACGATGGATAAGGCTTACAAGGCGCAGAAGGCGATTCAGGATTACGTTTTCACCGATGGAACAGCAGAAAAGAGCGTAGAACGGAAGTTTGCGGAAAATCTGGACGGAGCAGAGGAAGTCTTTATCTATGCAAAACTGCCGAAAGGCTTCTATATTCCGACCCCGGTTGGACACTACTCCCCGGACTGGGCGATTGTGTTCCATGAGGGCAAGGTGAAGCACATCTATTTTGTAGCAGAAACCAAAGGAACGATGGAAAGCCTGAACCTGCGCCCGATCGAGAAATCCAAGATCGACTGCGCCAAGAAGCTCTTTGCAAAATTGTCAGATGGACTTGTGACATACGACCATGTGGACAGCTATCAGGAGCTGATGAATAAGGTGCTGCAGTGACCAGTACAAAATGAATCATGAAGCGGCTGTTTGCGTAGATGCAGATGGCCGCTTCTGCATTTGACATCCTGATCGGGAGTGTGAGCGATAATATAGGGCTGCGATGAGTTTGAACGAATCAGCGATGCAATCGCACAGCCTGCATCCACAGGATGCAGTTCAAGGGTTTGGGATTTCCCAACAAGCATTTTGCAACGCAAAAAGTGTTTTTGTATAGACGAAAACATTGCTTGCAGATGCAGACGTTGTATATACGTCTGCCCTGCTTGCGGGTACTATGAAGCTTCTCGATGTACTTCCTAGTTTGAAAATCATCCTGTATGCCAGACCGTCCGTTTTCAAGTTTAACTTGAAGCGGACGGTCGTTTTTGCGCACAACGAAATGCACGCAGCTAAAGCAAGTTGTATGCAAAAGCGGAGGTGCGACCTCCTAAAAATTCAACGAAATTTCTGCTATGATAAAAGCGATCCAGTGGTTAGCCGGAACTAAAGCTTCCGGTTTTTGCCCATAAAAGCCGAAAAAAGACCTCAAAACCGGAACGAATACTTCCTGTTCAGCAGCAAAAGGATACGGTATACTTATCTTACGCACCGGGCACGATGTCCGATTTTCAAGAGAATTCAGGATAAAATCCACGCAAAACCGGACCTGTCAGGTCCTAAAAATTCTTTTGAAAGTGTGATAAGCTACCAGCAAGACACCAATTGAACCTTGAAAACCGAATGATCGTCTGCATGGGATACCCGGCCATGACCCCCAAGTGGGAAAGCCGGAAAACGCCGCCGGAAGGGGGCAGGAAATCCATGCAGAGAGAACGGCAACCAAAATTTGAAATCACGTTAATACGCAAAACCAGAACCAATAGTTCCGATTTTGCCTTGAAATTCACTTCATATTTTTTAAAAACCGGAACTACCAGTTCCTAAAAATAAAATTTACGATGTGATATAATTCTTTCAATGGTTTGCAGCAGAAAACCGGAAGCATCACTTCCGCTTTTTTACAATCAAAAACCGGAGGTACGACCTCCTAAAAAATCTTCTATGAATGTGTTAGTCTAATTTCAGAGCCTTCATCGAACCTTGAAAACTGAATGACCGTCTGCATGGGATACCCGGCCATGATCCCCAAGTGTGAGAGCCGGAAAACGCCGCCGGAAGAGGGCAGGAAATCCATGCAGAGAGAGCGGCGTAAGAATAATGATATTCTATTTCATTTCAGAAAGGATGATTTGCCTATGACAAAACTGAGCCAACTTAAAATTGACCCGGAGTTCCAGAAACAAATCAACCCTCCGTCGTTTGAGGAAACCCACCAACTGGAAATGAACATCCTCAAGGAGGAACGTGTACTGAATCCGATCATCACGTGGAACGGCTATATTGTGGATGGACATACACGCTATCAAATTCTTCGGAAATATCCATTTATTCCATTTGAAGTCATCGAAAAAGAATTTTCCAGCCGCTATGAAGCACTCGCATGGATCTGTAAAAATCAGCTTGGGCGGCGAAACCTGACCCCAGAACAGAAAAAGTTCCTGATCGGAAAGCAGGCAGAAGCGGAAAAGCAAATCAAATCGTTTCACGGCAATCAGTATACCTTGGCATCTGAAAGTGGTCTGGTTCAAAATGAACCAGACCGCGCAAAGCACGGCTCACGGTCTAAAGTTGCTGCCGAGAATGGAACGTCAGAAAGCTATGTTTACCGTGCAGAGCAATTTGCAAAAGGTGTGGAAGCGGCGGAGAAAGCAGTACCCGGAGCGCAGGAAGAAATCCTGAGCGGAAAGATCCGGGCAACCGACCGTGAAATTTCCTCGATTGCAAAGGTTCCAAAGGAAAAGCGTCCCGAAGTTGTGGCAGAGCTGCGTAAGCCTAAAGCCGAACGGGATTCCAGTATCA
>ERZ836760.144-NODE-144-length-114810-cov-6.054063_pt1 | contig 114810 bp, 104 predicted proteins | sample MGYA00519941_ERZ836760 | MGnify/ENA primary metagenome ERZ836760 (study PRJEB31850, sample SAMEA3708807) | human gut metagenome | biome: human gut; feature: human-associated habitat; material: faeces | place: China | collected 2014 ... | reverse complement strand
TTTTTGAAATTCTTTCGAAATTCCTAAATTGCATTACGAGGTAATTATACTTCCTATAAGGTAAATTATCGGAAGTAGATAATAAGGCGTTTGGGAATCCGCCGTTGCAGGATGAAGGGGAAAATGATATACTGTAAAAAGCGATTCAAAATCAAACATAAAACAAGACAGAAAATAGTAAAATGGAGGCATTTGCGATGGCAAAAACAGAGAACAGGAGAGTGGAGGACAGCTTTGTGACCACCTGCTCATCTATTATCAGCGGTACAATCACCTTCTTTCTTTTTATGCTGGTGACGGTATTTCCGTTGATTTACCACAGAGGCTATGCCGATATTCTGGAGACAAAATATTGGACCTATTGTGTGATTGCAATTGGTATGGCAGTGATTGTGGGAATATTGGCGCTGATTATGCTGCTGGTTGATAAAAAAGAAAACAGCGGTATTTATTCCGGCGAGCTTTTTTCTGCATTAAAGCCCAGGAACTGGAAGAAAACCTTCACTTTGGCAGATGCAGGTGTTATAGCCTTCTGGGCATTTGCAGGAATTTCCACACTCCAGTCTGAGTGGCTGTATGAAGCATTCTGGGGAAATGAAGGAAGATACTCCGGGTTTTTCCTGATAACGATTTATGTGGTGTTTTATTTTATAGTCAGCCGGTACTGGAATGTAAAAACGTGGATTCTGGAAGCTTTTCTGGCAAGTGGAATGATTCTGTGCCTGATTGGAATTACGGATTATTTTCAGCTTGACGTACTGAATTTTCGAGGAAATATGAGACCGGAGCAGTCCGCCATTTTTACCTCAACAATTGGAAATATTAATACTTACACAGCATATGTGGCGATTGTGATGGGTGTTGCAGCTGGAGGATTTGCAGCGGCAAAAGGGAGGCTTCAGACGATTTGGTATTATGTCTGCATGACCGTGGCTTTTTGTGCAATTATTATGGGCTGCAGCGATAATGCGTATCTGGCGTTGGGCGCTATGTTTGCTTTTCTGCCGTTTATTATGTTTTCTACCAAAAAGGGGATTCTGCGGTATGGAATCATGGCGGCCACATTTGCCACCGTGATTCAGTGCATTGACTGGATGAATCAGGCGTTTGCAGATATGGTAATAGGTCTGGACAGCCTGTTTGGAATTCTTGCCGGATTTTCCGGGCTGCCGGTTGCAGTTTGTGGACTTTGGTTGATTGTGGCGGCTGTGTATATCTGGTGCCGCCGGGGAACAGAGCAGGAGGAGAGAATCTGCGGGTATCTGGTAAAGGCCTGGGGAATTATGACAGCTGCTGCAGTTCTGGCTGTGATTGGAATGGTATTTGATGCTAATTTCAACGGAAATGGCGCACGATATGGGGCTCTGGAAAAATATCTTGTGTTCAGCGACAGCTGGGGAACAGATCGGGGATATATCTGGAGAAAGTCTATAGAAGTATACCAGGATTTCCCGATTCTCCATAAGCTGTTTGGCTACGGGCCGGATACCTTTGGAATTCTGGCAACCAGAGGATTTATGGGGGACATGCTGGAAAAGACAGGCCTTGTTTTTGATACTGCGCACAATGAATATATTCAATATCTGCTGACCATAGGGCCGATTGCTTTGCTGGGATACCTGGTGTTCCTGGTTGGTTCCTGCCGGACGATGGTGAAGGCTTATCGGAAGAATCCCTATATCCTGGCCTGCATGACAGGAGTGCTTTGCTACGGAGTACAGGCCATAGTAAACCTGAATCTTCCAATTGTTACACCGATGCTGTGGTTCTGGCTGAGTGTGGGGATTGGCCTGGTCAGAAGAAATAGAGAGTGTTAGAAAGAAGCAGAGCAGCTTTAGACGGAAGAAGCGTGGAAAATTAGATAGAGGAATCCTGGCGTTTAGACAGCAAGCTATAAAAATATAAGAAAAGGCTTTGGGGGATTTTTGGCGGTCAGCCAGAGAGCCCCAGGGCTTTTTTCATATCATAGGAAAATTCAACCTGTGATATAAAAAAGCTCCGAAAAGATGCGTGATACACGCCAGAGAAAATGGTAAAATTCTCCTTTATTAATAAATAATTAAAGGATTTCCAAATGTTTTCGTCCATTGTAAAGTTGCGAAAAAGGGCATTAAATGTTATACTGTACTGAGATTTTATATGCTTTTTATGTAGGAAATATGCGCAGAATCCTGCAGCTGCAGGATTCTTTTCTATAGAGAAGGATGGCTGTTTTGAATGACGAATTTCCCTGCCGGATAGTCCATTTAAGAGAAAGACAGCTGAATCGTTACAGAGATATAAGGAATTGAGTGAATATAAATGAAGAGAAACAGAAAAACAAGAGAGCGGTATAAGCGACTGATTAAGCTGAGTTTTGCTGCTGTGATGCTGCTGGGACTTTGTATGCTGTATGCTGTAGCCTGGAGCGGTTATTATAATAAGGCAATTTTGCAGATGCCGTTTTATCGCCGTGGAAACTGGATGATGATTCTGATATATGGAATTCTTCTGGTCTTTTTCATGAATACATACGGTGGATTTAAAATTGGATATCTGAAAAATGGAAACCTGATCTATTCACAGATTATGGCGGTATTGTTTACGAATCTTGTGACCTATCTTCAGGTGGCAGTCATTGACCGAAGACTGGTAAATCCGGCATATCTGCTTCCTATGACAGGCCTTGAGCTTATATTTATTGTAGTCTGGACAATGATATTTCAGATGATTTACCGGAATATGTTTCCGCCCCGGAGAATGCTTTTTATTGAGGGAGATCGGAAGGATTATCATTTGATGGATAAAATCAATGCACGGGAAGATAAATATCAGATCTGCGAGGTTGTTTCCTATAAAAAGAATCTGGAAACAATCAAAAAGAAAATGGAACTGTATGATGCAGTGGTGATTGGCGATATGCCTTCACATGAGAGAAATCTTCTGCTGAAATACTGTTATATTTCAGGAATCCGCAGTTACAGTGTGCCGAAAATATCCGATGTACTGCTGCGCAGCTCGGATGAGCTGAATCTTTTTGATACACCACTTTTGTTGTCGAGAAATATGGGGCTTAGTGTGGAGCAGGAATGGATGAAGCGGGCAGAGGACATTATCGTTTCTCTGCTTATGGTGATTTTGTTTTCTCCTATATTTGTTCTGGCAGCTGTTGGGATAAAATGTACAGACGGAGGGCCGATATTTTATAAGCAGGAGCGTCTGACAAAAGACGGAAAGATTTTTATGATATACAAATTCCGTACCATGATTGTAGATGCTGAAAAGAAATCAGGACCGGTTCTGGCATCGGAGCATGATCCAAGAATCCTTCCTATTGGACGGATTTTGCGAGCCACAAGGCTGGATGAGCTGCCGCAGATTCTGAATATTTTAAAAGGAGAAATGTCTGTTGTAGGTCCCAGACCAGAGCGGCCGGATCTGGCGGCAGAGATTGAAAAGGATGTACCAGAATTTAACTATCGTCTGCGGGTAAAAGCAGGACTTACCGGATTTGCTCAGGTATATGGGAAATATAATACAACCTTTTATGATAAGCTGAAACTGGATTTAATGTACATCAGGAAATATTCGTTGTTTCTTGATTTGAAGCTGATTTTGATGACTCCCAAAATTATGTTTTTAAAAGAAAGTACAGAAGGTGTAAGTCAGGAACTGGAATATTTGAATAAGAAATAGGCAGTAATCAATGAATATTGGAGAGATAAATTTATCAGAAAAAAAACAGATCTTTATTTTGATCTCTACTTATAATGGTGAAGAATACTTGGATGAACAGTTGAAAAGTATTTATGATCAGACATATACAAACTTTGCTGTATATGTACGAGATGATGGATCGCAGGATTTAACTAAAGACATATTGAATCGATACGAAAAGAAATATGATAATTTTCAATGGTTTTCTGGTAGAAATATCGGAACATCAAAAAGTTTTTTTTCATTAATGAAAATGATACCATTGGAAGACGCCATCTATGTTTTTTCTGATCAGGACGATGTGTGGCTGCCGTATAAACTACAGCATATTTATCATGTATTTGAAACGGATCATAATTCCAAACCATTGCTGTATTGTGGAGATACGATTTTGACAGATCAAGAGCTTCATATCTTAAAGAAAGAAAATTTTGGAGAAAATATCTGCCCTTCTTTCGGAAATGCACTGGTGGAAAATATCTGTATTGGCTGTACTTCTGCGATGAATAGATGTTTACTGGAAAATTTAGTTAAGCGAATTCCGCAGAATGAAGTAATGCATGATTGGTGGTTTTATTTAACCGCTTCCTGTTTTGGAACGGTAATCTATGATAAAGAGCCGCTTCTTTATTATCGTCAGCATAGCAGAAATGTAATGGGAAGCGGTATTACAAAATATGATCGGATTATAAGGCGGCTACGGAATCATAAAAATCATAAACATCAGATCAGTAAACAAACAAGAGAGTTTTCAGATACCTTTCAGGTTACTGGAGAAAATGCATATTTAATAGAATGTATAAAACAGTACAAAGAAAGTTTAACCGCTTGTTGGAGATTAATAACAAATACAAGCATCCATCGTCAACGTAGATTGGATGACCTTATGTTTAAAATTTTGTTTCTTTTCAAACAATTATGAGGATATTATGAAGATTGCATATTTTGCTCCTATATATTTTGACTATTTGAAACAGCGGCCACAGCATTTTGCGGAGCTTTTATCAAAAAAACATGAAATTATCTATATAGAACCCACAATAAGTCTGATGAAATATTTGTTAAAAGGAGGAACCTCTTTTCACAAAATTGATTATCAGGTCAATCCCAATCTTAGGGTGATTCGTGTCGGTGGCGGATTCACAGTTCACAAAAGCTTGGATTATTTTGATGTATTTAACATGAATTCCATTTCTGAATATATTCAATTGGAGAAATATGTAAGGGATTGTGATCTCATTTGGACAGGTTATCCAGGCTGGTATAATTTAATTTCCCGGTATAAAGGAAAGAAGCTTGTTTACGATAAGATGGATGAGGATAGCCAAATAGCAACAAACTATTTTTTAAAAGAAAGCTTAAAAAACAAAGAAGAGAAATTAATTAAAAGCGCCGATTTAATCTTTGTCAGTTGTCAGAAGTTCTTTGACCAGCTTCAAGAGAAACATTCGAATGTTAAGCTGCTGCAAAATGGCGTTATGGTGGATTTTGTACCTAGCATTGAAAAAATATGTTACGATGAGTTAGCGCGCTTTGGCTTGAGCAGTCAAAAAACAATTTTTGGATATGTAGGGACAATCAGCCATTGGTTTGATTTTGAAGTGTTACACGTTATTTTGGAAGCAAATCCGAACAATGAGATTGTTTTAGTTGGAAATAACATGATGCCGGAAATGAAGCATGAAAGAGTTCACTATGTTGCTCCAGTAAAAAAAGAACAAGTTGCTGGTATTATTGAACAATTCGATGTATGCTTGTATAATTTTAAACGAAACGATTTGTTAGATACGATTAATCCGGTAAAAATATATGAATATCTGGCAATGAACAAGCCGGTGCTGGCAGTTGAAAGTATGGAAACAAGGCAGTTTGGTGATAAATTGCTACTGTATGAAAAAAAAGAGGATATAAGAAATATTTTATCAGTTGGATGGAATTGTCCATTTAGAAATGGAGAAGAACGGAGAAAGTTTATAGATAGCAATAGCTGGGAGAGTAGAGTACAACTAATTGAACAGGAACTTAAAAATATACATGGGAGGAAAATATGGTAAAAAAGGTAATGCTTGTTTTTGGAACGCGTCCAGAAGCAATAAAAATGTGCCCATTGGTAAAAGAACTTAAGTCAAGAAAAAATATGCAAACCATAGTTTGTGTTACTGGTCAGCACCGTCAAATGTTGGATCAGGTTTTAGAAACATTTGAAGTTGTACCAGACTATGATCTGGCTATCATGAAAAATTCTCAGACACTCTTTGATGTGACTATTTCTATTTTGGAGAGAATTAAAACAGTGTTCGAGTTAGAAAAGCCAGATGTGGTTTTAGTTCATGGAGACACAACGACAACTTTTGCCACAGCAATTGCCGCTTTTTATTTACAGATTCCAGTAGGACATGTAGAAGCTGGATTGAGAACCTACAATATTTATTCTCCTTATCCAGAGGAGTTTAACCGGCAGGCAACAAGTATTATTTCAAAGTTTAATTTTGCACCGACAGAGCTTTCTAAAAATAATCTTTTAAAAGAAGGTAAAGATGCAGAATCTATTTATGTAACAGGCAACACAGCCATTGATGCATTAAAAACAACGATACGAAGTGATTATACCCATGAACAGCTGGACTGGGTTGGAGACAGCAGACTGATTATGCTTACTGCCCATAGAAGAGAAAATCTGGGAGAGCCGCTGCACCATATGTTTAGAGCAATTCGGAGAATTGTTGATGAATTCGAGGATATTAAGGTAATATATCCAATTCATATGAATCCAGTGGTCCGTCAGACTGCAAAAGAGATTCTGGGGGATGATGATAGAATTCGCTTAATTGAGCCATTGGAGGTTATTGACTTCCATAACTTCTTATCCAGATCTTATTTGATTTTAACTGACAGTGGCGGAATTCAGGAAGAGGCACCTTCTTTAGGAAAGCCTGTTCTTGTTATGCGGGATACCACAGAGCGTCCGGAAGGAATTGCAGCAGGAACCTTGAAGTTAGTAGGAACAAATGAGGAAACGATTTATAATGAATTTAAGCGTTTACTGACAGATAAGGATGAGTATGAAAAAATGAGTAAGGCATCAAATCCTTATGGTGATGGATTTGCATGTAAACGTATTGCAGATATTTTGGAAGAGAAGTTGTAGTAAAGAAAGAGAGCGTTTTAACTATGAAAATATTTGTTGCAAGTTGGTTCTTTCCGCCAGCAACATCATCAGAAGGTATTGTAACTTATAAATTACTTAGAAATTCAAATCATCAGTATGATGTATTTAGCTCAACAAGTAAACAATGGGGCTATCAAAATACGATGCAACAGCTCAATGACAAAAATTTGCGTTGTTTTACAATTTCGACAGACAGTATTGATGAATGGGTTGAGGCTTGCATAGAACAGTTTGAAAAATTATATTCTGTAGAACAGTATGAGTGCATTATGACTCGTAGTATGCCGCCGGAAAGTATTTTGATTGGTAAACATATCAAAGAAAAATATCCACAAATAAAGTGGATTGCAAGTCTGGCAGATCCAATTGCAAATAATCCTTATGAAATTAAAGCATATATTGATGATTGTCTAACATTAAATAATAAAGAAAAAGAAGATTTAAAGATAGCTTTAAAAAGTTCAAATGCTGAAGCGATAAAATCGTGGGAACAGAGGCCAGAGTCAGGAGTAAAACTTCTATGTAAATTGCGAAGATGGCAAGCTGAAGTGATTAAAAATGCTGACTTAATTATTTCGCCAACGGCAACTCAATTATCCTATATGGAAGGGCAGGCAGAATGGAATCCCAAATATTTTGCTGTGCCACATAGTTTTGATGAATCTTTATACCCAATTGCAAAGGAGAATGTTCATAAAAAGCTAATTTTTTCATATATAGGTTATTCAGACAGACAAAGATCGCTAGAGCCTATCGTGCGTGCGATTCGTTTATTAAAACAAAGAGGATGTCCGTTTTTGAATCAATTAGAAATTCGCTTTATTGGAAATAATCCCCAATACATTAAAGATATGGTCTTGAATTATTTTTTAGATGATGTAATTCAAGTAAGAGATGGCGTAGGGTATTATGAGAGCCTTCGTTTGATGCGGGAATCCGACTGGTTAATTCATGTAGATGCTTACTTTGAGGAGCTTTCTTCAGGTGGTTCGATTTTCTTTGCTGGAAAATTGGCAGATTATATGGGAGCAAAGCGTCCTATTTTGGCATTAACAGGAAAAGGTTCTCCGGCAGATGAAATTATTTCAAAATATGGAGGAATTCGATTAGATTCATCGGATATAGCAAAGATAGCAGATATATTTGAAGAAATTCTTGTAGCTAATTTAAAACCGGTTATTAATGAAAAATATCGTGCAGTATACGATGCACGAAATGTAGCACAGGAGTTTGATAAGAGGATAGAGCAGTTGTGTGGGCTTCGATGGGGATTACGGTGTTCGGATTTTATTGAGGTTCCTCCATCAAAAGAACCAAAGCTTGTTACAATTTGTGTTCCGGGATATAATGTAGAACGTTATTTAGAACGCTGTATCCGTTCCTTATTAGATCATAAATTTGCAGATGAAACAGAAATTTTAATTATAGATGATGGTTCCCGGGATCATACTCCTGATATCGCAAAAATATTTGAAATTCAATATCCAGGAATAGTGAGATTGATTCAAAAAGAGAATGGTGGTCATGGTTCCACCATTAATCGCGCAATATCAGAAGGTGTTGGAAAATACTTTATGGTTGTAGATGGTGATGATTGGATTGATGGTAAGCAATTTTCACAAGTATTGGAGAAAGTTAAAAATGGAAGTATTGATACAGACATTATTTCATCTAATTATCATGAGGTGAATATGGAATCTGGGGAGAGTACACCATGGATTCAGCAGGCAACTATAGAATATGGAAGAGCATTACCGTTTGATGGAATTGATGTAGAGAATGTGTATTTTACATTGGCTAGTACTATGTTTAAACTTTCTTTACTGAGAGAAACAAATAAGCCATTACAAGAGCATACATTTTATGTAGATGTGGAGTATATTCTCTTCCCGATTCCTTATGTGAAAACGGTGATGTTTGTGGAGAATTTCATTTATAAGTACTGCAGAGGCAATGCGGAGCAAAGTGTTCACATCCCTACCATGGTAAATCGATACGATCATCATGAACGGGTAATGAAACGCGTACTTGAATATGAAACTCAATGTTCTATAGCACCGAAGCAGAAAGTGTATTATGATAGTATATTGAAAAGATTATTGTATACCCATTATGCGCTTTGTTTTGTATATGATTCTGATAAAAACAGAGGCTATCTTCGAGCAAAGGAATTTGATGAATATTTGTTTAAAACTAATTCAGAACTTGCGGTGTGGAGTGGAATCTCTATTCCAGCACTTCGTATTGCGAGGAGATATCAATTTGATTTCCAGAAAATCAGCCATTCCATAAGCGGTAAGTTATATAATAAGTGTTATCATTTAAAGCCCACACTAAAGTCCATGATAAAATCTAATAAAATTATACGGAGAATGATTTTTAATAGGTATACATTAAAATTATCTAAAACAAAGTTTTTTACTGTGGGACCAGGTAGGCAGATAAAGGAATTGTTCAGAAAATTTATGTAAAGGCGGAAAAAATATGTATGATTATTTGATTGTCGGTTCCGGTTTATTCGGAGCGGTTTTTGCGCATGAGGCAACAAAAGCAGGAAAAAAATGTCTTGTTTTAGAAAGAAGAAATCATATTGGCGGTAATTGCTATACAGAGAATTGGAGTGGAATTCAAGTTCATAAATATGGAGCACATATTTTCCGTACATCAAATGAGGAAATATGGGATTATATCAGACAATTTGCAAAATTCAATCATTTTGTAAATTCACCGATTGCCAATTACAATGGGAAAATTTTTAATATGCCCTTCAACATGAATACTTTCAGTAAGATGTGGAATATTCGTACTCCAGAAGAAGCAAAGGCAATTATTGCAGAACAGAGAAAAGAGATTGTTGGCACTCCGCGTAATTTGGAAGAACAGGCAATTAGTTTAGTAGGACGAGATATTTATGAAACTTTAGTTAAGGAATATACAGAGAAGCAGTGGGGACGTCCATGCCAAGAATTGCCCGCTTCTATTTTAAGACGACTTCCGGTTCGTTATACATATGATAATAATTATTTTAATGATCCATATCAGGGAATTCCGATTGGTGGTTACACACAAATTATGGAAAAGATGTTTGAGGGATGTGAAATTCGCTTAAATACAGATTACAATGAAAATCCGGAAGAATTTAGAAAGTTGGCTGATAAAGTGCTGTATACTGGTACGATTGACAGCTACTTTAAATATTGTTATGGAGCGCTGGAATATCGTAGTCTGCGTTTTGAACATGAGGAATTAAATACAGATAATTACCAGGGTGTTGCGGTTGTAAATTATACAGATAGTAAAACTCCATATACCCGTATTATTGAACATAAGCATTTTGAATTTGGCACACAGTCAACAACTGTAATTTCTCGAGAATATCCATTTGAATGGACTCAAGGAATCGAACCGTATTATCCGATTAATGATGATAAGAACCAAACTTGTTATGAAAAATATGCAGAATTAGGACGGAAGGAAAAAGACGTATTATTTGGTGGAAGACTTGGGGAATATAGATACTATGATATGCAGGATACGATTTTGTCTGCATTGAAATTGGCAAAAGTAGAGCTTGTATAAGGCTAGAGATACTGTTGGAGGAAAGTATGTTGAAAAGTTGGGAGATTAACTTAACTGAGTTATCATTAGAAGGAGAAGAAAATTCAAAAAAAATTTGTGCTATAGAAAAAGCATATGTGAATGGTCATCTTATTTTGAAAAATGCGGGAGATTCGCTAGCTGAGTTTTTATGCGGTGATATTTTGGTTGAAGATAAGGTGTTTAAAAATTTACAGATTAGTTTTAAAGGCTCTAATTTGAAAAATAGCGGAGGCTGTCTTTATATAAATGGACACCCGGTTACACTGAACGGACTGGCTAATATGGAGATTACTCCACCAGTTAAGTTACATATTACGATGACGATACCTGCCGATTCTGCTGTTGAGGTTGAGCGTATTTTATTAACGGCACAAGAAGAACCACAGGATTTAGTTGACAACTGCAGCCCTGATAATGATGTATTAGTAATTACCCCAGACTATCCTTCCACGCACAATCTGTATTTGTGTGCATTTGCACATTCCCGAAACCGTGAGTATATTGGGAATGGACTTAATATTCAGGTTGCATCTATCTCTCTCAATAACTGGTATCAGTCTGTTTATGAATTAGATGGGGTGCCTGTATTTACTGGCCGTTATCAGGATTTGAAAAAATTACTTAGCCGTCACCAGTATAAAGTGATTGTTGTTCATTTTGTAGACGAAAAGTTATATCCGATTTTTGATGGATATATCCAGGATGAACGATTGGTTTTTATTTGCCATGGGCCAGAAGCAACCTTTCGTTTCCTGACGAATCGTTGTCGGCCATATTTTACGAAAGAATTGCCAGAGATCGATAAGAGTCCATATTTTGATAAAAAAGAAGCCTATGCGATTAAGTATGCGAAAAAGAAAAATGTAGACTGGGTGTTTGTTTCTGAATGGTTACGGGATTTTTCTGAAAAAATGTTGGGAACGCAATTTGAGAATGCTCATGTTATCTATAATACCATTAACGAGCAACTGTTTCCATATCATCCCAAGAAAGCAGAGGATAGGAAAAAAATTCTAGTTTTACGGAAGTTTGATAATATTCGGGTACATTCCATTGATCAGGTTGTAGGAGCTATTCGAGATTTATCAAGGCGTGATTTTTTTGAGGACTTAACCTTTGAAGTGTATGGGGATGGGAATTATTATGAGGTTTTGACAGAACCATTAAAAGAGTTTTCTAATGTGCATTTACACCGGACATTTATTCCAAATGAAAAAGTACATGAACTGCATAAAGAAAATGGTATTCTTTTGATTCCTTCAAGACATGATGCTCATGCAGTTGCAATGAGTGAGGCTGCATCATCAGGGGTGGTGGTGGTAGGGTCTGATGTGACATCAAATGGTTATTTTATGAACAATGCTGTAAATCATACTTTAGCTGACCCAGAAGATTCTCACGCTTTGGCTGATATTATTGAACGGCTTTACCGTAATCCAGATGAATATTTAGAAATCAGCGCCAGAATGTCAGCGGAGACCCAGGCTCGTTGTAACCGTGAAAATACAGTGCTAAAAGAAGTTGCACTGATTAAGCATAATATAGAAGTTTTTGACAAGACTGATTATAAGCTTACTGTTTATCCGGAAACTAATCCAGTCTTAACCATTGTGATTCCTGCTTATAATGTAGAGGCCTATTTAGAAAAATGCGTCCGGTCTATGCTTGCCCATCGGAATGTGGAAAAAACAGAAATTATTATAGTAAATGATGGATCAAAGGATCGCACTTCAGAAATTGCTCACCATTTCGAGAAGATTACAAATGGGATTGTTCGGGTTATTGATAAGGAAAATGGCGGCCATGGTTCAACCATTAACGCAGGAATAGCCAATGCCAGAGGCAGATATTTCCGCCTGATCGATGGAGACGACTGGGTGGATGCCGAAAATCTTGCTACACTGGTAGATAAATTAGAGAATGAAACTGTGGATCTTGTATTAACAAAAGGGAGTTATGAATATGTTGAACAGGCAGAACTAGTTAATATTATAGATTATGATATGCTGCATGAAGGTACAACATACTATTTTGAAGATCTCTTATATCCGGGATATGGATTTTCAACTTATGGTCCTATATTAACAACCGGAAATTATCGGACGGATGTTTTGAAAAAAGCACAGTTCCAGATTTCTGAGAAACGGCCGTATGTGGATATGGAGTTTAATTCCTTTGCAATACGATATGTTGATACTTTAAAATATTATGATCTGGATATTTATCGTTATCTGATCGGACGAGAGGGGCAGACGGTCTCCAGGGATTTCTGGAAGAAAAAATATAAAGATCATAAATATGTAATACTGAATGTTTTGAAAACGATTCATAGTATGTCAGATTATTCAGAGGCAAAGAAAAAATATGTTTATGAGCATATTACAGCACTGATGATCGATTCTCAAATCTTTATGTATGATCAATTGTGTTTATGGGAAGAGATTGATACTTTCCTGAATGAGTTAAAAGCATGGCCGAAAGCTAGAAAAGAAGGTCTGAAGTATATTAAGAATAAAAATGGGGATTGCTGTGTTATTTTAGAACATTATCGTGATGCGATGAAAATTAAACCAGAAAAACGGAGTCCGATTATCGGTGGAGATTATTTTGTAAACCATAGTCGAAGTCATTCTGTGAAGTGGTATGCTAAAAAAGCAGTTAAAGCATGTATTCCCTATGGCATCTTACGCCTTTATCAGTTAAAACGCTATCCAAATGGTGTATAAGCTAGATAATGGACAATCTTATGAAGGGATTAGAACATCATGAGTGAGAATAAAAAGAAAAGGTTTCAAGAGGAAGCTAAGAGACTGTTTATAGGTCTTATCGGTTGTGTTTTGTTTGCCTGGCTGTTCTTTTGGGCATCTGGTGAACAATTGTTTTATGAGATTATTTCAACTAATCCAATTACAGCTTCTGATTGCGCAGCAGTTATGACGGATAGTACGCAAGTAAGATTTAAAATGAAGCCGAATGTAGAATTGTTAGATAAGTTATCTCTTTTAGTTGGAACTTATGGGCGGCAAAATCAAGGAGATTTACTGTTACAGGTCTATGATGATGGTGAAACAGAATTGGGACAGGCGACCCTTTCAACGGCAGAACTTATTGATTATGTATATCAAGACTTTATATTTGAAACACCGATAAAAATTGAGAGTGGTTCTGAACTCACAGTAATTATTACGGCGAAAAATGTTCCAGCAGAGCAGGGTGTTTCATTATGGTATGGAAATAGCATTGATACAGGTAGAGTATCGGTTCCCGATTTAAATGGACATAGCTTTATCGTAGATGGAGTAGAGAGAGACGGAAAGATTTGTTATTCTATATCAGGTCGAGATACATTATGGTATGGAAATTGGTATTGGCCGATTGCTGGAGTATTGATTGGAATTTTGGCTATTTATGGATTTTGGACAATTTGGTGTCTGGTTAATGAAAAGCAAAATGCAATTATTCGTATTGCATCTACGATCAATACCTATGCCTTTTTGATTCGTCAGTTGGTGGCTAGAGATTTCAAGAAAAAATATAAGAATTCAGCGCTTGGTGTTTTATGGAGCTTTTTGAATCCTCTGCTGACTATGCTTGTGCAATATTTGGTTTTCTCTACGATTTTTAAGTCTACTATAGAAAACTTTATCGTATACCTCTTAAGTGGTATTATATTATTTAACTTTTTTGGAGAAGCAGTGGGACTGGGATTAAATTCTATTATTGATAATGGGCATTTGATCAATAAAGTATATATGCCAAAAATCATTTACCCACTTTCCAGGGTATTGTCATCCAGCATCAACTTATTGATTTCAATGCTTCCTCTTGTTGTTATGATGCTTGCAACTGGATTGCCATTAACAAAAGCAATGTTCTTAATACCGATAGGTTTATTAAGTTTACTGGTATTTTGTTTAGGTATGTCCTTGCTTTTGTCAACAGCTATGGTATTTTTCAGAGACACCTCGTTTTTGTGGAATATTGTATCTACACTGTGGATGTATTTAACACCTACATTTTATCCTGTTGATATTATTCCAGAGGCTTGGCTGCCACTTTATAAATTGAATCCAATGTACCAGTATATTACATTTTTACGTTCTATCCTTTTAGATGGAATTGCACCATCATTAGAATTATATGTTGGCTGTATTGTGAGTGCAGTGGTTGTCTTTGTTTTAGGATATTGTGTATTTAAGAAAAATCAGGATAAGTTTGTATTACATCTGTGAGGTATAAAATGGAAAAAATCATTGAAGTAAGTCACATTTCTATGGGATTTAAAATGGATATGAATAAGGTGTCCAGCCTAAAAGAGTGGGTGGTGACTTGGCTAAAAGGGCAGAGCAATTATCAGACTTTCTGGGCTTTAAAAGATGTTAGTTTTGAAGTGAATAAAGGCGAAGTAGTTGGAATTATTGGAAGAAATGGTTCTGGAAAAAGTACATTATTAAAAATCATATCTGGGCTTTTTCGCCCATCAGAAGGAGAAATTTCTGTAAAGGGACGAATTGTTCCTATGCTGGAATTAGGAAGTGGTTTCGATCCAGAACTAACTGGACGAGAAAATGTCTTTCTTAACGGTGCAATTTTAGGTTATACAGAAGCCTTTTTAAAAGAACAGTTTGATGACATCCTGGAATTTTCAGAATTAGGAGAGTTCATTGACATGCCACTTAAAACATATTCATCAGGTATGATGATGCGTTTGGCATTTTCAGTTGCAACCATTGTTCAGCCAGAAATTTTGATTGTGGATGAAATTTTGGCTGTTGGAGATGAAGCATTTCAACGGAAAAGCCGGGCAAAAATGTTAGAGCTTATGGGAGGTGGAACCACGGTTCTTTATGTATCACATAGTCTTGATCAAATACGAGAATTATGTAACCGTGTCATTTGGCTAGATCGCGGTAAGGTAGTAATGCAGGGAGAGGCATCAGAAGTTTGCGATGCATATCACATTTAAATAATGCTAGCTTGTAACGATAGTATAATTTTAACAATATAATAGTAGAAATGCAGAAAACTACGCCGCTCTTTACTAAGCGGCGTTCGTTTTTTATCAGATTTAACGCATAAGGATAGGATGATTATAGAACAACTGTATGGTTAAAATATATTGTGCTAAGGAGTATTTAAAACATGATTTCAGATAAAACGTATGATAAGAATTTGTTGCGCAGTATTATAGAATATGGAATTTTTGTGTTTAGTGTGACCTTCTTAATTGAGATGATTTCTCGTGGCTCAATTAGGCTTACTTTAGAATATAGCATGGATAATACAAAATTATTTCTTTGCAATGTGATGCTTGTGAATTGTTTTTATGCAAGTATGTTTTTGTTTAAACGCCGTTTGGTAGTTGCATTTCATGTGACGATTCTTTTGACAATATTTTCAACAGTTCAGTATCTTCTTCTTAAAATGCGTGGAACACCTCTCACTTTTTCTGATATAAGAGCAGCAGGTTTTGGAGCAGCAATCTTAATGGAGCAGACTAATATATACGTGTTGCTTGGCATAGGAGCAGCAGTTTTTGCCGGATATGTTATTATAACCACCAAATTGACAGTGGTAAAAAAAGAACGGCATATCATTTTATTCGTAGGAAGTATTCTGATATGCTGGTTCTACATTAGTCTTATTGAAGTAATGGGAATTGTTACTGATAATGCATGGGCTCAGAATACAGATTATCTATCGAATGGAGCACTATATAGCTTTGTTAATAGTTATCGCAGTTCAAAAGTTTCTAGACCTGGGGGATATGGTAAGGATAAAATTTTGAAAATAAAATCAACCATAGAGCAGGGAATTGAAAGGTTTCCTGATATGGATGATAGGGTAAATATTGTTATGATACAGGTGGAGGCATGGATGGATCCGATGGATATTCAGGGGCTTTCATATTCTGAAGATCCAATGCCTAATTTGCGACGTGCCATAAGTCAGTATTCTTCTGGAAAATTGAATGTGAATGTTTTAGGTGGGGCAACGGTAAATACAGAATTTGAAGTATTGACAGGTTTACCCATAGAAAATCGTCCGAGTGGTGAATATCCATATTTGACAGTACTGACACACAGTAGTGCTGAGTCATTACCGTTTTATTTAAATGAAAATTATCAAACAACGGCAATCCATAATTATTATGGGGATTTTTATAACCGTGACAAAGTGTTTGCAAATATAGGTTTTGAAAGATATGTATCCATGGAAACTATGGTAAATCTTCAGAGAGCGGGGTATTATCCAAGTGACAAAGCTTTTATTGAATACATACCACAGGTGCTGGAAGAAAGTCTGGAGCGTGATTTTATATATGGTATTACAGTAGAAATGCATGGCCCATATGCTACGGGAATTTTAGAAGATGCAAAATTAATATCCGAAGGAAATTATCCAGAGACTGTATTGAATAATATGAATCACTATATTAATGCATTACATAAAACGGATCAGTATTTAGGGGAATTGTTTTCCTACTTTGATTCGTTAGATGAACCATTGGTTTGCTTTGTGTTTGGTGATCACCAGCCTGCTTTGGAACTTTGGCAGGGTGAAAAATTTAATAAAGATAATCTTGATTATAATTTTTATCAAGTGCCATATGTGTGTTACAATAACATGGGTTTAAGAAAAATAGATATAGATATGGATGCTAATAGGGTAGGAGATTATTTGTTGAAATTAACGAAAAACAATGGCGGTCTGATTTCTACATTTCATGATGTTTATTCAAAAAAAGAGGAATATGAACAAGCCCTGAAATTGTTAGAATATGATATTTTGTCAGGAAAGCAATATCTTTATGAAGAAGATAATCCATATACAATGCAGACAATGAAATATGGATTGGAGGATATGTTTTTTACCGAAGTGAAAACAGCGAGCGATGGAATTCTGGTAATAGATGGTGGGGGATTTAATGAAAGTTGTCAGGCTGATTTAAATGGAAAAACAGTATCTGTTGAGTATGTGAATGAGCAACAAATACGAGTAGATGCAAAGTTGAAAGATGGGGATGTGTTGGAAGTATATCGGAAGGGATTGTATAGAATTATCGGTAATACATTGCAAATTACTGAAAAAGAGATAAACTATAAGTGAGAAAATAGTAAGTGTTTTGATGATATTTATAGTATATCAGGATCTTCGGTATATATTATATATGGTGTGTATAGTTAATTATGCCAATTAACTTTTTATGAGAGGAGCCAGAAAGTTATGTACGACTATCTTATTGTAGGAGCTGGCCTTTACGGCGCAGTATTTGCTCACGAGGCAAAGAAGCAAGGAAAGAGTGTTTTAGTGATTGATCGCAGACCGAACATTGCGGGAAATGTGTATACAGAAGAGATTGAGGGCATCAATGTGCACAAGTACGGTGCCCACATTTTTCATACGAACAATAAAGAGGTCTGGGAGTATGTAAATCAGTTTGCAGAGTTTAACCGGTTTACCAATTCCCCGGTAGCGAATTATCATGGAGAACTGTATTCTTTGCCCTTTAATATGTATACCTTTAACAAGATGTGGGGCGTAGTGACTCCGGAAGAGGCGGAAGCCAAGATTGAGGAGCAGAAGAAGGCAGCAGGAATTACAGAGCCGAAGAATCTGGAGGAACAGGCTATCAGCCTGGTGGGAACGGATATTTATGAAAAGCTGATTAAGGGATATACGGAGAAGCAGTGGGGACGGCCCTGCGATCAGCTTCCATCTTTTATTATCAAGCGGCTTCCGGTTCGATTTACCTTTGATAATAATTATTTTAATGCTCTGTATCAGGGAATCCCGGTAGGCGGTTATACAAAAATGGTTGCTAATATGCTGGAGGGAATTGAGGTTCGCCTTGGTGTGGATTATCTGGAGCATAAGGAGGAGTACGACAGTCTGGCGGAAAAGGTGATTTACACAGGTGCTATTGATGCATATTTTGATTTCCGGTTGGGTGCTCTGGAGTACCGTTCTGTTCGTTTTGAGACAGAGGTGCTGGACAAGCCGAATTTCCAGGGAAATGCGGCGGTGAATTATACAGATGCGGAGACACCGTGGACCAGAATCATTGAGCATAAGTGGTTTGAGTTTGGAACACAGCCAAAAACGGTTATCAGCCGGGAGTACAGTTCAGAATGGAAGCCGGGAGATGAGCCTTATTATCCGGTGAATGACGAGAAGAACGGAGCTGTATATCAGGCATATCGTGAGTTGGCGGCTCAGGAGGAGAATGTGATTTTTGGCGGTCGTTTGGGTGAGTATAAGTATTATGATATGGATAAGGTGATTGAGTCTGCACTTGTGATGGCGAAGGAAGAGCTGGAGAGATAAAGTAGTGACATAAATCCAGAAAAGAGTAGCTGTTTTCTCTGTTATAGCTGCAATATTATCAGAAGGAATTTCCCTCTGTCTGGGAAATCCTTGGGCAGCAGGATTGACAGAGGTAAATTGGAGGAGAAGACGCGTTATTTGAAGGAAAATCCGAAGGGAGTGAGGGAGATGAGTAAGGTGATGGAAGACTTGCGGGAAGAAAGCTTTGCAGAAGGCCAGGAAGAAGGCCGCAGGGAACAGGCGCAGATGACTGCCAAGAATCTTTCAGTTCAGGGCTTGTCCGTGGAACAGATTGCCCAGGCGGTTGGTTTTCGTGTGGAAGCTGTGAAGGAATGGCTTGCACAGAAGGCAGTTTAGGAAGATGACAGGTGTTACTAGGAACCAGGAAAGGCTTTCTATTTTCTGATGGTCAGATTTATAGTACAATAAAAGAGAGAGCGGAGAGTATATCCAATAAGCCGCTTCCAGAGATTATAGCAGCAGTAGATTGCGGAGCCATTTGTTCTATGATAGGATGAAAAAACAGAGAGCAATAGAAATGATTCATAGAACAGGAGATGGTGGCACATGGGTGTAACTGGTTGGCAGAGACAGGAACAGCGACATCAGGAGGATCTTCAGCGGCTGCAGGGCTTCCGTCCGATTGATGACACATTTATGCGCGGTTTGTTTAAGGAAAATATTCCGCTGGCAGAGTTTGTGCTTCGCATTATTACAGGAAAACAGGATCTGATTCTGATAAAGTGCGAAACACAGGCGGATTTCAAGCGTGTTACCGGGGCGCGGTCGATTTGTCTGGATGCTTATGCAACAGACAGTACCGGAAAGAAATATGACATTGAGGTGCAGTGCTCAGATAATGGAGCAGATCCACATCGAGCGAGATATCATTCCAGTATGATGGATGTGGAGAATCTGGATGAGAAGCAGGATTACAGAGAGCTTCCGGACACATATGTTATATTTATTACGGAAAATGATTACTATAAGGCAGGAGAGCCGCTCTATGTGATTGAAAACAGGAATCTTACGCTGAATCAGCCTTTTGATGATGGAGCGCACATTCTGTATGTAAATGGAGAGTACCGGGATGATTCAGATCTTGGCAAGCTGATGCATGATTTTAATTGTACTGATGCAGATGATATGAATTTTGAGATTCTTGCGGAGAAGACGCGTTATTTGAAGGAGAACCCGAAAGGAGTGAGAGAAATGTGTAAGGTGATGGAGGACTTGCGGGAAGAGAGCTTTGCAGAGGGCCGGGAAAAACAGGCGCAGATGACTGCCAGGAACCTTTCAGTTCAGGGCTTGTCCGTGGAACAGATTGCCCAGGCGGTTGGCTTTAGCGTGGAAGCTGTGAAGGAATGGCTTGCGCAGAAGGATATATAGGCAAAGGACGGAATTGGCAGAAATGTGCCGGATAGATGATGGAAAAGGCTGTACAGGGGAATCGGATTATCCCCTGCACAGCCTTTCGTAAATGGCTTTCATTTTTTTTACAACGGAATCGGAGCTGAATGCTTCGCTGAGACGCCGGTTGTTCTGGCCCAGCTCTCGGAGACGGGCGGGCAGATGATTCGGCGTATCCAGCAGATGACGGATGGCCTGACTGTAGGCAGAGACGTCATCTGCTTTTTTGATCATGATTCCGCCGGAGCAGACTTTGGCGGTGTCGGTCTGGGAGAGAACTTCTCCCATCAGATCCTGGCTGCCTCGAATATCAGAGCAGATAACGGGGAGTCCGCTGGCCATAGCTTCCAAAAGTGCCATAGGAAGGCCTTCCTGATAGGAGGGGAAGAGGAAAATATCTGCTGTCTGCAGGATTTCCAGCATATCCTCCCGGTATCCGGCGAAGGTGACCATATGGGAGATTCCCAGCTCTTTGGCCAGTTGGTGAAGCTCTTTTTCCAGTTTTCCGTGGCCGCAGAGCAGGTAATGAATTTGCGTCATGTCTTTTAGCTGAGCCAGCGCCCGGAGAATGGTTTCGTGATTTTTACGGGGAATCAGTTCTCCGGAGGACAGAAGAAGAAGTTTTTCTGATGGGATTCCCAGCTCTTCTTTTTTCTGACAGATTTCCTCTTCTGATAAGTGGGGAATCCTGGAAAAATCCATTCCTACTCCGGGCAGATAGTCTACATATTTTGCATGAAAGTGTTTCTTTGCCCGTTGGTAATCCTCATGGTTAATGCAGATTTGCTGATCTGTGAAGCGGGAAAGAAATTGCTCCATCGGGTAATAACAGAGCCAGTTTACTGGTTTTGCGCCTTTGAAAAAATGGAATCCGTGAGCTGTGTATATTACAGGCCCGGTGTGAGTGGTGTGGGCGGCCAGCCGTGCCATGACGCCTCCCATGGGAGTGTGACAGTGAACCAGCTGAAACTGTTCCCGTTCCATAACGGCCTTTAGCTGCCGGAAAACTGTGATATTTTCTGGTTTAAAAGGGCTGCGGACGAAATCAATCTGATGGCGGATGATTCCAGTTCCGTCCAGACGATGATTGTCTGTTCCGTAAGAAGGTGTATTGTAATTGGAGGCATAGTGAACTTCAAATCCCATAGTTTGAAGGAGGCGGACATTGTTCATTTCAAATTGGGGAACAAAGCCGCTGACTGTGGTAACTAAAAGGGCTTTCTTTTTTGACGGCATATGTATTTTCAATCCTTTTCTTGTGCTTTGTTTTTTGGAATCGTTTGCTGTTGTATCTTATGAACAGTATAGCATAAAAGGCAGAAAGGGGGACAGGAAAATCTGTCCTGTCTGGTATAAATTTCAGAAGAGAACAAATGTATAAATATTCTATATAATTAAATAAAGTGAATATTAAATGAAAAATACTTGACATATATGTATAATTAATGTATAATCTGGCGTAAACACACAGAAAAGTGTAAGAATATACGACAAAGAGAACGAGGGAGAGAATATTATGAAAAAAACGATGGCTTTGGTAGTTGGGATGATGATGGCGGCTTCTCTGGCAGGCTGCGGAGCAAAAAATGAAAGTAAAACTGTGGATGATATTAAAAAGGCGGGAAAGCTTGTGATGGCTACAGATGCTGCGTGGGCTCCGTTTGAGTATATTGCTGATACGGACACGCCGGTTGGCTCAGATATTGATTTGGCTCAGGCGATTGCGGATCAATGGGGAGTGGAACTGGAGATTATCAATACAGCCTTTGATACCCTTCCTCAGTATCTTGATAATGGCAAGGCAGATATTGTGATTGCGGCTATGACGATTACAGATGAGAGAAAGGAACAGATGGCATTTTCAGATCCGTATACAGTATCGACCCAGTACATTATTGTGAATGAGGCGGATACTTCGGTAAAGACTATTGAGGATCTGGCGGGAAAGAAGGTGGCTGTTCATCTGGGAACTACAGGTGATTTTCTTGTTTCTGATGAAATTGCAGATGGATGCCTGAAGGATACGGGAGCGGAAGTGGTTCAGTATAAAAACCTGACAGAGGGATGTCTTGCTCTTCAGAAGGGAGATGTAGATGCAGTGATGCTGGATCTCCTTGCAGCCCAGAATTTCTGTGCGGTGAATGACGGTTTAACATGTTTTGAAGCGAAATACGCAGATGGCTCTTCCACAAAGGAGGAATATGGCATCGGTGTGAAGAAGTCTAATACAGAGCTGGTAAAGGCGATCAATGAGGCGATTAAGCCGATGGTAGAAAACGGAAGCATTGACGCAAGTATTGAGAAGCACAAAGAACTGGCATCGCTGCTTGAGCAGTAGCCGGGGATTTCAGGAGGCAGGATATGAGTTTGTTTGAGAGCTTTTTATCTCAGTTTCAAAAGGCATTTATTGTAGATAGCCGCTGGAAGATTTTTCTGAAGGGCTTTGTGAATACCATGATCATTACACTGGCAGCAGCAGCTATTGGTATTCTGATAGGTGTTGTGATTGCAGTATTTCGTTATATGGCCTCTCAGAAGGATCCGAGAAAGAAACGGACATTTGGAAGCGCAGTGATTGGAGTTATAGACCGGCTGATGGCAGCTTATGTGGCTGTGATTCGCGGCACTCCTCTGGCAATTCAGCTGATGATTATGGCGTTTATTGTTCTTCGAGGCGTATCGGATGGAATGGTGGTTGCTATTGTTGCCTTTGGTTTGAATTCCGGCGCTTATGTGTCAGAGGTAATCCGTGCAGGTATCCAGTCAGTGGATGGCGGCCAGATGGAGGCGGGACGCTCTTTAGGTCTGAATCGTGTGGATGCGATGCGGCTGATTATTTTGCCTCAGGCTCTGAAGAATATCCTTCCGGCTCTGTGCAATGAGGCTATTGCCGTTTTAAAGGAAACGTCGATTGTGGGATTGATTGCAGTTGTGGATTTGACACGGGCCAGTGATCTGGTGCGCAGCCGTACCATGCAGCCCTATTTTCCGCTGCTGGCAGTAGCGCTGATTTATTTCCTGCTGGTATACGGGCTTTCGACAGGTGTTTCAAAATTGGAAAAGAGGTTGGCGAGAAGTGATAGAGGTTAAAAATCTGAAAAAGCAGTTTGGGGAACTGTCAGTGCTGAATGGCATTACAGAGCATATTTCCCAGGGAGAAAAGATTGCGGTAATTGGGCCTTCCGGCTCTGGAAAAAGCACATTTCTCCGCTGTCTGAATCTTCTGGAAATTCCGACGGAGGGGGAAATCTGGTTTGACGGCGTGAATATGACGGATGTGAATGTGGATATTGATAGGATGCGTCAGAAAATGGGAATGGTTTTCCAGCATTTTAATCTGTTTCCTCATTTGACTGTTTTGGAAAATATTATTCTGGCGCCTGTTCATTTGAAGCTGCAGACCAGAAAAGAAGCGGAGGAGAATGCAAGACGCCTTCTGGAGCGAATCGGTCTTCTTGACAAGGCAGATACCTATCCGGCTATGCTGTCAGGCGGTCAGAAGCAGAGGATTGCCATTGTCCGGGCGCTTGCTATGAATCCGGAGGTTATGCTGTTTGATGAGCCGACCTCTGCTTTGGATCCGGAAATGGTTGGAGAGGTGCTGGATTTGATTCGAGAACTGGCAGACGAGGGTATGACGATGGTAATTGTGACCCATGAAATGGGATTTGCCAGAGAGGTGGCGACAAGAGTCATGTTTGTGGACGAGGGACAGATTAAGGAGCAGAATACGCCCGAGGAGTTATTTTCCAATCCGAAGAATCCACGGCTGAAGGAATTTTTATCAAAGATGCTATGATATAAGGAAGCATACCTGTGAATATTAAGAGTGTAAGAGAAAAGGGGAAAGAATATGTTTAAGAATGTGATTGTAAAAACACCGTGTAAGGCTGTTACAGAAGGAATTACTTCTGCTCCGGAGCTGGGAAAGCCGGATTATGAGAAGGCGCTGAAGCAGCATGAAAGCTATATTGCAGCATTGAAGCAATGCGGCGTGGAGGTGACTGTGCTTCCGGCAGATGAAAATTTTCCGGACAGCTGTTTTGTTGAGGATACAGCAGTCCTGACGAAAAAGTGTGCGGTGATTTCCAATCCTGGCGCTGCCACCCGGACAAAGGAGACGGAAGCTATGATTCCGGTGATTAAACAGTTTTATCCGGAGGAGTGCATTGAGTATATTCAGTCTCCTGGTACGATGGAGGGCGGAGATGTGATGATGGTGGGAGATACCTTTTATATTGGCCGTTCTGCGAGAACGAATGAGGAGGGAATCCGCCAGTTTTCTGAAATTCTGGCAAAATATGGTTATACGGTTGTAGAGGTTCCGCTGGAAAAGGTACTTCATTTAAAGACAGGGGTCAATTATCTGGAGAACAACAATATGCTGGTTTCCGGAGAGTTTAAGGATAAAGCAGAGTTTGCCGCTTACAATCGTTATGAGATTCCGGAAAATGAGGCTTATGCGGCTAACTGTATCTGGGTGAATGATAAGGTACTCGTCCCGGCCGGTTATCCGACGGTGGAGAAGCTGGTGAAGGAAATGGGATATGAGGTGATTCTGGTGGACACCTCGGAATTTCGGAAGATTGACGGCGGTCTGAGCTGCCTGTCTCTGCGGTTTACGGCGATGAAGTAAGGGCGTCTGTTTTTGTCATAGATGTCTGACGCAGGCTCATACAATGTAAAAAACGTATTCAGGGGAAAAGTCCATGAAGGATTACATTGAAGAGCGGGCGGCAGCCATTGCCAACTATATTATTGAGCATCATGCAACAGTACGGCAGACAGCAAAGAAGTTTGGGATTAGTAAGAGTACGGTTCATAAAGACGTAACAGAACGCCTGGAACACATCAATCCATCTCTGGCTGCCAGAGCCAGGGTGATTTTAAATATTAACAAGTCGGAGCGCCATATTCGCGGCGGTATGGCCACAAAGGAAAAATATCAGCATCGGCTGGCTATCTGCAGTCGAGATGATGATTCGATAAAATAAAAGAATCCTTCCGTCATTCGATTTCTGTAAAAGGATGCATAAACAGGTCTGTCTCCTGAATAGATTATAAGTAATCATAGCAATAGGGAGGCTGATTTATGGACAAAAGGCGGAGGGGAAAGGTTGTTCTGACTGCGGCTCTGTTTCTTTGGGCATTTATGGCAAGATTTCTGACGGGCTGCAGTGTGGAAAAGGAGGATCAGGATAAGGTAAGGGATCTGGAGTTTGCTGTAGTAAGTGAAGCGGAACTGCCGGAAGAGCTTGCGAAGCTGGTGGCAGAGAAGAAGGCAGCGCCGTTTAAACTGACCTACAGTAATGATCAGGGGCTTTACATAGTGGTGGGATACGGAGAACAGGCTACAGGGGGATATAGCATTGCTGTGCGGGAACTGTACCTGACGGAAAATTCAATTGTAGTGGATACGGAATTGCTGGGACCTCAGAAGGGGGAAGAGGTTGGCGTTGAGAAATCCTATCCATTTCTGGTGATTCAAACAGAATATCTGGAAAATCCGGTGATTTTTCAGTAAATCATGGCAGAGGGCCTTCTTTTTGACAGGTTGAGGGAGACTGTATTTTCAATGTTTATCTGTTGGCTCCTGAGATAAATTTCACTTGGCAGATTTGCGGACATATGGTAAATTAGAACTGTTCATAAAGAATGATGATATGACCAAAAAGCCGGCTTCTTTCAGTACATCTCCATTCAGACAGAGAATTTCTCAAAAGGTTTTTTGTTGGGGAGAGGAAGGAAGCCGGCCGGGTCTGCCTAAAAGAAGGATAAGGTGCTGACTATGATTTTGAAGGATATTTGGCTGGATGTCAAGGCTGTTCAGGAGCGGGATCCGGCTGCACGCAGTGCGTTGGAGGTGCTTTTGCTGTACCAGGGGGTTCATGCTCTGATTTGGCATCGGTTTGCTCACTGGTTTTATAAGCACAGAATGTTTTTTATAGCCCGTATGATTTCTCAGATTGCCCGTTTTTTTACGTTGATTGAAATTCATCCGGGAGCGGAGATGGGACACGGAATTCTGATTGACCATGGCTGCGGCGTGGTAATTGGAGAAACTACAGTGGTAGGAGATAACTGTACGATTTATCAGGGAGTTACCCTGGGCGGCGTAGGTCTGAACAAGGGCAAACGTCATCCTACCCTGGGAAAGAATGTAACTGTTGGTTCCGGCGCTAAGATTCTGGGTGCATTTGAGGTGGGAGACAACTGTACGATCGCGGCAAACGCAGTGCTTTTGAAGCCTCTGGAGAATGATACTACAGCGGTAGGTGTTCCGGCACGGCCGGTAAAGGTAGCCGGGGTTCCGGTAGCGCCGAAGGAAAAGCCCATGACTCTGGAGCATTTCTGTAAAATGGAGGAGCGGGTGAAGGAACTGGAAAATGAGGTCAGACGGCTGACCGCGGAACTGGAGGAAAAGAAAGGTGTCTGATCCCCGTACAGTGGAAATTGAGCGCAGCATTATCAAGCGTTTCCGTAAGGAAATCTGGCGTCCCTTTGTAAAAGCGCTTAATGAATATGATATGATTCAGGAAGGGGACAATATTGCAGTCTGCATTTCCGGCGGAAAGGATTCAATGCTTCTGGCAAAGTGTATGCAGGAGATTCTTCGTCACGGGAAAATGGAGTTCGGACTGAAGTTTCTTGTGATGGATCCGGGATATCATCCGGCGAACCGTCAGCTGATTGAGGAGAATGCAAAGCTCCTGGGAATACCGGTTACGATTTTTGAGTCGGATATTTTTGAGACAGTAGTGGATGCAGGCGGTTCTCCCTGTTATCTGTGCGCGCGGATGCGCCGGGGCAATCTCTATGCCAATGCCCGGGAGCTGGGCTGCAATAAAATTGCTCTGGGCCATCATTTTGACGATGTGATTGAAACGATATTGATGAGTATGCTGTATGGAGCGCAGGTGAATACGATGATGCCGAAGCTTCACAGCACGAATTTTGAAGGTATGGAGCTGATTCGTCCTCTGTATCTGGTGAAAGAGCAGGATATTCTTGCCTGGAAGGAATATAACCATTTGCGATTTCTTCAGTGCGCCTGTCGCTTTACAGAGCGGATTGCCCGGGAGAGAGCATTGGAGGAGGAGGTTCATTCTTCCAAGCGTCAGGAGATGAAGGAGCTGATTCAGCATTTCCGGCAGGTAAATCCCCACATTGAAACGAATATTTTCAAGAGTGTGGAGAATGTGAATCTGGATGCCTGCATTGGATATGTGAAGGACGGGAAACGTCATCACTTTCTGGAAGAGTATGACCAGTAGTTCATAATTTGAAAAGCATTCACATAAACTTTCTGTAGAAGATGATTTCGACGGCGGATTGCCTCGGAATCAAATCTGGAAGGTAAGGTGGGTGCTTTTTTTATGCTGGAGCTGGTGAAAAAAAACATACATATGAATCGGTGGAAAACACAGGTGGATACCCAGGTAACTCTGGATGATGATTTTATTGTGCCGGATACCATGAGTGACATTGCTCAGGTAATTCTGGATTCGGGCGAGGTACAGCTGGAACCGGCCAGAGTTCAGAGTGAGAAGGTAACGATTCGGGGAAAATTGGACTTTCATGTTCTGTATCGGAAAGAGGAGGGCGGTCTTCAGACTCTGGGAGGGTTGATTCCATTTGAGGAAATGGTGAATGTGCCGGGATTGGAGGAGCGGGATTATGTCAGTGTTTCCTGGAAGATGGAGGATTTAAATGCAGGAATCATTAATTCCAGGAAGCTTAGTATTCAGGCTGTGGTGACGCTGGAGGTGCGGGTGGAGGCGCTGTTTGATACAGAGGCAGCAGTGGCGCTTGGAGCCCTTCAGAAGGAGGATGACGGTTCTGGTGAATTGACGTTTCCGCAGATTGCGACAAAGACGAGAGCTGTGAATGCAGCAGCGATTGCTCTTCGAAGAAAGGACACTTACCGGGTAAAGGAGGAGATGACTCTTTCTGGAAGCAAACCTGCCATTGGACGGATTTTATGGATGGAAATGCGGCTGAGCGGCGCTCTGGCCCGCCCGCTGGATGGGAAAATACGGTTGGAAGGAACGTTGCTGGTATTTTTGATTTATGAAGGTGAGGGGGAAAGTGAGACGGTTCAGTGGCTGGAGGAGAGCATTCCTTTTTCCGGCGAGGTGGAAATGGCAGGCGCAGTTGAGGAAATGATTCCGGCCATTGATCTGCGTCTGGTTCATAAAAGTATTGAGGAGAAACCGGATTATGACGGCGAAATGAGAGAGCTGGCTCTGGATGCGGTAATTGAGCTGGATATTCGCCTGTATGAGGAGCAGCCGTTGGAAATTCTCAGTGATATGTACGGGGTAAACCGGGAGCTGACTGTGGAAACTGGGGAAGCATGCTTTGATCAGATTTTGACCCGGAATGCAGGAAAATGTAAAATTTCTGAGAAGATACAGCTGTCGGGAGGGCAGCGGGTGCTGCAGATCTGTCACAGCAGCGGCCTGGTGAAGCTGGATCAGGCGGAAGCAGCGGAGGATATGCTTTCTTTAGATGGAGTTCTGGAGGTAAAGCTTCTGTATCTTACAGACGATGACAGCTGTCCCATTCAGTCTGTAACAGAGCTGCTGCCGTTTCACTATGATGCAGAGGCCCCGGGAATTACAAAGGACAGTGTCTGGTATCTGGAACAGGGGGTGGAGCAGCTGACGGCTGTAATGGCCGGAGGGGACATCGTGGAAATTAAGGCGGTTCTTTTGCTGGAGGTGCTGGTTTTACAGCCGGTATGTCAGTCGGTGATTCTTCAGGCACAGACCTCTCCACTTGACAGGAGGAAGCTGAAGGAGGCGCCAGGAATCGTTGGGTATGTGGTGCAGGAAAAGGACAGTCTGTGGGATATTGCCAAGCGGTTCCGTACAACAGCAGAGCATGTGATGGAAACCAATGGACTGACCTCAGAGGAGCTTCACCCTGGGGATAGTCTGATTCTGGTGAAGGAGATAGTCCGGTAGAGTTTGGAAAGAGGAACCACAGAGAAAAATAAGAATATAATAAAGTATAGCAATCCGCATTCAGCTGATGCTTTCTATAGATTCAGGCAATGCCTGAGCAGCGCAGGTGATCGTGCGCAGACACGGCGCTGCTACATAGAGGCTGAGCGGATTGCTCTTTTCTTTTTTGGGCTGGTGTGGTAGGATTATTTCGTATTGGAAGAGTTTTGCCGCAGGGAGCGGCCTGTACAGGCGGAGACTCAGTCTTCGCCCATTTATTTTGAAGAAAGAAGAAAAGAACGTGAAACCAATTCGATTATTTTTGCTTCCGGCAGCTGCAGCTGCCGTGATGCTGTCTCCGCTGATTTTGAAAGGAACAGATGAAAAATTTCGGTTCAGCGGAGTGGAAAATCAGGCCCAGTTTCCGGAAATTACGGCTCAGAAGCTGTTAGACGGTCAGGCGCAGACGGAATTTGAGGCTTATGTGCAGCAGTATTTGCCAGGAAAGCCTTTTATGGTCCGGCTTCGCAACGAGATTACCTTTTCTCTGCTGGATACGGTATCAAATATCAATTACAGCATGAGTAAGGATAAGAATCTCTTCAGCTGGGAAAATGTCAGCTATTACCTGCAGTACTTTGCGCCTGTTTCAAAAGAGGGGGCATATGAGCTGGTGGAAAAGCTGGAATGCCTCCAGAAGCTTCTGGAGGATGCAGGAAAGCAGATGTATGTGTTTATTACGCCCTGTAAGATTCGTTACACGGAGGATCAGCTTCCCTGGGTGGACAAGGCTATGGCGCCGCCGAGAAAAGAGGGAAATTATGAGCTTTTGACAGAGGCTTTATCTGGAAGCCGTATTCGGTATTTTGACAGTATCCGGTATTTAGAGGAGCACAAGTCAGAATTTGACAGCCGGGTTCCTCTGTTCTACAGAACAGGACTTCACTGGTCTGTATATGTGGGAAACATGACAGGAGCGGCCTTCGGGGAGTTTTTGGAGCAGGAAAGCGGTTATAATCTTCCGGAAATGACCATTACAGCAAACCCCTGTGAAAATCCGGTTTACCCGGATGCAGATTCTTTTGAAGTGTTTAATACCATTGGGAAGCCTTATGATCAGTATTATGAGCCTGTGATTGAGATTACTGATGAAGAGACAGATGCGCCCGGTTTTCTCTGCCGGGGAGGAAGCTTTATGGGACAGAGCCTTTCCTGCCTGATTCAGAATCATTATTTCGGGAAAAATGTTTCTATGGAAAACAGGCAGATCTTTACAGAAGAATTCGGACGGGTGAAGGAATTTTCCAGCTACGAGGAGGCGGATATGAGAGAATGTCTGCGGGATATTGATCTGGTCGTGCTGGAGGTGAATGAAACGGCAGTTTCTGATATGAGCTTTGGTTTTATTGACTATGTTCTGGAACATCCGGAAATTTTACGGGAAGAGTAGGAAAATAACATGGTATTTTCATCACCGGTATTTTTATTTATATTTTTGCCCTGTACCCTGGCACTTTATGGGGCGGCATCCCTGACCCGCAGTATCAGGGTGAAAAATGCAGTGCTTTTATTTTGTTCTGTATGCTTTTACGGGTACGGCGGGCTGAATTATCTGGGACTGCTGGCAGTTTCTGTTGTAGTAAACTGGGGAGCAGGCCTTTTGATGGAGAGGGAAAAGGAAGGGGATAACAGGAAAAAGGCCAGTGCCAGACGCCGGATGATATTTTGGCTGGGGATTGTCTGGAATCTGGGAGTTTTGATTGTATTTAAATATCTGAATCTTCTGGGGGATACGGCTGCATGGCTGGCAGGCACCCTCCTTGGAAGCAGTGTGGAATCACCGATTCCCAATATTGTGCTTCCGATTGGAATTTCCTTTTTTACCTTTCAGATTATGTCATACCTGATTGATGTTTATCAGGATAAGGTGGAGGTCCAGAGAAATATTCTGGATTTGGCCCTGTATATTATGCTCTTTCCCCAGCTGATTGCAGGTCCGATTGTGCGTTATATTGATGTGGCGCGGGAAATCGGCAGCAGACAGGTGCGGGCAGAGGATGTATATGAGGGAACCTTCCGGTTTATGGCAGGGTTTGTAAAGAAAATTCTGCTGTCTAATGCAGTGGGAAAAGCGGCAGATCTGGCTTTTGGACTGAAGCCGGGAATGGGAATGATCTACGGATGGATTGGCATTATCTGTTATGGACTTCAGATTTATCTGGATTTTTGGGCATATTCGGATATGGCGATTGGTCTGGGACGGATTTTTGGTTTTCGCTTTCTGGAAAATTTTAATCACCCGTATCTTTCTGAAAGTATCAGTGAATTCTGGAGGAGATGGCACATCTCCCTTTCAACCTGGTTTCGCGATTATGTGTATATTCCTCTGGGAGGAAGTCGGTGCAGTCTGGCAAAAAACTGCCGGAATTTTCTGATTGTATTTGCGCTGACTGGTATCTGGCATGGGGCAAGCTGGAACTTTCTCTTCTGGGGACTGTACTTTGCCTTTTTTCTGATTCTGGAAAAGCTTTGGCTGCGGAGAGTTCTGGAACGCCTGCCTTCGATATTCCGACATATCTATACGTTGTTGACAGTAGAAATTGGCTGGGTGTTTTTTCGGGCAGATACGATGGAAAAGGCTTTGTGGTATCTACGGGATATGTTTTCCGGCTGTCTGATGGGAAGCCTGGATCGGGAACTGGCAGAGCTGGTTACTGGTAAGAAATTTATTCTTCAGTTTGTGCTTTCTCTGTTGTTCTGTACGCCCTTTTTTGGGGTTCTCCGTGAGAAGTTGGAGAAGAAGGGACTGGGTGCTGTGACCGACGGAGTCCTGGTTATTTTGTTTTTCCTGTCAGTCTGTGAGATGATGGCCAGCGGCTACAATCCTTTTATTTATTTCCGATTTTAGGAAGAGGCTGGAAGGAATGAGGATTGGCTGAGCGTGAAAGAAAGTCCGGGCAGGAGGATAAGCCAGAAGGAGTCTGGAGAGGAGGAAACCAGAAGGATGGTCAGTGAGAATCAGGAAGAAAAGAATTATATGTATTTGCTTCGCTGCGCAGATGGGACACTTTACTGCGGATGGACGAATCACCTGGAAGCGAGGGTGGAGGCCCACAATGCGGGAAAAGGAGCGAAATATACAAAAAGCCGCCGTCCGGTGGCTCTGGTTTACTGGGAGACCTTTGATACAAAGCAGCAGGCCATGCAGCGGGAATGGGCGGTGAAGCAGCTGAGCAGGGCAGAGAAGCTGAAACTAATAGAATCCCGGCAGTCTTTCTGAGAAGAACTGCCGGGGCGAGAAGGCGGTCAGGCAACAAATGCGTACATCATAATATAATGACACAGGCTGCCTCCCATGACGAAAAGATGAAAAATTTCATGGGAGCCAAAATATTTGAATCTGGCATTAAAAATTGGCAGCTTCAGGGCGTAAATAATCCCTCCTACAGTGTAGATGATGCCTCCGGTCAGAAGCCAGATAAAGGCGCTTTTTGGAAGCGCAGCAGTGATTTTCCCAAAGGCCAGGACACAGACCCATCCCATGGCGATATAAATAAGAGAAGAGACCCATTTCGGACAGGTGATCCAGAGCGCATTGATGATCATTCCGGCAATGGCGATTCCCCATACAAGAGCCAGCAGAGACCAGCCGGTTTTGTCACCCAGAACAAGAACGCACACAGGTGTATAGGTTCCGGCAATCAGAATGAAAATCATCATGTGGTCAACTTTTCTGAGAATCTGGTTTACCGTTGGCGAAATATCCAGAGTATGATAAATGGTGCTGGCTGCATACAGCAGAATCATGCTGGTAATAAAAATAGCCAGCGGAAGCACATGGGTATATCCAGGGGTCCGAGCTGCCTTGATAATCAGGGGAGAGGATGCGCCGAGAGCCAGTATCATGGCAATAAAATGAGTCAGGGCGCTTCCAGGATCTTTGATTTTCAGTGTCATAGAAATCACTCCTTTATGTTATAATCAATACTATTATATGTAGTTTTAAAAACTATGTCATATCATTTTATATACTATACACCCTGCGGGGGAAAAATGCAAGTCTGGAGAAAAAATTTATTGCAAATGATACCGCCTTGGCGGAAAGGAAGAAAATATGCTGAACGTATTATATGAAGACAGGGATTTGATTGTGGTTTGGAAGCCGGTAGGACTGGAGTCTCAGTCCAGCCGTGGATTTGGTGCGGATATGGTTAGTGAGATCCGGCGTCATATACACAAGTTTTCCCCAAAATCAGGAGAACCTTATGTGGGAGTTATCCACAGATTAGATAAGCCTGTAAGTGGAGTTATGGTTTATGCCAAGACAAAAAAGGCTGCAGCTGCGTTAAGTGCGCAGGTTTCAGCTGGAAAAATGTCAAAAACATATCTTACTGTGGTCTGTGGAAAACCTGTGGATACTGTGGACAAATATGTGGATTACTTGTTGAAAGATGAAAAATCTAACACATCAAAAATTGTGGATAAGGGGATAAAAGGTGGAAAACTTGCGGAACTAATCTTCCGGTCAGTGGAAATAAGGGAGGTTGAGCCTTATGGAACGTTGACACTGGCAGAAATACAGCTGCTTACAGGACGCCATCATCAGATTCGGGTGCAGATGGCTGGTCATGGACTGCCTTTATGGGGAGATAACCGTTACCATCCGCAGTTTGGAGGAACGGCTTTGGCTGCGGGTATGGATAAAAAAATGAACTGTGGGGAGAGCGGTAGCGGACAGATGTCCAGAGAACAGACAAACAGCGGGCGGATGGGCAGGGAGCAGATTGCCCTGGCAGCGTGGAAGCTGACATTTACCCATCCGGAAACAGGGAAGACCATGACATTTTCCCATTTGCCGGAGAATGCTGTATTTTCCTGTTTTCCTGAATTTTTAAAGATGAAGGAAGAGACCCTGGAGAAAAAGAAAGGAAAAACAGAATGATTATACATACAACAGGACGCAATAACTGTGGAGGACGCTGTCTGATCCACGCCCATGTGGAGGACGGACAGATTAAGCGGCTGACAACAGAAAGCCTGGAAGAGGCCAGAGCTGCCGGCTGTGAATTTCCCATGGCGGCCTGTGTGCGGGGAATGAACTACCATAAAACGTTTTTAGGTGAGGATCGGCTGAAATATCCTATGAAACGGGTTGGCGAACGGGGAGAAGGAAAATTTGAGAGGATTTCCTGGCAGGAAGCAGTGGACATCATTGCCGGGGAATGGATCCGCATCCGCGATACTTACGGTCCTGGCTCCAGGTATGTCAACTATGCTACAGGAGTCAGCGCCCTGGTCCGAGGAAATCAGCTGGCCAAACGTCTTTTAAGCCTGGACGGCGGATTTCTGGATTATTACAATTCTTACAGTACAGCCTGTATCCGTCAGGCCACGCCGCTGATGTATGGTACCTGTGAAACAGGAAACAGCAGAGAGGACTGGCTGAATTCCAACCTGATTCTTCTGTGGGGACATAATCCAGCAGAAACAAAATTTGACAGTGATTCCATGTTTTATTTAAAGAAGGCAAAGGAAAAGGGGATTCCGATTATTGTCATAGATCCGCGGAAAAATGATACGGTGCTTCAGCTGGATGCAGAGTGGATTCCTCTTCGTCCTGCTACAGACAGCGCGCTGATGGATGCCATGGCCTATGTGATTGTAAAGGAAGGGCTGCAGGATCAGGATTTTCTGGATCGGTGTTGTCTGGGCTTTGATAAAGAACATATGCCGGATGGTGTGGAGCCGTCAGAGTGTTATTTGTCCTGGCTGACAGGAGAGCAGGACGGAATTGAAAAAACGCCGGAGTGGGCTGAGCCAATCACCGGGGTTCCGGCTGAAACCATTCGCAGTCTGGCAGTCCGGTATGCCACAGCAAGGCCGGGGGCACTGATACAGGGCTATGGAGCCCAGCGTCATGCCTGCGGAGAGCAGAGCGCCCGGGGGGCAATTCTTCTGGCCTGTATGACAGGAAATGTAGGAATCAGCGGCGGCTGGGCCAGCGGTGTGGCAGACTGTACCCGTCATGCAGAGCCGGTATTTCCCATGCCGGAAAATCCGTATCCAATGAAAATTCCTGTATTTCTGTGGACAGAGGCAGTTGAGCGGGGACATGAGATGAATGGACTGGACGGTGTTTCCTGCGGAAATATGGCAGGCAGAGAACCGGGGATGGAGATGGATGGGGAGAAGGCTTCCCAGAAAGCTGATGAACCGGAAAACCTGCATCTTTCCAGCGATATTAAAATGATCCTGAATCTGGCGGGAAATACGCTGATCAACCAGCACAGTGATATTAACAGAACAGCAGAAATCCTGAAGGATACCAGGAAATGTGAGTTTATTGTTTGCAGTGACCTGTTTATGACTGCCAGCGCAAAATTTGCAGATATTCTGCTTCCGGGAGTTTCCATGTTTGAATGTGAAAATATTACCCTTCCATGGCAGACAGGAAATTTTGTCGGCTTTAATAATAAAGTCATAGAACCGCTGTATGAGGGGAAAGAGGAGTACGAATGGCTGTCTGAGGTAGCAGAGCGGCTGGGGCTTTGGGAAGCGTTTACCCAGGGGCGGACGGTTGGGCAGTGGCTGGAATATTGCTATAACCAGCTCAGGGAAAAGGAAACTGAGCTTCCGGAGTATGAGGTTCTGAAGCGAGAGGGAATTTACCGCTACAAAAAAACGGCTCCTGTGATTGCCTTTGAAAAAGAACGTCAGGATCCGGAGCATTATCCCTTCCCGACAGAGAGCGGCCGGATTGAGATTTTTTCCAGAAAGATTTATGAAACCAGATACCGGGAGTTTGTTCCGGCAATTCCCAGATATGTGGAGCCGCCGGAAGGGCCTTCGGATCCTCTGACAGAAAAATATCCGCTTCAGCTGATTGGATGGCATACAAAGCGCCGCTGTCACAGTATTCATGATAATAACAAGGCGATGCACAGTCTGGATCCCCAGCAGCTCTGGATGCATGCAGAGGATGCTGCGGCCCGGGGACTGAGAGACGGTCAGATGGTTCTGGTGCGAAATGACAGGGGGCAGATAAGGATTCCAGTAAAAATTACAGATCGGATTATGCGTGGAGTAACAGCCCTGTCCCAGGGGGCCTGGTATCGTCCCGATAAAACAGGAACGGATCTGGGCGGCTCCATCAATGTGCTGACTTCTCTGCATCCGACGCCGTATGCAAAGGGAAATCCTCAGCATACCAATCTGGTTGAGGTAGAAGGATTGTAAAAACGCGTTAAGAAAGTGTTAAAATGCAGGGGCGGGTGTAGCCAGAAAAGGAAAATTCTGATATAGTGTTGAACATAGAAAAGGGAGTAGTTGGCACCTGGTTTCAGGTGTTTGCGAAGCCGTCAGTACGAGTTATTCCTGAGAATTCAAAGGAAGCTCCGGTTCGTAACGAAGCAGCGAGACTTTTGTTGGAAGAGAGCGTGGAGACACTGCACAGCAGTGCTTCCGGCTTGATTTCAGCAGAGGGACTCGCTTTTTTTATTCATAGGAAATTACGTCCTATGAAATAAAAAAGTGAGAACTCTGCAGAAACCAGAAAATTCGATGGAAAACGAGGAGGAAATGAGATGGAAATGGTAATTCAGTTATTGCTGCTGGCGCTGGGATTTTTTATGTTGGTAAAAGGTGCCGACTGGTTTGTGGACGGTTCTTCCGGTATTGCAGATAAGCTTGGCGTGCCTCAGCTGGTGATTGGTCTGACGATTGTGGCAATGGGAACAAGCGCGCCAGAGGCGGCAGTCAGCATTACTGCAGCCTTGAAGGGCAGTGCAGAGATTACAATTGGAAATATCGTAGGAAGTAATATTTTAAATATTTTGATTATCCTTGGAATTACTTCTGCAATTGTTTCTGTAGCGGTGGCGAAATCTACAATCCGCTATGAGATCCCCTGGATGCTGTTTATCACAGCAGTGCTGCTGGCGCTGGGCTATACAGGAAATCAGGTAAGCTTTATGGAAGGCGTGATTCTCTGGGTTCTGTTTTTAATGTATCTGGGATATCTTTTTGTAATGGCTATGCGGGATAAGCAGGAGGTAGTTGAAACAGAGGAGGAAAAGCCGTTCTGGAAGCTGGTGCTTTTGTCGATTGTAGGACTGGTGCTGATTGTTCTGGGAAGCGATGTGACGGTAGATGCAGCAACAGCGATTGCCAAAGCAGCAGGCTTAAGCGAGCGTTTTATCGGACTGACGATTGTGGCTCTTGGAACTTCTCTGCCGGAGTTGTTTACCTCTGTTTCTGCAGCAATCAAGGGAAAGGCAGATATTGCAATCGGAAATATCGTAGGAAGCAATATTTTCAATATTCTGTTTGTTGTGGGAACGGCGGCGTTAATTCTTCCGGTTGAGTTTGCACCGAATTTTGTGATTGATACGGCAGTTGCCATTGGCGCAGGAGTGCTTCTTCTTGTCTGCGTAGCTGGTAAGAAAAAGCTGGTAAGAAGTCACGGAATTATTATGTTGGTGTGTTACGCCGCATACTTTGCATATTTGATGATGGGATAATAGGGCTGGAAAAGAATAGATAATCAGAGCTTGGAAAGGTGTATGGAAACGAATACACTTTTTCAAGCTTTTTTTGTAGAAAAAAATTAGTAATATTTTAATAAATAATATATGGTTTTCAGATTGACGGATAGGAAAAAGCTGTTTTCTATAATAAAATAAGAAGATGTTTGAGGAATATGGATTAGATGTTCCGACAATAAGGGGCTAGCACCTGAAATGTGGTTGGAAATCATGACGCTATACCGAACAGGAACAGATCAGAAGAAACAAAAAATTTGAGAAAATCTGTGGTTTGACCAGATATAGAAAAGCAACAGAACCAGGTGATTCTGCTGCCATGAATCAGATATGCAGTTTGGAAAAATCAATCTCCAGATCATCATAAATCTTTGTTTTGATGGTATCGGTAAGTGAATGAAGAATCGGACCATCGTCGTTTTCGGTGTCATAGACTACGATGGTTTTTCTTAATGGGTCAACGATCCAGTACTCACGAACGCCATTGGCTCTATATAGTGTTAATTTCGTGTAATAATCCATGCGCTTACTGCTTGGGGACACAATTTCGATGATCCAATCCGGTGAACCGTGGCAACCCTTATCATCAATCTTGTCAGGGTCACAGATAACGCTGATATCTGGTTCCAGATAGTCAGTAGAATTATTTTCATTTTCAAGAAATACTGCGAATGGTGTTGGAATTACTTCACATGGGCCATTATGTTCTCGGATGTAGCTGCCAATCTCCAGATGAAGGAATGAAAGAATTCTCTGGTGCGCGGTGCTTGGTGGTGCCATGTCATAGATCTGCCCGTTGATCAATTCTGCCCGGTGTCCTTCCGGCAGATTGTAGATATCGTTAATTGTATAGTGTTGGGGGGTGGAGAATGGCATAGGATCACGCTCCTTCCTGGGATTGTGGTTGATCTGATATATATTCCATTATGTCACCTGGTTGGCAGTTTAAAATCTCATAAGCGACAGCCTTATTATAACATGAATGTACACCGTTTACAATGTATGACATATATGCCTTTTTAACGTTCTCAGATATACTTTTGCCACCAGAGCTTTTGAAAAGGAATGAGACCAAAGTTAAGACAATGGCAGTGTTTGAAAAACAGGCGTAGATAGATTGGTGTAAAATTGGTGTCATAGTCAAAAAATGGAAGTAACTGTTCAGGACGGCATCTTCTTGTCCGGCAAAGCCGAACAAGAAGCATCGGAGATTCCTCCGATATGAGATCTGGCATGAAAATCCGCTTACAAGCAAGCTTGACACGAATTTTTCTGTTAGATCTCTCGCCGTCCTGAATAGTTATAAATGGAATTATAAAAAGTTTCTAAGCGGCTTATAAAATCAAAGAATTGGGCTATACTAGGATTAGTACAAAGGAAGTACAAAACAGAAACAGGTGAGTCCATGGGTAAGCCGAATAAGAAACTGAAGAAAATTTTTATAATTATGGGAATGACAGGAGCAGTCTATGGAAGCTTTCGCTTCCTTCTGCCTCTTGTGATTCCCTTTTTGCTGTCCTGGGGAATTGCTGCGGCGCTGCGGCCATCTGCCCGGTGGCTGCAGGAGCGGTGCCGCCTTTGCTTTCGTGGGCGGGAATACAAAATACCGCTGGGGGCAGCAGGCGTACTGGAGCTTTTGGCTGTACTGGCAGTTCTGGGAGTTGCCGTCTACAGCGGCGGGCAAAAGCTGTGTAGGGAAATGGCCCTGCTGCTGTCTGCAGCTCCGGGCTGGATAGAGAAGCTAGACGTATGGCTGACGGCAGTGTGCCACAGCATGGAGGAAATACTGTGTCTGAAAAGCAATGTCTTGGTTTTTCTGATGCGAAGAATGTTGAGAGGGCTGCTGACGGTGGTGACAGATGGCGCGGTTCCTTATCTGATGAGCAATTCCCTGCTGATGTTAAAGCTGGGAATTGGATGCAGTGTATGTTTGCTGCTTCTTTTGGTATCTACAGGGCTTTGTCTTCAGGAGATGGATGCATGGAAGGTCAGAATGGAGAAATCCATGTTTTATAGGGAATACGAAATTATTGTGAGGAGGCTGTCTGGGACAGTCAGTGCGTGGCTGAAAACTCAGGGGGTGATACTGGTGCTGACTGCTTCTGTATGTACAGCCGGTTTGTGGCTGATGAAAAATCCCTATTATTTTCTGCTTGGGACAGGGATAGGGCTTTTGGATGCGCTTCCTGTTCTTGGGACAGGGACGGTGCTGATTCCCTGGGCTCTTATAAATTTCTTTATGGGAAAATGGAAGGGCGGTTTGGCGCTTCTGGTTCTGTATGGAATCTGTTATCTGCTTCGGGAATTTTTGGAGGCCAGAATGATGGGGAGCCAGGTGGGCCTGTCTCCCCTGGAAAATCTTATGGCCATGTATGTGGGGCTGGAGCTGTTTGGAATTGCCGGTTTTTTTCTGGGGCCTTTGGGATTGCTTTTGATTGAGGATTTGACAGAAGCGGCTTATCGCGATTCCTGATCGTGGAAATACCGGATCATTTCGTGAGTCAGGCTGGCGTGCTCGTCATCTTCCAGGGGAATGTCCTCCCGTTCAAACCATTCGGCCAGAGCAAGTTCATTTTCATCCAGACGAATTTGCCCCGGTTCTTCCAGATCACAGAAGAAGCCTGCCAGCAGAGTATCAGAAAAGGACCAGGGCTGACTTTTGTAATATCGGATATTGGTGACCTTTAAACCGACCTCCTCCATAACCTCACGTTTTACAGTTTCTTCCAGAGTTTCTCCAATTTCTGTAAATCCGGCCAGAAGTGCATACCGCTTGTAGGTGCGTCCAGCATATTTGGACAGCAGCAGGCGGTTTTTGTCTGTCACAGCAATGATGACTGCAGGGCAGATTTTGGGATATTCCATCTGACCGCACTTGGGGCAGCGCACCATTCTCTCCTTCTCATCATGCTGGAGGGGAGAACCGCATCGTCCGCACCAGCGGCGGCTTTCATACCACTGGGAAAGCTGATACCCTGTGATCCCGGCAAAAGCCAGGTGGCGGGGAGCGGCGCTGCGGAAAAACTGGATATTTTCCAGGGAGAAGCCGGAGGGCGCCGGAATGCTGAGGTTCTGGAGCAGATAAAAGGTCTGACCGTCAACTGCGAAGAGGTAGGTACTGTTCTGGTAAATATCTTCGTTTTCCTTTTCCAAATCCCGGAAACGGGGGAAGTCAAAGGAGCCATCTTCTTTGCGAAGCAGCAGGGCTCTTCGTTCCTGAAAACAGAGGGCATAGCTGTCTGGAGATGGCGGCGCAGGCCGGTAAGCGTTGTCAAAATGGTGCGGTGCAATATCCTGTATCATAGGGAAACCTTCTTTCTTTTTTATGAGTAATATTCAGGCAGTGGCATTTCTTAGCTGTAAAATATGATTCCTGCCAGAGCAGAAAGCAGAATAAGCTGAATAGGGGACAGCTTCTTTTTCCGCAATTTTTTGCTGAGCAGCATGGCAGCCCACAGAAGAGCAGCAATTAAAATTCCGTCGGGGCGCAGGAACATGGCTTTGCAGGGGACATTTTCCAGTCTTATGCAGCATCGGGCGGTCATCTGGATTCCGGCAGCCAGAACGATGCCGATGACGCAGGGCTTAAGTCCCTGGAGAACAGCCTGAAAGTATTTGTTGTTCAGTGCTGTTTTTAAAACTGCAGTGATCAGCAGAATAATCAAAAAGGAGGGAAGCACAACGGCCAGGGTGGCAATGACAGAGCCAAAGAAACCAGCCTGACTGCTTCCGATATAAGTAGCCAGATTGACCATAATGGGCCCCGGCGTGCTTTCACTTACTGCAATCATATAAGTCAGAGCATCCTCCTCAAGCCAGCCCCGGGACAATACCAGGTCGCGGATCAGGGGAATGGCACCGTAGGCGCCTCCGAAGGAAAAACAGCCGATCTGCAGAAATCCCCAAAATAAACTCCAGTAAATCAAGAGGCGGCACCTCCTTTTTTGGGGGCTGAGTCTTTGAAAAGAAAGACACAAAGACTGACAGCAGCTGCAGTCATCATCAGGCTGATGGAGGAAAAGTTCCAGGAAAAAGCAGAAATCATCAGCATGGCTGCCGCTGAGAAGACCATGATGGCTCTGGGAAGCAGCTTTTTAGGCATTTTCTGAATCATAACAGCGGCTGCATCCAGAATCAAAAGTCCTGCGCCTATTTTAATTCCCTGAAAGGCGTGGGCAATGAGGGGAATTTCCAGAAAGTGATCCAGAAATTGGGAAATAATATAGATTATGGCAAAGGATGGAAAAACAATGCCCAGGGTAGCGGCAAGAGCGCCCAATAAACCGGCCTGCCGGTATCCGGTAAAGGTTGCGCAGTTAATGGCAATGGGGCCGGGGGTGGATTCTGCAATGACAGTAATATTCATCATTTCATCATGGGTGATCCATTTTTTCTGTTCTACACAGTGATGTTCAATCATAGAAAGCATGGCATATCCGCCACCGAAGGTAAACAGACCGATGTTTGCAAAGGTCAAAAACAGATCAGCCAAAAGCTTCATAGGGGCTTCACACTCCTTTTCTTGTTTGGTAGTTTGTTCTTTTTATTATAGCATAGTTTTGGGGACGTTTACAGATGAGGAAATTTGTCGTATAATGAGGAACGGAGAAAACACAGAAAAACGGCAGGAAGCGGAAGAATACTGAAAATAAGATAGAATCAGATAGAACAGGAGGCAAAATGAGATGACATTTACTTACCCGGCGGTGTTTACACCCCATAAGGATGGAAAAGGATATCATGCAGTATTTCCGGATTTGGAGTGCTGCGAAGCAGATGGACCGGATTTGGAGGACGCTATCGAGGATGCGAGAGACGCAGCCTACAACTGGCTTCTGGTAGAGCTGGAGGACGGCGGAGATTTTCCAGGCCAGACTCATGTGGAGGATATGGATCTGCCGGAAGGTGCGGTAGTGAAAAATATTATGGTTCGGATCAAGCTGCTGCCGGACAATGACTAAGAATACAGAGGAGACAAAATTATGAGATACGAAGTAAGACCCCAAAATGTTTGTGCAAGAATGATTACGTTTGATTTGGAAGGGGATGTGGTTAAAAATGTGGCCTTTACCGGAGGCTGCAACGGAAATCTGAAGGCTGTCAGCAAGCTGGTAGATGGAATGACGGTGGAGCAGATTGAAGGATATTTAAAGGGAAATACTTGCGGTTTCCGGAATACCTCTTGCGCAGATCAGCTGGCTCAGGCTGTGCGCAAGTGTTATGAGGAAAGCCGGAAATAGGACGAGAACTGCTTGACAAGCACTAAAAAATGGCGTAGAATCAAGCATACACGGGCAGAAAGAGCTGCCCATACAAAAGGAAAAAATCGACTGTGAAGGGGATTAGTAGGCCTGCATACACATTCAGAGAGAGAGCTATATGGTGGAAGGCTCTTGTGTCACTGGAAGCTGAACCGGCCCTGGAGTTCCGCAGTGAACTGCGGCGCGGATTCCGGCGTTAATGGAAAAAGAGAGAGTATCCGAAACGGATTTTCCCGGATTTCGGAATACTAAGCAGGGTGGTACCGCCGAATTTATCTGATCATTCGGTCCCTTGTCGTCAGGTCAGACGGCAGAGGATCGGATGATTTTTTATGTCATAGGAAAGTTCATCCTATGACATAAAAACGCTCCGCGGGGATCGCCATGCGGCGGAAGAGAATTTTGTCGCAGAAGCGCCCCGCCGCAGGCGGAGAAGCTCGCAAGCGAGCTTCTTTTTTATAACATAGAAAGGAAAACAGAAATTATATGCAGCAGATAATCGTGACGATGCCAGTGATTGCCCTGCGCGGCCTTACCGTGCTGCCTGGTATGACAGTCAGCTTTGATATCAGCCGTGCCAAGTCTGTGGCGGCAGTAGAAAAGGCTATGGTCAGTGATCAGAAGGTCGGCCTTTTTGCACAGAAGAATCCGGAAGATACCGATCCTTCTCTGGAACAGCTTTATCATATTGGAACCATTGTGCGGGTCAAGCAGCTGGTAAAAATGCCCGGAGGAATTATCAGAGTCATGGTAGAAGGACTGGTAAGGGCAGAGCTTCTGGAGCTGGACAGCGAGGAGCCGTCTCTGATTGGTGAGATATTAGAGGCTCCGGTTCTGGAAGGCGAGGAGGACTATGTAACCTCAGAGGCCATGATTCGAGTGCTGAAGGATAAGGCAGAGGAGTATGGAAAACAGCATCCGAAATTTGAAAAAGAGGTTTTGCCAAACCTTCTGCGCTGTGAGAGGCTCTCTCCTCTGATGATGCAGATGGCAAGTGAAATGCCTTGGGACTACCGGATCCGACAGCAGTATTTAGAGGCCTCCAGCGAGGAGGAACAATATGAGGTGATCGTTGCTAACCTGGTAAATGAGGTGGAGATTTCCCGGATTCGACGGGAATTCCAGGAAAAGGTAAAGCAGAGCATTGATCAGAATCAGAAGGAATACATTCTGCGGGAGCAGATGAAGGTTATTCGGGAAGAGCTGGGAGAGGATTCGCTTTCCGATGCGGATGAGTATGAGAAGCAGCTTCAGAATCTGAAGGCAGATAAAGAAGTAAAGGAAAAGCTTCAGAAGGAAATCGAACGGTTTAAGGGAATGCCAGGGGGAAGCCAGGAAGCCAACGTGCTGCGCACCTACATAGAGACACTTCTGGAACTGCCCTGGAATAAAATGTCCCGGGATAATAATAATTTAAAACATGCAGAGGAAATTCTCGAAGAGGATCACTATGGCCTGGAAAAGGTGAAGGAGCGAGTTCTGGAATACCTGGCTGTACGGATTCTGACGAAAAAGGGAACCAGCCCCATCATCTGTCTGGTAGGACCGCCTGGAACAGGAAAAACTTCCATTGCCCGGTCTGTAGCGCGGGCTCTGGGCAAAAAGTATGTCCGCATCAGCCTGGGCGGAGTTCGGGATGAGGCAGAAATCCGTGGTCATCGGAAAACCTATGTAGGCGCTATGCCTGGCCGCATGGTAGACGGACTGCGTCATGCCGGAGTGGCTAATCCGCTGATGCTTCTGGATGAGATTGACAAGGTCAGCAGCGACTATAAGGGAGATACCTTTTCCGCGCTCCTGGAGGTGCTGGACGGAGAGCAGAATGTAAAATTCCGGGATCATTATGTAGAGGTTCCTATTGATCTGTCCAATGTTCTCTTTATTGCAACAGCCAACACAACACAGACCATTCCGCGGCCGCTGCTAGACCGTATGGAGGTTATTGAAATCAACAGCTATACAGAAAATGAGAAATTTCATATTGCCAGAAATTATCTGGTAGGAAAACAGCTGGAGAGAAACGGACTGACAAAGGAGCAGCTGATTCTGACCGACGGCGCCTTAAAGAAGATCATTCACAATTACACCAGAGAGGCCGGTGTTCGAAACCTGGAGCGCCGGATTGGAGACATCTGCAGAAAGGCTGCAAGAGAATTTCTGGAGGACAAAAAGAAGGTGATCCGCGTAACGGAATCCGGTCTGGAAAAATATCTGGGCAAGGAGCGGGTAACCTTTGAGGATGCCAATGAAGAGGATGAGGTAGGAATTGTCCGCGGACTGGCATGGACCAGCGTAGGCGGCGACACACTTCAGATTGAAGTTAATGTGATGCCTGGACAGGGTAATCTGAAGCTGACAGGTCAGATGGGAGATGTGATGAAGGAGTCTGCCCAGACAGCCCTGACCTATGTGCGTTCTGTCTGCCCTCAGTATCAGGTGGCAGATGATTATTTTGAAAAACATGATCTTCATATCCACATTCCTGAGGGAGCTGTTCCTAAGGACGGTCCCTCTGCCGGAATTACAATGGCAACGGCAATGCTTTCTGCAGTGATTAACAGAAAGGTAAAGGCCAAGGTTGCCATGACAGGAGAGATTACCCTGCGGGGGCGTGTCCTTCCCATTGGCGGTCTGAAAGAGAAGATCCTGGCAGCCAAAATGGCACATATGAAAACAGTTCTGGTACCGGATAAGAACAGGCCGGATATCGCGGAGTTGTCAAAGGAAATTACCAAGGGATTGACGATTGTTTATGTGAAAAATATGGAGGATGTGCTGAAGGAAGCTTTTGCAGAGGCAGAATCGGCATGAACAGAAAGGACAGGAAATGATTATCAGAAAAGCAGAACTGGAAACCGTCTGCGGTATTACCAGCCGTCTTCCGGAAAATACCTGCCCGGAGTTTGCATTTGCAGGCAAGTCCAATGTGGGCAAATCTTCTCTGATTAATGGGCTTTTAAACAGGAAGTCTCTGGCGAGAACCTCTTCCCAGCCGGGAAAAACCCAGACCATTAATTTTTACAACATCAACGACGAACTGTATTTTGTTGATCTTCCCGGCTATGGCTATGCCAAGGTATCTGTGGAAGTAAAAGCAAAATGGGGAAAGATGATTGAGAGGTATCTGAGAAAATCGCCTGTTCTCAGATGCGTATTTCTTTTGATTGATATTCGCCATGAGCCGTCTGATAATGATCGGATGATGTATGACTGGATTGTGGCTAACGGATATCATCCGGTGATTATTGCAACAAAGCTGGATAAGCTGAAGAGAAGCCAGGTGGCAAAGCAGATTAAGGTGCTGCGTCAGGGGCTGGGCATGGAAAAAGATGACATTCTGATTCCCTTTTCAGCAGAAACGAAGCAGGGAAGAGATGAGATCTGGGATCTGATTGAAGGCATGTGCAGAACAGAAGAGCCGCGGGAACTGTAAGAAAGCTTCCATGATTCTTTTGCATTTGTTCTGGAATTTTACAGAAATTTTATTTGCACAAGTGAAGAGACTGTGGTAATGTGTAGCCGTATGAAAGAACTGGAAAGGAGTATCATTATGGCGAAAGAATATATTACATTTACCATTGGACCAAAGAAGGATATTGCACTGATTGCACATGACAATGAGAAGCCGAAGCTGATTGCGTGGTGCAGAGAACATTATGCAGAACTGAAACACCACAATCTTTACGGAACCGGAACAACGGCCAGAATGATCACCGATCAGACGGGCCTGACAGTAAAGGGCTACAACAGCGGCCCTCTGGGCGGAGATCAGCAGATTGGAGCCAAGATTGTAGAAGGAGTTATTGATTTTGTTGTGTTCTTTTCGGATCCGCTGACGGCTCAGCCGCACGACCCAGATGTTAAGGCTTTGATGAGAATTGCTCAGGTCTATGATATTCCCATGGCCGTCAATAAGGCTACAGCCGATTTTCTGATTACCTCAGAATTAATGAATTCGGATTATCAGCATGATGTAATTAATTTCCGAAGACAGGTGGAAGAACGGGCAGAAACCCTGTAATTGGGATAAATACAAATGAAAAAGCAGGGGGGTAACGTATGCTGACAGAGAAGGGATTGACATATATCGAGGAACATGCGCAGGAGGCCAGACAGCTTTTACTTACTCTGGCGAGGATTCCTGCTCCTTCCCACCACGAAGAGAAACGGGCACAGTTTTGTAAGCACTGGCTGGAAGCCCACGGAGCTAAAAATGTGGTGATTGATGATGCTTTGAATGTGGTTTATCCGATTGGAGTAACAGAGGATAATCCTGTGACGGTCTTTATGGCCCACATGGATGTGGTTTTTCCTGACACAGAAGAATTGCCTCTGACTGTGAAGGATGGGAAGCTCTTCTGCCCTGGCATCGGAGATGACACGGCTAATCTGGTAGCTCTTTTGATGGCTGCCGGTTATGTGACAGAGCAGGGGCTTTTGCCGGAGCATGGAGGAGTGGTTTTTGTCTGTAATTCCTGCGAGGAGGGACTTGGCAATCTGAAGGGCTCCCGAAAGATTTGCGATACCTATGGAAAACGGATTCAGGCCTTTTATACTCTGGATCTGTATCTGGATCGATATGTGACCCGTTCTGTGGGATCCTGCCGGTACCGGGTAAAGGTGACTGCAGAGGGAGGTCATTCCTACCTTGATTTTGGAAAGGAAAATGCCATTGCCAGACTGGCAGAGTTTATCGGCAGCATGTACCAGATTCAGGTGCCGCGCGAGGGACGCACAACCTACAATGTGGGAACCATTCAGGGAGGCACCTCAGTCAATACCATTGCTCAGCAGGCAGAGATAACCTGTGAATTCCGATCAGACTGCAGGGAAAGTCTGGAGGAAATGGAGACCAGATTTTATAACCTGATCGAGGAGTATCAAAACAAGGGAGTTTCCATTGAAGCAGAGGTGATAGGGATTCGCCCCTGCGAAGGCCAGGTAGATGCCGCTGCCAGACAGAAGATGTTTGATTATGTGGAGGAAGCGATTTTTCACGCCTGTGGAATAAAACCGGGAACTGGCTCCAGCTCAACGGACTGCAACATTCCTCTGTCTCTGGGGATTCCGGCGGTATGCTTCGGAGCGTGCCGGGGAAAGGGCTTTCACACAAGGGAGGAATTTGTTTATGAAGACTCCCTGATTCCCGGATATCAGGCAGCGCTGGAGATCGTGCTTCACTATTTTTAGTGTAACAGTTCGTCCATGCGAAGATTCAGACAAAAAAAGCGTTGAGGGCATGGCTGAACGGTTACACTTTATCTTAAATGAATACAACAGAATATGGATTTTTGGAAGCAGGAAGGTTTCCCCGAAAACGGGGAGGCAGTTCTGCTTTTTCTGATCTGTTAGAAAAAAAGAGGCATCCGGGTATTTTTTCTTCTGAGGAGGCTTTAAAATCTTTGCTGATTTTCTCAAATTTTGAACACAAAATGGACACAAACCGCTGGTATTTTCTATCTATGAACGATACAGGTCAATATTGAGAGGAGTTTTTATATATGAAGAAAAAGCTGTGGAGGACATGGGCATGGGGGATTTCGGCAGTGACAGCTGGTACGGCAGTTGCTTCGCAGATAAGCCTGACAGCGCAGGCAGCAGATAATAGCCAGGACTATCGCAGGAAGGTGATAGGAATTGCGGGAATTATTCAGAATGTGAGTACGGAGCTTGAGGCGCCGGTTACCAGAGCGCAGTTTGCCCACATGCTGGTTCAGGCATCCGGTTATCGGGATTACCTCCCTTCTGTCAGCAAGGTGTCTGTGTATGCAGATGTACCGAAGGAGTATTCCTATGCATCCAGTATTCGGATTGCGGCAGAGGAAAACTGGATGACAGGGTACTTGGGCGGCACGTTTAGACCGGCTCAGCCCATAACCCTGAGGGAGGCGGTACGGGGAATTCTGGCTCTGTTAGGCTATACCAGCTCGGATTTTACGGGAGACGCAGCCAATTCCAGAATGGCACAGTACTATACCCTGGAGTTAAATGAGGAGGTGGATCGGCAGCCGGAGGAAATTCTCAATAAAACCGACTGCATCAATCTGTTTTATAATCTTTTGAAAACAGAAAGTAAATCTACAGGACAGGTGTATGGTCTCAGTCTTGGCTGTACGGTAAATGCAGATGGTGAGATCAATCCGATGGGACTGGCAGATACCAATCTAACAGGGCCAAAGCTGATTCCCAAGGGCCGGCAGCTGGGCGATTATGTTCCCTTTAATGTTCAGGAGGCCAGTATTTATGTCAATGGAGAGGCCTCTAGCTATGAATCACTGAAAAGCTGCATTTCCAGCAATTATGTGGTGATTTATTACAATCAGAAGGCGAAAACCATCTGGACCTATGTGGCGGATGAGGATGTACAGTCTGGCCGCTGCGTCGTTCGCGGAACGGTGGAAAACATCTATTACAGCTCCAGTGATGTGATGACACCAACCTCCATTACCCTGGAAGGAGAGTCGGATGAATATAAGCTGGCCAGCTCTGATATGCAGTTTGCCTTTTCTATCTATGGCTCTCTGCGTGTGGGAGATACTGTAACCCTGGTTTGTGAAAAAACAGAAAATGCCGATGGAGATGTCTCCTATACAGTTGTAGATTATGTAGAAGAATAACAGGGGGAGAGTTGGAAAACAGATGTGGATGAATAGGAAAAAAGGAAAAGAGATAACAGAAGAACAGAATAAAGACCAGCAGACGAAACTGCAGAAGCTGCTGGAAAAGAGAAGAGAGAAGAAGAAAAACCCAAAAAAGAAAGGACGCTTGCCCCTGATAATTGGGGCAGCAGCGCTGGCAGCTGTTTTTGGTCTGTGGCAGCTGAAAAGCCGCAGTGAGCAGGCGGCTGCAAGTGGGACAGAAGGGCAGAGAACTGCAACTGTGACGAAAGGAACCATTACCTCGGAGCTTTCTTCCTCTGGCGTGATTTCACCAAAGGATACTTACAGTCTTACCTCACTGGTAGAAGGAGAAGTGATTTCTGCTAATTTTGAAGAGGGAGATCAGGTAACAGAGGGACAGGTTCTGTATCAGATTGATGTATCCTCCATGGAATCAGAGCTGAAATCAGCCAATACTTCTCTGGAACGGGCACAGAAGCAGTATCAGAATGCCCAGGAGGATTACAATGAGGCATTGTCTGATTACAGCGGAAATACCTATAAATCCACGCGGACTGGTTTTATTCGGGAATTGAATATCCAGGCAGGGGATCAGGTAGGCCAGAATACAGAGCTTGCATCGATTTATAATGATCAGCTTATGAAAATCCGCGTCCCCTTCCTTGCATCGGAGGCAGCAGCGATTGGAGCTGGAAATCAGGTTGTACTGACCCTTACCGATACAGAAGAGCAGCTTAGCGGTGTGGTAACGGCTGTCAGCAATATGGATGAGGTGCTGGACGGAGGAAGAATTGTCCGTTATGTAACCGTTGAGGCAGCAAATCCCGGAGGTCTGACGGCGAGCCACAGCGCCACGGTGGAAATAAACGGGGTGGTCTGTACTGCAGAAGGAAATTTTGAGGCAGCCACCGATCTGGTGATGAAAGCAGACCTTCCTTCCAGTGTTGAGGTTGAGGCGCTGCTGGTGAATGAGGGAGACTATGTAACAGAAGGAACTCCTATTTTTCGAATCGCTGCAGAGGATGCAGAGGATTTGATAGATACCTATCAGGATGCCATGACCCAGGCGGAGGTATCATTAGAAAGCGCTCAGAGCAAGGTGGATTCCACAAAGGAAAACTATGACAATTACACGATTACTGCGCCGATTTCCGGACAGGTGATTACAAAAAGCGTAAAGGAGGGCGATACCATCAGCCGGAATTCCGGCAGCAGCGACACGACTCTGGCGGTCATTTATGATCTGTCTTCCCTGACCTTTGAGATGTCTGTGGACGAGCTGGATGTGCACAGTGTCCAGGTGGGGCAGAAGGTTTCGGTTACAGCAGACGCCCTGGAGGGACAGACCTTTACAGGAACAGTTACCAATGTAAGCCTGGAAAGCGTACAGTCTAATGGTGTTACCAATTACCCGGTGACGGTGACTATGGATGAAACCGGTGATCTGCTTCCTGGAATGAATGTGGATGGTGTTATTTTGCTCGATGAGACAGAGGATGCCTTGATGATTCCTATTGATTCTTTGATGCGGGGCAATCGTGTTTATGTGAAGGACGATACTGTGAAGGAGGCTCAGGGCAGTGTTCCTGCAGGATTTCGAGCAGTGGAGGTAGAAACCGGACTGACCAATGATGATTATGTGGAGATTGTAAGCGGACTTTTCGAAGGAGAAGAGGTCTATGTGAGTGAGTCATCGAAAAGTACGGATGCATTTATGATGGGCGGTCCTGGAGGCGGAATGGGCGGTGGCCCTGGAGGCGGTCCCGGAGGCGGCCCTGGAGGCGGAATGCGCTGATAAAATCCGGAAAGAAGCTTGCAGTTTGGAACAGACAAAGAAAAACCGTGCCGCCCATGGAATGGCGGCGGAATGGAGATTGATATGACAGAGCCATTAATCGAATTACGGGATATTTATAAAATATATCATATGGGTACAGAAGAGGTGAGGGCAAACGACGGAATTTCTCTGAATGTGGATAAAGGCGAGTTTGTGGCGATTGTTGGAAAATCAGGAAGCGGAAAATCTACATTGATGAATATTATTGGTGCTTTGGATGTGCCTACCTCCGGCAGGTATCTGCTGGGGGGTGAGGATGTGGATCAAATGAGTGACGATCAGCTGGCAGATATCCGTAACCGGCAGATTGGATTTATTTTTCAGCAGTATAACCTGCTTCCCAAATCGAATCTTCTGGAGAACGTAGAGCTTCCGCTTTTGTATGCAAAAAAGGACAGGGAAGAACGAAGGGAGCGGGCTATGAAGGCCCTGGAGAGAGTGGGACTGGCGGACAAATGGAAAAATCTTCCCAATCAGCTTTCCGGAGGCCAGCAGCAGCGGGTGTCGATTGCCCGCGCTCTGGCTGGCGATCCCTCCCTGATTCTGGCAGATGAGCCAACGGGCGCACTGGATTCACGAACCAGCCGCGAGGTACTGAATTTTTTAAAGGAGCTGAACGAAGAAGGAAATACCATTGTGATGATTACCCATGACAATTCCATAGCGTTGGAAGCAAAGCATGTGGTCAGGGTTCACGATGGAAAAATTAATTTTGACGGAGATGTAAAGGATTATGCTGCAATCATTCAAGCTGGCAATGAAAAGCATCTGGAGCAATAAAATGCGCTCCTTTCTGACTATGCTGGGTATCATTATCGGTGTGGCATCGGTCATTATACTGGTCAGTCTGGTGAATGCCTATATGTCTTACATGACAGACAGCTTTTCCAGCATGGGAACCAACCAGATCACAGTGAATATGATAAATTTATCTTCCCGCTCTGTTTCAGACGAGGAAATGTATGAGTTTTATAGCGAGCAGGGAGAGGTATTTGATGAAATTTCACCGATGGTAAGCATTAGCGGCGCAATTAAGCATGGAAATGATTCTATGACATCAACCTCTATTACAGGCGTCAGCGAAGCCTATCTGTCTATCAAGGGCTGGGAGCTTCAGTATGGAAGAAATCTTCAGTATGGGGATATGACAGGACGCCACAAGGTCTGTGTAATCGGCACTTATGTAGCAGATGAGCTTTATGGCAGTGCTGAGAATGCTTATGGAGAAACACTGAAAATCAATGGATATGCGTTTACCATTGTAGGTGTGGCGGCCCAGCAGGAGGATGAGATGGAGGAGGGAGGAACCGATGATTTTGTATGGATGCCTTATACCAGAGCTGTAAAAATGGCAAGAAACTCCAATATTAATAATTACGTTTTTACTGTTTCTGATTTATCCCAGGCAACGGCAGCCAAAAGCCAGATAGAAAGCTTTCTCTATGAACGATTTAAAGATGAGGATTTGTATACAGTAACTGCAATGAGCGAAATGCTGGATGAGTTAAATTCCATGATTGCCATGGTGTCAGCAGGACTGGGAGGAATTGCCGGGATCTCCCTGTTAGTAGCCGGAGTTGGCGTAATGAATATTATGTTGGTTTCCGTAACTGAGAGGACGAGAGAAATTGGAATCAGAAAAGCTCTGGGAGCCAGAAAAAGCGTGATTATGCAGCAGTTTGTTATAGAAGCAGCAGTGACAAGTTCACTGGGAGGAATTATTGGAATCATTCTGGGAAGCGTTGTAACATCTGCAGTTGGAAAGCTTGCTGAATTGTCTGCTACTCCAACTCCGGCAGCGGTACTGGTATCATTTGGAGTATCGGTAGGAATTGGATTGCTGTTTGGCTATATGCCGGCCAACCGGGCAGCAGGGCTGAATCCGATTGATGCCCTGCGCGGAGATTAAATAGAGGGTGTTTTGCCTTGACACCTGTTTGAAAACTGCTGTATAATGCAGAAAATATATGCAGAAGGAAGCAGCAGTTTTTCGAAGGGAAGCGGCTGAGTGTACTGCATAATGATATGACAGGAAAAGCGGAGGCAGGATATGAAAGTAGTTGATATGCATTGCGATACCATTGGAGAAATTTTAAAGGATCATCAGAATGGAGGGAATATGTCTATTCTGGAGAACTCGCTTCATATTGATTTGCAGAAAATGAAAAAAGGAGATTATCTGCTGCAGAATTTCGGTCTGTTTGTTCATCTGGAATCCCATGCGAATCCTTTTGAGTACGCTATGAAGCTGGTTGATACGTTCTACACGGAGCTGGAGGCGCACAAGGATCAGATTGGTATTGTAAAAACCTGGGGCGATCTGGAAAAAAATATAGCAGAAGGCAGAATGTCCGCTATGCTGACGCTGGAGGAAGGCGGTATGTGCCTGGGGGAAACTGCGCTGCTGCGTGATTTTTACCGCCTGGGCGCAAGAATGATGACTCTGACCTGGAATTTTCAGAATCAGCTGGGATATCCCAACCGGATGGAGCTGCATGAGGGAGAGAGTTATCCCCGCTTTTTGCCGGATACAGAGCATGGTCTGACAGAAAAGGGAATTGAATTCGTTCAGGAAATGGAACGTCTGGGTATGATTATCGATATTTCTCATTTGAATGATGCAGGAATCTGGGACGTGTTCCGTTATACAAAAAAGTCCTTTGTGGCAAGCCATTCCAATGCCCGGGCTCTGGCCTCTCACCCGAGAAATCTGACGGATGATATGATCCGTGCTCTGGCAGAACGGGGCGGTGTGGCAGGAATCAATTTCTGTGCTGCCTTCCTTCGGGATCGGGATGAAACAGGACAGGAGCCTACCCACAGTTACTGCCGGGATATGGTGGCGCACATGAAGCATATGAAAAAGATAGGAGGAATCGGCTGCATCGGACTGGGAACGGATTTTGACGGCATTGGAAGCATTGTGGAGATGAAGGATTGCTCTGGAATGCAGATGCTGGCAGAGGAAATGGAAAAGCAGGGCTTTACAGGCAGTGAAATTGAAGCTGTATTTTCTAAAAACGTGCTGAGAGTCTATAAGGAAATCCTCTAAGCAGGAAAACTCCGGGCGTTTCCTTCCCCGCCCGGAGCGGCAGAGCTGCTTCTTCTGGAAAGAAAGGACAGAGGCTATGAACCTTGGATTAGGAAATCAGATATTTGCAGATAAACGAGAAAACAGGAGGAGAACAGGAAAAATCCGTCATATGAAATGGGCAGCGCTCACAGCCGCTTCTGTTTTTCTGGCTGTGTCAGCTGTTTCGTTTTCTTCCCTTGCCTCGGATTATGCAGTAGAAACCATTGTTCTGGGAGAGCCGGAGCATGTGTGGTGGGAGACAGACACAGTTGTAAAATGGTCTTCTGTGAAAAATGCCCGGGAGTATCAGGTAAAGCTTTTTATTGCTGACAATGCCGATCGGGATGAAGAAAACTGGAAGGCAGTGGATTTTGAGGATGAAGGGCTGGAGACAGCGGCGGTGATCCGCACTTCCGGCACCAGCTATGATTTTTCCCAGTACCTGGATGATCTTCATACCTATTTTGCAGCAGTTCGGGCTGTGCCGCAGGTAAAGGAACAGGCCTATGTACAGGCTGGCGGCTGGGTAGGATCTCCGGATGTGGATTTCCGTGAAAAACAGGTGATGGGAACTACCGGGGGGAGGTGGCGCAATTATCTGGAGGGCAGCCGTTACCAGACAGAGGACGGAGCCTATCTGACGGAAGGCTGGCAGCTGATAGAGGGAGACTGGTATCTGCTGGATGAAAACGGATACCGCCTTTGCGGCTGGCAGAATGTAGACGGCGCCCGCTATTATCTGGGAGAGGACGGGCGGATGGCTTCTGGGTGGTTTGTCTTTGAAAATAACTGGTATTATGCAGATGACACGGGAAAAATGGTTACAGGATGGGTGATGGATAAGCCGGGAGAGTATTATTATCTTCAGGAGGACGGAACTATGGCCCATGATACGGTAATAGATGGATATACACTGGCTTCTGACGGACTGAGAACGGGAAAAAACTGACAGAAATCTGGAAAAGGCTTCTAAGAAAAAGCCTTTTCCAGATTCCATAAAAGAATGGTAACAGCCAGCAAATCGGCACAGCCGCCGGGACTGATGTTCAGGCGGATAAATTCCCGGTTCAGCTTCCGAAGCTCCACAAGACCTTCGGCAGTTCCTGCACCGCCCAGGGCAAGGATTCGGCCTGCCTCCATTTTTTCATAGGAGAGCAGATTGTGATTTGTCCGGATAAGAACATTGGTGTCGTTCACCTTGTTCATCAGAGCCAGCAGAGTATTAATAGCAGCAACATTGTCATCAATGCCTTCGGATTTGTATTTCCGGTAAGCGGGAAGACTGATGGAGGCGATAGAGGGAAAACCTTTTTGGGCTTCTCCGCGGATGCCCTTCATATTGTAACGCTTAAAAAGCATTTCTCCATGAGTCCGGGGACTCCGTTTCCGGATTTGATCAAAATCTTTCTCAATTTCATCTCTGCATATCTGCCCTGCCAGCTTCAGAATATCCTCTGCAAGAAACGGAGTTTTTGGATTGCGGAATTTCTGATAAAGTCCGGCGGCAGCAGAGATAATTCCCATAGAAAAAATCATACCCTTATGGGTGTTTACTTCATTGGTAGCCTGGAACATGGATTTTTCTGCCTCTACGCCTATGGGGCGGATAGAGAGAAACAGCCCTTTTCCTTTGGGCTCTGTCCAGCCTTCTCCAGCCTGGTACATCGCATTCAGATAGGGGACAATGGCCTCTGTGCTGACGGCAAAGGTCTGAAAATTCATGTCGTTATGGGCGCCGTTGTCATGACGATCTACCAGCCCCGGCTTTGGTGTGGCAGATACTTCGGCCATTAAGGCCTGACGGCAGAGATTTTCGTAGGAAAATACCGGAGCAGCAGAGGTATGACTGGTAAAATCACTTAAAATGCCGGTAATCTCTTCTGTAAGCTCGTCTACAGTATGTCTTCTGCTGCGGCTGCATACATGAGCTGGTTCTCCGCAGAGCAGGCAGGTGCGGGCGGCATGACCCAGTTCCTCTCTGGAAACCTTGGTTCCGTCTGTGCGCAGTACATCAATATCAAAAAGACGTCCCAGTCTGTCTGCGTCTTCCAGACTGGTCATGCGGCTCTTGATGACTTCTGGACTGTCATCAACACAATAAATTGCCTCGTATCCGGTTTTTTCCCGAATACTTACATTGTATAAAACTGGTGTCTGATAAACCTTTAATATGGCCTCAATCCGTCTGCAGGCCTCTTCAAATGCCTGTGGAACGCCGGGAAGAACCTTCACGGGCCCTGGAATATTGAGAGTCAGACAGATCAGAGGCTTCTGATAACGATTTAAAAGCTGCTTCTGGGCAAAGGCCCGCGCCTCTCTGGCGTCCAGCATCTCTGTCAGACTTACTTCTTTTAATTTATCATTCATCGGATGATTCCTCCCGGATTTATTTGAGCAAAAAGAACCTCAGATTCCAATAAAGCTTCGCCGCCTTTTCGAGAAAAGGTTGATGCATACGATCCATTGGCAGTAAATCGGATTTAAGGATTCCCAAAAAAGGGGAAGCTTTATTGAAAATAGAGTACACATAGGTGTTTTACCCCTTTATTATAGTAGGAAAGTAACAAAAAATCAAATATATAATCGGTTATATCCCCTATAAAGCCTTTCTTATCATTGCTTTACCGCGTTGAATTTTTAAAAATTAAAGCGATATAAATTGACAGCGATGAATTTTCGTAGTATGATAGGAACAGTTCAGAAATCTGAGCAGAATGCAGAAAAGAATGAATGCAGAATATATGTAAAAGAGAGGGAGACGATTATGAAAAAATCAATGAAAATCATGTCTGCAGCAATGAGCGGTATCATGGTTCTTTCCCTGGCAGCTTGCGGCGGCAGTGATGCAGGAACCACAGCAGCGAAGGATACCACAGAAGCAGCATCAGAGGCAAAGGACAGCACTGATACTCAGGCAGCCCAGGAGGAGAAGGCAGATGGAGAAGCCTATACTGTGGGAATCTGTCAGCTGGTACAGCATGACGCTCTGGATGCAGCGACAGAAGGCTTTAAGGATGCGATTACCGAGGCGCTGGGGGCAGATGCCGTGACCTTTGACGAGCAGAATGCACAGGGCGATTCCAATACCTGTTCCACCATTATCAACAGCTTTGTTTCCAACGATGTGGATCTGATTCTGGCCAATGCAACTGCAGCGCTGCAGGCCGCTCAGGCAGGAACCAGCGATATTCCGGTTTTGGGAACCTCTGTTACAGAATATGGAGTTGCACTGGGAATTGATGATTTTACCGGTACTGTGGGCAGCAATATTTCCGGTACCTCTGATCTGGCTCCCCTGGACGAGCAGGCAGCCATGCTGCACGAGCTTTTCCCGGATGCGAAGAATGTAGGACTTCTTTACTGCTCTGCAGAGGCCAACTCTCAGTATCAGGTAGATACCGTAAAGGCAGCTCTGGAGGAGCTTGGATATACCTGCGAGTACTATGCATTTTCTGATTCTAACGACCTTTCTACTATTGTAACCAATGCAGCTGGAGCCTGCGATGTTATTTACGTTCCTACGGACAACACGGCAGCTTCCAATACAGAAATTATCAATAATATCTGTCAGCCGGCAGGAGTTCCCATTGTCGCAGGCGAGGAAGGTATCTGCAAGGGCTGCGGCGTTGCGACCCTGTCTATCAGCTACTATGATCTGGGAGTTGCAACTGGTAAGATGGCAGTGAAAATCTTGACCGGAGAATCCAATGTATCTGAGATGCCGATTGAATATGCACCTCAGTTTACCAAGAAATATAATCCGGCTGCCTGCGAGGCTCTTGGTATTACTGTGCCGGAGGGCTATGAGGCAATCGCAGAATAATAGAATCTAGCGCAAAGCCAGGCATGAAAAGGATCCTGACAAAGGAACCTTTCCATGCCTGACTGGCGGTAAGGCGGTGAACATTGCCCATGCAGAAAATAATCCTGCAATGGGCTTATACTGGTTTTTAAGGAGAAGAGAGTTATGGCAAGTTTAATCAATGCCCTGCCAGGAGCAGTTGCACAGGGCCTCATCTGGGGAATTATGGCAATCGGAGTTTATCTGACCTATCGGATACTGGATATTGCAGATCTGACAGTAGACGGATCTCTGGGAACCGGAGGTGCAGTCTGCATTATGCTGATGCTGACAGGACATAATGTATGGGTATCTCTGGCAGGGGCTGTGATTGCCGGTATGCTGGCAGGTCTGGTTACTGGTATTTTACATACGTTTATGGGAATTCCGGCAATTCTTTCCGGTATCCTTACACAGCTGAGTTTGTATTCTGTGAATTTGAAAATTATGGGCAAGGCAAATCAGGCGATTAATGTAGACAAATTTGATTTGCTGGTATCCCTTCGTTTTATCCGTAAAGTAGCCTTTTACAAAAATACGATTTTTGTTGTGGCAGTCGGAATTATTCTTTTAATTCTGGTTCTGTACTGGTTTTTCGGCACAGAGCTGGGATGCTCCATGCGGGCAACCGGATGCAATGATAAAATGGCCCGGGCTCAGGGTATTAATACGGATTTCTGCCGTGTTCTCGGCCTGATGCTGTCCAATGGTTTGGTCGCCTTATCCGGAGCTCTTCTGTGTCAGTATCAGGGCTTTGCAGATATTCAGATGGGCCGCGGAGCCATTGTTATCGGTCTGGCAGCTGTGATTATCGGTGAGGCAGTATTTGGTAAAATATTCCACAATTTCGGCTTCCGCCTTCTGGGCGTGGCCCTGGGCTCCATTATTTATTATCTGGTACTGCAGGTGGTTATCTGGATGGGAATTGATACGGATCTTCTGAAGCTGCTGTCGGCAGCAGTTGTTGCAGTGTTCCTGGCCGTTCCGACCTGGAAGACCCGGTATTTTTCAAAAGTGGGAAAGAGAGGATAAGGAGCCATGTTAGAGATTAAAAGTATTTCCAAGACCTTTAATGCAGGAACGGTCAATGAAAAAAAGGCTTTAAGAGGACTGAGCCTGACCTTAAATGACGGAGATTTTGTGACAGTAATCGGCGGAAACGGAGCTGGAAAATCGACTCTTCTGAATGCAATTTCCGGAGTATGGCCGGTCGATGAGGGACATATTATTATTGATGGAAAGGACGTAACAAAGCTTCCCGAATATCGCCGTGCTGCGTTTTTGGGACGTGTATTCCAGGATCCTATGAATGGAACAGCAGCAACTATGGGGATCGAGGAAAACCTGGCTCTTGCTCTTCGCCGGGGTGCCAGAAGAACTTTGCGGATTGGAATTAGAAACAGCGAGAGAGAGCTGTACCGGGATTGGTTAAAGCGTCTGGGCCTGGGGCTGGAGGATCGTCTGACATCAAAGGTTGGACTTCTTTCCGGCGGACAGCGTCAGGCTCTGACCCTTCTGATGGCAACTCTTCAGCGTCCGAAGCTTCTGCTTTTAGATGAGCATACAGCGGCTCTGGATCCCAAGACCGCGAAGAAGGTGCTGGATCTGACGGCAGAGATTGTGGAAGAGCAGCATTTGACAACGCTGATGATTACGCACAATATGAAGGACGCAATCCAGCTGGGCAACCGTCTGATTATGATGCACGAGGGAAATGTAATTTACGATGTAGCAGGTGAAAAAAAGAAAAATCTGACTGTGGAGGATCTGCTCCACAAGTTTGAAGAGGCCAGTGGTGAAGAATTTGCCAATGACCGAATGATGCTGACAAAATAGTCAGATTCCGAGAATCCGGGTGATTCCATGTTATGATTTGTAACAGGAACACCCGGATTTTTGCTTTGTTTCTTCCTTAGGGAAAACGTATCCGTTTTCCTCGTACAGGGAACAAAAGGCGTTGAGGGTATGGATGAGCTGCTGCCGTGAAAACGATAAGCGTAGAAAATGAAGAGGAGAAAATCATGGAATATATTCAGTACGAAATCACAGAGCAGAATTTAGAGGCATATAAGCATAATATGATGGAAAATGAAAAAAGTCTGGCAACCATAGAAAAGTATCTGCGGGATGTTCGCTCTTTCTGCCGGTGGAATCAGGGGGAGGTTATTGTCAGAACAAGGATCCTTGAATGGAAAAATCACCTTGCCCGGGAATATGCAGTCAGCTCTGCGAATTCTATGCTGGCGGCACTGAATGGATTCCTGAGTTTTCAGGGATGGCCGGAGCTGAGGGTAAAGCCTTTTCGTCAACAGAAGCAGCTGTACCGAGATCCGGAAAGAGATCTGTCAAGAAAAGAGTATATTCAGCTTCTGGAGGAGGCAAAGAAGCAGGGAGATGAGCGCCTGAAGCTGGTAATGGAAACGATTTGCGCTACAGGAATTCGCGTTTCGGAGCTTCCTTTTATTACTGCAGAAGCGGTTCGGGCCGGACGCGCTGTTGTAAATTGTAAAAATAAGAAACGAGTTATCTTTATTCCTTCAAAGCTTCAGCGTATTTTAAAAGAATATATGAAGAGGAAAAACATTACCGAAGGAGCTGTTTTTCTGACGAGAACAGGGACTGTTTTGAACCGCAGCAATATCTGGAGAGCAATGAAAAAGCTTTCACAGACTGCAGGAGTAGAATGCAGAAAGGTATTTCCTCATAACCTGCGTCATTTATTTGCGAAAACCTTTTACAGCGCAGGAAAGGATCTGGCAAAGCTGGCAGACGTTCTGGGGCATTCCCACATCGAAACCACTAGAATTTATATCATGGAAAGCGGACAGGAGCACGAACGAATCATGGAACAGCTGGGATTGGTGGAAACGGATTCAGACCTTTTCTTTTTACAGGGAAACAGAAAAAGAAGAAGGGAAAAATGGAAGCAGCTGAAACGAAAACTGTTAAAAAGAAGGAAGAAGCAAAGCGCAGAAGAGGAGAGGCTTCTGGAATAGGAGAAAGTAAGTGCTTTGGTATATTAAAAAGGGAGACCGCCTGGTAAAAGTTACCAGACGGTCTCCGCCTTACAGAATGCTGCAGAAGCAGCGTTCAATTTTAATTACTGATTCAGCAGCTCAGCCGGAACCTGTGCATTGGGATTCAGAGCACCGAAGGTACCAGTTGTGGTATCATTGAAGTAATACCACTGATTGCCAATCTTGTTCCATCCAAGGTACATTCTTCCAAAGGTACCGTCATGAACATCGTGCAGATAGTACTTATTGCCGTTTTCCTCGAACCATCCGGATACCAGATAGCCGTTGTTGTCGAAATAGTACCAATCCATCTTGTTCTGCCACTCCAGATAATACCAGCCACCCTTAGCATAGGTGTTGTCGCTGAATGGATACCACCAGCCGGTAGAATCCAGGATCCACTGGCCATTGGTCAGCTTCTTAGCAGTAGATACGCTTCTGCCGCCGCCAGAGCCGCTTCCACCGCCGCTGGAACCGCTGCCGCCGCCAGAGCTTCTTCTGGCAAGCTCCAGAGTGATAGCATAGGTCTCACCGAACTGAACTTCGGTCGGCTCCATAGCCTTCTTCAGCTTATAGCTGCTCGGAATATTCAGGTTATCAGCGGTAAAGGTATAGGACTCGCCCTTCTTACCTCTTACCGTAATATCCTCAGAAGCAATTTCTTTATAATTAAAGATATAGGAAACATGCAGGGTAGCATCAGCCTTTTCATCCGGGGTCGGGAGTTCAATCTTTCTTACCTCAACGGTAACAGTGTCTTCAGCTCCATAAGCTACAGGATGACCTGCAAATGCCTTGACAAACTCATAGTTTTCCGGAACAGCCAGATCCTTGCTGGTGAAGGTATGCTCTTTGCCTACCAGACCATTGACTTTCAGAACCTGAGTTCCAACGGTTTCCTCGCCGTCAACATAAACAACAGTGAGGGTGGCGTCAGCGTAGGTTTCTTCTGGCTCAGTAGCAGTTTCCTCCATAGCGACTGCCCACTGGTACTCATTGATATTTTCATTATACTCTACAGGAAGATTCTCAGCGCTGGCGTGAACGCGATATTCCTTGCCGTCAACTGTGATAGTACCAAGATCAGCAGCTTTTAGTAAAGTCGGCTCCTCGCCTTCTTTTACGGTCACTACCTTATCTTCTTTCTTCAGAGTGGCACCAGTGCCATGTAAGTAATACTGAATATGAATGGTGACATCCTTGGAGTTGACTTCTGGATCAACCACTGATTTTTCTTTTACATAAACAAATACAGAATCAAGATCTGCAATGTAAATGCTGTCGCCGCCATTGTCGCCCAGAACATAACCAGCCGGAATGTTCAGAGAATCAAGCTTCAGGAATTCCTGATCCTTTTCAACCTGAATGGTCTCAGATAAAACAGGAGTATCCATGTCAATGATGTAGTTAACCATTAAGTCTCTGTGGGTCTCTTCCGGTTCAAACGGTTTTTCCTTAACGAAAACATAAACAGAGTTGAGATCTGCAATGTAAATGCTGTCGCCGCCGTTGTCGCCCAGAACATAACCAGCCGGAATGTTCAGAGAATCGAGCTTCAGGAACTCCTGATCCTTTTCAACCTGAATGGTCTCAGATAAAACAGGGGTCTCCATGTCAATGATGTAGTTAACCATTAAGTCTCTGTGAGTCTCTACTTCATCCATGGCAACAGCCCAGCGAACTTCATCTACATTCTCATGATATTCAACAGTACAGTCAACAGTAGTAGAAGAGGCTTTGTATTCAACACCATCAACAGTAAGGTTTTCCAGATCAATTGCTTTCAGAATAACAGGGTCTGCACCTTCAGTCACAGTAACATGTTTAAATCCTTCACCAATGGAAAGGCCGGTAGCTCTGTTATAATACCAGATGCGAACAGTGACATCCTTGGTGTTAGCTTCAGGCTGTTCAATCTTATCCATAGAAACAGCCCAGTAAACTTCGCTTACATTCTCACGATATTCAACGGTACAGTCAACGGCATCATCAGCAACCTGATACTCGACCCCATCAACAGTAAAGGTGCCCAGATCAGCAGCCTTCAGGACAACAGGATCTTCGCCTTCCGCTACAGTAACATGTTCAAAGTCTTCACCAATTTTTTCACCAGAAGCTTTATCGTAGTAGTTGATGCGAACGGTAACATCTTTGGAGTTAACCTCAGGCTCTTCGATTTTGTCCATAGCAACGGCCCAGCGAACTTCGCTTACATTCTCGCGATATTCAACGGTACAATCTTCGGCTGTATCAGCAACCTGATATTCAACCCCATCAACAGTAAGGTTTTCCAGATCAGCCGCGTTAAGAACGACAGAGTCTTCACCTTCCGTTACGGTAACATGTTCATAACCTTCGCCAATTTTTTCACCAGAAGCTTTATCGTAGTAGTTGATGCGAACCGTAACCTCAGTGCTATTACTGTTCTGATTGCTTTCGTCAGAGTGTTCTTTAATAATAGAAGAAACTTCCTCTGCCGCCATGGCAACAGAAGCATTGCTACATAAGAGTGAACCGACAGTAATTGCAGTCACTACCCTTACCCCTAATTTTTTTTTGTACATAAATACGCCTCCTCGCTTTTATTATGATGGAATAACTTATTAAATTTTGCCACCACTCAAAATTACATCATGAATAACTTATTCCGCCACCCCCTGTTTACTGTAAGATTTGTTTGAAAAATTGTTGTTTTATTGATCGAAAACAGCAATTTTCTTTATATTACATAATATTCCTTATGTTATTTTCAGAAAATTCGCTTTTTATGATAGAAATTATATTGTGGAAATTATTTTAGAAATATCGGAATTAAATTAAAAAATAATAGAAAATATAAAGAATAATTCTTATTTCATAATATTCCTTATGTATATTTTAAAATAAAAAAACTTTGATTTAAATATTATTTAAAGTTCGAATTATATCAATAATTAAGAATATAACAGAAAATATCAGATTTTCAAAAACAAATTACAGAAAATTAACTTTGATTCCGCTTGCAAAAGATTGGTGCAGGTGTTATAATTTAGTAAAAATAAGGAAAATTTGTTATATTTTTTCTTATTTATTCTTTAAGTATGAACGAGCATTTTATTTCTTACTACATAAGGAATATTATGTGATAAAACAGGGACTGGTTTTAAGGGATTATTTTATCCAGTTCTGAGTAATGAAAGAAAGAGAGGTACGGCGGAATAAGTTATTAGATTATAAGGCTGTTTTAAAGGTGGTAGTATTCAATAAATTATTCCACCAACAAGAAAAAAGCGAGGAGGCGTATTTATGTACAAGAAAAAGTTGGGCGTGAGAGTGGTTACCGCAATTACCGTTGGTTCCCTCTTATGCAGCAATGCATCTGTTGCTATGGCTGCAGAAGAAGTTTCTTCTATTATTAAAGAGCATACAGCAGATGAAGAAACAACAGAGGCTCCGGAAGAGGAAGTCACAGAAACTGAGGAGGTAGTTGAAGAAACTACTGAGGCAGAAACCGAAGAGGTGGTTGAAGAAACTACTGAGGTTGAAGCTGATGAAGAAGAACTGGAAAACGATTTCGAGGAAGTTGAGTTAGAAACTGAAGTTCAGAAGGCTCCTGCTGTTGAAGAAGCTGCTGAGGAATTACAGGATGATGTTAACAATGAAAAGACTGTAACCGTTAAGTTTGTATGTGACGGTAATCTTGTCGATGAGTATACATTCAACACACAGTATTCCGCAACTAAGGTAAGCAGAAAAGATCTGGAAAAGGAATTAGATTCAAATTACAAATTAGTTGATGAAGAAACAGAGTGGTTTGAGTATGGTACGGGATATGAAGTTGAGTTAGAAATTGAAGTAAAAGCAGTTATTGAAACTGTACAGATCAATTTCTACAGCGAAGAAGAAGGCAGACAGATCGCAGAGAAGAGCATTGAGGTAGAGGCAGGAACCACGCAGGTTAATGCCAGTGTATTTGCAGATCTTGTGCCGGAAGGCTATGAGCTGGTAACCACCGGAGATGTAGCGATTAATGGCGGTTATATCTATGCAGAAGTACGTAAAGTAGCAGCCCAGACTGAAACTGTAAAAATCAACTTCTACAGCGAAGAAGAAGGCAAGCAGATCGCAGAGAAGAGCATTGAGGTAGCCAAAGGAACCACACAGGTAAATACCAGCGTATTTGCGGATCTTGTACCGGAAGGTTATGAGTTAGCAGTAACTGGAGATTTGGAAGTTAATGATGGTTATATTTATGCAGTAGTACGTAAAGTAGCAGTTAAGAACGTAAAACTGAACTTCTACGATGAAGCAGCAGAGAAGCAGGTAGAAGAGGTAGAGTTCGAGGTAGCAAAGGATGCAACCTACGTAAATACTGGAGCATTTGAGACTCTGGTACCGGCAGGCTACGAGCTGGCAGTGGTAGGAGACCTTGCAATTCGCGATGGCTATGTATATGTAGCAGTACGCGAGGTAGAGACTCAGACTGTTAAGGTTAACTTCTATGATGAAGAGACAGAGATGCAGATTGCAGAGCCGAGCATTGAAGTAGCTGCAGATGCAACTTACGTAAATACCAGTGCATTTGAAGCTCTGGTACCGGCAGGTTACGAGTTAGTTCTCGTTGGTGATCTGGAAATCCGTGACGGTTATGTTTATGCAGCTGTTCGCAAAGTTGGCGGCGAGACCCCAGAAGTAGATGAGAAGACAGCAGTTCTGAATGTTATTTACAAAGCTGGTGACGTTGAAGTTGGCAGAGAGAAAGTAACTGCTACTGGTGAAGCTGGTGAGGCATATACATTTACTGCAAAAGACCTGACTGTACCGGTTGGATATAAACTGGTAGCTTCCTTTGAAGATGTTGTTGACTTTGGCTCATCCAAGGATGTTGTAGTAGAGGTTGTTAAGGATTCTGATATTGAGGTGGCTGCTGCAACTCTTTATGTGATCTACAAAGATGGTGATGTAGAAGTTGGCACGAGTGATGCAGTTGCTTCTGGCCTGGTAGGCGGAAGCTATACATTCGGAATCAATGAACTGAAGGTTCCGGAAGGATATGTACTGGCAGAGCCATTCAACGGCATCGAAGTACCGTATGGTACATCTCGTGATGTTGTTCTTCAGGTTAAGAAGCTGAACCCGGAGGAAATGGCTGATGCTACCCTGCATATTTCCTATATCTTTAATTACAAGGAAATTGCTTCTGAGGATATTACTGTAAGAGGTAAGAAGGGTGAGTCCTATACCTTTACTTCTGAGAATGTAAGCCTGAATATCCCGACCGGATATAAGCTGAAGAAGGCTATGGAGCCGACTGAAGTTGAGTTCGGTGAGACCTATGCTATTACTCTGGATCTTACTAGAAGAAGCAGCGGCGGCGGTAGCGGCTCCGGCGGTGGAAGCGGTTCCGGCGGCGGCACCAGAAGCGTAGGTACAGCAAATAAGCTGACCAACGGACGTTGGATTCTGGATTCTACCGGTTGGTGGTATCCATTCAGCGACAATACCTATGCTAAGGGCGGCTGGTATTATCTGGAGTGGCAGAACAAGAAGGATTGGTACTATTTCGATAACACCGGCTATCTGGTATCCGGATGGTTCGAGGAGAACGGCAATAAGTACTATCTGCACGATGTTCATGACGGTACCTTCGGAAGAATGTACACTGGATGGAACAAGATTGGCAATCAGTGGTATTACTTCAATGATACGACAACTGGTACCTTCGGCGCTCTGGATTCCAACGCACAGGTTCCGGCTGAATTGCTGAATCAGTAAAAAAGAGCATTTGATATGCCAATATTTTAAATGAGTATACGGAAGTGTCGTTTCATCATCATGAAGTGGTGATGAGCGGCACTTCCGCTCGTTTTACCCTAAAATCTGAAGTAATTTCTCTTATTTCAGAGAAAAATCCTGATTTTTTAACTTGGAGATTTTGGATCACGTCTTATAATTGCACTTGCATGGAAGAAATTCCTGTGTTAAACTAAAAATAGCATATTACATTTCTTATATTTCTATGGGCTGATGGCCCGTCCGGTTCTGTCTTGGAATCATTTAGAAAGGTCTATGCTTACAATCACTAATTTATGAAGCAGAAGACCTTGAAAAAGCTTGTCTTCTGCAGCGCTTACAAATGCAGAAGGCAGAGAAAATGCTTTCTGCCATAACAGACAGGAGGCGAAGAATGAGACAGAAACAGTCAAAGAAAGGTAGCCGGAAGCAAGAACAAAGGAGCAGTCCGGCAGTCAAACATGAGGCAGAAGCCCTGCCAATTTCCACAAACACAATTGACAAAAGCGAACTCAGTATTTCAGAAGAGCATACGCCTGTACATACGCAAGATTCTGTTCCAAAGGAGGAGTTAGAACAGGGACTGGATCAGGAACTGGAAGAGCGTTATGAAAGATACCGAGATGTTCTAAAAGATCTTACACTGATGAGCGATAGCTTTATGCGGGCAGTACTGAAAAATCCGGAGTGTACAGAGGAGGTGCTGCGAACCATTCTTAGTAAAAAACAGTTGAAGGTCATTTCTCAGACACTACAGGCAGATTATAAAAATTTGCAGGGAAGATCGGCAATCCTGGACTGTGTGGCTGTGGACAGGGAACACAATCTTTACAATGTGGAGATTCAGCAAAAGCGGGAAGGGGCATCCCCGAAGCGAGCCAGATATCACAGCGGTTTACTGGATATGAATCTTCTGGAGCCAAGGGAAGCGTATCAAAAACTTCCCAATAGCTATGTCATATTTATTACGGAAACAGATGCATTGGGGTATCATCTTCCGATTTATCACATCAGCAGAAAGATCCAGGAAAACGGCAGGGATTTTCCAGACTGCGCCCACATTATTTATGTGGATTCCAAAAATCAGGAGGATACCGCGCTGGGACGGCTGATGCATGATTTTCACTGCAAAGCGCCGGAAGAGATGTATAATCCCGTGCTGCGCCAACAGGTTTATCGATTTAAAAATACTAAGGAAGGAGTGACGTTTATGTGCAGAGAGATGGATAAGATTTACAGGGATGGGGAGAGGAACGGCCAGAAGATAGGTCAGAAGATAGGTCAGGAACGAGGCGAAAAGATAGGCCAGGAGCGAGGCGAAAAAATCGGCCAGAAGCGGGGAGAAAAGATTGGCAGAGAACGAGGTGAGAAAATAGGTAAAAAACAAGGTGTAAAAAGTGAACAAAGAAGAATAGTAACTTCATTAAAACGAAAAGGGAAGACAATAGATGAAATAGCATATCTGACAGGAATTCATGAAACTGTGGTGCGGAAATTGCTGGGGTAAGGAAGAAATAAGGCAACAAAGCAACACAGAAAATCAGATTGTTGAACTTCAGGGTCTTGGTATTGATGCTGTTTCTGGTGCAACGCTTACGAGCAATGCCATTTTAGATGGTGTGGCAGACTGTGTGAAGCAGGCAGGAGGAGACGTGGAAGCACTTAAGGCTGTGAAGCCGGAGGTTACGGCAGCAGAGGATGAGGAGCTGACAGCAGATGTAGTTGTAATTGGTGCCGGCGGTGCTCTCAATGCTGTAGATGAAGGCAGTGAGGAGGCTCTTGCCAGAGAAGACAGCGTGGACTTCCATTATCAGCAGACCTGTGAAGGCGGAGACAAGCAGGGAGATCCGGAACTGGTTCGTAAGCTGGTTGATGAAGCCTATGATGGTGTAGAGTGGCTGATGGATCTGGGAATGGAATTCCAGCCAGGACTCTTTACTGTAACCGGTGGTATGTGGGAGCCGCGCATAAGCCGGAAAAACCGGAGGGATCCGGATTTTTCAAGACCTATCAGGCTTATATGGATAAGAATGAAGGAATTACTATGAAATACGAAACGACAGCAAAACACCTGATTGTTGAGGATGGCGCTGTTGTGGGTGTTGAGTGCGAAGGGAAAACCGGAAACAAAGTGACCGTTAAGGCTAACAATGGTGTGGTTCTGGCTACCGGAGGCTTTGGAAGAAATATTGAGATGCGAGAGAAATACAATGAGGAAACAAAGCTGTGGCCGACACTGGACGAGACCATTCCATCTACCAATACGACAGCGATTACCGGAGATGGTATTGTTATGGCAGAGGAAATCGGCGCAGAACTGGTTCAGATGGGCAATATCCAGCTGCTTCCTCTGGGTGATCCCCAGACAGGAAGCCTGTCAGAAAATATTGAGCATTCTGTAGAGAGCCGTATCTTTGTCAATAAAGAAGGCAATCGTTTTGTAAACGAAGGCGGACGCCGTGATGAGATGACGCTTGCTTTATTTGAGCAGCCGGATACTACAATGTATATTGTAATGAACAGTGACTGCTATCCTACCGGCGATGAGGTAAACAACTTTAATGAAAGCGTAAATTCTCTGGTAGCAGCCGGACGTGCTTACAAGGCAGATACACTGGAAGAACTGGCAGAACAGATTGGTGTTCCGGCTGAAAACCTCAAAGCAAGTGTAGAGGAATATAACCGTCATCGTCTGGGCGGTGATCTGGAAGGTCAGGAGGACGAGTTTGGACGTACTCTGTTTACCGATAATGCTCAGAAGAACAACGGCATTGACGATGCTCCTTTCTATGCGGCAGCTCGTGTTCCTACGGTTCATCACACGATGGGCGGTGTAAAGATCAACCTTAACACAGAGGTGATTGATACAGAAGGCAATGTAATCCCGGGACTGTATGCAGCTGGCGAGGTAACCGGCGGTATTTATGGAAGCAATCATCTCGGTGGAAATGCCTTAACTGATACAGTTGTATTTGGAAGAACTGCAGGCGCCAATGCTGCTGCTTATGAAAGATAAGCAGAAAAAGATTCTGACAAGAGCAGGATAATAGTCAGAAAATATCAGGAAGACTGTAAAAAAATTTTGCAGCCTTCCTGATTTGTGTTATAATAAAAACGTAACTATTCAGGACGGCGGGAAATTTGAAAGAAAAAGCTGTGTTAAGCTTACTTGTAAGCGGATTCAGGAGGTGCTTTATGGATAAAAAAAAGCTGGTGATTACCATTGAACGTCAGTATGGAAGCGGCGGAAAAATTGTAGGAAAGAAGCTGGCAGAGGAGCTGGGAATTCCGGCTTATGATGATGAAATTTTGAGTCTGACAGCAGAAAAAAGTGCAGTAGGAGAGCAGTATTTCAGATTGGCAGATGAGAAGGCGGGAAACAATCTTCTGCGTCGAATTGTAGGAGGAATTCGCCATACACTGCCGGGAAATCCCAAAATTGAAGGTGATGTTACATCTCCGGATAATCTGTTCCGTTTTCAGTCAGAGGTGATTCGGGAACTGGCAGAAAATGAATCCTGCGTGATTATTGGCAGATGTGCCGATTATATTCTGGAAACAGCAGGAAAAGAGGATTTGATTAAAATTTTTGTTTATGCAGATACTGCTACCTGCATTCGCAGAACCATGGAAGCAGACGGTCTTGCAGATACTAAGGAAGCCTTGGATAAGCTGACAAAGATTACCAGACAGAGAAGAGAATACCACAGATATTTTACTGGCAGAGAATGGGAGGACGTAAGCAACTACGACCTGCCCATCAATGCCAGTAAGCTGGAATATGATCAGATTATAGAACTGATCAAAGCATACATCCGTATGGTTGGATATGATATTTAATCGCTGCTATTGGATACTTAAGGAGCATTGGTTGGATTGAAGGTAAATAAGAGTTCTCCACATATCCTGCTTCCAGGCGGTTTTGAGGCGGTTGTCCGTAATAGGCAGCCGCTCTTTTATTACCTTTGCGGCGCCCTGGATTTTGCAGACAGAGGAGGAAGCCTCAGTCTGGCTGTCAGGCAGAACAGCATAAGTTTCTGAAAAAGGAATTAAAAGCTCCAAGGTTTCTTCGTTCCAGAAAGGCTCTTCACAGGTAATCAGAGAAAGTACTGGCTGAAGGGAGCCGCAGCTGACCACATCGGTAACGGTAATTCCTTCTTCCTTATCCAGGCGAACGGTTCGTACATAAGATGAAACCCTTTGTTCTGGATAAGCGTCTGCCAGTTCCATGGAAATTTCTCCAAAGGTATCGGTCAGCTGCCAGCGGACATCGTTTGCCCGATATTGGGGACCGTTGTGCTGCATGGCGGCAATGGCGGGAGCGCCGGATTCTGAATTGGCAGAACCAAAATTCACTGCATATCCATAAGGAAGTGAAATGGCAGCCGATTCGTCACATCCAGCAAAGGAAAGCAGATTGTGATACTGAGACTGCATGGTCCAGATGGAATAACGCTCTTCCGAAAATGTTTTTTTCTGATAGGTTTCCACTCCAATATCAGCAAAGAGAGGCTGCCCGTTTCTGTAAATAGTAAAGCTGCCGGTGTCATTGTGATTATGGCTGTCATCATTATCACCGGCTTTTACGGCCAGACAAAACCGACTGTCACGGACGATAAAAAGCCCGGTGCTGGGATAATAAATATCATCTCCTGTGGTTGGAGCAGCTGTCACATAATCCGTCATTTCCTGAGCGGAAAAAATCGTCTGCAGGCGGTAAAAAAGATTGTGTTCTTCTCTAAGCAGAGGGTCCTGTGACTGGCGGAAATCTCCGGCAGCAAGTCCCATAAGACGGGGATTTGCGGTGCGTTTTCCAAAGAGATATTCTCGTGCGCCGCACTGTCCGGCAATCGGAGAGCAGTCTGCAAAATTGATGTAATAGGGGCCTGCCGCATGTACCTGAACAATATAGGAGGCAATATTTTTAATCTTCGGCTCCTCATATAAAGCGTGGAAATGTCCGTCTGTTATGGCATTGAGGATTTCCATACAGCCAAAAAGACAAAGGCCAGCGTGGTGAAAATACTGAGCGCCCTCATCACAGCAGCCATCCTCCCCATATTCTGCAAGAAAATAGTCAAGGCTTTCGCATGCCTTAAGAAAAACAGCTCTGCGAACTTCCTCACTGATATCTGACAGTGCGGCAGTCAGAAGAATATTCTGGGTACACCAGACAGTCCAGTTATTCATATGAGATTTGCCGTCTCCCATCCACCAGAAATGCTCGTTCAGGTAAGGAACAAAGATACGTTCGGACAGGGCCTTATCAAGAAGGACAGAAACAGCAGGACTGACTGCATCCAGCTCCTGCTTTAATAGGTATCTGGCTGTGGAAAGAATGGCAGCTGTCTCCGCGGCGAATAAGTCAATTACCGGGCGCCGTGCATCTGGAAGAGGAAGCTGAGGTGTATCACGGATATAGGAATTGTGGGCAGGAAGACACCAGGAGGTCTCCTCACAGATAGACCAGATTCCATTTAAAACAGAATCCAGAAAGCGTCCCTGATGCTCGGCACACTCTGCCAGAAGCATGGAATTGAGAAGGGTTCTTCGGGCAAACAGCTTGCCTTCAAAGAGTGATCTTCTTCCGGTTCTGGTAAAATCAAGATAGTCTGTGGCAGTAAGGGTTGGCCACGGCTCTTCCAAACAGCGTTCTCCATCTTTGAGAAGAAGGGAAAGAATGGAAGGCTCCAGGTGCTCCCAGGCAGTTCGAACTGCAGCAGGGGCAGCCGGATGAAAGGGTACAAAAGTGGTACAATAGGTCTTGGCAAGTTCCTGAAACATAAGAAATCTCCTTTATTCACGGTAGCTTGGCGCAGCGGTATGGGATTGAATGTAGTCCCGGGGGGATACGCCTTCTACTTTTTTAAATACTTTGCTGAAATAAAATGCGCTTTCAAAGCCCAGCCGGTCTGCCACCTCGTAGATCTTGTAATCCTGTTCCAGAAGAAGGGCCTTGGCCCGGCTTATTTTTTTCTGAGTAATATATTCTGTAAATCCGATGCTGCAGCTTTTCTTAAAAAGGGCGCTTAAATAATTGGGAGTCAATCCAAATACAGCCGCGACATCGTTTAGGGTCAGCCGGTCTTCGATGTGATTATCAATATATTTTTGAACATTAGAGACAACATGATCCTTGTAGGTTTTGCGTTTGTTTTTCAGAATGCTGCATAGCCCGTCCCGAAGGGTATTCAGCCATTGCGTAACCTCCATAATGCTGGCTGCCTTGTAAATCGAACGGTATCCATCTGGATAGGCGGAAAATATTTCTTCCAGGGTTTCCTCACTGCCGGGAAGAAGGGAAAGAGCAAGATACAGAATATTGCAGGCGGCATCTACAGCCTGAAGATATTTCTGCGGATTGGAGATGAAAAGCTCTGTAATTTCCGTCAGTGTGCGGTAGAGTACGTCTGTGTCAAACTCTTCAAAGGCCTGTGTCAGACTGTTTTTAAAAACCGTAATGTTAAAGGCATTTTTCATGGTGTCATCGGTAATCCGGGAAAAAGGAGCAACAGGATTTTCCTGATCCGCCAGATTGAATGCCTGTCGGGCTTCCTGATAGGATCCGCTTATTTTTAAGGGATCGTCTACAGCACTTCCAATTCCTATGGAAAGCCATACATTAAAATAATTATGTACCATGGAGCAGGCGTTGGAAATACCGTTTTGTACAGCGGTAATATCGGCCTTTTCCATCGTAGGAAAATGAAAAACCGCGGCAAAATGGATTTTGTCAAGGGAAATAACATAACTGGGCGCATATTTATTAAATATTTCCCGTATCATCTGCAGGCTGCTGGAATACAGATTCATCTGTTTTTCCCTGCTTAGCTGGGCGGCTACTCCGCTGTGAATTTCACCGTGGCAGGCCAGATAGCACTGATGGGAAAAATCCAGGCGCAGATCCCGCACCTGAATGGCAAACTGTTCCCGGCTGTCAAACAGATTGTGGAGAAGACGCATGAAAAATTTATCAGAATAACTCTGCAGCAGGGGGCGTCCGCCAGCCTGACGGTATGCAGCGCTTTCCTTTAGCTGGTTTAATCGCTCCAGGGCCCGTTCGACAGCCTGTCTGAGGCTGTCTGGATCCAGTTCAAGCTTAACCAGATAATCAACAACCTGGTAGGAGAGAGCCTTCCTCACCAGCTCAAATTCTTCATAGCTGGTAAGAACAAGAAACAGGGGGATGGGGCCGATTTCGTCTCTGCAGGCTTTCACCAAATCCAGGCCGTTCATAATCGGCATCTTGATATCGGTAATGACCAGCTCCGGGGCGTATTCCCGGATCATATCCAGGGCAGCCTGACCGTTCATGGCAGTACCGCAGACTTCAATGCCAAGCTCTGCCCAGTTTATCATAGATTTTATGCCGATCTGTACCAGAGGTTCATCGTCAACAATCAGCAGTTTTATCATAATATCGTTGTCCTTTCATCTGTGATATAGGGGAGTGTTATGGTCATGACAGTATAGGAATTTTCGCCGGTTTCGCTTTGGATTGTGATTCCGAAATCCTCCCCAAAATCATATTGAATTCGTTTATTTACGTTATTGATTCCCACATGGCGGAAAAATTCAGCGGAGGAATCGGCTTCCCCAGTCAGCACTTTTTTCATGGTCTCCTCTGTCATACCGATACCGTTGTCAGTAACAGAAACCTTCAGAAGTGGCTGGCCGTCAGAGGCAGAGGATTCCCATGCCTCAATGACAATCTTTCCGGCACAGCCCTTGGGCTCAATGCCGTGGAAGAGTGCATTCTCTACAATAGGCTGAAGAGAAAAACGGTGAATCATGCAGTGATACAGCTTGGGATCTGGAATCCGGCATTCCAGAGATACACTGCCTCCATATCGATACTGCTGAATCAGAAAATAATCCTGAACCAGCGCCAGCTCGTCTTTCAAGGGAATCTGGGCGCCTGTGCCTTTGGAGACATTTTTCATCAGTCGGGCCAGGGCTGTAGTCATTTCTGCAATACCGCCGGCGCCCTGAATGGTTGCCATCCATTTGATGGAATTCAAGGTATTGTAGAGAAAATGCGGGTTAATCTGACTTTGAAGAATCTGATATTCCAGATCCTTTTTCTGCTTTTCATCTTCTACTTTTTTGTCCATCAGAGAAACTACATTTTCCGACATTTGATTAATCCCTTTTCCGATGGTTCCGAATTCATTTTTCCATTCAATCGAAGGGTCCCTGGAAAAATCTCCCTGAGCAATAGCGTCGATTTTGCTCTGAAGCAAGGCCACAGGACGATTGATCAGATGGCTTAATACCAGGTAGAGAAGCCCTCCGGATATGAGGATAACAACGACAATCCCCGCAATAATGGTATTATAAACGTCTCTCTGGGCCAGATAGCTCTGATCAGAAAGCACCTGAGTAATGGTCCATCCCTGATTTCCCAGAGGGCAGGATACCGTGTACCGCCGGCTTCCGTCTGGAAACTGTACCTGAGCAGCGCGATTGCTTTTATGGAAGGTTTGACTGCTGACATCCTTTAAGATCTGAAAAGAAAAATCACACTCTGTCAGCTGGCCGCAGTTATAACGGTAGGTATGTTCTCCGATAGTAACATAGAGGGCAGAGTCTTCTTCTAAAGGCAGGGTATGAATATAATCCGTCAGCAGTCTTTCCGGAATTGTAAGATAGAGCCATCCAATTCGATCCGCATTGTACTGATTATAAATAGGACGCACAATGGGAAGGAATTTCGGGCTGTCAGAGTCCAGAAGAGGATCCGGATGCAAACCGTTCCACAGGTATTCCGGCGCATTGAGAAACCTCTGAAAATGCTCATCGGCATAGACAATATCTGCAGCAGAGGAGGTATTGGTAGCGCTTGTATCGGAAAGCTGAAGGTATACTTTTCTATTTTCCGGAGAAATCAAAACCCGGGACATGTATTTTTCTGAGGAGGGAGTATCATTGTACTGCTCCTTTAACCGGCTGTAGGTATTTAAGGCTACTGTGCGGAGAGAAAAATCTTCTGAGGAGATAGTAGGCATCTTTTCCTGATTCTGAAAAACCCGCAGAAAATGATTGATGTCTGTATTGCTGCTGCACCAATCTACAAAGGAAAATATGTGATCCATGTCGGCCGAAACGTTGTTGGAAATGACCTGCATATTGAATTCCGCAGACTGAATCTCCGCTTTGCGGAGAAAGGATTGGAATACAGAAAAGCAGATAGTCACAGTAATGGCAGCGATAATAAGGGTTATAGCTGCTGTGCTGATAATAATCTGGTTTCGGACCGTTTGCGGAAATATGTGCTTTTTCATAAAACGATTCCTTTCTGTTAATTACTCTTATTCTATCGTCAGGTCCTGGCTTTGTCAAATGAATACAATTGTAAAAAAATACAGGAATGGTGAAAAATTACATGAAAATATGATAATATTAAATAACATGATGTGTAAAAAATGAAGCTTTTCTGGTGAAAATTCCATTCAGAATCCAGGAGGATTTCACTATAATGGAATCATCAGATGCGAGCTGCACAGGGCAGCCGCTATTAGAATCAGGAGGAAAAGTTATGATGAAAAAACGTATTTTAAGCCTTTCTCTGGCAGCTGCTATGGCAGGAAGTCTGGTAGCATGCGGCGGTTCTCAGACAGGAGAAACCACGGCAGCACCTGCAGCAGATACAAAGGCTGAGACTGAGGCAGCAGCTGAAACAGAGGCTCCGGCAGAGGGGCAGAAGATTCTGAAATGGGCTATGTGGGATAAGGATTTAACCGTTTATTACCAGCCCTTAATTGAAGCCTATGAAAGCGCTCATCCGGATGTAAAGGTTGAACTGGTTGACCTGGGAAGCTCTGATTACCAGACCGTTCTTGCTACACAGCTGACCGGATCTGGCTCTGATTTTGATGTTGTAACTGTAAAAGATGTTCCCGGATATACTACTCTGGTAAACAAGGGCGTTCTGGAGCCGCTGGATGAGTATATTGCAAAGGACGGCGTAGATTTAAGCGCATTTAAGGGTCTGACCGACCAGATTAAAGTAGAAGATAAACTGTATGAGCTTCCTTTTAGAAGCGATTTCTGGGTTGTATTTTATAATAAAGATATTTTTGATGCAGCAGGAGTGGATTATCCGACCAATGATATGACCTTTGAGCAGTATGACGCTTTGGCAAGAAGCGTTACCAACGATATGCCTGGTCAGGAGGTGTACGGAGCTCACTATCATACCTGGAGAAGTGCAGTTCAGCTGTTTGGTATTCTGGATGGAAAGAACAGCATTATTGATGGAAGCTATGATTTCCTGAAGCCGTATTACGAGATGGTTTTAGCAGAGCAGGAGGACGGCGTATGTCAGGATTATGCAACCTTAAAGACCTCTAATCTTCATTATTCCGGTGCATTTTCTCAGGGAAATGTAGCAATGATGAATATGGGAACCTGGTTTATTTCTACTTTGATTGATAAGGTAAAAGCAGGTGAATACACAGACTGCGGCAACTGGGGTATGGTAAAATATCCTCATGCAGAGGGCGTAGAACCGGGCTCTACTCTGGCAACGATTACCTCTCTGGCTATTCCGACTACCGCAAAGGATAAAGATATGTCCTGGGATTTTGTAAAGTTTGTATGCGGAGAAGAAGGCGCTGATATTCTGGCATCTACAGGAACTATTCCGGCAATCATGACCGATGATATTGCCAATATGGTAGCTTCTATTGAGGGATTCCCGGCAGATGAAGGCAGCAAAGAGGCTCTCCAGACTGCAAATCTGTATCTGGAAATGCCGGTAAGCACCAAGAGTTCTGAGATGGAGACAGTATTAAACGAGGCTCATGACAACATCATGACCGGAAACAGTACTATCGATGAAGGAATTGCTGATATGAACGAAAAAATTTCTGCAATTCTGGCGCAGTAATTCTGGTTTCGTTTCTGATAAAATTATTTGAGAAAAATCCATATGAGGCAGGCGATAAACAAAATCGTCTGCCTCATATAAATCATAGGCAGGAAAAGAAAGGCGGATAGTTATGAGACAGAAAAAGTCAGTGGATCCGGCAGAAGTTCAGCGCAGGCTGGCTGTTTTAGAGCCACAGCTTGAAAAGCTGCAGCAGCAGGCAGAGGCAGAGCAGGATCCAAAAAAGAAACTGAAGCTGGGGAAAAAGGTGGATCAGGTAAGAGATAAGATTCGTCAGGCAAAAACCGGAGAGCGGTTCAGCCGCCAGACAAAACGGGATCTGGTAGCCTACAGTTTTATCGCACCGAACTTTATCGGATTTGCAGTATTTACTCTTGGACCGGTTATTTTTGCGTTTATCCTTGCATTTATTAAATGGGATGGAAATAACCCGATGCAGTTTGCAGCTCTGGATAATTTTGCTATGATGATTGGAAATACCCGTTTCCTGGCATCTTTAAAGAATACGATTATTTACTGTGTTGCAACAGTACCATTTACCCTGGCAGCTGCTTTGGGTCTGGCAGTTCTCCTGAATCAGCATATTAAAGGACGGAATTTTTTCCGTACTGTCAGCTTTTTCCCGTATGTGGCTTCTCTGGTAGCAGTTGCAGCAGTGTGGAATATGCTGTTTTCTCCGGCAAAAAGCGGACCAGTCAATATGATTCTGTATAATCTGGGTATGGCGGCAAAAAGCCTTCCCAAATGGGCGGCTGACAAGGACTGGGTTATGTTTACGGTTGTTATGTTTTCTGTCTGGAAAAACATGGGCTACTATATGGTTATTTACCTGGCAGGTCTTCAGGGAATCAATGGAGAACTGTATGAGGCCTGCAGCTTAGACGGCGCCAATGCATGGCAGCGGTTCCGCTACATTACCTGGCCTCAGCTGCAGCCGACTACCTTCTTTGTTACGATTATCCTGACCATTAACTGCTTCAAGGTATACGATATTGTATACATGCTGGCAGGCGGAAATGCCGGTGTGCTGAATGAGTCAGCGATTGTACTGGTTTATCACATTTACGAAGAAGCTTTCCGTAACTGGAATCTGGGCTATGCAAGTGCAGTAGCCATGGTACTGTTCCTCATTGTTCTGGCCATTACCCTGGTACAGTTCCGTGGGGAGAAGAAATATTCAAACTAGGAGGATCCGAACATGAAAATCAAAAATACAAAAACAAGAGCCTTTCGGGTAATCCTCTATGTTGTTTTGATTGCCCTTGCTCTGGTAATGCTGATTCCCTTTGCCTGGATGCTTTCCGCATCCTTTAAGCTTGATAAGGATGTATTTATTTTCCCCATACAGTGGATTCCGGAGAATCCCAGATGGCAGAATTACGTGGATATCTGGCACAAAATCCCCCTCTCAAAATTTGTGCTGAATACCGTAAGGCTGACCTTGATTGTAACCTTCCTTCAGCTGCTGACCAGCAGCTTTGCGGCCTATGCTTTTGCCAAGCTGCAGTTTAAAGGAAAAAACACCCTGTTTTTAGCATATATTACAACCATTGCAGTTCCCTGGCAGGTATATATGGTACCGCAGTTTATGATGATGCGTTCCTTTGGACTGGCTGATACTCATCTGGCGATTATCTGCCTGCAGGCCTTCTCTGCCTTCGGCGTATTTATGATGAAGCAGTTTTACGAGGGAATTCCTACAGAGCTTTGTGAGGCGGCCCGGATTGACGGTATGACGGAATACCAGATCTGGTACCGGGTAATGCTGCCTCTTTCTAAGCCGGCCCTGTCTACCCTGACTATTTTCACCTTTGTGAATACCTGGAATGATTTCCTGGGGCCGTTGATTTATCTGACAACAGAATCAAAGAAAACTCTGCAGCTGGGACTTCGTATGTTTATCAGCCAGTTTGGTTCTGAATATGGTCTGATTATGGCAGCTTCTGTACTCAGTCTGATTCCTGTATTGATTGTGTTCCTGTCTTTGCAGAAATACTTTGTAGAAGGTGTAGCTGCCTCTGGCGTAAAGGGTTAAACAGAAGGAGATTAAATTATGAGTTGGATTGCACTTGAAAAACTGGAGCAGAAGCCGGAAATAACAGACAGCGAGGTGGAAGCCGCCCTGGATGCGGCCTCCGCCCAGGTGATTCGGAATCTCCCGAAATTTACTCACTGCTTTCAGAAGGCTTACAGTGAAAATGGATTTTATCAGCCCACAGAAAACAGAGACTGGACAACCGGCTTCTGGACCGGAGAGATCTGGCTGGCCTATGAGCATACAAAGAATCCGGCACTGAAGGAGGCCGGAGAGATTCAGATGAAGGATTTTCTGAATCGGATTGAAGAAAAAATTGATGTGGAAACCCATGATTTGGGATTTTTATATTCTCCCTCCTGTGTGGCTGGATATAAGCTGACAGGAAGTCAGGTGGGAAGAATGGCTGCCTTAAAAGCAGCAGAGGAGCTGATTACCCGTTTCCATGAAAAGGGAGAATTCATTCAGGCATGGGGACCTTTAAATGCGCCGGATAATTACCGGCTGATTATTGACTGTCTGCTAAACCTGCCTCTTCTTTACTGGGCAACAGAGGAAACAGGAGAGGAAAAATACCGTCAGGTAGCGGAAAAGCATATTCATACGGCGCTGGCTAACGTGATCCGTCCTGATTTTTCTACCTGGCACACCTTTTTCTTTAACCGCGAAACAGGGGCGCCGGATCACGGTGCAACCTGTCAGGGGTACCGCGACGGTTCTGCCTGGGCAAGAGGACAGGCCTGGGGTGTTTACGGAACAGCGGTAGGATATAAATATACAAAACGAGAGTCCTATATTCCGATTTTTAAAGGAGTAACAGAATATTTTCTCCGTCATCTTCCAGAGGATCTGGTTCCTTACTGGGATCTGGAATTTGGCGATGGAAATGAGGATCAGCCCAGAGACTCTTCTTCTGCATCGATTGCAGCCTGCGGCATGCTGGAAATGGCAAAATACCTGCCATCTAAGGAGGCGGCTTACTATATTTCCATTGCAAAAAGGCTGATGAAATCTGTGGTGGATCATTATGCAGTAAAGGATCCGTCACAGTCAAACGGACTGGTGCTTCACAGTACCTATTCTAACCATTCTCCCTACAATACCTGCAATCATTACGGGGTGGATGAATGTAATATCTGGGGAGATTATTTTTATATGGAAGCTTTGACAAGGCTGCACAAGGACTGGAACATTTACTGGTAAAACAGGACGGATGACAGCAGCAGGCGTTTTCAGGAAAAGAATGAAGGAGAAGACAGACAATGACCAAGCAGGAGTTTTTTTCCAGGGGAAATGAGTATTTTTTCTTTGACGATCCGGCGGCCGTAGCAGAATACTGCAAAACATACTGGCCGGAGGACTGCGCACATATTATTCGCGTTGCAGATGAGGTATGCCGGAATTATTTTTTATTTGATTTGGAACATGATATGGAACGAACCTGGGAGCCGGTAATCTTTGATCCAGAGGGAGATGTTGACTGGGAATACCGGCCGGGAAATGATCCGGAATTTACGTTTCAGTTTAACCGTCACCGCTTTTTTATCTGCCTGGGGCAGGCCTACTGGCTGACTGGAGAGGATAAATATGCCCGCCATTTTGTCCGACTTCTGATGAGCTGGATTACTGGGGTGAAACGGACGGAGGAAACGGAAAAAACAACCTGGAGGATTTTGGAGACGGGGATCCGCGGAGAGTTCTGGGTAAAAGCCATGCGGTATTTTAAGGACAGCCCTTATGTAACAGATGAGGTTGTGGATGCATTTTACAGCTGCCTGGTGGAACACGCAGAATTTCTGATTCAGATGCATTCTCCTTACCGCTATATGAGCAACTGGGGAGTAATCGAGAATCACGGTCTGTTTGAAATCGGAATTGCCATGCCGGATGAGGAGAGAAGAAAGCGTTATACCTCTATTGCCCTGGAGCATCTGGAAGCAGAGGCGCGGATGCAGATTATGGGAGACGGCGTTCAGTGGGAGCAGTCTCCCCTGTATCACAATGAGGTGCTTCACTGCTACGAGGATGTTCTGATTCTTGCCTCCCGCAATGATATTGAGGTTCCCGACACCATTTTAAATGCGGTTCACAAAATGGCCTGTGCGGATCTGATGTGGAAAAAGCCGGATCATAAGCAGCTTCTGATGGGAGACAGCGATGATATGGATATTCGGGATTATATCAGTACGGCAGCAGTTTTGTTCCGGGATCCTATGCTGAAGTTCGGCGGCTTCCCTGTTCTGGACTTTGAAAGCGTATGGGATCTGGGAATCGAAAGCGCCAGACTCTATCAGGAAATAGAGATTCAGGAACCGGATTTCCTGTCAGGAGCGCTTTCTGACAGTGGAAATTACTATCTGAGAGACAAGTGGGGAGAGGACGGTTCTCTGCTTCATTTTCACTGCGGAACCATGGGAGCAGGACACGGCCATTCTGATAAGCTTCATGTGGATCTTTGTGTAGGCGGAGAGGATGTGCTGACGGATGCGGGCCGCTATACTTACGTGGTAGATTCAGGACGTTTTGAGTTTAAGGATCCGACTGCTCATAATACGATTACGGTCGATGATAAATTTTTTACAGTATGCAAGGATTCCTGGGAATGCTCCAAGCTGTGCCAGCCGGTAAAGGGACAGTTTCGGTTTACAGATTCTTATGAGTATGTACAGGGCGGACATCTGGGATATGCAGAGGACGGAGTATTTATTAATCGAAAGATTGTTTATATAAAACCGGATATTTATCTGATTATGGACGAAATGTATACCGGAGGAGCTCATACCTATCGTCAGTACTGGAATCTCAGTGAGCGGGGCCAGGTGAACCTGGAAGGATCGAATCAAAACTGCGCAGTTTTTCAGGGAAACAAGGCAAGAGCCGATTTTTATTTCCTGACACCGGGAACAGAGCCGGAGCTGTATGAAGGGAAAATTGCCCGCCACTATAACCGGTACGAGAAACGTCAGGGAATTTGTGTGAAATATCAGGCAGAAGGGTTTGCATCTTTGCTGACAGTGATTCATGCTGCGCCGGATGGAAAACCGGAATCGATTTTGGTAGAAAAAATCCCTGTCAACTCCGCTCTGAAGGGAATTCAGTATCCGGATTCTATGGCTGAGGCTGTAAAAATTTCCTGCCATGGAACAGAATATGTGGTTATTTTCTGCCATCAGGAGGTGAATTCCCCCACAGATTTGGAAGAAGCAGACGGCTGTATGGGATATGGAAATGTGATTGTGTTTGATAAAAAGAAGGATGTACTGGCAGGAACAGTGCTCCAATATTAAAGGGACAGAGTTTAAAAGAAACAGGTATTTGTCGGAACGGACAGGTTCAAAAAAGACAGATGCCTGTTTCTTTTTGCGCGGACATGTCTAGCGCAAAAGCGCTTAAATATGGTATACTTGCATCACGGGCAAAAGAAATTTTTTAGGAATATGAATACAGGGAGGATTCTATGTCATTATTTTTGTCGCTTCAGGGTTCCATGGCAGCTGGAAAGACAACTGTTGCCAGATATCTGGAAGCCTGTCTTCCGGAGATTCATGTAAGCTATGAAGAAAATCGGTCCGTGATCGAAGAGATTCGGAGAAGGGGACTGAATAAAAATAAATATGAGGATTATCTGGAAATTCAAAAGCTGTGGCTGCTGAACGAGGTGAGAAGGTGGGAAGCCTGCAGAGACTATCCCTGTACCGTCATGGATTTTGGGGCAGAGGAGATTGTGTTTTACACGCTGAACTATCCCCGTTCCATGGGATGGGACTGGGAGGTGGAGATTCCTTTACAAAAGGAGCTGGAACAGGTGAAAGGCTGCCTGCCCCATAGAATTTTATTTCTGGACGCATCTGAGGAGTGGCTTCGCAAAAATAAAGAGGGAGATGAGACTCGCTCCCGGGAATTTTTTGAATATTATGTGAAGCATTTGATGCCGTTGAAACGAAAATGGTTTTCAGGAAGGCCGGATGTTGATTTTTTAAAAACAGATGGGATGACCGTAGAGGAAATGGGTCATGCTGTAAAAGAATGGGTGGAGGAACAAGGGAAGCGATGACAAAAGAAGAACGGACAATGGAAATTATTGAACGCCTGAAAAAGGAGTATCCGGATGCGGGATGTACTCTTGATTATGAGGAAGCATGGAAGCTTCTGGTCAGCGTGCGTCTGGCTGCGCAGTGTACAGATGCCAGAGTAAATACAGTGGTACCGAAGCTTTATGAAAAATTCCCGGATATTGATGCTCTGGCAGAGGCATCTGTGGAAGAGATTGAGGAGATTGTAAAGCCCTGCGGTCTGGGGCGCAGCAAAGCCAGAGACATCAGCGGATGTATGAAAATGCTGAGGGATGAATTTCACAGCCGGGTGCCGGATGATTTTGACGCCCTCCTCAGACTGCCGGGAGTTGGACGGAAAAGCGCCAATCTGATTATGGGAGATGTGTTTGGGAAGCCGGCGATTGTTACAGATACTCACTGCATCCGTCTGGTCAATCGGATGGGGCTGGTAGACAATATCAAGGATCCGAAGCGGGTGGAAATGGCCCTTTGGAAGCTGGTTCCCCCGGAGGAGGGAAGTGATTTTTGTCACAGGCTGGTGTTTCATGGCAGAGATGTATGTACAGCACGGACAAAGCCCTTTTGTGACAAATGCTGCCTGTCAGATATCTGCCTGAAGAATGGAGTATCTTAAAACTGTCATAGAAAGTGCAGATTTCTTATAGGAATTTCCATGTTTCCTGCAGACTGGCTTGGGTATAATAGAAGCAGTCTGAAAAAGGAGAGTGTGGAACTATGTTGTATCCAAGAGAAAATGAAGTGCGGGCTGTACTGGATTTGTCAGGAATCTGGAAATTTCAGCTGGGAGATGCCAGGGATCCGGGAGAAGCCTGTGAGAGCCTGAAGGATTCAGAGGTGATTTCTGTTCCTGCATCTTATAACGATCAAAAGGAGGATCCCGCATACAGAAATCATTATGGCTGGGTTTATTATGAAAGAACGATTGCTGTGCCGGCCAGTTTGAAAGGACAGCGCCTTGTTCTGCGTTTTGATGCAGTGACACATCGTGCAAAGGTGTATATCAATGGAAAACTTGCAGCAGAACATAAGGGGGGATTTCTGCCCTTTGAGGTAGAAATTACAGATTTGATTCCGGCAGGGACCAGAGGAGTTCTTACAGTGGCTGCGGACAACCGGATTCATCATGGAACCCTTCCTGTGGGAAATGAGGGAGCTATTGCTTTTTTCGGTTCTGACAATCCAGGAGTTCCCAGTGTAGAGGCGGCAAAGCTGTGGGCAAAGCCGCAGAATATTCCCAATTTTGACTTTTTTAATTATGCAGGCATCAATCGTCCGGTTCGTTTGTATACAACACCGGAAATGTATGTAGATGATATTACTCTGGTTCCGTCTATTGACGGAGCAGACGGAATTGTGGAATATGATATTTCTGTAAAAGGAAGAGCTGGAGAACAGAAAGCTGTGCTTTCTGAAATGACTGCGATAGAGATTCTTGATGAAAACAGAAGCTGTGTGGCCCGGGGATGCGGATGTGCAGGCAAGCTTCGAATTCCCCAGGCAAAGCTATGGTGGCCGTGGCCGGGGATTCCATATCTGTATACGGCCCGGATTTCCTGTGGAGAAGATGTTTATGAACAGCCCTTTGGTATCCGTACCGTCAGAGTAGAGGGCACGAAATTTCTGATTAATGAAAAACCGTTTTATTTTAAGGGCTTTGGCAAGCATGAGGATTCCGCCTTTCATGGAAGAGGACTGGATCTGTGCCTGGATGTAAAGGATGTTAATCTGATTCACTGGCTACACGCCAATTCTTTCCGAACCAGTCATTATCCCTATGCAGAGGAGATGTATGATCTCTGCGACAGAGAGGGAATTGTTATTATTGATGAGACGCCGGCTGTTGGAATTGGTGCAGGAGAGGCTCAGAATCCATATGAAACCTTTCCTATTCGCGAGCACCACGAGCAGGTACTTCGGGAAATGGTTGGCCGGGATAAAAATCACCCGTCTGTGGTTATGTGGTCCATGGGAAATGAGCCGGATACGGAGCATTTTCCAGAGTCAGCTTACGAATACTGGCATTCCCTGTATGAATATACACACAGTCTGGATCCTCAAAACCGTCCGGTGACCTTTGTTTGCTGCCAGAACAATTATGAACGGGATCTGGTAACACGGACTATGGATGTGGTATGCATTAACCGGTATTACGGATGGTACAATCTTTCGGGAAATCTGGATGCAGCCTGCTATGCCTGGAATCAGGAGCTGGATTTCTGGGAAAAGCAGGGAAAGCCGGTTATGGTGACAGAATACGGGGCAGATGCGATTGCCGGAATTCACGAAACTGTTCCAGAAATGTTCAGTGAAGAGTATCAGATGGAGTTTTACCGCCGTCAGAATGCAGAATTTGATAAGAGAAGCTTTTTTATTGGAGAACACGTGTGGGGATTTGCTGATTTTGCAACAGTTCAGGGCTGTATGCGGGCAGACGGCAACAAAAAGGGTCTGTTTACCAGGGACAGACGGCCAAAAATGGCAGCCCATTATTTTAAAAAACGATGGAATGCAATTCCAGACTTTGACTATAAGCCTTTCTGATGGTATAATAGGAAAAAACGGAAAGGATAGGAGTAACTATGAGTGATGAGAAGGTAGTTCTGAAAAACACAATTCGCGTGCTGGATCAGGAGGGCAATGAGAAGGCATCTGCTTCTTCTGAGGGAGCAGTCATTCTGGCATGGATCGGTCAGTATGAAGAGGGCGATAAGATTGTATGGGAGGCAGCAGAGACTGATAAGTATTATGTAATCCGTCTGGACGACACCATGGATGAGGATCTGGTATATCTGACCAAGTCCCAGGTTGAGTTTGTTATTCCCTTTGAGGAGAAGAAAACCTCCTACAATCCCAAGGCATTTACAGGAGAGCGTCATTATCTGACCATGCGTCCGGCTTTGGAACGGGAGATTTATGCATATAGAAATCTGGCGAAAAACAGTATGGATCAGCACGGAGATCCCGGCTGTTATCCTCACGCATCTGCCAATGTAGAGACGAGAGGCGAGGCTGTATTTGCAGCACGCAACGCCATTGATGGTGTGCTGGCAAACGAGTCTCATGGATACTGGCCTTATGAGTCCTGGGGAATCAACCAGCAGGATGATGCAGAGCTGACTCTGGAATTTGGACGTCCGGTAGATTTTGATGAGATTGTTCTGTATACAAGAGCAGACTTCCCTCATGATAACTGGTGGGAGCAGGTAACTTTTACCTTCTCAGATGGTTCTGAAGAGACAGTAAGCCTGGAAAAGAGTGTAAAGCCCCATATCATTCCCATGAAGAAGAGCGGCATTACCTGGCTGAAATTCGGAAAGCTGATTAAGGCTGATGATCCGTCACCGTTCCCGGCGCTGACACAGATTGAAGTGTACGGAACCTATTGCAAATAAAACAAACGAAGCTGTCGCTTTCGAGATTCGTGGAATCGTGAAGCGGCAGCTTTTCTTATACCAGCGGAGAAGCTCGCGGGGGAGCTTCTTTTTTCATACTACGAAGTATCTGTTCGTGTTGTTTCTTCGGCTTCTGATGGTAATGGCAACGGGGGGCCTCTGCTTTATTTTCGTAACAGTTCAGCCTTGTATCTTCTTGCCCGCTTACAGCGGACAAGAAGATACAAGGCTGAACTGTTACTTATTTTCTTCTAAGAACTGCCTCGATTCTGCGAATCAAAGCTTCCTGTGAGCGGTTTTTCTCAGAAACTTCCAGAATCAGAACATCAGGGCGGGAGACAATGTCCGGCCAAAAGGTATCTGCAGGAGCCTGAAGTACACCGAGAACAGGCACAGGACCGTCAAGGGTATCGAAAACGGCCTGACGGAATTCTTTTGCCTCGGCTTCATGGGGCCCCAACTCATCCATGAGAATGAGAGAGCAGTCTGCGCTGTGTCGGAGAATCCTGCTTCCCATCTGATTAAAGCGCAAATCAGAGTTTTTGTCAGGTTTTCCGCAGGCAAACAGGAAATTCTCTTCTGTGGGAACAACGGGATCTTTTGGGGAAAACAGATGGACAGAGAAGCCAGAATCCAGATATCCGCTCATTTTTACCGTGTAAAATCCGCCTACAGAGCCGGAGAATTTGCTTAATATCTGTCGAATCACCGTTGATTTTCCAATCTGCTTTGGCCCGGTAAGAAACACATGGCGAAAGGAAGATGCGGATGAAACAGGGTGATAATCTGGACGTTCCATCGGATTGCGGACATCCCACAAAAGTCTTCCATAGGTGGTTTCGCTGATTTCTAAAAGCTGCCCTTCCTGATTTTGATGCCTTTGAAGCCAGCTTCTTATCTGCTTAGCATGAGCCTTGGTGATTTCCTCCTGCGGAAGCATGTGTTCCATGAGAAAATCCACGTATTCCTCATCCGGTGTTACCCAGATTTCCTGTCGGCGGCTTTCATAGGTAGTTTCTGGATTGTAGCCAGACAGGAAAAGAATATTAAAAAGAGCATAAAAACTTTGCCCATTCCACGGACTTACCGGTTTTTTTCCAAACAGTTCCCAGAGAATCTGTTCCCTAAGATAGTTTCTTCCAGAAAGGTGTGTGACGTGGCAGCACCAGCCGCGGCTCATTTCCATGGATTTTTTCAGATTATCCATGCCTCGGAGGGCCGGAGTCATGGAACTGAAAACAAGATCAAAGGCCTTGCGGTAGCCCTCTTTATCAAGGTCAAGGCTTTGGAAATCACAGGTATGAAGACTGGCGTTGGTCAGCTGTTCCTCTTTCAAATATTCCATGCCGTGAGCGATCATTTTTTCTGAAATATCAAGGCCTACAGCCCGGTGAACCCGACGGGCAAAGGCAGCGACAAAACGGCCTGGACCACAGCCAATATCTGCAACGTCAAAATGCTTTTGGAGAAGCCCCTTTTCCTCCAGATAAGAAACATCGCTGATGACCCTTTCATCTCCCTTTCGTTTTTTTATCCTCTCCTTTTTCCAGAATTCTGCTCTCTGATCCCATCTTTGAGGAGAAAACTCCTGGCTGTCTGTAGGGCGAGGTTCATGAAGGGAGATAAAATAAGAAAGCGCATTTTTATTTGCCTTGTTTTTTTTGGTCATAGCGAAACCTCCCGCGCAATATTTTTGACAGGAAGGCAGACGGTCCGTTCTACGCCGTACCGATCCTGTATGGTGACAACATCCATTTCAATCCCATAAGCAGCCTCCAGATTTTCTGGTGTGATGATTTCTCTCGGGCGTCCAAATCCTGCAACCCGGCCATCTTTCATTAAAAGGACTCTGCTGTTTACAGAGGACGGGTATTCCGGGCTGTGAGTTGACATGATGATACAATAGCCTTTTTGTGCAAGGTCAAAAATCACATCGGTAAGAACCTGGTGATTGGCATAATCCAGATTGGCTGCCGGCTCATCCATAATAAAAATACTGGCGGACTGGCAGATGGCTCTGGCAATCAAAATCAGCTGTCTCTGGCCTCCGCTGAGGGAGGCATAGTTTCGGTTGGCAAGAGAGATAGCGTGAACCTTTTCCAGAGCATCGAAGGCGGCCTCCCGATCAATCGCTTTGGGCTTATCAAAGGAAGAAAAATGGGAGGCGCGTCCCATAATCACAATATCTAGAACGGAATAATCAAAGATTGGTGAGTGATACTGGGGAATATATGCAATCTGGTTGGCCAGCTCCTTCTGGGACATGTCTTGGGTACTGCGTCCGTTGATTTTGATTGTTCCGGAGGAGTGGGGGATGGAGCCTAAAAGCAGTCGGAACAAAGTGGTTTTTCCACATCCGTTAGGGCCTATGAGACAAAGAATTTCTCCCTGATCTGCATGGAAGGTGACCCCCTTTACAATGTCTCCATGTCCGTATCCTCCATAAAGCTCGTTAATTTCCAGCAGCATGTGAATGCCTCCCTCGTTGAATGATGAGATAAATAAAAAACGGCGCTCCCATGATGCTGGTTACAACACCCAAAGGAAGCTCCATGGACAGAATCGAACGGGCGATATCGTCCATAAGCACCAGATATCCGGCACCCAGTATGGCGCTGGCGGGAATCAGCCGCTCATAATCAGCACCGACCAAAGCCCGGGCCAGGTGGGGAATCATCAGACCGACCCAACCAATCAGACCGCCCAGGCAGACTGCCGCAGCGCTTAAAAGGGTAGATGCGGTAATGAACAAAAGTCGGTAACGCCGGATATTAATGCCCAGGCTTTTGGCCTCTTCCTCGTCCAGAGTCAGCAGGTTGATTCTCCAGCGGAACAGAAAAATAAAGCATAGTCCGGCCAGCATGGGGAGAAAGCTCCATTGGAAGGCTTTCATGTTGGTTTTTGTAAGGCTTCCCATCAGCCAGAAGGTGATTTGCTGAAGCACATCATTGGGATCTGCAATATATTTGATCATGGTCACTCCGGCGTTGCAGAGAGACATGATCATAGAGCCGGTAAGAACCAGGATCAGCGTATGGGAATACATGGATTTTCGGCTGATCAGATAAGATGCCGCAACAGCTGCAATACCTCCCAAAAAGGCAGCCAATTGGATGAGCCAGTCGGGAGATCCGCATAAAATAGCAAAAGCGGCTCCCAGACTGGCGCCAGAGGAGACGCCCAGAATATCTGGAGAAACCAGGGGATTGCGGAACATTCCCTGATAGGCAGAGCCGGCAACGGACAGGGATGCGCCGATAAACAGGGCGGAGAGAATTCTGGGAAGCCGGATGTTCCAGAAGATGGTAACTGCCTGGGGCAGAAGTTCACCCTGATAACCAAAACGTGACAGAAATGCTGTCATAACCTGGGAGGGAGAAAGGGGATAGTAGCCAATCCAGAAGGAAAAAAATACAATTGCAGTCAGAATTCCGAACATTCCCAGAAGGAGAAGGCGGTAATGGCGCCGCTTTCTGGTGTCTTTCTGTACTTCATGATGAGATAGATTCATAACAGCTGCTCCTTACAGTTCTTTAGTCTTGACGAATATATATACAGGTGCTATACTTCATATATCCGATATGTTTTTTAAAACCATTCGTTTTTAAAAGTATATCGCAGGTGGAGGAGAATGTCAATTCCATCTTGCCTGCATAATAAAAAATGAGGTATCAGTTCAGAGGAGGTACTTATGAAAAAGTCAAAACAGTTATTAGCCCTGTCTCTTGCAGCAATCATGACAGCCGGTATGCTTACCGGATGTGGAAAGGCAGAAAAGCCTGCACAGACGCAGCAGGAAGCTACAGTTCAGTCTCAGGAGGAGACCACAGCGAAGGAAGAGACAAAGGAGGAGACTCTGGCGGAGACTTCCAAAGAGCGTGAGATTACAGATATGGCAGGGAGAACGATGACGGTTCCTGCGGAAATCAAATCTGTTTTTTCTGCCGGACCGGCCGCTGCAATTTATTTATATACCCTGGTTCCGGACCGGCTTCTTGGATGGAACTATGAGTTAAATGAGGTAGAAAAGAGTGTAATTCTGGAACAGTATCATAACATTCCCAATTTTGGCATGGGAGATGCAGTGAATTATGAGGCTGTCATAGCAGCAGGGCCAACCATAGCTCTGAATGTAGGAACTATAAATGAAAAGATGGTATCTGACTGTGACGCTTTGGCGAAAAGCTTAGGAATTCCTGTTGTGGCGGTAGATGGGGATCTGATGGCAGCTCCAGAGGCATACCGGTTTATGGGAGAACTGTTTGGTGAAGAGGAAGCGGCTGAAAAGCTGGCAGCTTATGCAGAAAAAACATTCCAGGATATTGAAAATATGAACATTCCGGAGGAGGAAAAGGTTCGGATTTACTATGGAAATGGCGAAGATTCTCTGGAAACCGCACCGGCAGGCTCTCCTCATGCCCAGATTATTGAAATGGTCAAGGGAATCAATGTGGCAGAGCTGGAAATGGGAGAAGGCGGACGGATTCAGATTTCAGCGGAACAGCTTCTTGCATGGGATCCGGATGTGATTATCGTAAATGGAGAACCAAAAGCAGACATTACAGGAGCTTCTGCAGCAGAATCCATTCTGGAAAATCCGGATTATGCATCCTTAAAGGCAGTGAAGGAAGAAGCAGTGTACGGAACCCCCAATGCTCCCTTCAGCTGGATCGACCGTCCCAATGGACCAAATCGTATTGTAGGGATTCGCTGGCTTTCCGGCCTGATTTATCCGGAACACCTGAATTTTAATGTTGATGAAGAGGTGAAGGAATTCTTCCAGCTGTTTTATCACGTAGATTTGACAGAAGAAGAACTGAATCGAATTTACCAGGGTATTCAAAAGGATGATCCATCATGACAGGGGCGTTGATTATAGCAACCGGAAAAACGGATCATCAAAGCGCTTTTGCTCCAGAGCGGCAGATTGGAAGAATCTCTGCTCTGGAACGGATGGTGCTGCTGCTTCAAATGACAGGGATTCGGCGGATTGCGGTTGTGGGAGATGAAAGAGAATGGCCCAAAAAACTGGTGCCGTCCATGAATTTAGTATTTCTTACCGCATCATCGGAGGGAGAGATGCTGGACAGTATCCAGCAGGGAGTTTGCTATTTGCAGGATCAATGTACAGAAATTCTGGTTGCCCATGGAAATGTACCCATGTTTTCGGAAAAAACGGTTCGGATGCTTTTGGATGCAGAAGGAGAGGTCTGTATTCCCAGCTGCCATGGCCGGTGCGGGCATCCGATTCTTTTGAGAAAAAGCTGCTTCTCCCGGCTTCTTGCCTATCAGGGAGAAAAAGGCTTACGGGGAGCGGTTGAGGCTTCCGGAATTCGTCCCAATATTATAGAAACAGAGGATAAGGGGATCTTATCTGACAAAAACACAGGGACATCTTATGAAGCTCTCTCAGAAAGCCATGATGTCAGGAAAATGAAGACATCTGTTCAGGTGCGAATCCGCCGGGAAAAAGTATTTTATGGTCCGGGTATTCATCAGCTTCTGCAGCTGACAGAAACAGAAGGTTCTCTGGCGAATGCATGTCAGCGTATGGGAATATCTTATACAAAAGGACGCCGGCTCATATCTACGATGGAGGAACAGATAGGAAAAACGGTTTTGGCAACAGGGCAGGGAGGGAAGCATGGCGGTTATTCTCGCCTGACAGAAGCAGCAAGGCAGATAATGGATTCTTACAGTGCATTTCAGGAAGAGGCAGAGGAAGCTGTCCAAAGGCTGTTTGAGAAGCATTTTCAGAAAATATCAGACGAATTGGAAGAGGAGAGAAAACTATCGTGAAAAAAATATTTGAGTATATCCGTCAGGAGACAGCTGCAGGTCATGATCTGGTTTTGGCAAGTATTATTTCCCAGGAAGGCTCTTCTCCCAGGGGACTGGGAGCGCAGATGCTGGTGGGGGCAGAAGGACGGCTTTGCGGTACTGTAGGCGGCGGAGCTGTGGAGCTTCAGTGTATCCGCTTTGGACAAAAGGTTCTAGAGGAAAAGCAGTCCTGTGAGAAATTTTTCTCCCTGACGCCCAAGGCAAAAGAAAATATCGGCATGGTCTGCGGCGGAGATGTAACCGTATGGTTTCAGTACATTGATTCCTCTCTTTCTTTCTGGGGAGAGTTTTCCGAGCTTCTTTTAACGAAGATGGAGGAGCGGATTCCTGGCTGGCTGGTTCTTCATCAGGAAGGCGGACTGCCTTCCTTTGCAGAGGCCGGTGTGGAAGGAGAGAAAGAGCTTCCTGGAATCGGTGATTTTGGCCGCAGAGAAGGTCAGGTATTCCTTCCGATTCCTATTGGAGAGCGTGCAGTGATTTTTGGTGGAGGTCATTGTTCTCAGGCCCTGGTTCCCATACTGAATACGGTGGGATTCCGGGTAACAGTTATGGATAATCGTTCGGAATATGCCTCCAGGGAGCTTTTCCCAGGAGCAGAGGCAGTGATCTGCGGTGATTTTCGCAAGCTTTCTGAGCATCTTGTTTTGTCAGAATCCGATTATGTTGTGATTATGACAAACGGACACAGCTTTGACTATGAGGTAGAGCGCCAGGTTCTTCAGAATCCGTCCTGTTATGTGGGGGCGATTGGTTCTCAGCATAAAAAAGAATTTGTAAACGGAAAGTTGCGTGAAGCTGGAATTGCAGAATCGGTAATTCAGCAGGTACATTGTCCCATAGGAACAGCCATTCGGGCTGTTACACCGGAAGAGATTGCGATCAGCATAGCCGGAGAAATGATCTTAGAACGGGCCCGGATGCGGGAAGGAGAAAAGGGCGGCCATCATGGATGCCCTATGTCGTAAGTGGAGACAGAGCTTAGAAATATTTGACAGAAAAAACGGTCGATACATCAGTTACAATAACCGGTGTACCGACCGTTTTTTGAGACTTTCCCGTTAGGGGAAAGCACAGCAAAAGCTTACATATGAATCCATCCAAGTACATTGGCAATGGAGCTTAAAAGAATAATGGTAATGCAAAGCGGTGCAAGATACTTCATAAAGAAGCTATAAAGCTTCTTTCTTTTAAATTTAGAGGAGCGCTCGATTTCCTCGCTGATAGTCTGAAGACCAACAACTTTCAGAATCAGGAAGCAGGTTGCAAGAGCAGCAATCGGCATCATAACGGAGTTGGTTAAAAAGTCAACAAAATCCAGAATCTGCATTCCAAAAATCGTTACGAAATCCCAGATACCATATCCAAAAGCAGAGGCGCTTCCGATGGACAGCATAACCACGGCCATAATAATACAGCTTTTCTTTCGGTTCCATCCCAGTTCATCTGAGATAGTAGAAACGCTGGTTTCCATCAGGGAAATGGCGCTGGTGAGGGCTGCAAGCAGTACCAGGAGGAAGAAGGTGAAGCCTGCGATTCCTCCAAAGCCCATACTTGCAAACACCTTTGGCAGAGTGATAAACATCAGAGACGGACCAGCCTGCAGGGTCTCCGGAGCACCGCCGGAGAAGGCAAATACCGCAGGAATGATCATCAGGCCTGCCAGCAGAGCAATCGCTGTATCAAAAATCTCTACCTGCTTGGTAGATGCTTCAATATCCACATCTTTTCCCAGATAAGAACCATAGGTATAAAGGATACCCATAGCAATGGAAAGAGAGTAGAACATCTGTCCCATGGCTGCTACAACTGTCATAGGCGAGAAGTTCTCAAAGTTGGGAATCAGGAAGTATTTGACACCTTCCATTGCCCCCGGTCTGGTAACGGAGTAGCCAGCTACAAAAATTGCCAGAAGAACCAGAACAGGCATCATGATTTTGGATACCAGCTCAACGCCATTTTTTACACCTGCCAGAATAACGATAAATACCAGGGCAGAAAAGATAAGGAACCATAATTCTGCCGTGCCGGAGGATGCAATAAAATTGGAAAAATAATCATCTGCTGCCAGAGCTGCAGAATTTCCTTTTAAGTATTCAAACAGGTATTTGATAACCCATCCGCCGATTACAGAATAATAGGGAACGATAATCATTGGAATGACTGCGTTGATCCATCCGCCGAAGCGAAAGGAAAAGCTTTTTCCAAATTTGGCAAAAGCGCCTACAGGGCTTTTGCGGGTCATACGTCCCAGGGCAGTCTCAGAAACAATCAGCACATAGCCGAAGGTAAGGATTAAGAGCAAATATACCAGCAGGAACATTCCGCCGCCATATTTGGCTGCCAGGTAAGGGAACCGCCAGATATTGCCAAGACCTACGGCAGAGCCTGCAACAGCCAGTACATAACCGATGCGCCCGGAAAATCTGCCGCGGGCATGATGATGTTTTTTTTCAGTTTCGTTGTTATTCATGTTAACCTCCCATTCAGTCATATGATAACAGGATACCATTTTCCGACATTTTATTCAAGGTATTTTTCCCCTGGCGCATTTTTGCCATGTTTTTGCACGTTTTCTGATAGAAAAAGAAAGCGTTTGCCAAATCATGCTCATTTCAGGGAAAAGCCGCATAGGATAGGATATGAATGATGTGGGAGAGTGATGGAAATGCCGGAGACAGCAGTTTTGCTGACACCGATTCATTTCGTTTATCTTGTAGGAGTTATTGCGATTTTGTCAGTAATGATCCTGCGGATTGAGACTCCGCCGGTATGTGTCCTGTTTCTTTTCTTGATGGGATTTTTGGGATTGGGGACCGTAAGCGGAGGAATACAGACTGTTTTTTCAGCGATTATTTATGCAGCCAGAGAGTTTATGGAGGTAATTGCAACGATTGCCCTGGTCGCTGCTTTGTCCAAATGTCTGACGGATTTGGGAAGCAGCAGACTTTTGATGGCGCCTATGGCCGGGATTATGAAGACACCAACAATGGCCTGGTGGGTTCTGGGACTTTCTATGTTTCTGTTTTCTTTGTTTTTATGGCCTTCGCCGTCTGTGGCGCTGGTAGGGGCAATCCTGCTGCCCTTTGCAGGGAAGGTCGGGCTTTCTCCGCTCATGGCGGCTATGGCAATGAATCTTTTTGGGCATGGAATGGCGCTTAGCTATGATCTGGTGGTACAGGGAGCCCCTTCTGTGTCTGCAAAGGCAGCGGGAATTTCTGCGCAGGACATTCTGCAGGAAGGCGGCCCGCTGTTTCTCGTTATGGGAGCGGTAACAGCAATGGCAGCTTTTTTTCTGTATAAAAAGGAGATTACAGAAGGAAAATCGGGCCAGATTTACTGTGATGAAGAAATGGCAGATCCGGGCGTCCTGATCAAAAGAAAAACGGAGTCTGGAGAGAAAAAAACAATCAGATGCAGCTATTTTCATGGAATAGAACAGGAAAAGAGACGAGCGGCATTAGCAGCGGCTTTTCTCACACCATTGGCATTTCTTGCGGATATTGTGTTTTTGACAGTCTGTGATGTAAAGGGGTCAGATGCAACCAGTTTGGTTTCCGGGACGGCGCTTCTTGTCATGTGCATTAGTTCAGCAGCAGCCTATGGTCGAAATTCTTTTGGGAAAATTACTGGATATGTAACAGATGGTTTTCTTTTTGCAATTCAGATTTTTGCACCAGTGATTGTGATTGGCGCCTTTTTCTTTCTGGGGGGAGGGGGACTGAATACAGTGCTGGGAAAGGAGAACAGCAGCGGTCTTATGAATGACTGGGCGCTCTGGCTGGCAGAACATGCGCCTGTGAATCGTTATGGCTCTCTTTTGATCCAGATGCTGGCAGGAGGACTGACTGGGCTGGATGGCTCGGGATTTTCCGGACTGCCACTGACAGGAGCTCTGGCCAGAACCTTTGGCACAGCTTCCGGGACGTCGATTCCAGTGCTTGCAGCTGCCGGACAGATTACAGCAGTTTTTACAGGAGGCGGAACCATCATTCCCTGGGGACTCATCCCGGTTGCAGCGATCTGCAATGTAGATCCTCTGAAACTGGCAGGAAAAAATCTCAAGCCGGTATTGATTGGATTTGCTGCAGTTTTTTTGGTGGGATGTGTACTTTTGTAGTATGACCAAAGAAGCAGAAGCTTTTGGAAGGGAACACAGGAAAAAAGACAATGGTTATAAATTCAGAAAAAAGGAGACAGAGGGCATATGGCAGCGATTGGCGGATTTTACGGAGGATTCTGGGATACGGGAGAGCAGGAGGCAGTGCTGGGGCAGATATTTCAGGCACAGCAGGATCGGGGTGCTGTATTATCAGGAAAAGCATGGGGAAACCAGACGGGGGTGGCAGCAGGAGGAATGGCACAAAACCATTTATCTGCCAGGAAAGAGCCGGAAGCAAACGAATGCTTCTGGGAATGGCGGAGTCTGGAACGGAGAGCAGCAGTTTTTTTGGACGGGGAATTTTATAATTCCAGGGAACTGCGTACTGAGCTGAAGGCACTGGGAGAAGATCTGGAAACAGATGGGGATGCGGAGCTGGCAGGGCGGATGTATCTCCATTATGGCCCGGAATTTGTAAAACAGCTGAATGGGGTATTTGCCATGGCTGTTGTGGATTTTAACAAAAAAATGGTTTTTCTGTATCGGGATCGGATTGGAGTAAAGCCTTTGTTTTATACCTTCTGGAAAGACCGGCTGTATTTTGCTTCCCGGCTGAAAGGACTTCTTGCCTGTCCGGGAATTCGGCCAGAGGTGGATCGGGAGGGCCTTAACGAGATTTTCAGTATTGGTCCGGCACGGACGCCGGGAAATGGTGTGCTGAAAGGGATTTTTGAATTGGAGCCGGCACGAATGATGATTGCTGCGCCGGATGGATGCAGGCAAATGGAATGGTGGGGGCTGGAAAGCCGTCCTCATGAAGACAGCTATGATACAACCGTGGAAAAGGTGAGGGAACTGGTGATAGATGCAGTCACACGTCAGGCAGCTGCGAAGGAGCCTCTGTGCGCTTTTCTTTCCGGAGGACTGGACAGCAGCCTGGTATCTGCGGTCTGCGTTTCCCTTGCCGAAGAAAAAGGACAGCGTCTGGATACCTTCTCTTTTGATTTTACAGATAATGGGAAATATTTTAAGGCCAATGCTTTTCAGCCCTCCCAGGATCATCCTTATGTAGAGCAGATGGCAGATTTTTTGAATTCCCAACACCACTGTCTGGAGTGCAGCAGCCGTCAGCTGGCAGATTTGCTGGAAGATTCTGTAAGGGCAGCAGATTTGCCTGTGATGGGAGACATTGATTCTTCTTTATTATATTTCTGCCGTCAGACTGCCAGGTATTGCGGGATCGCGATGACAGGGGAGTGTGCCGATGAGATCTTTGGGGGGTATCCCTGGTTTCATAAAAAGGAGATGTTGAATGCAGATACATTCCCCTGGACTAGAGATCTGGATGCAAGAAAGGTTCTTCTGAAAGAGGATTTTCTGCAGGAGCTGGGAATGGAGCAGTATGTAGAAAAACGGTACCGAGAAACCCTGGAACGTGTTCCGCAATGTCCGGAGGAGAGTCCGGAAAAGCTCAGGCAGCGGCAGATGGCATGGCTGAATTTAAAGTGGTTTATGCAGACCCTGCTTAACCGCATGGACCGAACCAGCAGCTCGGCAGGGCTTAGAGCCCGGGTTCCTTTTGCAGATTACCGGATTGTGGAATATCTCTGGAATGTGCCGTGGGAAATGAAGGCAAAAAATGGGGAGGTAAAACATCTTTTGAGGGAAATTGCAAAGGGAATCCTGCCGGAGGAGGTTCGCACAAGAAAAAAGTCTCCTTACCCTAAAACCTATGTGCCGTATTATGAAGAAATTCTGGCTGAGCGGATGAGGGAAATGCTTGAGGATTCAAAACGTCCGGGGGCAGAGCTTTTGGATCGGGAAAAAACCATGCGTTTTCTGCGAAAGCCTTCTGATTATGGAAGACCCTGGTACGGACAGCTGATGGCAGCTCCCCAGATGATGGCATATATGCTTCAGGTGGACTGCTGGCTGCGGGAATATGACATTAAAATCAGAGTGTAAGGGATGTTTAAAAAGAAAAACAATGCTGTAAAGAAAAAATACTTGACACCTGCTGAACTTTCATGTATGATAACCAAGGTGATGTTATGGAAAGCATTATAAAACAGAGTCTCTTGTATGATTTTTATGGAGAGCTTCTGACGGAACACCAGCGGACTGTTTACGAGGATGCAGTGTTTAACGATATGTCTCTCGGAGAGATTGCCGAGGAGCAGGGAATTAGCCGTCAGGGAGTTCATGATTTAATCAAGAGATGCGATAAGATTTTAAGCGGATATGAGGAAAAGCTTCATCTGGTGCAGAAGTTTCAGCAGACGAGACAGATGGTAGAGGATATCCAGGAAAGAACCAGAGCGTTTCATGAGACGAAAGATGAGTCTCTGATTGCGCAGATCGAACAGATTTCCAGCAACATCCTGGAACTGTAAGGCATGGATGCAGTGATGCTGCAGTGTCTGTGCAGATTTTCCACAGGAGGATGATTTATGGCTTTTGAAAGCTTATCTGAAAAGCTGCAGAACGTATTTAAAAATCTGCGGGGCAAGGGCCGTCTCAGCGAAGCGGATGTAAAGACCGCTTTGAAGGAAGTGAAGATGGCGCTTCTGGAAGCGGATGTTAGTTTTAAGGTAGTAAAGCAGTTTATCAGCTCTGTTCAGGGGCGGGCGGTAGGAGAAGAGGTATTAGGTTCTCTTCAGCCGGGACAGATGGTTATCAAGATTGTAAATGAAGAGATGATTCGTCTGATGGGCTCTGAAACAACAGAGATTGCGCTGAAGCCGGGCAATGAGATTTCGGTGATTATGATGGCAGGCCTGCAGGGTGCAGGTAAAACCACCACGACCGCAAAGATTGCCGGAAAGCTGAAGGCAAAGGGAAGAAAGCCCTTGCTGGCAGCCTGTGATGTATATCGTCCGGCAGCAATTCAGCAGCTTCAGATCAACGGTGAAAAACAGGGGGTTCCGGTATTTGCCATGGGTGAAAACCAGAATCCGGTTAATATTGCAAAGGCCGCAGTTGAGCATGCGGCAAAAAATGGCTACAATGTGGTGATTCTTGATACTGCCGGCCGTCTTCATGTAGATGAAAGCATGATGGAGGAGCTGGTAAATATCAAAGCCGCAGTATCCGTGGATCAGACAATTCTGGTGGTAGACGCCATGACTGGTCAGGATGCAGTAAATGTAGCTTCCAATTTCCAGGATAAAGTCGGCATTGACGGTGTGATTCTGACAAAGCTTGATGGTGACACCAGAGGCGGTGCAGCCCTTTCTATTCGGGCGATTACCGGAAAACCGATTTTATATATTGGTATGGGAGAAAAGCTTTCTGATTTAGAGCAGTTTTATCCCGACCGTATGGCTTCCCGTATTCTCGGAATGGGCGACATTCTGACCCTGATTGAGAAGGCGGAGATGGAGCTGGATGAAGAAAAGGCCAGAGAGATGGGTCAGAAGCTGAGAAAAGCAGAGTTTGACTACAATGACTTTCTGGATCAGATGCATCAGATTAAAAAAATGGGCGGTATCGGAAGTATTATGAGTATGATGCCGGGTGTGGGACAGATAAAAGGCGGAATGCCGGAAGTGGACGAAAAGGCCATGGATCGGGTGGAAGCCATTATTCTTTCCATGACCAAGGAAGAGCGGACGAATCCGGGGATTATGAATCCTTCCAGAAAACAGCGGATTGCCCGAGGCGCTGGTGTAGACATCAGTGAGGTGAACCGGCTTGTTAAGCAGTTTGATCAGATGAAAAAGATGATGAAACAGCTTCCCGGTATGATGGGCGGAAAAAAGAGCCGCGGCGGACTGGGTGGAATGCTCGGAAAGTTTAAGATGCCATTCTGATGCGAGTCGACGAGGGCAGCAGAAAGACTGTCCGGGTATTATTTGGTAACAATGCAGACATTCTGTATTTGTTGATATATCAGTTCAATTTAAGGAGGTGAAATGACATGGCAGTAAAGATGAGATTAAAGAGAATGGGTGCTAAGAAGAAACCTTTCTATAGAATCGTTGTTGCAGATTCCAGATCTCCGAGAGATGGCAGATTCATCGAGGAGGTTGGTACTTACGATCCGAACCTGGAGCCGAGCGGCATCAAGTTCAACGAGGAAGTAGCCAAGAAATGGCTGGCAAACGGCGCACAGCCCACTGACAGAGTAGCAAAGCTCTTGAAGACCGCTGGTATTCAGTAATCGACGAGGTGAATAAGCTATGAAGGAATTAGTTGAGGTAATTGCGCGGGCATTGGTTGACAATCCGGATGAGGTGGTTGTTACCGAGACTGAAAAAGAGGGAGGCACCTTCATTGAATTGAAGGTAGCACCTTCTGATATGGGCAAGGTGATTGGCAAACAGGGACGTATTGCAAAAGCAATTCGTTCTGTTGTCAAGGCAGCTGCTTCCAAAGAAGAAAAAAAGGTTGTTGTTGATATTCAATAGCCGGTAAGGGCTGTCGTCGGAGTTTCCAGCGGCAGCTTTTTTCAGTTCATAGGAAATTGCTGTTGATACAGCCTCTCTTCGGCAATAGGTACAGGCTGTTAAAAAAATCAGAGGTGAAAGAGGTAAAAGAATGGATGATATGCTTCGGGTCGGTGTCATTTCTTCCACTCACGGAGTGCGGGGAGAGGTAAAGGTATATCCGACAACAGATGATGCAAACCGTTTTAAAAAACTGAAAACAGTAATTCTTGATTTAGGCCGCGGAGAACAGATAACTTTGAATATTGAAAGTGTAAAGTTCTTCAAAAATATGGTCATTTTAAAATTTAAAGAATTTAATAATATAAATGAGATTGAAAAATACAAGGGCAAAGATCTGCTGATCAAACGGGAACAGGCTGTGAAGCTGGGACCGGATGAGAATTTTATTGTGGATCTGATTGGCCTGAAGGTTATCACTGATGAAGGTGAGAACTTTGGTGTAATGAAGGATGTGCTTCAGACAGGAGCCAACGATGTATATGTGATCGAAGGAAACGATGGAAAAGAGTACCTGTTCCCGGCGATTAAGCAGTGCATTTTAAAGGTGGATCTGGAGGCCGGAGAGATGACGGTGCATATTATGGACGGTCTTTTGGATCTGTAAGAAAAACAGGAGGATAACCATGAATTATCATATCATGACCTTATTTCCCGATATGGTGCTGGACGGACTGAATACCAGCATTATCGGGCGGGCAGTGGACAAGGGCCTTTTGTCTATTGAGGCCGTGAATATCCGGGATTATACAAAAGAAAAACATGGACATGTAGATGACGCGCCCTACGGCGGCGGAGCAGGTATGGTGATGCAGGCGGCTCCTGTGTGTGATGCATATCAGGCACTTTGCGAAAAGCTGGGGAAGCGTCCCCGGGTGCTTTATATGACTCCTCAGGGAAGAGTATTTAATCAGTCCATTGCAGAAGAACTGGCGAAGGAGGATGATCTGGTCTTTCTTTGCGGGCATTATGAGGGAATTGATGAACGGGCTTTGGAGCTGATTGTGACAGATTATCTTTCGGTAGGCGATTATGTGCTGACGGGAGGCGAACTTCCAGCTATGGTGATGATTGACTGCATTTCCCGTCTGGTTCCGGGAGTGTTGAATAATGATGCTTCTGCTGAGATTGAATCCTTTCATGATAATCTCTTAGAGTATCCTCAATATACCCGGCCGGAGATTTATGAGGGAATGCGGGTGCCAGCGGTGCTTCTTTCCGGGCATCATAAAAATATTGAGACATGGCGCCGCCAGCAGTCCATTAAGAGAACTCTGGAGCGGCGGCCGGATCTGCTGGAGGGAGCCAATCTTTCTAAAAAGGAGAAGCTGTATTTGGAAGAGTTATTGGAAGAAATTCGGCAGTCAAAGGAAGAAGAATAATAGGAAACAGTGTCAAAGAACTTCTATTGAGCTAAGGCAGAATAGAGGTTCTTTTATTATTTACAAAATTTCATATCCTGCAAAAAGCAGAAAAAACGGTAATGAAAATTTAAAAAAATGTTATGGAAAGATCAAAGTCAGACCAAAACGGCTATGATAAAATATAGTTTATTACATGGGAACGTTCTGTAAATTTAGAAAAGGGGGAACTTCGATGAAAGAGGATACAGGAATGAGGGATTTTTCTTATCGGGAAAAAGCCATGCAGAGAAATCAGGAGCTGTTTCATCTTCGAGAGCAGGCAGCTATGCTGGAGCATGCAAGAAACAGGCTGGATCAGCTGGTATTCCAGCAGCAGGAGCTTCGGGAAAAAGCCAGACAGTTGGATGCTTTGCGGGTTAAGGAGAGTAATGACGTAGATAAGCTTCAGGGGCGCAGTTTGTATCATCTGTTTTACCGGGTATCGGGGAGCCTGGAGGAGCGGTTGGAACGGGAAAAAGCAGAGGCATATACGGCGGCAGTGAAGTATGATGCGGCTAGACAGGAGCTAGAGGCGGTGGAGCGGGATCTGTGCACGGCCAGACAGGAGGTTAGTCGTCTTTCGCGGTGTGAAGAGCGGTTTAAGCACCTTTTAAAAGAAAAGCAGGAAGAAATGAGGATTTCCGGAACAGCGGATGGGGAACAGATTCTTCAAATGGAAGAGGAGCTGGCTGCGATGAGACAGCAACAGCGGGAACTTCAGGAAGCTGTAACAGCAGGAAATACAGCTCTTTTTACAGCAGGCAGAATTCTGGACAGCTTATCCAGTGCGGGAAACTGGGGTACCTGGGATATGCTTGGAGGAGGAATGCTGACAACCTTGGCTAAGCACGAGCATATGGATCGGGCGCAGGAGGGAATTGAACGTTTTCAGGTAGAATTGCGAAGATTTCAGACGGAGCTTTCAGATGTTCAGATTCCTCAGGAACATCTGGAGGTAAGCTCGGACGGATTTTTAAAGTTTGCCGATTTGTTTTTTGATGGAATTTTTATTGACTGGGCGGTGCAGGATCAGATTAACCGGGCACAAAATCAGATGACAGCGATTAAAATGAGACTCCAGAATATACTCCAGCAGTTAATGTGTCGCCAGGAAAATCTGGAAACAGATATGGAAAGAAAAAAAGCTGAGATAGAGGAGAAGGTTTTTCAGGCGCCTGTATCGTAAGCAGAAAGACGAGGAATGGAAATGAGGCCATTATTTGAAAGGGTTCACTACAGTATCTGTTCAGAGAAAATTCCACCGGAATTTTATGGTGTCCGTATGGTACATTTATCCGATCTTCACGGAGCCTGGTTCGGAAAGAACCACAATGTGATGATAAAGGCTATAGAAGGCTTCCAGCCAGATATGGTGCTTATGACAGGGGATATGGCTGACAGCGGCAGAGAGGGAATGGAAAGCTGTCCTTTCTCCAGATTTGCGTCTGTTTCCGTCGTATTCCAGAGGACATTTTATTGAGCAGGGACAGCAACTGATTGTAAGCAGTGGGTTGGGAAACCGTTTTTTAAAGCGTATCTGCAATCCGCCCCAGCTGGTGGAGCTTGTCTTGGAAGGAGAAGGCTCCAGGTGGAGCAAAAGAGGAGAGAAAGCCTGAAAAAACTGCCGGAAACCGCAGAAAACCGTTAAATTTATGCTTGCATTTTATAAAATCCTATGATATGATTAGGAAGTTGTGACGAATAAAAAGAGATGGTCCTCTGTTGCCTTGAAAGCATTATAGAACATCAAACATATTGAAGGAGGTTCACACAAATGAACGAAATTATTAAGAACATTGAAGCAGCACAGTTAAAGGCTTCCGTACCGGAGTTTGCAGTAGGTGATACCGTTAAGGTCTACAACAAGATCAAAGAGGGTAACCGCGAGAGAATTCAGGTATTTGAGGGAACCGTTATTAAGAGACAGAACGGCGGCGCAAGAGAGACCTTCACCGTTCGTAAGAACTCCAACGGTATCGGCGTTGAGAAGACCTGGCCTGTACATTCCCCGTTTGTAGACAACATCGAGGTTGTAAGAAGAGGTAAAGTAAGACGTGCAAAACTGAACTACTTAAGAGACAGAGTAGGTAAGGCTGCTAAGGTTAAAGAGTTAGTAAAATAATTGCGTGAATGAGGGGACAATGAAAATTGTCCCTTTGTTTTGTTTCTGGATAAAGGGTAACTGTCAGGACTGAATAGTTACGATAAATGATAAAAAGCAGGAAGGATGTTACGCGTGGAATTTTATCAGGGAGATGAACGGAACCTGGTGCGGAGACTGTCGTCCTGGGTTGTGGATATTGCAGTGGCCCTGGCCTTTGCCTGGTTTTGCCTGAACTGTTTTGGAACGCGGGTTACGGTAATTGGACAATCGATGCAGCCGCTGCTGAATTCAGATGATGTTGTTCTGGTAAACAGTCTGGTTTATGATTTTGGCAAGCCGGATCGGATGGATGTAGTAGTATTTGAGCGGGAAGACAAAAAACTGTATGTCAAGCGGGTGATTGGAGTTCCCGGTGATGTTGTTCAGATTCAGGACGGTACGGTCTATGTAAATGAACAGCCGATTCAGGAAGAAGGGCTGGGGCATGTTTCTCTGGCTGGTCTGGCAGAAAAGCCGATAGAGCTGGGGGACGGCGAATATTTTCTTCTTGGTGATAATCGCGACAGCAGCGAAGACAGCCGTTTTGCCAATGTAGGCAATGTGAAAGAGGAGCAGATTCTTGGAAAGGTCTGGCTTAGACTGTTTCCTTTGATTGATATGAATCTGATTCCTTCGCCTTAGAAAATTGCGGATAAAAAATTTTTTGGAAAAGAGAAAACGGCAGAACAGAACTGAGAAAAAGAACGATAGACAAAAATAATAAAAATCGAGGAAGAGGAGGTATTTATTTGAATATACAGTGGTATCCTGGGCACATGACAAAAGCGAAGCGTGCCATGAAGGAAGATATAAAACTGATTGATCTGATTATTGAGCTGGTGGATGCCAGAGTACCTCTGGCAAGCCGGAATCCGGATATTGATGAGCTGGGCAAGGGAAAAGCCCGGCTGATTTTGCTGAATAAATCCGATCTTGCCAGTGAAAAGCAGAATGAGGCATGGACAGCCTGGTTTAAGAAAAAAGGATTTTTTGTGGTAAAGGTAAATGCCAGAAGCGGAGCAGGATTAAAGCAGATCACCGGAGTTGTTCAGGAGGCCTGTAAAGAAAAAATTGAGCGGGATCGCCGCAGGGGAATTCTGAATCGTCCTGTGCGGGCTATGGTTGTGGGAATCCCGAATGTGGGAAAATCTACCTTTATTAATTCCTTTGCAGGAAAGGCCTGCACGAAAACGGGAAATAAGCCTGGTGTAACCAAGGGAAACCAGTGGATTCGTTTAAATAAGACCCTGGAACTTTTGGATACTCCAGGAATTCTCTGGCCCCGGTTTGAGGATCAGAGAGTAGGGCTTTTGCTTGCCTTTATCGGCTCGATTAATGATGAGATTTTAAATAAGGACGAGCTGGCTATGGAACTGATTCGTTTTTTGGAAACCTATTATCCGCAGATTTTACCTCAGCGGTATTTGCCGGATGAGGATAAGGAGGTTTCTTCTGGAAGCCGGACAGAGCTGGAATGGCTTTCTCAGATTGCAAAGGTGAGAGGCTGTCTGTTAAAGGGCGGAGAACCGGATTACGGAAAGGCAGCAGCGATTGTAATTGACGATTTTAGGAGCGGACGGCTGGGAAGGATTACGCTGGAATTTCCCCCAGAGGAAATGGAGGAGTCATGCGAAAACTGACGGAAGAAAAACTCCAGGCGGAACGGGAACGTCTGGCAGCTATGAGGGAATATGAAGATACCTATGCAGCCTGCAGTGGGATCTGCGGTATCGATGAGGCCGGACGCGGTCCTCTTGCGGGGCCGGTGGTGGCCGGAGCAGTAATCCTTCCGAAAGACTGTGAAATTCTGTTTTTAAATGACTCAAAAAAGCTGTCAGAGAAAAAACGGGAGGAGCTGTTTGTTGAAATTCAGGAAAAGGCTATTGCCTGGAATGTAGGCATTGTAGGGCCGGATGTGATTGATGAAATCAATATTCTTCAGGCAACCTACGAAGCTATGCGTCAGGCTATAGCCGGTCTTTCTGTACAGCCAGAGCTTTTGCTGAATGATGCTGTGACGATTCCAGGTGTGGAAATTCAGCAGATCCCGATTGTTAAAGGGGACGCAAAAAGTGTGTCCATAGCAGCAGCCAGTATTATGGCAAAGGTAACCAGGGATCATATGATGGATGAGTATGATGCGCTGTTTCCGGAATATGGCTTTAAAAAGCATAAAGGATATGGAACTGCGGCACACAGAGCGGCAATTCTGGAATATGGCCCCAGTCCCATTCACAGAAGGAGCTTTTTAAAGAAGCTTCTGAAGCAGGAAGATTGACAGGGCCTGGGATGAATACAGAAAATAAGCGCCATACCGGACAGCATTATGAGAAGATGGCCGCAGACTACCTGCAGAAGGCAGGACTAAAGCTGCTCAAACAGAATTTTTACTGCCGTCAGGGAGAAATTGATCTGATTTTAAGGGATGGTCCGATGCTTGTTTTCGTGGAGGTAAAATACCGTTCCAGCCGGACAATGGGAGATCCGGCTGAGGCAGTGACACCGTCCAAACAGCGTCGTATCCGCAGCACTGCTCAATATTATCTGTACAGCTGCGGATATGGAGAGGAGACAAGGTGCAGATTTGATGTGATCTGTATTCTTGGAGATCAGATATCCTGGATTCGGGATGCGTTTTAATAAAATCGGGAGACGGAGGTTTACTGCTATGGTGTCATGGAAACGGAAGCAGGCGAAAGAACAATTAAATATAAAAGAAAAAAATGGTGTTGTCTGGCTGTCTTTTCCTGCTTTAGAGGAAAGCGGTCTGGTAAGCCATAGCTTTTCTACCCGTATAGGCGGTGTCAGCAAAGGTGTTTTTTCTTCTATGAACTTTTCTTTTACCAGAGGAGACGAGCCGGAGCATGTGATGGAGAATTACCGCCGCATGGCAGAAATTCTTGGGACGGCGCCGGAAAAAATGGTTCTGTCCTATCAGACCCATACTACTCATGTGAGAAAGGTGACGGAAGAGGACGAGGGAAAAGGGATTGTCCGGCCGCGGGATTATCAGGATGTAGACGGCCTTATCACTAATGTTCTGGGAATTACTCTGGTTACCTTTTATGCAGACTGTGTTCCTCTGTATCTGCTGGATCCGGTTCACCGGGCTATTGGCTTGTCTCATTCCGGATGGAGAGGAACGGTAAACAGAATGGGAAAGAAAACTCTGGATGCTATGAGAGAGAGCTATGGCACCAATCCAGAGGATGTAATTGCCTGTATTGGCCCAAGCATTTGCCAGGACTGCTTTGAAGTAGGCGGTGAGGTTGTGGAGGAATTCCGGAAGGCATTTGACGAGTCCTGGCATGACAGGCTTTTCTATCAGAAAGACAATGAAAAGTATCAGCTGGATTTGTGGCTGGCCAATGAGATTATTTTTGCGGAGGCAGGTGTGAAACAGGAGAATATTCATACAACGGATATCTGCACCCACTGTAATCCGGAGCTTTTGTTCTCTCACCGGACAACGGGAAATGAACGAGGCAATCTGGCGGCGTTTTTGGGGCTGAAGGAAGAAAAATAAGAAAATATGGTTATGCCGGAGGCAGAGTGCTTCCGGCATTTTTCTATTATAGATTTGAACTGACGGATGCTCAGGCGGCGATGCTTTTATCCCTGCAGGGAAATCTTCGTATCAGCCAGATTGTGAATCCTTTGAAAGGATGTGTGATGGAGCTGCCTCTTCGGCTTTTGCACCAGCTGAAAAGAGAAAGTTATTGACATATGCCGGAAATAGAGGTATACTCCAAATAGTTAATGACATATGCCATAAATAAATTTATATAACAGAACAGCGACAGGGAATACAGGGAGGCTCATATGCCAAGACCAAAGAAATGCAGAAAAGTATGTCAGATGCCTCAGATTCGGGAGTTTTTTCCGGCAGGCAGCAGTTCCTGTGATTTTGCCGTAATTCTTACGGTGGACGAATACGAGGCGATCCGTCTGATTGACCGGCAGGGATTTTCTCAGGAGGAGTGCAGCAGCTATATGCAGGTTGCAAGGACTACCGTTCAGATGATCTACAATTCTGCCAGACAGAAGCTGGCAGAGGCGCTGGTAGACGGGCGGCCGCTGAAAATTGAAGGCGGTGATTATCAGCTTTGTGACGGAAAAGAAGATTTCTGCGGCTGCGGAGGCTGCAGGAGACACCGCAGCCGCTGTGAACAAAGGTTGTTTAAGGAGGTTGAAGGAATGAAAATAGCAGTTCCCCTGGATGAGAATCAACAGGATGTGTGCGTTGTTTTAGCTCGCGCGCCGTATTTTTTGTTTCGGGAAAATGGAATAGATGTTATTGAAGAAAATCCGGCAGCTCAGGCGCAGGGAGGGGCAGGGATTCAGGCTGCCCAGTTTCTGGTAGACAATCAGGTGACCGATCTGATTACCGTCCGCTGTGGACAGAATGCTGCTGATGTTTTTCACGAAGCAGGTATGAAAATTTATAAATCCGCAAACAAGGCCGCTGCGGAGGATTTAGCTGCGCTGGAGGAGGGAAGGCTTGAGGAGCTGACTCAGTTTCATGGCGGCTTCCACGGTGTACAGTGAAGATTGCCTGTTTAAGCGGAAAGGGCGGAGCAGGGAAAACTCTGACTGCAGTGAATCTTGCAGCAGTGGCAGAGCGGGCAGTTTATATTGACTGTGATGTGGAGGAGCCCAATGGGCGTCTGTTTTTTCAGCCCGGCCAGGTGACCTCCTCACAGGTAAGCACGCTTCTTCCTGTTTTTGATGCCGAAAGATGTACTGGATGTAAAAAGTGCGTACAGTTCTGTCGGTTTCACGCTCTGATGTATATCAAAGAAAAACCGATGGTTTTTTCCGAGGTCTGTCACAGCTGCGGCGGCTGCAGTCTGGTTTGTCCGGAAAATGCCATTACAGAAAGAGAAAAGCCAGTTGGTATTCTGGAAATCGGAACAGCAAAAAATGTTCGGGTAGTAACTGGAATTTTAAATCCGGGGGAAGCCTCGGGAATTCCGATTATTCGAGAGGCGCTGAAGCTGGCGGACGGATTTACCGTTTTAGACTGTCCTCCAGGCAGCGCCTGCAGTGTGATGGAATGTGTCATGGATGCGGATTTCTGTGTTCTTGTGGCAGAGCCAACCGCTTTTGGATTTCATAATTTCCAGATGGTTTATGAGCTGGTTTCTCTTCTTGGAAAGCCCTGCGGCGTTGTGATTAACAAACAGGATGCTCCTTATGAACCGCTGGAACAGTTCTGTCGGGAGCAGGGACTTCCGATTCTTGCCAGAATCCCTTACGATTCCCATCTTGCAGCTCTGGCAGCGACAGGACAAATTGTTTCTAGCCACAGTCTGGAGATGAACCATTTGTTTTCTGAGCTTCTTGAGCAGATTCAGCAGATGGGAGGTGTATCATGAAGCGGCTTTTGATATTAAGCGGAAAGGGCGGTACAGGAAAAACTACGACAGCGGCAGCTCTGATTCGTTTTTCTCAGACGAGGGCAATTGCGGACTGTGATGTGGATGCCCCCAACCTTCATCTGGTAGCAGAGCGGAGAGGAAAGCCTGAGGTGACTCCCTTTCTGGGAGGAGATAAAGCAGTGATTGATCCGAAAAAATGCACTGGCTGCGGAACCTGCCAGTCCCACTGCCGTTTTTCTGCCCTGATTCCCTGTGAAGGCAGGTTTCGGGTAAATGAATATGCCTGTGAAGGCTGCGGCGTCTGTTCTTATGTATGTCCTTCAGGGGCAGTAACTCTGGAAAAGGATGTGGCGGGAAGAAAAGAGCTGTATCTGGAGGATGGTGTGTTTTCCACAGCCGCTTTGAAAATGGGGCGTGGAAATTCGGGGAAGCTGGTTACTGAGGTGAAAATGGCGATGCTGAAGCATGCTCCGGAAACAGAGCTTGCTGTGATAGACGGCTCTCCAGGAATTGGATGCCCAGTCATTGCCTCTATCAGCGGTATGGATCTGGTTCTGGTAGTGGCAGAACCAAGTTTTTCTGGAATCAGTGATTTAAAGAGGCTGGTAAAAACAGCCGAAAATTTGCAGGCAAAGCTGGCAGTCTGTGTCAATAAGTGGGATGTAAGCCCAGAGCATACAGAGGAGATCAGGCAGTTCTGTCAGGAAGAGCAGATTCCGTTTGTCGGACAGATCCCATATGATAAGTCTGCTTCTGAGGCGATCAATATGGGAAAAACCCTTGCAGATATCGACTGTCCAGCCAGAAATGCGCTGCAGGAGATCTATCAAAATGTTATCAAACTGTAACTGTTCAGGACGGAGTATCCACTGGAATCGTTACAGCAAATTTATTAAATATAAAGGAGTAAGGAATATGAAAATTGCAGTAGCAGCTATGGGAAACAGTGTAGCAGGACATTTTGGACATTGTGAGAACTTTATCTTTTTTGACACAGAGGATGGAAAGATTATTTCTGAAAATTCTGTCCCCAATCCTGGTCATCGTCCAGGCTTTTTGCCGAATTTCCTGGCAGACAATGGGGCTCAGGTGATTATTTCCGGCGGTATGGGCGGCGGCGCAGTGGATATTTTCAATGAACGCGGCGTAGAAGTAATTGTAGGTGTTCAGGGAGATGCAAGAGCAGCTGTAGAGACTTATTTAAAGGGTGAGCTGATTTCTACTGGCTCTATCTGCCATAACCATGAGCATGCAGATGAGTGCGGTGGACATCACTAATTTAAAAGCGCATTCTATAATATAAAAATGCTCTGGTTTCATAAAATGGATGTTATTTTTGTGAAAAGTGTATACATTTCTTCTTAAATTTCCGCAAAAGAGGATATTTTTCCTTTTGCAGTTTTGTGCTATAATTCAGAACAAGAGATGCAGTTGACGGAAAACTGCAAAGGAAAGGAGATTTTATGAGAAAAAATCTTTTCACACGCAGCAAGGCAGGCCGCAGAATGATCACAGCCCTGCTGGCAGCAGCAGCGATGACTGTGGCAGCACCGCTTTGTGCTTATGCAGAGTCTGCACCGCCGGTTGGAACTATTTCAGATGCAGCTGACGGATACTGGCTGCAGCGCCCAGACGGGAACTGGACCTTTACTTATTTTGACGGAAATCTTGCAACCTCCTGCTGGCAGCTGGTGCACTGGGGAGGGGTAGATTCCTGGTACTATTTTGATGCGAACAGCAATATGGCGAGCGGTTGGCTGCAGCTGGATGATCAGGTATTTTATCTGCATTCCGCAGCAGATGGAACCAGAGGCCATATGTATACGGGATGGCATCAGATTGAAGGGAAATGGTACTATTTCCATGAGGTTTCTGACGGAACCAGAGGTCATTTGCTTACAAATACCACAACACCGGATGGATATCAGGTAGGCGCAGACGGCGCATGGATTCCGTCCTAAACAGGCAGATGAATAAACACGGGCCGGGGGATATGCCCCCGGCTTTTGTGATCCAGCATAGAATTTTGAAGTAGAATGGGGAAGGTGGCAAAAATGAAGTATGATTTTGATCAGGTGATTGACCGCAGTACCAATCGTTCATCTAAATACGATGAACGAATGAAAAAATTCGGAACCATGGATGTAATTCCTCTTTGGGTAGCGGATATGGATTTTAAAACGGCACAGCCTATTATTGATGCTTTGAAGAAAAAGGCAGAAGAAGGCATCTGGGGCTATACCTCCCGTCCAGACAGTTATTTTAAGGCAATCTGCTCTTGGCAGGAGCGGCGGAATGGATGGACGATTGATCCGAAGCTTGCAAGCTGGAGCTTGGGCGTGGTTCCTGCTCTTGCAGGAATTATGCAGGTGTTCACCAAGCCCGGAGACAAGATTTTAATTCAGACTCCAGTGTATTCAGAATTTTACGATATTACTGAGGCTTTGGGACGTCAGGTTTTGGAAAATCAGCTGGTGGAGCAGGATGGAGTATGGTCCATTGACTTTGAAGACTTTGAGAAAAAGGCAGAAGAGGCAAAGGTGTTCCTTCTGTGCAGTCCGCATAATCCCTTGGGAATTGTATGGACCAGGGAACAGCTGAAGAAAATGGCAGATATCTGTATTGCCAATGATGTACTTCTGGTGTCCGATGAGATCCATTCTGATTTGATTTTTCACGGAAAAAAGCATACGCCTACAGCCATTGTTTCAGAGGAAATCGGAAAAAAGGTAATCAGCTGCATTTCTGGAACGAAAACTTTTAATCTGGCTGGCCTTCAGGCATCTACAACCGTGTTTCCAGATCTGGAAATGAAACAAGCGTTTGATCAGTTCTGGGCTGCTATGGACATTCATCGCAATAATGCCTTCAGTTCTGTGGCGATGGAGGTAGCTTTTCAAGAAGGAGAGGAGTGGTTAGAACAGCTGCTGGTGTATCTGGATGGAAACTTTGAATTTATCCGCAATTACTGTCAGGAGCATATTCCGCAGATCAAACCTAATATTCCAGATGCTACCTATTTGGTGTGGCTGGACTGCAGAAAGCTGGGGCTTAATAATGAGGAACTTCGGAAGTTTATGATTGAAAAGGCAGGACTTGGTCTTAACGAGGGAGATACCTTTGGGAGAAGCTTAAGCGGCTATATGCGGTTAAATGCAGCATGTCCCCGTTCGGTATTGGAAAAGGCAATGAGGCAGCTGGAAAAGGCGGTGAAGGGGCTGGAACGCCAGACCGCGTAAAGTCTATTGACAAACGAGGATAGTTGTCCTATGATTTTCATAAAAGTTTATGTTAGAGCAAGGAGGAATTGCTTATGTTGGCACCGGGAACCAAAGCGCCGGAGTTTACGCTGTCTGACAAGGATGGAAATCAGGTAAGTCTGTCTGATTTTGCAGGCAGAAAGACCGTCGTGTATTTTTATCCGAAGGACAGTACTCCGGGATGTACCAGACAGGCATGCGCTTTTGCAGACGCTTATGACAAATTCAGAGAACTGGGAGTCGCTGTAATAGGAATCAGCAAAGACAGCGTAAAATCTCACAGCAACTTTGCGGCCAAGTATCAGCTTCCCTTTCTTCTTTTATCAGATCCGGAGCTTACGGCAATTCAGGCTTATGATGTCTGGAAAGAAAAAAAGCTGTATGGAAAGGTATCTATGGGAGTTGTGCGCAGTACCTATCTTATTGATGAAAACGGAATCATTGAAAAGGCAATGGAAAAGGTAAAGCCAGATACGAATGCTGCAGATATTCTGGCTTATTTGGAAGAGCAGAAAACGATCACAACTTTTTAGTTGTGATAACAACAACTGCTTGACTTGCATGTATTTCTGTGCTAGAATTTCAGACATGGCTGAGCGAGCCATTAGTCAAGGGGGACATCGTATTTATTTACGTTGTCCTTTTTTATGTCATAGGAAAGTGTGTCCTATGACATAAAAACGCTCCGCGAGGATCGCCATGCGTCGGAAGAGAATTTTGTCGCAGAAG
>ERZ836760.121-NODE-121-length-124226-cov-5.203107_pt1 | contig 124226 bp, 145 predicted proteins | sample MGYA00519941_ERZ836760 | MGnify/ENA primary metagenome ERZ836760 (study PRJEB31850, sample SAMEA3708807) | human gut metagenome | biome: human gut; feature: human-associated habitat; material: faeces | place: China | collected 2014 ... | reverse complement strand
GGAGAAAATTAGAAAGTCTTTGTATGCCTGTTCACAATACAGTGTTGTGCTGCCATGGACGGCAGCACAAGTCCTAATGTGCCCGGACGGCACATTTAGGACGCACACGTCACTCCGCCTCAACCTGAATCAGGCATACTTAGACTTTCTTATTTTCGGACAACGAAACAAAACAGTCCCGGCTTGATGCAATTTGCCAATCGTAACCCCCAGAACCACCCTACACAGGGAAACTCATATCACCCACAAACCAGCATTTGTCGGGCAACTCATGCTTGGATATATTGTGTATTTTCAGGTAGTAAAAAAGCTGGCAGCAGATTCGCATATACAGACCGAAATCTGCACCGGCAGAATGGAGTTTTTATGGCAATCAGTTTATCTTTAGACCAAAAAGAAAAAGCAAAACACGGCGAACAGCTATTTCCATTGCAGCGTTATATCACAAATCTTTCCTCCACTTATCCGGCAGTCACTGCACACTGGCATAAAGAGGCTGAATTTACCATGATCACAGACGGAAACTGCACTTATCAGATACAGCTTTGCCCCTACCCTGTCAATGCAGGAGATCTTATATTTGTGCCTCCCCTGGTTCTTCATTCCATCCATTCCAATACCGATTCTGCAATGACTTCCGAGACCTTTGTCTTTCATATGAATTATCTTGGCATGGGAAATGCGGATATCTGCGCAGTAAAATATCTCACACCGCTTGCGATGCAAAAAATCATCCCGCCCTATATCATAAAAAAAGAACATCCAGTCTATGCGGATGCCCTGTCAATATTTCATAAAATCAGTCAGCTTTATCACGCCAAACCCATCGGCTACGAGCTAAGGATCAAATCACTCCTTTTAGAACTGATTGCTCTCCTGCTCCCTTTCTGCCAGGAGGATTCTGCATTTTCCCAGCTTTCCAATGAACATACCAGTAAATTAAAAGCTGTGTTAGAATTTATCGAGCAGCATTATGCTGACCCGTTATCGGTCGCAGATCTCGCATCTGTCTGCTGTTTCAGTGAATATCATTTTATGCGGTTTTTCAAAAAATATATGGGAGAATCTGCCATGGAATATGTACGGAATGTCCGGTTGGCGAAAGCAGCAGAACTCTTCGAACAGGGTGCACAATCCTCGCTTGAGGTCTCACTCTCCTGTGGATTTAACAATCTGTCCTATTTTCACCGGGAATTTAAAGAAAAATATGGGATGACACCGGGAGCTTTTCAGCGGAAGATCAATGTTTAGATGATTTCCTGTCATAAACAGATGTTTTTACATCGAAGCATAAAATAACCCTTATAAACGATGTCACCACCATTTATAAGGGTTATCAATCTTTTCAGAAACTTAATACAAAACCAAATTAAGCGTTCATCTGAGCTGCAACTTCTGCTGCAAAGTCTTCCTGTTTCTTCTCAAGACCTTCACCTGTCTCGAAACGAACAAATCTCTTAACTTTTACAGTACATCCAACTGCTTTAGAAACCTCATCAAGGTATTTAGCAACTGTCTGTTTTCCATCCTCAGCTTTTACGTATACCTGATCTACTAAGCATACTTCTTTTAACTCTTTGCTGATACGTCCTTCGATCATACCGTTGATCACTTTCTCCGGTTTCTGGGACTCTTTCGGATCGTTCATGATCTGAGCTAAAAGGATCTCTTTCTCATGTGCGATGTAATCAGCGCTTACTTCGTCTCTGGAAACGTATTTTGGATTTAAAGCTGCGATCTGCATTGCGATATTAACCATAGCTTCTTTTACAGCGTCATTGACAACATCTGTATCAGCATCTACGATAACACCGATTCTTCCGCCGCCATGTACATAAGAAACGACGCAGCCATGCTCTGCAACAACTTTTTCAAATCTACGGATCTTTAAGTTCTCTCCAATTACAGCTACTTTCTCTACTAATGCATCATTAACAGTCTTAGAAGCATCCTCGTTCCATGCCTCAGCCATAAATGCATCCATATCTTTTGCATCAGAGTTTACAGCCTGTGCTGCTACTGCTTTTACGAAGCTCTGGAATGTCTCATTCTTAGCAACGAAGTCAGTCTCAGAGTTAACCTCTACAACTGCTGCTGTCGTATCATCTTTTACAACAACGGTGCAAAGACCTTCTGCTGCGATTCTGCTTGCTTTCTTCTCAGCTTTAGCCTGTCCGTTCTTTCTTAAGAACTCAACAGCCTCGTCCATGTTTCCATTGGTCTCGTTTAATGCTTTTTTACAATCCATCATACCTGCGCCGGTCATCTCTCGCAGTTCTTTTACCATAGCTGCTGTAATAGCCATTTTTCAATCCTCCAAAATTATATTTTATGATATAAAAGGGACGTTAACCTGCGTCCCTTTTGTTTTGTCACAAATGACAAATCTTATGCTTCCTCTACTGCCTCATCAGCTGCTGCAGACTCTGCTTCTTCTGCAGTCATCTCTGCACCCTGATTTGCCTCAATAACAGCATCTGCCATCTTAGATACGATTAATTTAACGGCTCTGATAGCATCATCATTACCTGGGATCACATAATCTAACTCTTCCGGATCACAGTTTGTATCAGCGATACCGATTAATTTGATTCCTAAAGTATGAGCTTCCTGGATACAGATTCTTTCTTTCTTAGGATCTACTACGAAGATTGCATCCGGAATCTTCTTCATCTCTTTGATACCACCAAGGTTTTTCTCTAATTTTTCCCACTCTTTTTTCAGTGCGATAACTTCTTTTTTCGGTAATACTTCGAAAGTACCATCTGTTGCCATTGTCTCGATCTCTTTTAATCTTGCGATACGGCTCTGGATAGTTCTGAAGTTGGTCAGCATACCACCTAACCATCTCTCATTTACATAGAACATTCCACAACGCTCTGCCTCAGTTTTGATTGCATCCTGAGCCTGCTTCTTTGTTCCTACGAAAAGGATTGTGCCACCTGCTGCTGCGATATCAGATACTGCTTTGTAAGCCTCATCTACTTTACCAACGGATTTCTGTAAGTCGATGATATAGATTCCGTTTCTCTCTGTGTAGATGTATGGAGCCATTTTAGGGTTCCATCTTCTTGTCTGATGTCCAAAGTGAACACCTGCCTCTAATAACTGTTTCATTGAAATAACGCTCATGTTTCTACCTCCTGGTTTTTGTTGTTATAAAAAGCTGTGCGTCCGGCTTTTTATAAGTTGCTTCCATGTGTTTCATTCTTTCAGGCGACCATCTGGCACCAGCCTGTCGGTCCACACATGTGTTTACTCGGAATATTCTTTTATTCCGTCATAACCTTGCAAATTATAACACACGCCCCAACCAGAATCAAGTACTTTTTTCTGGTTAGGGCGTATTTTTCTCATTTACTCTGTTTTATTGCTGCTGTTGTTCCATTGGACCGGCTTTTAAAATATTTGTAATTTCTTCATAAGATGCATGATATGGAATCTGGTAGGTTCCAGCACTGATAAAGGAAGCATAACCAACCTCACTTAAATATTTTCGCAGTCCTTCCGAATCATCGATCACACCATTGGCTGCAAGATTTTCGCACATTGTTCTGCACACATCCCCACGGTTTACAACCAATGTAAACGGTTCCTGCTGTGTCTGTTCCGCGTTTTCTGCATTTTCAGTATCCGATACCACAGACTCCTGCGGAGTTTCTGTTTCCGGTTCCTTCGGCACTTCCATCTGTGTTTCTGTCTCCTGCTGTAATTTCTCAGCAGCTATCTGCTGTTCGTTTTTTTGCTCCGTCTCTTCCGGTTCCGTGGTTTCTGTTTCTGCAATTACCGCACTATTCTGTTCCGGCATAATCATACCAAGCTGTGCAGCCTTTTCTATAATCTGTTCATCCGTCATTTTAGGCTTCTGCATCGAAAAACAGCTTACCAGAATGATCGTTGTGACAATAATACCTATGCCAAGTCCTCTTAAATAATATTTTAGTTTCACGAATCTGTATCCCCTTTATAAAGTCCAAGTACAAGATTTACCTCTCCGAGTCCTACCCCAAGTGCCTTTGCAATCTCAACACTCTGCATTCCCTTTTTACGCATTTCGAGGATCCTGCCTGTATGGTTTTCCTCCGTTTCAGGTTCTTCTTCCTTTTTTAAGACCGGGACTTCCTGCTCTTTTGTCTCCACTTTTTTTGCTGCCGGCTCCGGCTTTGGCACAGGTGCTGGCTCCGCTGCTTTTTTCTTTGCCATTCCTTCCTGTATGCTCTTGACATTTGCTGCAATCTTCTGTAAATCCGTAGCAAGACCTGTCAGTTCTGTGTGTTTGTCATTCAGCATATTATAAAGAAACATAATCTCATTATGCGTCTTATTCATATTTTCCATAACCGTGTCAGAATATTCGCTGATGGCCATGATTTTTTCATTTGTTTCTTTTTCCAATGCCCTCTCCACCTGTTCTGAAGAAGCATCAATCTGTGCCTCAATTGACTCTTCTACCTTGCTCTTAGCATCTGCTAAAGCACCATCAATGATCCTGCCCAGTTCATCTTTACTTAATTCTGCAATCTTATTTAATTCGGAAGGAGATAAACGTTCCGTGATAAAAAAGCTTCCAACCATAAAAACAACCCCCGTCAGAAGCAAAAAAAATACTATTCCAGTCATATCAACCGTTATGCCTTTCATTATATTTTGACATCAAAGCTGGTCCTGCGTTCCTTAATATGAACACTTCCTTCATCCTCATCCGGCTGGCCATGCTTTTTTTTCTTTTTTCCATTACCGCTATAGCTGTTATTCCCTTTTTCCCGGGCATCGTATCGGAATTCCTGATTGTCCTTCTGTTCCGGGTCCTGTACTTTGTGTGATAAATCAGATTCCTGTTTTTCCTGCCTTACTTCAATGTTATACTGATCTGCAACCGGTCTGCTATCCTCCGCATGCTTAATATTGCCAATATCCTGCGTTCGTTGTATCATACCGCTCAAATCAACTGGTCTTATCGACATAACATATCACCTCCGGACTTACTGTCAGTCAATCAGTATTCCCATATAGTTTCCCATCCTTTTGCGCATTTTTAACAACGCTTTTGTATGAAGCTGTGAAACCCTTGATTCCGAAACTTCCAGTATGCTGCTGATTTCTTTTAACGTCAGATCCTCATAATAATATAACAAAATAACCTTTTTCTCTTTTTCTGTCAAAAGCTCCAGCGATTCCATTAAAACCTTTTTTAGTTCTTCTTCCTGAACAGACTCCTCAGGCTGAATAAAATGCGAATTGTTTTTTGCATCCATCACAGGTTCTCCACCCTGTTCTACAAATTCATTCAGTGAGATAACATTTGTAACATTCAACTGTGTCTGCCAGTCATTTAATTCTTCCTCACCGATTCCTAATTCTTGTGCTATTTCTTCGTCCGAGGCATTTCGCCCTGTTTTGGTTTCAATCTGCTTGATCGCTTCCTCAATTTTCTTGCGTTTTTGCCGCACTGTCCGTGGAATCCAGTCCATTTTTCTTATCTGGTCTAATATGGATCCACGTATTCTTAAGCTTGCATAAGTTTCGAACTTTACATCCTTTCCGCGATCAAATTTGTCTATCGCGTCTATCAGTCCAAATATACCATAGCTAACCAGATCTTCATACTCCACGTTATATCCGAGATACATGCTAAGCCGCCCTGCCACAACCCGTACAAGCGGAGCATACTCGATAATAATTTTCTCCCGCAGCTCTGCCGAAGGATTTTTCTGATACTCTTCCCAGAGCTTTTCTTTTTCTACCGTTTTCATATGAAGCCCCCACGTTTCAGTTATTTCTCATCCTGCTCATCGCTCTCCTGCTCTGGCTCTTCTTTCTCTTCTGCCTCTGCCGGAGTTTCTTCACCATCCGTGGTTTCTTCTTCCATATCCTTAAAATTCTTATCAATCAACAGTTTTACAATTCCGCCAATGATATAAAACACAATCAGGACAACCAGCAGCATTTTTACAAATCTGCCGGTTTCCATATGTCCCGCCATTCCTGCAATGCAGACCACAAGTCCTGCCACAAGCATAACGATCGCTGGTATCGGCTTTGTTTTCATAATGCATCCATGCCTTTCTATCAGATAATCTTTAACGGTTTACCTACCGACTTGATATAAAATTCCCCGGTATCACAATGAAGTTCAACTGTGCGACCATAATTAAGTCCCGTATCTTCTGCAACACGCCTGATTCCAAGCTGCTTTAATTTTGCTTTTGCTGCCTCTGCATTTCTCGCACCGATATTACCAACATCTGACAATCCACTTACCTCAAACATTCTTGCACCCCCGGCAATCTTAGCGATCAATCTGCCTTTATTTGCTCCTGCTGCAATTACCCGACGTAATAATTCGTCAATCCCCGTATCTGCAAACTTTGCGATATTACTGTTATTTCTGACCTTTGTACTGTCCGGGAGCATATAATGAACCATTCCCCCAACTTTTGATACCGGATCATAAAATACCAGACCAATGCACGAGCCCAATCCCAAAGTTGTAATAACATCAGGGGCTTTACATACATTCAAATCTGCCATGCCCACTTTTATTACTTCGCTCATATATCCTTCTCCTTACAATGAGATTCCAAGTGACGTTAATATCTTTTCATAGGATCCCTGCTCCGGCATCAGTATAAAATATCCGTTGATCGCCACGTCTGCGCAGATCTCGGTCTGAATCAGCAGTGCATTATCACCAAACTGTCCAAACTCAATAGCCGGCACACTTAAGATAGAAGCTGCCATATCCACCGCAATATATGGAACAGACGGAGAAATCACAAGATTTGTCATAGAAGAAAGAGCTGACAAATAAGAACCTGCAATGATGTTTCCTATTTCTTTTAATGCGGATAGTTCCATTTCGTCAAACGGTTTGTCCGCTGGCACATCTTCCATCATCAGTTTGTTGACAAGATAACGTGCCGATGGAATATCTACCAGAAACATCATACTACCCTCGATGTCATTCATTACCTCTAAGAAAATGCCAACAATTGTTTCATCCTCTGCACCGACAGCAGTTCCCAATTTTGATACTTCCATCAGTTTTACATTTGGAACATTCATGTCTATTTTCATGCCCAGCATATTTGCAATTGCCGTAGTTGCATTTCCTGCACCGATATTGCCAATCTCTTTTAAGACATCGAGATACATATTATTTACGTCTTCCAACGTTAAATTTCCCATGAATTGCTGATTCTCCTCTCATTTTGCACACCAGATAAAAATCCGGTGGGACTTTACATTCTATAAAATCCCACCTTTTTATTAATTATTTTCTTCTACCAGTGCATTGATCTCAAGCAGAGAAATCAACTGATCTCCATGCTTGCCGATTCCATTGATAAATCTTCCTTTATTGGAAACTTTATCAATTTCATCCTCACTTAAATTCACAACTTCTCTTACCTCATCCACGATGACACCCAGGGAAGCATTTTCTTCTAATTTTAAGATAATGATCCTGCTCGCATTTGTCAGAACATCATCTTCAAGTCCCATTTTCTTACGTACACTCATAACCGGAACAACCTCACCACGAAGGTTAATTACACCTTTAAAATATGTCTGTACTTTTGGAACTCTTGTAATTTTCTGCATGCGGACAATGTTATCAATATAGCTGATATCAATTCCATACTGCTCACTGCCCACCATAACAACGATATATTGTTTGGATTCTTTTTCCGTTGTTTCAAGATTATTATTTGCCATGCTAAGTACCCTCCATTACATTAACGTATTCACATCTAAGATCAATGCAACTTCGCCATCTCCAAGAATCGTTGCACCGCTGATCAGTTTGTTATTGTCAATGTATTTTCCAAGCGACTTGATTACGATTTCCTGCTGTCCGATCAGATTATCAACCACAAGACCTGCCATACTGTCACCTTTCGTTACAATAACAACGGTCAGGCTCTCCGGCTCTTCCCTTGGCTCAAGATCAAGCACATTGTCAAGTCTTACTAACGGAATAACCTTGCCACGCAGATGGATTACTTCCTGAGCTTCCACATATTTGATATCCTTAACCGGAATATCTTCAATGTTGGAGATGGAACCAAGTGCGATCGCGTATTTTTCATCTCTTACTTCTACCATCAGGGCCTGGATAATTGCAAGTGTCAGTGGCAGACGTACCGTAAAGGTAGTTCCTTCGCCCATTGCAGTCTTAACTTCAACATCTCCGCCTAATGCCTCAATGTTAGACTTAACTACATCAAGTCCAACACCTCGTCCGGAAATATCGGTAATCGTCTTTGACATAGAGAAACTTGGCAGGAACAAAATGTTGATGATGTCTTTCTGACTCATGCTCTCAGCCTGTTCTTCTGTGATAATTCCTCTCTCAATCGCTTTATCACGTACTGCAGCCACATCGATACCGGCACCATCATCTCCTACCTGGATGATTACGTTATTACCTTCCTGGAATGCATTTAAGAAAATGCTTCCCACTTCCGGTTTACCGAGGGCAACACGTGTCTCGTTATCCTCAAGACCATGGTCTGCGGAGTTACGCAGTAAATGCTGCAGCGGATCTCCGATCTGGTCAACAACGGTACGGTCAAGCTCTGTATCTTCACCAGTCATGTAAAGTTCCATCTTCTTATTGAGCTTTCTTGAAAGATCACGGATCATACGAGGGAATTTATTTACAACGCTCTCGATTGGAACCATTCGAACTTTCATAACTGACTCATGCAGATTTGTTGTGATGCGCTCCAGATACTCGATCTGCTCATGGTAGGTCTGGTTCTGGAAATCACCGGACTCAGTGGATCCGATTGCCACAAGACTGTTCTTTGCAATGATAAGCTCAGATACCTGGTTCATCAAGGCATCCAGCTTTTCAATATCAACACGTACCGTTCGGTTTGTTACCGGTTTTGCTACAGTCTGTTTCTTATTGTTCTGGGCTGCTGGTGCCTTTGCCGGTGCAGGTTTTGTCTCCTGAGCCGGTGCTGCTTCTGCCGGAGCAGGTGTCTCATTCTTTGCAGCTTCTTCTGCCGCTGCTTTTTCTGCCTGTGCCTGTTTTTCTTCAAGCACCTCACATTTTACTTCTTCACCGACTACTTTTTCAATTTCAGATACAGACTGGGCTGCCTGTAAAATCTTGTCGTAAGGTTCTTCTGATGTGATGAAAAAACTGAAATCATTATCAAAATGCTCATCTTCGATTTCCTGTGAAGTTGGATTGTATACAATGATTTCTCCAAATTCCTCTACTGCCTTGAACACTAAGAATGCACGAGCAGCTTTTAACAGACATTCTTTCTGAATATATACGGTCATTCCATAAATATGTAAACCATTGTTTTCTGCCTCTTTTAACTTTGTGCGGTCTGAACTGTTCAGTTCAAATTCAAAATATTTCTTTTCACCGTTCTTAGCCGCATCATCTGTATTTTCTTCCTTAGGAGCCGGAGCTGCTTCCTCTTTCTTCTCCGCATTCTCCTCACCGGCGATAAAATCATTCAGTTCTTTAATGATCAGCTCGTTGTCTTCCGTTCCCTCATCGGAACTTGCCTTTACATTGTTCAGATAACTCTCGATCGCATCCAGACATTTAAAGAGCAGGTCGATCATATTACTGTTAACTTTAACTTTATCACTTCTGACTTCCTGAAAAACATTTTCCATATCATGGGTCAGTCGCTGCATGCGCTTAAATCCCATGGTACCTGCCATACCCTTTAAGGAATGGGCTGCACGGAAAATTTCATTTATAGTATCCATATTTTCCGGTTCTTTTTCAAGTTCCATAATGCAGTCACTTAAAGTCTGCAGATGTTCTTCTGTTTCATCAATAAAAATTTCAAGGTATTGGCTTACATCCATATTACTGTACCCCCACATTCTTTGTTATTGTTTGAGCAACCTGTGTAAGAGGAACCACTTCATTTACCAGTCCGGTTTCAGCAATCGACTTAGGCATTCCGTATACCACACAAGTCTCGGCATTCTGCGATATCACATATACCGGCTTACTCTTTGCTAAGGATTTTATTCCCTTGGTACCATCTGCTCCCATACCGGTCAGTACAACACACACTATCTGATCATATCCACAGGTTCGCAACGAATCATAAGTAATGTCTGCACACGGTTTTAATCCGCCGATAGGAGGCAATTCATCATTGAGTCTGATTTTATGGCTTCCGTCAGGACTTTTCTTTATTTCCATATGCTTTCCGCCGGGAGCAATATATATCGTTCCCTTTTTGAGCACATCTCCATCTTCCGCCTCTTTGACATGTATGTCACTGACTTCGTTAAGTCTGTCTGCCATGGATTTTGTAAATCCTGCAGGCATATGCTGCACTAAAACCATCGGTGCATCCAGATTTTTAGGAAGATATGGAATCACACTCTGAAGAGCTTTCGGACCTCCCGTCGAACATGCCAATGCAACTAATTTATTTCTGCTTCGAACCGGCTCCGTGTTTCTGCGCAAGACTACTTTTTCCGGTGTTTCAGCCGATTTGCTGCCCAAAGCCATCTTCTGTGTTTTTAAAACTGCATTCAGCACTCCAAGAAGTTTACCCTTAAATGCTTCACCTTTTGCCTCGATCACATTCGTCGGCTTCGGCACAAAATCAACTGCCCCCCGTTCCATGGCAAGCATGGTAACTTCGGCATCCTTTGTAGTCGTAGTACTGACCATAATGACCGTTGCACGGATTCTTTCTTTTTGAAGCTGCTCTAATAAAGCTAGTCCATCCATCCGCGGCATATTAACATCCAACACCACGCCGTCATATCTTTTTGCCCTTAATTTTTCAAGTGCATCCAGACCGTCTCTGCAGGTATCGATTGCCTGAAATGTTTCATCTGAATTAATAATATCACAGATCACCCTTCTCATGAGTGCAGAGTCATCAACAACCAGAATATTTTTTTTCATTTTTTTATCCTCTCACTGCTATTCTGCTGACGCATTCTTCTCTCTTCTTCGAAGATGTAACGGATAATTTCTTCCCTTACCCGATCATTCTTGATACTGAATTTTGCACGCGACATAAACCTGTATTCTGCCGCTGATTCTATTTTACTTGTTTCAATCACATTTGCAACAATATAATACTGATTATCCATTGTCTGGCTTTTCAGTCTCAGCTCTGCCAGAATCCAGGAATCCGGTTTCTGTTCCTGTTCTGTTGTAAAACGGATTCCTCCGCCACTTAAATCCATGATTTTTCCTTTTCGTTCTTTTTCATAAAAATGTTCATCACGGATTTCCGAAAAAATAGCATCCACACTGTCAAGCATGGCCTGTTCTGCTGTCAGTTCATAATATTTAAAATCCAGAAGACACGGATATCTGAAATATTCTCTTCGCTGAAACTTTTCCGGCTGAGATTTCAATTCCATCTCAAGCATATATATATTATCTTTTTTATACCGCTCCTTAACCTGGCCAACTGTCCGATACAATGACTCGCGTGAGAAAAATACAAGTTCATAACGAACTCCAAGCTGTAACAGCACCAGTTTACCAGCCTCCATCGGCATGGCTATTTCCATATTTCCATTCGAGCAGAAATCAAGCACCTTACTTTTATATGTTTTCACTGTGACGTCCGTTTTTTCTGCCTGTTCAACTTCCTGAAGAACACGGATATCTATCTTATCGCCGATACGTATAATGTCTGAAACCTTCATATCCATTCCTCCTTAGTATTTCTGTTGCCAAAAATTTGAAAACATTCTGGCAATCCCCAACCGTTTATCCGGTAATTTTTCTTCCTGTAAAATCAGATTTGAAGCCATAACTTCAAACGCTCTTGCCGACTTCGCCAACGGTGCATTCAACGAAACAGGTTTCTGCTGTCTTACCGAACGTTCGAGCATGTGATCCTGCGGGATCATTCCAAGATAATTTACAGAACCATCCAGAAACTGTTCTACCACAGAATTCAGTTTTTCATATACCTGCTGCCCTTCTTCACTGGATATCACCCGGTTTGACACAATCCGGATATCTGTCTGTTCGCGTGAAAATAAAGGATTATGATACAATGCTTTCAATAATGAATAGGAATCTGTCAAAGAACTCGGTTCCGGCGTCGTAACAACAAGTACTTCCGGACTTGCCATTACAAATTCCATAACCTGGTTTGAAATTCCTGCCCCTGTATCAATCAGGATCACATCTGCATACCGATCTAATTCAGCCAGACCTCGAACCAGATATCTGATCTGTTCATCCGCAAGCTGGTTCATACTCAAGATTCCTGCTCCGCCAGAGATAAACCCTATTCCCATAGGACCTTCTGTTATAATCTCCGTCATGCTTTTTCCCTGGAACAGAAAATCTCCCAGATTATAACGTGGAACTGCGCCAAACATAACTTCAACATTGGCAAGACCAAAATCAGCATCAAAAATCAGGACTTTTTTTCCCATTTTACTGATCTGCACAGCAAGATTTACTGCAACATTTGACTTTCCAACTCCGCCTTTTCCACTCGTCACGGTAATCACGCGTGCATCCAGTTTCCGGCTCTGATTTTTTACTTTAATTACATTTCTGAGATTTTGAGCCTGATCCATATCATTATCTGCCTCCCAGAAGTTGTTTTACTATTTTTTGTGTATTAAATTCCTCTATGTCATCCGGTACATTTTGTCCGTTTGTCATATAGGAAAGTGGTGCTCCCGAATACATCTTGATATTGTAAATATTACCATACGCTTCCGTTTCATCAAGCTTTGTAAATATCAGTTTATAATCGGCAATCTCCTTATAGCGGTCAGCAATTTCCAAAAGATCTTTATACTTGGTTGTTGCACTGACTACCAGATATACCTCTCTTTCATATGCTGCATCCAGACCTGCAAGCATTTTTTTCATATCATTGCACTGTTCATCATTCTTATGGGAAAAACCTGCCGTATCAACAAAAATAAGATCATACTCACTGACTCTTTCGATTGCGGCATTCATTTCCTCTGCTGAGTATATGATACTCATTGGTGCATCTAAAATATTTGCATACACACGAAGCTGTTCCGTAGCCGCAATACGATAAGTATCCGCCGTCAGGAACGCAATCTTCATTCCCATTTCCAGTTTGTACTTGGATGCAATCTTAGCAATCGTAGTTGTCTTTCCGACGCCCGTCGGGCCCACAAAGAAAATAATTCTTGGTTTTTTCCCGGAAACACAAATTGTATCCGGCTGTCCCAGTTTTAAGATCATCTTCTGATATACATTTGACAATATGGCATCCACACTACTTCCACTGTGCATCACTTTCTCTGCTTCGTCTAAGATCTGGTTGACATATTTTTCATTCACTTCATTTTCCAGCAGTGTTCTGTAAAGCATCTTGATAAACTGCAGTCCCTCCGGATTTACAACCTGACGTTCTTTCTCTTCTTCCTTTACTTCCTTCTGTCTGCTTTCTTCTACGGACAGTTGTTTTTCCAGAATATTAGAAAGGTTTTCCAGTCTTTTCTCTAATCCGTCTTTTGCGTGCAGTTCCGGCGCATTTGTAAGATGTCCTGACAGGATGTCGGATGTTCTGTCATTTAAAAATTCTTTTGGACTGATATTTTCATCTGCTGCCAGATTCAATGTTTTTACAGTTTTTGCTGTCAGATCAGCAACCTGTCTCGGATCTACAAAATTCTCTTTTTCTTCTCTTGCAGCTGTAACCTCAAACACAGAACTCTTCCAGGCTTTAAACATACCTGTCGGTTTGATTTCCTTTACATTCATTACAACCGCGCCTTCACCAAGCTCCTGTTTTGCTTTTTCGATTGCCTCTTCTTTTGTTTTTCCCTGATACTTATTTATGGTCATTTTACTTGTCACCGTCCCTGCTGATTATACCTACTGACTGTAATTCTACATTAGACTCAATTTCATTGTAGGAAACTACAATCAGGTCCTTAAAATAATCTTCCGTTAATTTTTTAAAGTACATTCGAACAATTGGAGATGTAATCACAATTGGTGTTTTTCCCATGTTTTCGAGCTTTGTTACTTCATTCTGTACAGAATTCATAATAGCCTTTGTTGTTTCCGGATCAAGTGTAAGATATGCCCCCTGTTCTGTCTGCTTCACAGAAGCCATAATTTCCTGTTCCACCTTCGGATCAAGTGTAATAACACTGGTTGTCTCATTCGCCGGGAAATACTTGCTGGAAATGGCTCTCTTTAAACTCTGGCGTACATACTCCGTCAGTACATCTGTATCTCTTGTTGTCGCTGCATGATCTGCAAGCGTTTCAAAAATCGTCAGGAGATCACGGATAGAAATCCCCTCATCCAGCAGGTTCTGTAACACCTTCTGAACCTCACCAAGTCCAAGCATTTTGGGAATCAGCTCGTCCACCAGTACCGGATTGCTCTCTTTCAGATTATTGACAAGATTCTGCACATCCTGTCTGGTAAGCAGTTCTGCGATATGTGATCGGATCACCTCTGTCAAATGCGTTGCAATAATTGATGGCGGATCAACAACCGTATATCCAAGGCTCTCCGCACGTTCACGCTGGCTTTCCGTAATCCAGATCGCCGGGAGATGGAATGACGGTTCAAATGTAGGGATACCTGTGATCTCTTCCTCCACATATCCCGGATTCATTGCCATATAGTGATCAAAAAGAATCTCTCCTTCTGTCACCTGCACCCCTTTGATCTTAATGATATACTGATTTGGATTTAACTGAATATTATCCCTCAAACGTATGATAGGTACTATAGTACCAAGTTCAAGAGCAATCTGCCTTCGTATCATAACAACACGATCCAGAAGATCTCCTCCCTGATTTACATCTGCTAACGGAATGATACCATATCCAAATTCAAGTTCTATCGGATCAACCTGAAGCAGCGACACCACATTCTCTGGTTTTCGTACCTCTTCTGCTTCCGTTTCCTCCGCATTGACCTCTTCTTCTATACTCTCAATACCGATATTTTTGTCGACCTGTCGTCCTGCAATAATAAAAGTTGCACCAAACGCAAGAAACAATAAGGTATTTAACGGTGTTGCAATTCCTAAAACCGCCAGCGTAGTACCTACAATATAAAGTACTTTGGGAATACCAAATAACTGACTGACAAGGATATTGGAAAAATCCGCTTCTTTCGACGCTTTTGTAACAAGAATACCGGTTGCAAGTGAAATCAGAAGGGACGGTATCTGGGAAGAAAGTCCATCACCAATCGTTAGCACACCGTAATGTTCGATTGCCTCCTGAAACGTCATTCCGCCCCGCAGTATACCCATAATGGTTCCACCCGCAAGGTTTACAAACGTGATAATAAGACCAGCTGCTGCATCTCCCTTTACATACTTGGTAGCACCATCCATGGAACCAAAGAACGCAGATTCTTCCTGAATCTTATTTCTCCGCTCCCTTGCCTGTTTTTCCGTGATCGCTCCGGTATTTAAATCCGCATCAATCGCCATCTGCTTACCAGGCATCGCATCAAGGGTAAATCTCGCCGTTACCTCAGCGACACGCTCGGAACCTTTATTGATAACAACAAACTGGATAATAACCAGAATAATGAATACGATGGCACCAACGATCAGATCTCCACCACCGACGAACTGTCCAAATGTCTGTACGACATTACCCGGATTACCGGTTGTTAAGATCAGTCGTGTTGAAGACACGTTCAAGGAAATTCGAAAGATTGTCGTAAACAAAAGTAAAGTCGGAAAAAAAGACATATCCAGTACTTCTTTTACAAACAATGTATTAAAAAGAACAATCAATGCGATTGAAATGTTCAGTGCCAGCATAACGTCGAGTAAATTGGAACTGATTGGCACTATAAAAAAGATGACTGCAGCCAGTAGATACAGTGCAACACCTATGTCAGCTTTCTTCATGACCTCTCCTCCCTGTTTCTCAGATTATATACCATAGCAAGAATTTCCGCTACTGCCTGATACAATTCCGGCGGTATTTCTGCCCCTATATCTACATTCGCATATAACATTCTTGCCAACGGTTTATTTTCAACAATTTCAATGTGGTTTTCCTTTGCTTTTTCACGAATTTTCTGTGCAAGATAATCTTCTCCCTTTGCAATAACGATCGGAGCTCTTGACACCTCGGCATCATATTTGATTGCAACTGCCAGGTGTGTCGGGTTCGTAATAACCACATCTGCCTTTGGTACATCCTGCATCATACGCCTTTGAGAAGCTTCTCTCATACGTTGTCTCTGTCTTCCTTTGATCTCAGGATTTCCCTCAGTATTTTTATACTCATCCTTTAATTCCTGCTTGGTCATCTTCATATCTTCATTGAAACGATGTTTCTGATAAACAAAATCTGCAATTCCGACCACCAGATAAACAAGGCTGATTTTAAAACCTGCATTAATGATAACATTCCCGCATAATACAACTGCCTGATTCAGCGGTATGTCATATAAAATAAAAATATCATTTGCCTCACCCTTTATGGATGTATAAGCAACATATATGATCAAACCTATTTTTAAAATAGATTTAAGCAGCTCAAATAATGAATCTTTTGAAAAAATACGTTTAAATCCATTGATCGGATTAAATTTATCCCCCTTAGGTTTTAACGGCTTAGCCGTGACTTTCCACCCTACCTGAAGAATACTTACAAGGGCTGTCACCGCAACACCAAACACAAAAAACGGGGCAACCATCTTGAACATTTCTATATACACATTATGTAAAAACGAAGTAATCTCCTTTGTAGATGATTCCATCGCATTAACACTTACAAAATCAGGCATCAGCTTATATACATAATAAAAAACTTCCAAAAAGCCATTGCCAATTAACGAAATAAAAACCTTCAACACGAGGAACAATACTATCAGATCAAATGCTGCGGTAAGTTCCTTACTCTTTGCAACCTTACCATCCTCTCGTGCTTCTCTTAACTTCTTTTCTGTTGCCGGCTCTGTTTTTTCCCCTCCGGGTCCATCTTTTGCGAACCACTGAAGGTCATATGCAAATAGTAATCTGTCTTTCCATTCCACCTTAGTACATTCCCTCTATAAATAAAACCATCATCTTTTTCATTTCGGTAAATATAAAACTGGCGATTCCAGGCAAAAGTGAAATTGTAAGAAATAAAACTCCAAAACCAACCAGTATTTTCATCTGCATACCAACTGCAAACATATTCATCTGTGGTGCGACCTTTGCCAGAATACCAAGAATACAGTTTAAAATCATCATACAGGCAAATATTGGAAGAAAGATCCTGAAACCTATTACAAACAGATCTGTCATATACTGTGTTATAGAACCCGCAAGTGAATCCCAGTTAAAGATCTGACCATTGATTGGGATTACGGTAAAAGAATCTACCACAGCCTGTAAAATCACATGATGCATATCTGTTGCAATCAAAAGAAGAAGTATAAAATAATTGTACAGGTTTCCGGTAATTGTTACCTGCGTATTCATTGTCGGGTCAAATTCAGTCACCATAGATAATCCAATATCCATATCAATAATATTTCCCGCAAATAAAATAATGGAATTACAAATGTTTGCAGCAAACCCTATCAGCAACCCTGTAATTCCTTCTTTTAACACTATTATCGCATACCCAATCAAACCTGTATACTCGATTGCTGTCTTATCAACAAAACCATACACCAGAAGTGCAACAAAAAAAGAAAAACCTATCTTTGCCTGCGAGGGCGCATTTTTTGTTCCAAAAAAAGGTGCAATATAGACAAAACAGGATATGCGAACCAATATTAATATCAGTATTTCAAAATTAGCCAATGAAAACGTATATTCTAACATAGATCGTCCTAACCGAGATACATACTAAAATTCGACCATAATGTCGTCACGAATTCTGTCAGATTTGTCAAAATCCATGATCCAAAAATCATAAGTCCGACAAATACTGCAATAATTTTAGGAACAAACGTCAGCGTCTGCTCCTGAATAGATGTAACTGTCTGGAAAATACTGACAATCAAACCAACAACCAGTGAAATGATCAACATTGGAGCCGAACAGATTATAATCGTATAAATTGCTTCTTTTGCTACATCAAGTACCTGTCCTTCTGTCATTTTGTTCTCACCTCTTTGCTATCTATATACATTTTAATCTGTATCTATAACAGAATGCACATTCTTCGAACATTCTGTTATCATCAATAAAACGTCTTTACTACGCTTCCTATTACAAGATTCCATCCATCCGCCAGTATAAACAGTAATATTTTAAACGGCAAAGAGATTGTTGTCGGTGGAAGCATCATCATACCCATCGACATAAGCACGGATGCAACTACCATATCAATTACAATAAACGGGATATATATAACAAATCCCATAATAAACGCCTGTCTCAGTTCTCCGATTACAAATGATGGAATCATAATTGTCATCGGAATCGCATCATATGCACTCTGCCCGGATTCCTCATATTCCTTTTCCAGTGCAGCACTGTCAATATCATAACTGTCACCAGCCATATCCACGAAAAGCTTGACATCCTTTCGCTGTACCTGTCCATACATAAACTGGCGAATCGGCACTTCCGCTTCTTTTAATGCCTCTTCTATGGTAATATCTCCATTATCCAGTGGCTGGATTGCATTCTCATTGATCTGCTGAAACGTCGGCCACATGATAAAAAATGTCAAAAACAATGCCAGTCCAATCAAAATCTGGTTTGGCGGTGCCGTCTGTGTTCCAATTGCCGTTCTTAAAAAATGAAGTACAATTACAATTCTGGTATACGATGTAAGCATAATCAAAAGCGATGGTGACACTGCAATAATTGTCAGTAACAATAATGCACGTACTTCTGAAGCAACCCCCGCCTCATCATTATTTATCGAGATGGACAGACCACCTTTGCTGTCTGACTCACTACCTGAACCTGTGCTGGTATTCGCTGCTGTATTATCCAGCGAATCAATGCTGTCCGGATCCATGGAAGCTGCATAAACAGTCGTTCTGTTTTGTGAGGCAAACAACACTGCCACAAACACTGCTATTGCAAATATTAATGACAGTATACAATATGTCTTTTTTAATTTTGTCATAATTCCATCAATCCTGCTTTTTCGGAAAATGATCTTTCAGTCTACTAAATATCTCCTGAAAATTTTCCTGTGAATTTTTCATATCATCCGATGTCTGGACTGATAACTGATCTTCTGTAAGTTCCGCAATTTTTGTTACTTCATCCTTACCCACAGCGATTACAAAATACTGTTCTCCTGCCTTAACAAGCTGTAAAAATTTACCATTTGCAATCCGGATTGTTTCGAGAATCATAAGATTTCCTTTGGACATTTGTATTTTTTGAAAACCACCTACCCACTTTGTCGTGAAGTAGGTAATAATCAAAACAAACACAAATATGATCAGTACACCAATCAGCTGCATCAGACTTCGAAAAGAAGCGCTTAATAAAATCATACTAACCCACTACTTTTTTTACTGCCTCAAGTACACGCTCAGCCTGGAATGGCTTCACAATAAAATCCTTTGCTCCTGACTGAATTGCTTCAATAACCATAGCCTGCTGTCCCATTGCAGAACACATGATAACATTTGCATTTGCATCAATCTCTTTGATCTTCTTTAATGCCTGGATACCATCCATATCCGGCATAGTAATATCCATTAATACCAGATCCGGTTTTGCTTCAGGATATTTCTCCACTGCAATAGCACCATTTTCAGCCTCCGCTGCAATCTCATAACCATTCTTTGTAAGAATGTCCTTAATCATCATTCTCATAAATGCAGCATCATCACAAATCATAACCTTAGCCATAATTTTCTCTCCTATCTTTAACTCTTCTTTTTTGTTTTTTATTTTATAATTTCAGTAATTCGTATACCATAGCTTTCTTCTATTACTACTACCTCGCCTTTGGCTACGAATTTACCATTTACCAGAACATCAATCGGTTCTCCGGCAATCCTGTTTAATTCTATAATGGTTCCCGGTGTAAAATCAAGTATTTCTTTAATTGATTTGGAAGTTCTTCCAAGTTCTACCGTAACTTCAAGTGGTACATCCATAATCAAATCAATATTTTCCGGTTGAAAATTCCCCGGTACTGCTCCAGTAAATGCCTGGAATTGTGCCGGCTGTACATTTACCTGCTGTTGTCCATACATCTGCGACATCTCCTGACCCATCATTGATTGTCCCATCATCGGCTGACCCATCATTGGCTGCCCCATCATCGGCTGTCCCATCATTGGCTGCTGTGCTGCCATCTGAGGTTGTGGCTGCGGTGCAGGTGTCGGCTGAGCTGCCGGTGTACTCTGGGTGTTCTCTTTTTCACTCATTCCTGCAGTGGAATTACTGTCTTCTTCCATATTGCTTGTTACATTTGCACACATTTCTTTTGCAAAAGAAACAGGATATAACTGCATGATCTCACTATCAACAAGATCACCAATCTCTAACCGGAATGAAATTTTTACAAATTCACCTGCAAGGAACTCATCAATCTGACTCTCATCAATTGTCTGTTGCAAATCTATCAGATCTGCACTTGGCGGGCTGATATCAATTACCTTGTCCAGCATGGAAGACAATGATGTTGCTGCCGAGCCCATCATCTGGTTCATTGCCTCGCTGATTGCACTCAGGTGAAGTTCTCCAAGTTCTCCATCCGTATTTGTTCCATCACCGCCCATCATCAGGTCCGTGATAACTTTTACATCATGTTCCTTTAACACAAGGATATTGCTTCCATCTAATCCCACGGTATACGCAATTCGTATAAATACACATGGCTTTTCATATGCGTCACATATATCACTCCAGTTTGCAAACGCAACCACTGGGGTGGAAATCTCAACCTTACGGTTTACCAGTGAAAACAGTGTAGTTGCCGCTGTTCCCATACTGATATTCGAGATCTCACCGATCGCATCTTTTTCCTGTTCTGTCAATGTATTTTCCGGATTTTCATCTGTACCTGAAGGATTGTTCAGTAAAGCATTGATTTCTTCCTGTGACATCGTTCCATCCATCTTACTGCTCCTCCCTAATCACTGATGTAATTCTTACTGCATAGTCATCACCGGTTTCTCCCGGCAGAGCAGTAAATTTTTTTATACTTCCAACAAAGACACTCAGTTCCTGATCAACCTTCGTATCCAGCCGGATAATATCTCCTACCTGCAGTCCCAAAAAATCATTTACTGAAATGGAACTGTTACCAAGTACAGCTTTGATCGGCATTGGTGCTTTTGAAATAAGTGCCTCGATCGTTTCTGTATACTGTTGTTCATCTTTTTCCTGCAGACTCGAATACCAGTATTTGGTATTCAGTTTGTCCATAATACTCTCTAAAGTCAGATATGGAAGGCATACATTCAGTAATCCCTCCACATCGCCAATCTTAACATTGAGCGTTACCAGAGCTATCATCTCCGTCGGCGATATAATCTGTGCGAACTGCGAATTCGTCTCAATACGCTCTAACCGGGGTTCTAACTCACATACATTCTCCCACGGCTCCACTAAAAGATCTACTGCCACATTAAATATCCGCTCAATGATCAGCAATTCTATCTCCGAGAAATCCCTCGGTTTATCCAGAGGCACTCCCTTTCCACCTAACATTCTGTCTACTACAACATATCCAAGATTTTGTGCCATCTCAATGACAATGCTTCCATTCAATGGAGATGCATTTACAATTCCAAGTAATACAGGATTCGATAACGCATTTGAAAATTCTGAATATGTAACTGCTTCTGAGTTCATCACCTCAACCTGAACATTTTTCCGTAAATAAACAGGAAGATTGGTTGACAAGAGTCTTCCGTAATGTTCAAAGATAATCTCCAGCGTTCGCAGATGTTCCTTTGAAAACTTTGCAGGACGGGCAAAATCATAATTTTTGACCTGTTTTTTATCTTCATCTTTCATTTCATCTACATCAAGTTCACCACTGCTTAACGCTTTGAGCAAACTATCTATCTCATTTTGAGATAAGACTTCACCCATTCTTTCTCACCACCTAACACAATATTTGGGTCTATTCCGTCTGAACGCTTGAGAAGTTTACACCAACGATGAAGTCTGAACCTCCAAACATATCCTGTAATGTTTTCAATATATCATCTTTTACATTCTGATAGCCATTTGCATTAAACTCATCCAATGTATATCCATTTACAATGGTATTAATCTCGCTCTGAATGATCGTCACTTTTGCAGCAAGTCCTTCGGATCCACCATAGGTTTTGTATCCGTCACTCTTTGTATTCAAAGATAAACTGACTGAAAATACAGCATAGTGCTGTTTGCCATCTTCGCCCTGTTTTAAGTTCACGGTAAATCCATCGGTGATCGCATAAGTCTCAACATCTTCGATCGGCACCTCCGGTGTAGCCGGCGTATTTTCTCCACTCTGAAGTTCCAGATTAATAGCAGAGCATACCTGATCGATCAGCTGATTCGATTTTTTTGTCTGCGGAATAATCGTGAACACAAGAATTGCAGTTAAAATAAGATTTGCTAAAACCAGTGCCAGAATAATTACGGTTATCAAATTCTTTTTCATAATGCTACCTTCCTGTTCAATTAAAATCTGAACTATAAGAATTATATATTTTTATAATAACGCGGCGGTTTCTTGATCTTCCCTCCTGCGTTGTATTATCTGCAACAGGTACATACTCACCTCTTCCAGATGCCTTCAAATGTGCGGGCTCCACTGTTGTAATATCTCTCAGATAATCTGTAACCGCCCGTGCCCTGTAAAATGAAAGCACATCATTATCTTCATATTTTGCAGAATGAATCGGCACGTTATCCGTGTGTCCCTCTACTTCTATGATATTATCCTGATAAGGTTCGATCAGCTTACCCAGCTTATCAATCAGCGGATACGCCTCTGATCGGATTTCAGCATGCCCGGAGTCAAACAAAAGAGCTCCATTCATATTGAGCATGACATACTGTGCATTGAAATCAACTTCCACCTGATCCTGGATTCCATATCTTGCAATGGCATCCTCCAGCTGTTCAGACATTTTTTCTGATTCTTCCAGTGCCTGTTCTTTATATTCTTCCACTACATCATTCTCTTCGTCTGTTTCCTGATCCGTTTCAGAGTTCGCTTTGTCTTTATAATAAGAATCTAACATTTCAAGCTGGCTCACACCGGATGATATCAGAGTTCCATCTCCAATAGAAGATCCTCCATTGGGAAGAATACTAAATGTATTCTGAAAGGAAGCCACCATTTTTTCAAACTTTTCTGCATCTACCGTTGACATAGAGAATAACAATACAAAGAAACACAACAACAGGTTCATCAGATCTGCAAATGTATTCATCCATGCCGGTGATCCTTTTGGTTCATCAGGCTTTCTTTTCACTATTCTTCACCTCCAGCCTCGCTTTCCTGCGCTGTATTACGCGCCGAAGGTGCAAGGAATGATTTCAGTTTTTCTTCTATAACACGTGGATTTTCTCCTGCCTGGATCGACAGAATACCTTCCACGGAAATTTCCTTCATCATCATTTCATTATCATTATTCAGTTTTAACTTACCTGCAATCGGGTTACATAACCAGTTTGCAAGTAATGAACCATACAATGTTGTAACAAGCGCCGTTGCCATCGCCGGTCCGATTGTTGATGCATCTTCCATGTTCTTCAACATGAGGATCAATCCAATCAGTGTACCGATCATACCCCAGGCAGGACCTAATTCAGCCCATTTCTCCCAGACAGCAATTTTAGCTTTATGTCTGCTCTCAACGCAGGCTAAGTCAGTCTCCATGATTCCTCTTACCAGTTCCGGATCTGTACCATCTACAACAAGCATAATTCCTTTTTTCAGAAAATCATCTTCAATCCCGTTTGCTGCTTCTTCCAATGCCAGAAGTCCTTCTTTTCTCGCAGTATTCGACAGTGAGATAATCTGGTTGATGACAACTGCCGGATCCTGAACCTCATCCTTAAAAATCAGCTTTATTGACTTTACACCATTGATAAAATCTGCCAATTTAAAAGATGCGAGCGTACCTGCAATGGAACCTCCTATTGTAATAATGAATGATGCCGTATCCCACATGGAGTGTAAACTTGCAACACCTCCGTTGGAAAGTACACCAAACACAAACATTACAACGCCTAATAACATACCTACTATTGATGCTATATCCACTTTTTCCACCTACCATCCTTGATTTTTCAGATTATAAAATCCCATCCGTGGGACTTATTCTTCTCTTAAAAGGCCATTTGTAAAAATATCCCTTTTGTATGATTTTACTAAATTTTTGACCTCTTGTCTACTTTCTTTTACAATAAACTTTTTACCTGTTGTAAGAGAAATAACTGTATCCGGGGTCTCCTCCACCGTTTCAATCAGATCCGAATTGATTAATACTGTTGTTCCATTCAATCGTGTCACTTCGATCATAAAGTAATCATTCCTCCATTATTAATCAACAGTTTTTATTGTGACCGATTTTTTCAAAAACCGGTCACAATGTTCAGTATAACATATGTAACTGATTGTGTAAAACCTGTTTCAACATTTTAAGACAGGTTTTACGCAAATATTATCTTTTTCTTACTTTACATTAACGTTTCAGATTAACCAGTTCCTCTAAGAGGGTATCTGATGTTGTGATGATACGGGAGTTTGCCTGGAAACCACGCTGTGTGATGATCATCTGTGTGAACTCCGTGGACAAGTCTACGTTAGACATTTCAAGTTCTCCGGATGTCATGGAACTTCCGTCCGCAGAAATCTCAACACCAATTCCATCAAATTCACCTGAGTTTAAGGTTGTACGGTAACAGTTCTCTCCAACCTTTTCAAGACCGGATGCATTTGCAAACTGTGCAACAGCGATCTGTCCAAGTGTCTCTGTATTACCATTATCATAGGTACCTGTGATAAGACCATTGTTATCGATGGAAATACCGATCATGGCACCTAATTTCTTTCCTTTTCCTGTCACACCATCATCTATAGATCCTGTAGACATAACCGCTGTGGATTTACCACCGTTGTCTGCATCTTTCAGTCCCGAAAAATCAATGGTAATATCATCAAACTGGGTCGGATTATTTCCCAGCTTACTCATATTAAGTGTAACAGAATTTGTCTTATTGTTGGATGTTCTTGCTCCAACACCTGTAAACGTACCATCTTTTGTGCTGAAGTCGATCGCGTAATCAGTTACATCTCCGGAAATCGTCAGAGTTCCATTTGCGATTGCAGCTGTTGCCTGCTTGTTTGCAATCTTGGAAACCATTGCATCTGGGATTCCATATACCTGTTTCAGGCTGTATGTAGTTGCTGGAGTTTTTCCATCCGTAAAAGAATTTGTTGCCTGATTCCAAGAGATTTCTATACCGTTTGCATTACTTCCTACATAAAATTTTTTGCTGGTGGAATCATAATAGTAACCACTCTGCACCTGATTATAAGTACCAAGTGTAGCATCAGTTGTCTTTGATCCAAACACATCCTCCAATTTAACCTGACTGGTCGCTGGATCATAGAATGTTGTTCCATCACTATTTAAAATCTTTTCCAGTTCCACCGTATATTTACCATCTGTTCCGGTAGATTTCATTGCAAAACGTGCTGTATAGGAATAACCGAGATTATCAAAAAAAGTCAGTGTTTTGACAAGTCCGTTGTCTGACAATACATCCTTATCATTTTTATCAATAATCCCGGAAACATTTGCCTGTGTGGTTGCCTCCGGAGGAGATGTCAGGTTGGATGTCTGCATGACACGAAGTGCAGATACGGTATCCTTCTTGATATTTCCTGTTGTCGGATCTACCTGCCATCCCATAACTGTATAACCGGTGGATGTCATACATAAGTTACCGGCACCATCTACATAGAAAGAACCGGCTCTGGTAAACAGGTTCTCAGAACCGTTGTTAACTACAAAAAAGTTTGTCGTAGACTGGTCTGATAAACGGATATCGAATGCACGTCCGGTTGTTTCAGCCGCACCGGAAGTTGTGATGCTTAAGTTTGTTGCACCGGTCGTAACACCAAGACCGATCTGTTTTGCATTCACACCACCGGTACCTGTTGCTGCGTTCGCACCGGATGCATTACTTGTCATCTGATATAAAACATCCTGAAATACAACTGAGGATGATTTAAAAGCTACTGTGTTTACGTTGGCGATATTGTTACCAATAACGTCCATTTTTGTCTGATGTGTCTTAAGACCTGACACAGCAGAGTACATTGATCTCATCATAGTTGAAATTGACCTCCTAAGTTCTTTTGTGCTGCCTTCCCTTCTGTCATTCCGGGAATCTAGCCTCCATTTCGGTCCGGCTACGTGATCACAGCACCATCAATATTGGTATAAATATTATCATCGGACTCTGTCCGGTCCATTGCTGTAACGACTGTCCTGTTCGGAACATTTACGATAAAAGCGAGTGAATCAACAATTACTAACGATTCTCTGATTCCCTTTTCACCAGCCTTAAAAACGCCTGTCTCAAGTCGTTCATTCTGTTCCTCTGACAGATTGATATTACGATCCATCAGGCGCATCGTGGCATGCTTGGAAAATTTGAGTGTCCCACCTGCTTTTGCATCCTGCTTCTGCTTTAAAATATCTTCAAAGGAGACACCGCTCGAAGTTACCGCATCCGTGCTTTTCCGAGTCAGATACTGGTCAGTTACCTGCTCAATGGAAGCAAACTGGTTACTGATCTTATTCATAATCGCATTTCCCTTCTGTCAGATATCAGGTTTTATCTGTACCTGTCGTTGTGTCTGTATCCGTTTTTGTATCTGTTCCTGTTGTCGTATCTGTTGTTGTACCTGTCGATGATGAAGTACTTTTATACCAGTCTTTTCCTGCAAGTTTTTCCATCTGTGCAAGCAGTTCCTGATATTTTTTCAAAGTATCTGTATCGATCTTTGACTGCTGATAAGAATTCAGATTATCATAATATGTCTTTAAATTCTTGACATCATCCTTGTCACTTAATGTAAGCTGTGCTGCGGATGGCAATTTAGCAACCGCTGCTGCAAACGTCTTAGCAAGTGTCTCTGCCTCCATGTATTCGGTATCTGCAACCTGATATACATCAGAAAGTGAATATAACACCCCATTTACACAGATCTTCTGCTCACCGTTTTCTTTCTGTACATAATCAACAAATCCCTCTGTTGCTGTTGTTTCTCCAGTCGAAGATGTTGTCTTGATAATAACATATTTTCCAACAAGTGCATTTGCATTGCTGCTCTCGATTGTACTCTGCATACCAAGTGTTGCTTCCATCTGTGAAAATGTAGCAAGCTGTGCAACATACTCCGTATTGCTGGTAGGCTCTAACGGATCCTGATACTGCATCTCTGCACATAACAGCTGTAAGAACTGGTCATAGCCAAGGTCATTGCTGGTATCCGATTTGCTTGTAGTACTGGTATCCTTTGGTATTTTTCCGTCTACAACGGGCTGAATTAATGCCATTTTTTTCTCCTTTCTTTTGTTTTAAGCAGTATAATCTACGGAATTACCGTGATCTGCCATAATCTGCGCCACAAGGGCTTCTTCCTCACTCATGACTCCGGAGAGTTCATCTAACTCATCTAAGTTGATTCTTCTAGTCTTTGGCGAAGCTTTTTCCTGCTCCTCTGCCTGTCTCTCTTCCTGTTTTGCATTCTGCTCTAAGTTTTTTTCAAACTCATGGCTTCCAACCGTAACTTCTACGGCATCCACCTTCACACCTGCCTGGTTCATACTCTGTTTGAGTTCTGCCATCTGCGCTTCTAACGCTTCTTTTACCAGTTCGTTCTGTGTCATAATATGAGCAGATACATTTCCTTCCTTGGTCGTTACTTCGATATAAATCTTGCCAAGGTGTTCCGGGTTCAACTGCATCTCCATCGTCGTCTGTGCTTCACGGACAGTGATTTTTGTAAATTCTGTTACCTGACGGATCAGATCTAAAGTGTCAAGCTGTCTTGAAAATTCCGGCACATTTTCCGGTGTTTTTACTGTTGCCGGATCTGCCACATGTTCCTGATTCACAAATGCTGTCTGACCCGATGCATTCCCAGATTCATTTTTACTGCCTGTCTGCTGTCCCTTATCTGACTCTGTCTTTACATCCGGTTCTTCTGTTTTCTCCGGCATCAGACCATCATTCACGTCATCGGTATCCTTCACATTATCTGCGACTTCTTTCTGCAGAACAATGTTGTCCTCCGGCTTCTGTGTTTCCACTTCATCTGCATTTAAAACTGTCTGTACTGTTTTATCATCTTTTGCATCTGAAATCATCTGCTCCGGCACAGCATCTGCTGCCGTCTGTACTGCGTTGTCATTTTCCGGCACCTGAATATCCGCCGATAACTGCTCTGCATTCACATTTGTGTCTGTTGCAGCAGCCATCTCAGTAAACATCTGCGGTGTCATTCCAAGTTCATCTAACAGGTTCTGTGACAACTCTCCAATTTCATTTACAATTTCCATAAATGAACTGTTGCACAGCAGTTCTCCAACATTTTCACATCCTGTGAGTTCAGCTGTAAGCTGCGCAAGCTGATTCGGCTGTATCAGATCTGCAACAGTAAGTCCTAACTTCTGCATGGCATCTGCGATTTCTTCATCTGTCACACCAAGTTTATCTTTCAAAACCTGTCTCACATCCTCATCAAATGCAGCTAACTTTTCATCCGCATTTTCTGATTGAATGTCCGTTTTGCCTACTGAATTATCTTTTATACTGCCCGCAGCATTCTGATAACGTTCATAATCATCTGCCACACTACTGTTTCCGGTTACAGCTGCCACATCCTGTCTGCTGTTCTGTCCACCATAATTGTAACCGCCTCCAACCTGGGTTGTCATCTGGCTCATCACTTCTGCAAACTGAACTTTCAGATCGCCTTCTTTTGTTCCGGTCAGTGTCTGGCCGCCCTGTCCTATGGACATAATTCCAGCCACTTCTGAAACGCGCGTGCTTCCCATGTTTCTTCCTCCTTTCCCTTTCGCTGCATGTACTGCCGCTTAATGATCTATTCTGAAGGTTTCATGATCTCTGTTACCTTTGCAGCGGTATCAGAAGTCATTTTACCAAGAATAGCAGCTCTTGAATCTGCATCCATACCATCTAAAATCTGTGCAACCAGTTTCAGGTTGTCTGTCATGGTATCAAAAATTGCTGCTGCCTCTTTTGGCTTCATGGATGAATATGTTTTGATGTAATCATCAAGCTGCTCATCCTCTGCCGTCTGTGCCACTACCTGCTTATACAGTACTTCTGCATTTGCAGGATCGATGCTTTCGTAATATTTCTTATATTCCTCAATATCCGGGGCTACATCAGAAAAGACAACATCCTCATAGAAGCTCTGCTTTTCCTTTTCAAATTCTGCCTCGTTTTCCTTATATTGCTGTAATTCCTGTGATTGAGCTTCTAACTGGCTGATATAATCCGCATTTGCAGACGATGCATTCTGTGCATCTGCCAGTTCTTTTTCAAGTTCTTTAATGCGCTCAACCGCATCTGCCATCGTATCATACGCATAAGCACTGTCCTCTGTTGAAACCTGCTCCACCGCATCATCCGGTAAAATCTTATTTACATAAGGGACATCTTTCAGGATCGGTGCAAGCACGCCTGATCCAAATCCTCCAACATCCCATTTAATCAGAAGGGCAATAATTGCAAACCATACAACTATGATCAGAAGGGAAACAAAAAATACCGCAACTTTGCTGCCGCCGCTTTCTTCTTCAAGTTCATCGCTCTCTGCTGCATGCTGTGCTTTCTTCTGCTTTGCCTCTTCTTTTTTTCTTTGTTTTTCTTCAGCTTTTTTATCTACAACTTCTTCTTTTTCTTCTGCCATATTTTCCTCCTGTCCGCTCAAACTGCCTAACTACGCTGTCCATTATCGTGATAGGTATAACTGACAAGCTCATCTATTTCTTTTGACTCTTCATGTAAAAGTTCCTGTTTAAACTCCTCAAAAGCTTTTTCTTTCAGTTTTTCATGTGTCTTGCGTTCAACCATTGCTTCATTCAACTGTTTTCTCGCCAATTCAACATCACGTTCTGCAGCATGTACATTCATCATCTGGCTGCGCTGTTTGCTTTTTAAGACGTCAATCGCCTTCCTGCATTCACGAATTTCCAAAACATTAATACTGCCACTCACCAATTCTCTTGCTTTTGATTCATAACCGGCTCTCCGGATCAGGATATCCTGAAGTTTCTGCTGTTCTGCCGCAAGTTTTGCATTCGCCATACCATAGGCTGTCTTTGCCTGATTTTCCATTTTTTCTTTGATATCAAGAATGTTCTGCATTCTGTATCTGAACTTTGCCATACCAGAAACCTTTCTTAGTTTTCAAACAGTTTTCGCAGCAGGTCAATCTCTTCGTTGAATTCAAATTTTTCATCGGTCTTTTGCATCAGGAACTCATTTACCGCTTGAATTTTTTGAATTGCATAATCAATTTCACGATTGGTTCCATTTTTATATGCCCCGATATTAATCAGGTCTTCTGCCTCATTATAAGTAGCCATAACATTTCTTAATTTTCCGGCAAGCTCTTTATGCTCACTTGTAGCAATCGAACTCATAACACGGGAAATACTCTGTAATACATCAATTGCAGGATAATGATTCTTTTGTCCTAATTTTCTGGATAACATAATATGTCCATCCAGAATACTTCTCGCCGTATCTGTGATTGGTTCATTCATATCATCACCATCTACAAGCACGGTGTAAAGTCCGGTAATAGATCCCTTATCCGAAGTTCCTGCACGTTCCAGAAGTTTAGGCATTTCTGAATACACACTTGGTGGATATCCTCTTGTTACCGGTGGCTCTCCGGATGCCAACCCAATCTCCCGCTGTGCCATAGAAAAACGTGTCAGTGAATCCATCATCAGCAACACATCTTTCCCCTGATCTCTAAAGTATTCAGCAATAGCTGTTGCTGTTTTTGCAGCTTTATTTCTTATCAATGCAGGTTTATCGGATGTCGCAACAATAACCACGGAGCGTTTCATGCCTTCTTCACCAAGATCGCGTTCCACAAACTCTCTTACTTCTCTTCCACGCTCGCCAATCAATGCAATCACGTTGATATCCGCTTTTGTATTTCTCGCAAACATACCAAGTAATGTACTTTTTCCAACACCGGATCCGGCGAAAATACCGATTCTCTGTCCTTTTCCTACTGTAATCAGACCATCTACTGCTTTCACACCCAAAGGTAGTACTTCATCAATAATTTTTCTTGCCATCGGATCTGGTGGCAATGCTTCAACCGGATAATCATACGAAAGTAATAATTCTTCCACATCGGTTGGCCGTCCTATTCCATCTAATGTATGACCTAACAGTTCTTCTCCAACTTTCACAGTCAGAGGATGTCCTGTATTTTCTACAATACATCCAACACCAATTCCTTCTACGCTTTCAAACGGCATCAGGAGTAAATGTTTATCACGGAACCCGACCACTTCAGCCATCGTTGAAATATTTTGTTCCCGATCGATAATGATACGGCACAGATCATTCAGTTTTGCATTTGGTCCTACAGATTCAATTGTAAGACCGACAATCTTTGTCACCTTGCCTAAACGGTTAAAATACGTCTTATCGGCAAGCTGAAGATATTTATCAAATGTACCCATTCTGCCGCCTCACCTCTATGAGCATAATGCTTTGATATCCTTCATCAGATTATCAAGCTGTACGTCTACACCACAGTCAAATATTCCTGCGTCAGTCTCTATGGTGCACGCATTTTCATTCAGTGTATAATCAGGAACAATTTCAAGTTCTATGTCATGTCCGACATAATCTAATATTTCATCTTTATGCTTTTCTAAAAATGACACATTGTCTCCTGCAACCTTAATCCGGAAATGCTTTTCATCTTCGATATTTGCGATAGCATTATTGATCAGATGAAGCAGGATCTCTTTCTTATCATCAAACTGGATATGAAAAACCTTATTAAAAACATTTAATATCACATCTACCAGTTCTTTTTCCATGTTTTTTTGTTTTTCCTGATAAGAATTCTGCAACTGTATTTTTTTCTGCTGTTGTTCCTGTTCTAACTGCTGTTTTTTCTGGTTATACTCCTGTTCTAATGTATTCTGTCCTTCCAGATAACCCTGTTTTTTTGCTTCATCACGGATAGCTTCCGCTTCCTGTCTTGCATCATCAATCAGCACATCTGCCTGTGCTCTTGCCTGCGAAAGTATCTGCTCCGCTTTTTCATTCACAGCAGTCATATCCTGTTCCGGTTCTTCTACAGGGATTACATTCTCTGTTTTGTCAGTAATAATCCCCTCCGCAAATCCATCCGGTCCTACAGGCCGGTCTTGTTTTACCATCTGTTGTTTCAGAAACTCCTGTATATGATCATTTGAATCGATCACCCTTGTATTCTGACTCTCTGTATGCACGAACCACGGTTTGTAAAGATTAGACAACGATCTCGTCACCTCCGCCTCTGGAGATTACAATCTCTCCAGAATCCTCTAATTTACGAATGACACTGACAACTTTCTGCTGAGCCTCCTCAACATCTTTCATACGGACAGGTCCCATAAACTCCATATCCTCTTTGATCATCGCAGCCAGTCGTTTTGAAAGATTCTTAAAGATAACGTTCTGTACTTCTTCGTTTGCAGCCTTTAAGGCAACTCCAAGGTCAGCATTATCGACATCACGAAGCACTCTCTGGATTGCACGGTCATCAAGCAGCAAAATATCCTCGAATACAAACATCTTCTTGCGGATCTCGTCTGCCAGTTCCGGTTCTTCGATCTCCAAAGACTCCATAATATGTTTTTCTGTCGTACGGTCTACCGTATTTAAAATGTTTACGATGGCATCCACACCGCCAACAATGGTGTAATCCTGGTTGACAAGGGAAGAAAGTTTCTTTTCTAACACACGCTCTACCTCTTTGATCACATCCGGCGATGTACGATCCATCATCGCAATACGTTTTGCAACATCTGCCTGTTTTTCCGGTGGAAGCGCTCCAATCACAAGTGCCGCCTGCGCCGATGTCAGATATGACAAGATCATCGCGATTGTCTGTGGATGTTCATCCTGAATAAAGTTTAATAACTGGCTTGGATCTGTTTTCCGTACAAATTCAAACGGACGTACCTGCAGGGACGCTGTAAGTTTTGTGATAACTTCCTTTGCCCTGTCCTCACCAAGTGCCTTATCCAGTAACTCTTTCGCATATCCAATACCGCCTTCTGCAATATACTGCTGTGCAAGGCAGATCTGATAAAATTCATTTAAAACATCTTCCTTAACCTGTGGCGAAACACTTCTGGTGTTCGCGATCTCAAGTGTCAGTTCTTCAATTTCATCTTCTTTTAAATGCTTAAAGATATCTGCAGACCGCTCCGGTCCCAAAGCAATCAAAAGGATTGCTGCCTTTTGTATTCCAGTATAATCTTGTGTGTTCGTTGCCATACCTTATTCCCACTCCTCGTTCAGCCAGTTGCGTAATAATGAAGCTGCCGCTTCCGGATTGTCTTCCACAAATTTTTCAATCAGGATACGGGTTTCAGATTTTTCATTGTATCCGATATCCTGCATTTCTTCCTGGCTTTCTTTTGTTGATTCAAGCAGACTTTCAACAGAAAGTTCCGGCTCGATCTCTGCCACTTTTTCTTTTCTGGTACTGCGGAACACCACATAACCCAAAAGAAGAAGGATCAGTACCACAAGTACAATCTGTAAATAATCAGAAGCACTTCTTCCACCGGAAGAATACTGGAAAACCGGTTCCTCCTGTGCAATGATGGTAATCTTATCTGTCGGGATTCCTGTTGCATTCGAAATCATCGTGATATATTCCGGATCGACAGTAATCGCTGTCGGGTCACTGTTTGCCGCAACATATTCGTCGAACGTCATGTTGTCAAGTGCTCCGGATGCACGCAGTGTATCTTCATCGTAAATGCGGTATTTCGTTGCTACCAGAGAAACGGAAGAGTCTGCATAATTAACAGTTCCGCCATTTGATGACTTTTTCGTTACCTTTTCATTGTTCTGGTAGTTTGTGGTTGTATCTGTAACAGTACTGTGTGTGTAATTGTTATCTTCAATCACATAAGACGTATCATCATTCGAATCTGTTCCAGGTGTTGCAGCTGCACCACCTTCTGATTCTGATTCGTATTCACTCTTACTGCCAACCATACCATTCGTCTGTCCGTCCGGTGCATAATATTCATGCGTTGCTTCTTCTGACGTATCGAAATCCATCACAAGTTCCGGTGCCACTTCCACATGGTCAAACAAAGAAGAACCCACCATAACATCTTTCACTTTACTCTTTACCAGGTTTTCTGCTTTTGATTTTACAGAGAGCTGGCTGTTTGCAGTTCCCACATTGGTATCAGAAGAGTCTCCTGAGAATAAGACATTCGAATTAGAATCTAAAATCTGAATATTATCTGTATTTTTATTTCCAAGCTGTGTTGCTATGTATTTTGCAAGACCTGCTGCCTGATCCTCATCCATATCTCCGTTTAAAGTAAGAATCACTGCTGCATAGGAATCCTGATCTTTTGCAAGAATTGTTCCATCATCATTTGGAATATCGAGTGTTACAGAAGCACTTTCAACATTTGACAGGGTTTCCAACTGTTCAGCAAAATATTTCTGCAGATAAACTTTGTATTTCTTTGTCTTGTCTGCCTCTGTTGAACTGAATCCGCCATCAAAAACATTATCAATGGATGCGCCCTGGCTCGGTATATCATTTTTTCCGAGCAGAATCGAAGCAGCCGCCTCATCTTTTGCATCTACATAAAAGATCAGTCCATCCTGAGACATCTGATAAGAAATGCTCTCGCCATCCAGAAGATCCTTCACTGTACCTGCCTCTGCTGTTGTCTGACACTCGTGCAGTGTAACCATATTGGGTTTACTGACAACCGCTGCCAGTATTGCCAGCGCAACAATGATCACTGCGACAATGCTGATCAATAACGCTTTCTGCTTTGTATTAAACTTTTTCCACCATTCTGTAATCTTATTTAATATATTTTGCACCTGTTCCGGCATGTTATCTGACTCCATTCATTAAATTTGCATATTCATGATTTCTTTATATGCATCCAGCATTTTATCCCTTACCGCTGTTGTATACTGAAGTGCTGTAAGTGCTTTCTTTGCCGCAATCTGCATATCATGCGGATTATCTGCCTTTCCAAGGGCAAATTCTATCTGGGCCGCTTCTGCATCATTCTGTAAATCGCTCGTTTCTGACAATACATTCATCGCCGAATCAAGCACCGACTGAAAGCTGTCATCCGAAGTATTTACAAGTCTGTTCTGTTCCGCCACCTTTTCAATATAATCTGATGTGATCCCTGTTAATGAAGTAATATCCATTTACCGTCATTCCTTTCCTTACTTACTGATATTCAGTGCAGCCTGCACCATACTTTTCGTCGCGTCAAATGCTGTTGTATTTGCTTCATATGCTCTTGTTGCATCAATCAGGTTTGTCATTTCAGTTACCGTATTCACATTCGGGTATGTAACATATCCATTTTCGTCTGCATCCGGATGAGACGGATCATAAACCATACGCATCTCTGTCTCATCATCCTCTTTTACAGATGTCACCTTCACGCCATTTCCAACCGCTCTCGCTCTTGCAGTCTCATAATACTGTGAAAAAGGTGTTTCTGTCTTTTCTGCAAATGTAACGATCTTTCTCCGATATGGTGTACCGTCTTCCGTCCTCGTTGTATTTATATTTGCAATATTCTGTGCGATCGTGTCCATACGAAAGCGTTCTGCTGTCATTCCACTTGCGCTGATATCAAATGCCTGAAATAATCCCATATACTTTCCATCCTTTGTTCCATTTTCAATCTTTTATCCGTGGCAGTCAAATGTTCGTAAAAGTATGTATTCTATTACTTTAGAACCGTCTGCATTCTCGAAAAATTATTTGTTATCGCCGTTGTCAAAAGCTGATATCTCAGTGATTCAGAAGCCAGCTCCGCATTTTCTGTGTTTTCATCCACATTATTGCGGTCAAGTCGATAAGAATAATTTGCCGCATCTGTATAAGATGTCGTTGTAAGTTTCCCCAGATCCTGATTCAGCTCCCTCACCTTTTTATCAAGGCTGCTGTATTTTGTCTTGCCAAGTGCTTTCTGCAATACGGACTCAAAGTCAACATCCTGTCTCTTGTATCCAGGTGTGTCTATATTTGCAATATTATTGGTTATCACATTCTCACGCATCCAGCTTGCATCAGCCGCTTTATCAAGTATATTTGTATAGTCAAATACATTTGTTGTAAACATACTGTTGCTCCTTTCATGCACTATTTTCTATATTATTCTATTTTATTATAAAATATCTCAAAAAAAACACAAGAGTTTTTTATTTTTTTTTCGTAGTTTTTTCCCGTATTTTGTATTATTTTATGATTTGGTGTACTACAATTTGTCCTTATCTTTCATATTTCTCTCTTTTTCGACATTTTCCGCGTTTTTGCGCGCATCTTCTTCAGATGAAACACCAGCGTTTCCGCAAAAACATCCCCGAAAATGAAAATTTTTCAAGAAGATTTTTATCTTATCATTCGATTTTTCAAATTTAGGGATATGAAACAGCAGGTTTCATACAACGAATGGCATTCATCTGTATTCTTTCCACTTTCAGGTGTACGACTCAAAAAGGAATCCGCTATGTTTAACAAATAACATAACAAATTCCTTTTTGTTTTAACTATTCTTATGATTCTCTTTCTTTATTTTGTCCAGTTCATCAAACACAACATCATTTAATACTTTGATGTATGTTCCTTTCATTCCCGAAGATCTTGATTCGATCACACCTGCACTTTCAAATTTCCGTAGTGCATTTACGATTACAGATCTTGTAATCCCAACACGGTCTGCAATCTTGCTCGCAACAAGGATCCCTTCCTTGCCATCCATCTCATCAAAAATATGTGTGATTGCCTCTAATTCTGAAAAAGACAATGTACTGATCGCAGATTTTACAATCTGTACTTTTCTTGTCTCTTCTGCATTTTCTTCATTTACAGAACGCATCATTTCAAGTCCGACCACCGTTGTTCCATATTCACTCAGTATAATGTCATCTATATCATATTGACGGTTCTCGCGATATACAAATAATGTTCCCAGTCGTTCTCCCGCAATATCAATCGGTGTGATGATTGCTGTATATTTTTTTACATCATCCACAAATCCAAGTGTTTCAAGATTCACATTTTCTTTTGTGGACAGGATTCCAAGCAAACGTTCATTTAAAAGCGGGTCGATAAAACCTCCTACCTCGTCCACAATCAATTCATTGATCTCTTCCACACCCTGAAGTACTCCTGTTCCAAGTACTTTTCCTTTTTTACTGATGACCAGAATATTTGATTCCAGTATTTCTTTTAATACATCACATATATCATTAAATACCACTTTGGAAGAATTATTATTGTGAAGCAATTTATTGATTTTTCTTGTTTTATCTAACAACTGAACACTCATAATACGTGCCTCCTGACTACATATATGTCTTTCATGATATCTTATATTTTATCACGTTAATTCTGAAAATTCAATATTCTAATATATTTTCCATAAAATTATTTCATTATTCGGAATCTTTTTCAACATTTTTACGATCTGTCACATAACCGCATTGTTCATCTGCACATACAATTTTGTTTCCTTTAATCACCATATAACCGCCACATTTTGGACATTTCTCTGCAACAGGCCTTGACCAGCTCATAAAATCGCATTCTGGATTATCCTCACACCCGAAATATTTTCTGCCTTTTTTCGTTTTGCGGAGTACAACCTCCTTGCCGCATTTCGGACATGTAACCCCGATTTTTTCAAGATAAGGTTTTGTATTCCGGCATTCCGGGAATCCCGGGCACGCAAGGAATTTACCATGCGGCCCATATTTTACTACCATGTTCCTGCCACAGACATCACAGATAACATCTGTCACTTCATCTTCTATTTTTACTTTTTCCAGATCTTTCTGTGCCGCTTTTACCGCCTCATCAAGATCCGGATAGAAATTACGCACCACTGTTTTCCAGTTTACATTGCCTTCCTCAACTCCATCCAGCAGCGATTCCATATTTGCAGTAAAATGTTCATCTACAATACTTGGAAATGATTCCTTCATAATCTGATTTACCACTTCTCCAAGTTCTGTCACATATAAATTTTTCGCTTCCTTGACAATATAACGTCTGCCGAGCAATGTTGTGATGGTAGGAGAATAGGTACTAGGACGTCCAATTCCCAGTTCCTCCAATGTTTTTACCAGAGATGCCTCTGTATAATGTGCCGGCGGCTGTGTAAAATGCTGTTTTTCATCAAACTCTTTTAAATTAAGCACTGTATTCTCATCAATAGAACCTACCAGAACATTATTCTCTGCTTTTTCATCGTCATCACTTGTATACACCGACATAAATCCGTCAAATGCGATTTTCGATGCAGACACTGTAAACCGGTATTCTCCTGCTCCGATCTTTACGTTCGTTGTCTCGTAAACCGCCTGCGCCATTCTGCTTGCCGTAAAACGTTTCCAGATCAACTGGTAAAGGCGGAACTGATCACGCGACAATGACTCTTTTACCATGACCGGAGTACGGTTAATATCAGATGGGCGGATTGCCTCATGTGCATCCTGTATTTTGGCACCATTCTTTTTCGTCGTTTTTTCGCCTGCGATATAGTTTTCACCATAATTTCCGGCAATATATTCCCGCGCCTGTGCATCTGCCTCTTCCGAAATACGAACAGAATCCGTTCTTAAGTAAGTGATAAGACCAACTGTTCCCTGTCCTTTGACATCAACACCTTCGTATAACTGCTGTGCAATCCGCATAGTCTTTGAAATTGGGAAATTAAGTGCCTTAGATGCTTCCTGCTGCAGCGTACTGGTTGTAAATGGCAATGGGGCCTTTTTCACACGTTCTCCTTTTTTTACTTCTAAAACATGAAACTCCTCTTTCTGCATCTCTGCCATGATGCGGTCTGCCTGCTCTTTACTGGAAATCGTAAGTTTTCCGTTCTCATCTCCATAAAATTTTGCGAGCAGTGTCTTTCTCTCTCCTTTTACAGATAATTCTGCATCCAGTGTCCAGTATTCTTCCGGGATAAATGCGTTAATTTCATCCTCACGGTCACAGATAATGCGAAGTGCAACAGACTGGACACGCCCGGCGCTAAGTCCTCTTTTTACTTTTGCCCACAGTAACGGACTGATCTCATATCCTACCAGACGATCCAGGATTCTTCTGGTCTGCTGTGCATCCACAAGATTCATATCAATCTTACGGGGTTCTTTTAAGGATGCTTTCACTGCATTCTGTGTAATCTCATTAAAAGTGATTCTCTGTGCATTTTTATCGTCTAATTTCAGTGCCTGGCTCAGATGCCATGAAATCGCCTCTCCCTCGCGGTCGGGGTCAGTTGCAAGATAAACTTTATCTGCTTTTTTTGCTTCCTTGCGCAGCTTTGCTAAAATATCTCCCTTTCCGCGAATCGTAATATATTTTGGTTCAAAATCATTCTCTATATCAATTCCCATCTGGCTTTTCGGCAGATCTCTCACATGTCCGTTTGATGCTACTACCTCATAATTTTTTCCCAGAAATTTTTTTATTGTCTTTACCTTTGCGGGCGACTCCACAATAACAAGATACTTTGCCATGCATCCATCTCCTTTTATTTCTGACAATAGACCAGTCCGCCATGCGCACAATCCCTATTGCGTCTGACAACAATCCTGTTCTTCTTATACGGATTGTCATATCTAACAATTTCTTTTAGATTTTTCTGATATAATAATTTTTAACCGTCTCGGTAATAAAACCTTTTTGCAGAAGTCTGGCAAGAATGTCCATCATTTCCGGCACTGATATACCAGTCTTCTCTAAAAGCTCCCCGACGTTTTTCGGTCGTAAACTTAGACAACTATACACCAGTCGCTCATCTTTTTCAAGTAATAAATTTTTCAAATTATCTTCTCCGGTATTTATCTCCCCCTGTAATTCGAGTTCTTTTAAAAATTCATCTACATCAGAAATGATCCCGGCACCCTGTCTTATCAGATTGTTACACCCCTCACTCAAAGCATCATACATACGCCCCGGCACCGCATAAATATCCTTTCCCTGTTCTAACGCATAATCCGCTGTAATAAGCGATCCGCTTTTTATTTTTGCCTCAACGATCACTACCACATCAGCAAGACCTGCAATGATCCTGTTTCTTGCCGGGAAAAGTGGCGCAGACGGATTTGTACCCGGTGGATATTCTGAAATGATCGCACCGTTTTTTTCAAGTATCTCCTGATATATTCTGCTGTTTGACTTCGGATAACAGATATCTACCCCGCAGCCTAACACTGCGCATGTATATCCGTTTTTACGCAGTGCACCTGTATGTCCACTGCCATCAACCCCTGCTGCCATGCCGCTTACAACCCACGCGCTCGATGCAGCAAGCCTTCCTGCGATCTTCTCTGCCACTGAGCTGCCATAAGCGGAACAGCGGCGTGCCCCCACGATCGCCACTGTCTTTTTATTCCACTCCTGTGGCATAGTTCCTTTTACATACAGACTGTACGGTGCATCCGGAATCGCGGCAAGACGTTGCGGAAATAGCTGTTCTTCTCTGGACAAAAAGAAAATTCCTCTTTCCGCCATGCTTTCGTACTCTGTATCATAATCTCTTTTTTTACTCTCCATAATCCCTGCAGCATGCTTTTCTTCCACCCCTGGTATCAGAAGAAGCTGTTTTTCTGTCAGTCCATAAACTTCCCGCGCACTTCCCGCTGCACCGATCAGTCTGTTTCTGGTGCGTATTCCAATTCCCGGTATATTAGAAAGCCAGTATGCATAATTGATCAATCCATCCCCTCCCAGAATTTTTTATCAATATTTCTGTAGCAAAGCGCCTCGTTTAAATGGCTCATTTTTATCTGTTCGCTTTCATCCATATCCGCCAGTGTACGCGCCACACGCAGTATCTTATGGTACGTGCGGGCAGTCAGATTCAATTTGTCATACATTTGTTCCATGTAAATTTCCTGTTTTTTGTCAAGTTTACAATATTCAAAAATCCGCGAAGACGGGATATGACTGTTAAAGCAAAAATTTTCTCCCCGATACCGCATTTTTTGTATTTCCTGCGTGCGCACAACACGTGCTCGGATTTCTTCAGTTTTTTCACTTTTTCCGGTATTGTAAAGATCCCGAAATCTGACCTGTGGAACTTCCACACAAATGTCGATCCGGTCCAAAAGCGGTCTGCTGACCTTCCGCAGATACCGGTCAAGCGCAGCCGATGTACAGGTACATCTTTGCATGTCCGGATAATACCCGCATTTGCAGGGATTCATTGCCGCCACAAGCATAAAATCAGCCGGATATTCATAACTTGCATTCAGCCTTGCTATACAGATTTTTTTCTCCTCCATCGGCTGTCTTAATATCTCTAAAGTTTCCCGCTGAAATTCTGTCAGTTCGTCTAAAAACAGGATTCCTTTATGCGCCAGTGAAATTTCTCCCGGTTTTGGCACCGCACCACCTCCTGCAAGCCCCTGCGGTGTGATCGTGTGATGCGGCGCGCGAAAAGGTCTTTCCTGCATCAGTCCCCTTTTGTGCTCTAAAAGTCCGCAGACACTGTATATCTTAGAAAGTTCCATGCGTTCTTTTGTATTTAACGAAGGTAAAATTCCAGGGATCCGCTCTGCGATCATTGTTTTTCCTGCTCCTGGAGGACCGACAAAAAGCAGGTTATGCATTCCCGAAACAGCCGTTTCGCAGGCACGTTTTACAAGCACCTGACCGCTCACATCCGCAAAGTCCAATATCCTCCCTGTCTGCATTTCTTCTATATTATATGGAGTATCAAAATATTCTCCATTTCCGTTTAAGATATTCACAGCATCCGCAAGATTTTTTACGGCAAATACCTGCATGTCCGATACCAATGCCGCCTCTCCTGCATTTTTCCATGGAACCATACATTTTTTCATTCCTCTTTCTTTTGCCTCCGCCACCATTGGCAAAATTCCATTTACCGGTTGTACTTTTCCATTCAGTCCAACCTCTCCCGCTACAAAATATTCCCTGACCATTTCCTGTCTGATATACCCGAATGCGGTAAGGACTGCCACCGCAACCGGAAGGTCAAACCCGGAACCGGATTTTCTGATATTCGCAGGCGTAAAATTGATCGTAATATGCTTTGGAGGCAGGGCAAAGCCGCAGTTTTTCAATGCTGTACGCACTCTCTCTTTGGCTTCCTGCACTTCCGAAGCAAGAAATCCTACCATTTCAAACACAGGCAGACCATCACTCACATCTGCTTCCACAGAAATCGGTACACTCTGGATCCCGTGTATGATTGCCGTTGATACAATACTATACAACGTACTCCTCCTTTTTATTCATTTTTCCTCTGATTTATCTGATGATCACAGCAGAAATGCTGCAACTGATCTGCACCAGCATATGCCAGCCGGTGCATCTGACAACTGAGCAGTCTGTGCTCAGTTTCCTAGACTTTATACAAATCCGAACATAAGGCGGCGACATCCGCCGTCGCCTAAGTATAACACATTCATAGTAGCAAGTACAACCTTATTCGCAAAAACTTTTTTTTAATTTATCCAGCGCCTTTTTTTCAATACGCGAAACGTAAGAACGTGAAATTCCAACCGCGGAAGCAATTTCCCTCTGCGTCATCGCCTTATTTCCAAATAATCCGTACCGGTGTACAATAATATACAGTTCCCGTTCCTGCAGCACTTTTGGAACCAGTCCAAGCAGCTTTTCAATCTGTCTTGTACGTTCCATCATCTCCACAACATCCGGCTCCTCACTCTCTACAATATCAAGCAGATGGATCTGGTTTCCCTCTTTATCCATACCGATCGGTTCATATAATGATACTTCACGCGACACTTTCTTTTTTGCACGAAAATACATCAGAAGTTCATTATCGATACACCTGGCTGCATAAGTTGCCAGCCTGCTCCCGTAATCTTCCTTGTAGGTTGCGATCGCTTTCATCAGCCCTATCGTTCCGATCGAGATCAGATCTTCCATATCTTCTTCCGAATTCTGATATTTTTTTGCAACATGTGCAACCAGCCGCATGTTATGAAGTGTCAGTTCGTTTCTTGCTTCAAGGCTACCTTTTTTTAATTTTTTCAGGCATTCGTTTTCCTGCTCTGGCGTAAGTGGGGATAAGAATGTTTTCAAAACGCACCTTAAAAGCTTTATTAATACATTCTATGTTTTGACCAGGGTGTGCGTGCTTTTCCCCATTTATTTTTCCTAAGTTTTATTATATAATGTCCGTATGATTCGACAATTCACATACCGGATAGAACCGGAATACGACTCCTTTACCATTCGGGAATACCTTTCATTAAAAGGCTATCCCAATGCAGTATTTGTACAACTGAAAAAAACACCCGAAAGTGTTCTGTTAAACGGCATATGGGCTTATATGCGCACAAAGTTATCCGCCGGAGATGAACTTTTTATCCGCTTGGAAGAAAGCACTTCCTCCGCGCACATTTTACCGGTCTCCATGCCGCTTTCGATCTGTTATGAGGACGAGGATATCCTCGCCGTAAACAAGCCGGCTCAAATGCCCGTTCACCCTTCTCTGAATCATTACGATCATACGCTTGCAAATGCCGTATGCGGCTATTACAATGACCAGGAGATTCCATATACTTTCCGCTGCGTCAACCGCCTTGACCGTGACACGACCGGACTCACTCTGATCGCAAAGCACATGTTAAGTTCCGCTATTTTAAGTACCGCGGCAACCAGACGTGAAATATCGAGAGAATACATTGCCATTGCCTCCGGAAAAACACCCGAATCCGGAACGATTGATGCTCCGATCGGACGTGTTGCCGGATCGACAATCGAACGGCAGATTGACTTTGAAAACGGAGAACGCGCCATCACGCATTACAGACGTCTTGCTTATCATGACGGATTGTCCCTGTTATCGCTGCATTTAGAGACCGGACGTACCCATCAGATCCGTGTTCACTTAAAATCAATTGGGCATCCGCTGATCGGGGATTTTCTTTACAATCCGACGGACACAACAATAAAGCGGCAGGCACTTCACTCCTACCGCTTAACGTTTTCGCATCCCATCACAGGAGAATCTTTTGTTCTCACTGCTCCTCTTCCAGATGATATGCACTGCCTTTTTCCAGATTTTTCCTGAGATTTATGAGGTATTCTTTTTCATAGGGAACTTTTCCCTTTAATACCTCATATTTGAGGAAATGATTCACTTCATCTTCCCCTTTTACCGCCAGCATCACCAGTAATAATTCCAGCATGGCTTTTGTGTCTTCATTTAAAATATAATATTTTCTGCCCTTCAGATAATACTGGAGCGGACTGTCCAGTTTGAATTTATCACGCTGATAATTCTTTGATGCAGAAACGCGGTCCACATACATCTCCGCTACATACTTAATCGGCATCTTCATGCCACAGATCCCGCGATGTGTTTTTTGTCCATCTCTTCCATCACCGACCCCATAATCAATCCAGTACTCCATATGATGTTTATTTCGTCCTTTATGGTGAAGCCATGCCGCAGAATACCCTTTATCTTCACGTTCTGCGTTATTCGGACTCATTGTCCCCTGATAATATTTGCATCCCACCAGAAATTCTGTCGGTGTATACTTCGACATGTCATGCAGCAGTCCCTGCTTATAAAGTCCGATCTTAAAACAGCCTGCCCGGACCAGATTTTTGTGATGCAGGATCGTGCATAAATGTTTCCATGCCTTTATCATGTTCTTTTACCCTCTTTACTACTTTTATATTCCAATTACAATATTGATCGACTGACCCTCGATTGCTAAAAGATGCTGATCCTCGAGGATTTCTTTTTCCGGCAGGAACGAATTTTCCGCTGCCGTAGTCATCAAAAGATACCATTTCTTGTTCTGCGGGAGTTTAGGCAGCGCAAGATGCGACAGACCGCTATGAAAATTATAGCCGATATAGATATAATCATCCGGTGTCTGATCTGTCTTCTTTTCATATTCGCCGCAATACAGAATCCCCGCCGCCTGTCTGTCAGCCGGTATCGAAGAGATCCATGCGCTCTCCCCATGATAGGAAAGATCCGGGAAACCTTTCCTGCCGTAATCATTTAATTCCATCGGATGTTCTGATGCGATGATCGGATGCTCCCTGCGGAAATCTGCCAGATTTTTTATAAATTCAGCCAGCCAGGTTTCCTTCTTTTGTTTCTTCCAGTTCAGCCAGCCGGTCTTATTGTCCTGACAGTAGGCATTGTTATTACCCTGCTGTGAGTTTAAGAACTCATCGCCCCCTAAAACCAATGGAACACCCTGTGCCAGAAACTCCATTGCCAACGCATTTCTAACCTGTTTTTTCCGCAGATTATCAATGTATCTTTTTCTGGTATTTCCCTCCACGCCACAGTTACTGCTGTAATTGAAACTGTTTCCATCACAGTTATCTTCCCCGTTCTCCAGATTGTGTTTTTCACAGTAGGAAAACAGATCCCACAATGTAAATCCATTATTATTAGTAATGTAATTGACAAACCCTTCCACGCTGTTTTGCTTTCTCTGCTGGCAGAAAAACTCGTTAAGGTTTCCTTCCATATGGTTCAGCATTTTTCTCGCCGGGTACAGGTATTCATCACTATATACATATAAATGATGATATTTTTTTACATTTTCCAAAAGGATCGGATCAAAATGTGTATAAAACAGCTTTGTCCGGCTGAGCAGAAGGTCCTGTGCCGCCGCCGTAACAGGCAGTGAATCCCCCTGAAGATGAAATCCATCCACATGATACTCACGAACCCAGAACCGAAGTGCATCTAAAATCACATTCTGGTTCATCCCCGGCGCAAAATAAAATTCCATCACACATTCCATGCCGTTCTCATGCAGTGTATGTACCAGTTCCCGAAACTCAGACGCTGCATCTGCACTGCTGCTGTAGGATGCCTTCGGTGCAAAATAATTGCCGGGAACATACCCCCAGTAATTAATCTTTTCCACCGGCTGTACACTTTCCGGTTTGATCAGATCTTCTCCGTGACTTTCCCACTTAAGGTAATCCGGCAGTACCGTTTTCTTTGGGATCACCTGTTCCTCAAACTCGTAGGCAGGCATCAGCTCTATGGTCGTAATGCCAAGTTTTTTCAGATATGGGATTTTATCTGTAATCGCTCGGAATGTCCCCCGTTCTTTTCTCGGACAGGATGTATCCTCCATGGAAAATCCCCGCACATGCAGTTTATACATAACCATCTGCTGCCGTTTAATCTCCGGCTGTCTGTCGTTTTCCCAGTCAAATACCTGCGGATATGCACCGCCACAGATAAAATAATCCTTCTCACTGCGGGTTTTGTCATTCCATTTTTCCCTGCCGATAATACGGGTTGCATAGGTATCCGTAATGATTTTTCCGTTTATCTCATAATTGTATCTTAAATTTTTCCATAACTTACCGGTTACGGCCACAGAACGCACGGATCCCCGGCAATATTCCTCCGGTACTAAAATTTTGCAGACAGGTTCTGCTTTTTTCCCATAAAAAAGAATGCTGCAGTTCTCTTCTTTTTCCCCTTCGAACGTAAAAATCACTGCATCATCCTTTTTCTGTACTCCTAACTTTTCGTAATTGCCTTCTCTGATCGTGTAATCCATGCTGTCTGCCACCTTTTCTATCGTACCCCAGTATCTTTTTCTAATAAAAATAGTATACCTTTTTTTTCACATTTTGTATAGAAAAATATGTTCAATCACATCCGATTATGTTATGATGTCATTGTCTTTATTAGGACCACTATAAAAAAGAGAGGTATCGGCATGAGCGATTTCAACCAGAACAATGACGATGAAGATATCGTTGTAACCCTTGATCTTGACGACGGAAGTCAGGTAGAATGTGAGATTCTTACCATTTTTACTGTTGGCGAACGTGATTACATTGCACTTCTCCCACTCGATGAAAATGGCGAGGAAAACGAGGAAGGCGAAGTATTTATTTATCGTTATTCTGAAGACAGCGAAGGCAATCCTTCCCTTGATAACATTGAGGACGATGAAGAATACGAAGCTGTATCCGACCGTTTTGACGAACTTTTAGACGAGGCAGCCTTCGAGGAGATGGATGATTAATCCTTCTTCTTTTCCGGTGGCTGCGCTTCTTTGATAAAACGGGAAATTTCTGCATCTTTATGGTTCAGTTGTCTGACTGAAAAAAGATGCAGATTTTTTTTTGCTCTCGTCATTCCTACATAAAACATCCTTCGCTCTTCTTCCACTTCCGGTTCCAGCACTGCTTTTTTGTATGGCATGACGCCCTCATTGACGTCAATGATATAGACATTTTCATATTCCAGACCTTTTGCACTATGTAATGTTGCTAACGCAACACTGTTCGGGTTCTGATTCTGCACGCGGTAAAATTCCTGCAGCCCTTTTGTGTAATTTTCAATGTGGTCAAACCACGCATCATAAGTCTTATATTCCCTCGCTGCATCCAGGAGCTCATCCAAAACATCAAACAGATCATCCGCTTTAATACGTCTGTAATCCGCATATTCTGCACAAAACTCATCATATCCGATTGCCTTCCGGATGTAATTGATCGCCGCATACGGACTTAATCTCTCTAACATACGGATATCGCCCTCTAATTTTTCGATGCGCTTTGCCACCCACGGCTGTTCCTCATAGTACCACTCCCACACATCAAATGCCACGGTCTCCTCGTCTAGCGATTCCCGGCTGATATAGCGTTTCGGACGGTTCATGATCTGCAGGAAATCCCTGCGTTCCCTGCTTCCCAGCGCAATCCTTATGTATGCAAAAATATCTTTTGCGATCCAGTGCTCGTATAAGTTCGGCACGGTATCTCTCGTTCGGAATGGAATATTATACTCCATCAGCTGTTCCATCAGAAGTCGCGGCTGTGTATTGGTGCGGAAAAGCACTGCAAATTCTTCATATTTTGCGCCTTTCTCCACCGCCTCCTGAATATCCCAGATGATTCTTGCATTTTCTTTGCGCTGGCTTTCAAACAACTGCCATTCAACCGGGATATCCCCCTGATCCGCCGCCTCTATTTTTTTCTGAAAGCGTTCCTTATTGTGGCCGATGAGATATCCGGCACTTGTCACAATGTTTTTTACGGAACGGTAATTCACATCTAAAAGAACCGTCTCCGCCTCCGGGTAATCATCTTTAAAGTGTAACATGATCTCCGGCTTCGCGCCCCGGAAACGGTAGATTGACTGGTCATCATCCCCCACGATAAACAGATTTTTCCTCTCACCCGCTAACATTTTTATAATGTCATACTGGATCCGGTTGATGTCCTGAAACTCATCGATCAAAATATAGCGGTATTTATTCTGCCATGCGGCAAGAATATCAGCACGCTGTTCAAAAAGTTCCTTCGTGTATACTAACATGTCATCAAAATCAATCAGTCTGTTTTTGTACAAAAATTCATGATATTGGCGATAAACCTTTCGGAACACGGTCTCCGCACAGTTTTTCGAATAATAGTTGGCGATTTCTATCCCGGAATTTTTGACCAGACTGATCTCCCCTAACAGAGATGTGATAAACTCCGTCTCATCCTCATAGGTCAGATGTTCTTTCGCTATAATCTCACGCATACACTGGTAGCGCTGTTCCTCCCTGGCAATATTGTCTGCGCTGTAATTATATGCATGTTTTAAAATAGCAAAATATACCGCATGAAACGTGCCAAATGTCACCGGATATGACCGGTTCATTTTCCGCTGAAATCTTCGCTTCATCTCCGTTGCCGCAGCTTTTGTAAACGTAATGACAAGGATCTGTGCCGGATCTATCCCACACACTTCGATCAGATATTTTGTACGTTCTGTGATTACAAGAGTTTTTCCGGAACCCGGTCCGGCGAGAACGAGCATTGGTCCGTTTTTGTGATGGATTGCCCGTGTCTGAGATGCGTTAAAGCTCATAGATTACCTCAATTCATAGGTTTGAAACGGCAGGGAAATTGAAAATCTCCCTGCCTGATAAAAAACTCTTACTGCTCTAATAATTCAATACCTTTTTTGATGCGGGCAATGGACTCTTCTTTTCCAAGTACCTCCATCAGCTCTGTCGCTCCGCCCGGTGTCATCTGTTTGCCGGAAACAGCCGTACGGATCGGCCACATAACATAACCGTTCTTCACGCCGGTCTCTTCCACATATTTTAACAATGTGGCATATAATGCATCATTGCTGTAATCTTCCTGTGCCTCTAACAGAGGAAGTACATCTTTTAATACTTTTAAGGAAGTTTCCGCATTTGTCTTCATCTTCTTGTGTGTGTACATTGCCACATCATATTCCGGAAGTGCCTCAAAGAAATCAATATGCTCTTTGATATCCGGGAATACTTCGATTCTGGTTTTTACCATTGCTGCAATCTTCTTTAAATCAAGATCCTTTGTGATCACCTCGCGGATATATGGCTCTGCTTTTTCATAGAAACTGTCAAAATCCATAGCTTTGATGTATTCGCCATTCATCCATTTTAACTTTGTGTAATCAAAAACTGCCGGTGATTTGCTGATTCTGTGGTAATCAAATTCTTTGATCAGCTCATCTAAGGTAAAAATTTCTCTGTTATCTTCCGGACTCCAGCCAAGCAGTGAGATATAGTTTACAACTGCTTCACTTAAAAATCCCTGCTCTAATAGATCTTCAAAAGAAGAATGTCCGCTTCTCTTAGAAAGTTTCTTGTGGTTTTCATCCGTGATCAGCGGCAGATGGATGTAAACCGGTGATTCCCAGCCAAATGCATCATACAGACGCTGGTATTTCGGCGAAGAGGAAAGATACTCATTTCCACGTACCACATGTGTGATGTTCATGGTATGATCGTCAACCACGTTTGCAAAATTATAGGTCGGATATCCATCGGATTTGATCAGGATCATATCATCAAGTTCTGCATTATCCACCGTGATATCTCCGTATAACTCATCATGGAAGGTCGTTGTTCCCTCGTTCGGGATGTTCTGACGGATGACAAACGGTTTGCCAGCAGCAAGATTTGCCTCCACTTCTTCTTTACTTAAATGCAGACAGTGTTTGTCATACATCATGATCTCTTTACCGTCCACTTCTGTTTTTAAGGACTCTAAACGCTCCTTGTCGCAGAAGCAGTAGTATGCTTCGCCTTTTTCTACTAATTCTTTGGCATATTTCATGTAGATGCCGGTCTTCATACGTTCACTCTGCACATAAGGACCATAACCGCCATCCTTATCCGGTCCCTCATCATGAACCAGACCTGTCTCCTCTAATGTGTGATATATGATATCAACTGCACCTTCCACAAAGCGCTCCTGATCCGTATCTTCGATACGAAGCATAAAATCTCCGCCCGCATGTTTGGCAATTAAAAACTCATATAATGCAGAACGCAGATTTCCCACATGCATTCTTCCTGTAGGACTTGGTGCAAATCTTGTTCTTACTTTGCTCATTGTTTGTTTTCCTCCTGTATTCTCATTTTCCGTTTTATAATCCGGAAAAGATTTTCAAACGCCGTACACGTCATTATATAACAATTTTTTCTGCCTGACAAGCTTACAAATTGAAAACAGAGACAGGATTTTTCTCCTGTCCCTGCGCTGCCCAGCTATTATTTTATTATTAGATACCTTGCCGACATTATATTTTGGTAAATATTGCGGTTTCTTTCTTCAAATCGGTTGCAATCTCAAAGTTCTCATCCATACGGTTCGAGATATTTTCCATATCCGTAACCAGCACCTGCGTGCTGTCTGCTGCATTGCTGACTCCCTTTGCGCCCTCCTCGATGGCATGTGCGATCGTATTGATGGACCTTTGTATTTCAACCATTGTATTCTTCAACGAATCTGTCTTTGATTCAAACTCGTTCATGACATTCTCTATGTAGGTCGCCTTATTTTTATATTCGCTTCCAGCCGTTACGAATTCTTCAAACTCTGGAAGAATCGACTCGTTCATATATTGTACCAGTCCATTTGCATTGTCTGCTAAATTATGCACTGCCTGAGTCACAACACTGTTGATCTGCTGGATACGGTTTGCAGCCTCCTGACTGGCAGCTGCAAGCTGACTGATCTCTGTTGCAACAACTGCAAAACCGCGTCCTGCATCCCCTGCTCTGGCTGCTTCAATAGACGCATTTAATGCAAGCAGGTTTGTCTGGCTTGCAATATTCAAAATATCATCCGTCAGGCTATTTACCTGATTTACACTGTTACTGTCCTCAATCGCCCTGTTTAATACCTCAAGAATCTCATTGACTTTCGTGCCGGTAGATTCCATATTAGAACGCGCAGCAGATTCCATGGAATCCGCATGACCTTTCATTTCCTTCGTATAATTATTAATCTCAGTTGTACGCTCCGCAATCTGATTTACCTCTCCCGCAACAGATTCCGTATTGGAATTGATCAAAGAAGCATTATCTGACATCTCCTGCATGGTAGCTGAAAGTTCCTCCGTTAATGCAGACAGATCAGACACACTGCTGTTTGATGTCATAACACTTTCACGGACTTCATTGACTACCGTTTCCATACGTTTTGAATTATGAATGATCGTTTTAAAAATATCCTGTAATTTTCCCATGAAAAGGTTGATGCCACTGCCGACTGCTGCCACTTCCTGATTCTCCATAATGGTTACTCGTCTGGTCAGGTCTCCTTCTCTTCTGTCTATATCATCAATAATCTCATTGATCTCATTCTTCGTTTTAGAAAGTGGTACGATTACCATCTTCAGTACAGAAAATACCGCAAACAGCAAAGATGCCATGCTGACAGCAATCGTAACGAAGCTGACCGTCAAAGAATACTTATATACCTTGGTCAATTGCTGCTTTGCCGTATCTGCATTATTATTTACCACTTCCTGGATTGCTGTAATATTCTGATCTATCTTGTCTGCATACTCTGAAATTGCACCGTTTGCCAAAGCATACGCAGCCTCTTTGTTTCCATTTGCGCTGTATGCCATAAGATTTGCATTTTCATATTTCAAACCTTCATAATTTGACAATATCGCCTCGTAATTTTCGCGGTCTGAATCATCTATAAACTGTTCAAAATCTGACAGATACTCATCAAGCACCGTCTGTTCTGAACGTATGACATCTACAAGAGAGATCATTGAGTCAAGATCTGTTGCTACAATATGTGACAATCCAAGCCGATGAATCTTTTCTGTTTCTATCTGAATTGATCCCAAATCTGCGATACAGACCATATAACCATTCGCAATCTGTGTTGCATTCTCATTAACCTTACGAATATTTTTTACTGCCAGAACACTCGAAATAATAGATATAATTCCAATAACAAACACCGGAATCAATATGATCATTTTCGTGCTGAAACGTCCCTGTTTTTTCATAATGTGATCTGTCTCCTATCCTTTATTTTGCTGCGGATGCTGTTATTCCTTCAACAAGTGTATCCATAATTTCCTGCAGATCCTGACCGGATGGGTTACCAGCTGCCATCGTATCACTAAATGCAGAACATGCATCCCAGTAACTGTTTCCAACCCGCTGCAGTTTACCAAATTCTGATTGTGCAATAACAGCCTGAATTGCCGGCACCTGTTTCACCGCATCCGAAGCCGCTGCATTCGTATTCGAAGGTCCCTGATTTCTCTCTTCAAAACGGATCGTCTGGTTCTCTTCATTTGTAAGCCAGTCTGCAAGTTTTGCTGCCCATTCCGGATATTTGGAATATGCATTCACGCCCATCATTTTATAACCGGTAAAAGAAGACATCTGTACCTGCTGCCCTGCCACCGTGTAAGTTGGAAGTTTTACGGCTCCGTAATTATCGCCCCATGCTTCCCTGACTGAAACTGCATTCCATACGCCACTGATTCCCGCACTAACCGTACCATTCTGTACTCCTGTAATGAAATCTCCATCTGGCTGGCTGATAAATGCCGGATTGGTTGTGATATTTAAAATGGCCTGTGCCACATCAACGCCTTTAATTGCTCCATCTGTGGCGTTCCAGTTACAGTAATTTGTCACGCCATCATCATTAATACCAAACTCCAGACCCGTATTACCAAAAAATGTATACAGATACCAGCCCGAATTAAGCTCCATGGAAAATGATCTGCCTGCAGCATTCAGTGCCTCTAACATGCCATCCATCGTCTGGACATCTTCATCGGAAAGAACATTTTTATCATAATAGAGGAAGTATCCGTTATCTGCCGTCATTGGATAAGCATATAAGATATCATTAATAGATGCAGCAGAAACCGACTCTTCTAAATTCGCACTCTTTACTTCTTCTGCATTTGGCACCGGATATAATGCACCAGCGGCAACCATTGCAGAAAGCTGATCATCCGCAAACGGGAAAACATCCGCCCCGTTATGAATATCTCCCAAAAGAATATCCTTTGTATCAGAATCAGCATTTTGTTCCAATGTAATCTCAAACTTTGCCTGTCCTGCATATTTCTGTTCAAAGCTGTCTATCATCTGGTTTAACATGTCGAAGTTGTCTTCTTCCGACCATACTTTAAGCTGTACCACACCATTATCCGCCTCAGCATCTCTTTCTGTCATCTCCGTAGATACTTCTGCTCCCGGCATTACCGATTCCACAGCACCACTATTTTTTACATTTTCTTTATCAGCTGTGAAGCCACAGCCTCCTAACGTCATACACACAACTGTCGTAAACAGCATACCTGCAACAATTCTTTTATTCATTCTTATTCCCCTTCTCTGTCTTCTGCTGTTTTAATACCAATATTTTTTATTTTATACTCATTTTGATATTTTTCAACATTTTTTACACTCTTTTTCGATTTGATAATACGCATTTTTTACCTTTTTATATGATGTCTGCTAAATGAACCAAAATCATCATTTTTACATATCTTATTGTAAACCTGATATTGAAAGGAATAACTTATTATGAGACCTTATCCTATGTCCGGGAACAGCAATCGTTCCTGCGACCGTTTATCTGTTTCACATCCTGCACACCGTGCAGGTCTGGACTTTTGCACAGAATCTGCATCCTGTGCAGATTCTGTTTCCTGTTCAGAAAATATAAGAACCATTTCTGATTATGTACTCGCCATGGCATACGTCCCCTGGCAGCATTTTTCTACTGTTTATGAACCGGATCGTTCACTCAGTGCCGGGACTATTTTTCCAGAACTGGATAAACCATTTTTAGCCGCAAACGGAGGTAGATGCCGATGATGATCAGTCAGATGAATCAGTCCCAACTCCTCCACTGGATCGATATGGTCAGCTTTGCTGTCGTAGAAATCACAGAATATCTCGACACGCATCCTGACGATGAAGAAGCTTTAAAATATTTCAATCACTATGCTGACTTAAGACGCACTGCACTGTGTGCATATGCGCAAAATTATACTCCGCTTACCATCGACACCGCAAATCCTGATAATTACTGGCGTTGGGCATCGGATCCATGGCCATGGGAAGGAGGTGACTGTTAATGTGGAATTATGAAAAACGTTTACAATTCCCAGTCAACATTACAAGACCCAATGCCAAAATCGCACAGATCATCATCAGTCAGTATGGAGGACCAGATGGAGAGGCGGCCGCATCGTTCCGTTATCTGTCACAGAGGTATAGTATGCCATATAATAAAGTAGCGGGACTGTTGACAGATATTGGGACGGAGGAATTGGGATAGAGATGTTGGATATGAAAAGACCCAGCCCTTGGGGCTGGGTTGGGATACTAAATACAACACAATTTAAACAAAATATACAATACTATATGGTAGATTTTTACTTTTTATATCCATACCGACGTCTTAAATAATCTAACGCATCGTGTTTATTATCAATAGATGATTGTTCAACCAGAGATGACACTGTATTCATAAATTGATCTATATCAGTATCTCCATGAGACACCAATGTTGATATTATCGCATCTATTCTTATTTCATTTAAATCCTGTTTTGAAATATTTTTTCGGATTTTTTTTATTGATTCGCTTATTTCATATAACCACACACAGTTTCTTACTAGCGCAATTGTATAAAAAATAAGAAAGCATATAGAATACACATAAAATATTGAAACTATCCAAAACACGACTTTGCTTGCTTTTTCAATACTACTACCTATAAATAAATACATTATAAAATAGATAACAATGCATAATCCGATATTAAAAGCTAAAAACATAAAACTTGACATAACTCTTTTCATCACATCTTCATCTTTTAACTTTATGGTGTCATTCGATGAAAAGACGCTTACTACAAAAGCAATTCCGCTCAAGGAAAATCCTAACATTCCAAACAGCCCTGCAATTGAATAAAGAATTAAATTTTGAACCGAATTACAATAATAAGAATAATTATCATAAAACTTCATATACTTTAAAGCCAACAAAAGACCTGCTGTAATAGCAATTGATATTTTGTTTTCCATATTTGAAATATTAATATAATCTAACCATTTTTTATACTTTGTGAAGTCTTTAAACAAAATATCACCTCTTTCTTAGCATTTTAATTGTTTCTCTGCAAAAATCTATAAATTGCACTTCAGGATCTATATCTCTGCTAAAAATTCCATCCTCTTCTGATGAATAATGTATCCCTTCAATATTTGAGGCAAAAACCTTTACATATCCATTCTTTAATGCCTCCTCTCCCGAAATTGTTGAATGTATCTGATTGACCATATTTAAATTGTCGTTTATTGGTTTCGAATCAATATTTATTCCCTTTTTGGATCTAAATATATTGGAAAAATCATCAATATTTCCAGACTCTAATCCTTCAATATATGCCTCTGGATTGTTCTTTATCTTTTCAACATCTTCATCTGGATTTGGCAATTGAAACTTAAATTCCAATTCCGTTATTTTAGGAATGCTTTTCAAGCTATCTTTTAGCTTATTAACATCAATTTCAGTTGTGCACATACTTAATTCGAATATGTAATCGAGTTTATTATCTGCCATGCACTTATTTATAATTCCTGTCATACCATCCATAAATTGTTTCCATTTAAACCTATTTTTTATGTTAAACGCAATTTTTTCGGCAAATACATCATAGAGAAATGTTATTTCCTCTGCAATCTCAGGATTATGATACCTATATGACATGTCTTTTACATTTTTTCCCTTTTTCAAAGTCTTATAGCGTATCTTAGATTCTCTAACAATTGTCCCACATAATTCTGTTTCTGATCTGTAACCAATAATAACAGTATAATTATATTCTTCTCTTATCGGAGCGTCTGCATTTAATTTAGATATTATCTGCTTGTATTCTACAACATCTGGTATCGCTGCGTAAACAGCCTGTTTCATTTTTAATAAATTATTACCTTTATATAAATCTTGAATATTAGAAATCAAATTAACTTTTGCAACATATAGCTTTCCCATTTTTCTCTCCCAGCGTTTTTCTTTCATTATACTACGCTAGTATAAATACACAAGAAAAACTTGAGAAATTTGTCGTAATATGTTATATTATATACAACTTAATTAAGTCAGATAGCTCGGTTTCGTCCCAACGTTCCGGGCTATTTTTTATGCTGTTATAATATCATATTTAGAACATTTGTTCTATATACAATATAAACAAATATTTTTCATACTACGTGTTGCAAAATCAATGCAACCCTTATATATTGCACACTTTGCATGTCAAAAGCCGGTACAGATTTCTCCGCACCGGCTCTCTCATTCAAATAAACTGCAATTTTTATAACGACTCTAACCCCGTTTTCCAAGAGTTCTTTCCAACAATTCCATCAGCCGTCAGTCCATGGTTCTTCTGCCATGTCTTTGTCATGCTTTCCGTACCGCTGCCGAAATTGCCATCCACTGTCGTACCGATGATGATCTGCCATACCTTAACTGCATTGCCCTTGCTGCCTTTTTTTATTGTATTCATCTTGTAATCCTCCGTTTCTTTCACTGTGGTAGTGGTTGCACCGATGCAACTCTCTACTCTCTTATTATAAAGAGCTGCCTCGGCTTTTCTTCTCCGCTGTAATCCCGGTAATGTTTTGCCAGCAGCCTTACAGTACTGCTGCATTGCAGACGGAATCTGATTCATTACTCTGCCTGTACACAACTTTTTCACGTTGCCCTGCCCCAGGTTAAAAGCAAAGCTGACCAGTGCATCAAACTGATTCTGATTAAGTTTGTCTGTAAATGGGACATAGGACGGATTGTTGACATACTTTTCAAACTTTGCCACATCCTGCTTTAAATACTCGTCCGCCTGTGCCTGCGTGATCTTCATTCCTTTATGTACGCCTGCTGTGTGACCGTACCCGATCGTCCACACACCGGCAGAGCACTGATAAGCTGCCAACCAGCAGCCTTCAAACTGTTTGATAAGGGCAAGACCAGCCTGTCCAATTTTTCTATATGCCATGATTATTCCTCACTTTCTTTGATTTCTGTTTTGCTGTCTAACAATTTCTGTGTAATATCCAGTCCTGCAATTAAAAACTGTGGCACATTCACATTCATCTCTACCAAATTTTCCAAGATGCTCCGGATTTCATTTATCAAATATGTAGCAAGGGTAAACCATCCAAACAGCAGTACAAATTCAAGCTGCACGCCTATGACCTCGCCCATTGTTATAAAACAATTCGATATGAAAAAGGCAAGTCCGATCACCACCCAGTACCACACCTTTTTAAAGATGCCCTTTGCTCCGATGGCACTCGACTCATTCTTTTTATAGAATCTTGCCTTGCAGTACCCGGTTGCATAGTCGATCACATTCAGAATCAGGAATCCGGCAAATAAAAACCAGTACTCGCCGAATAGTGCCGCCCCGATTGTTGCGATCAGTCCATAGATCATGTTGATTTTGTCAAATTTCATAAAATTTTCCTCTCTTTCTGCCCGTAGGCTTTATGCAAAAGAGCCGGACATGTAAGTTTTTCTTACACATTCGGCTCTTAAGCTCTTATTTTTATTCTGTTGACTTTGCTGAGTCCAGCTTATCACTGATTTCTTTTAATACAACATCTAACTTTTTCCAATTTTCATTTTTCAGTTCTTCATCATAGAACTCATTTTCTTCCGGGATATTAAATCCGTAATTTTCTGTCTGCCTCATCAGGTATCCTCCTCTTCTGCATACGCTTTTCCTGTGATCTGTTCATATTCCTCCGGCGTGATCCACTTACCTACAGCATTATGTACACGGTTCTCATTCCACAGTCCTTTGTCATAGTAATTTTTTACTTTTTCATAATTCTTACTCATCCAGGCTCACCTCCATCTGCATAGCCATATAGTCAATATCAGCTCTCTGCTTTTCAATACGGTCTGTATTTTCAGCCGTCTGCGCTGCATTTTCAGCCAGATTTTCCGATACAGCAGTGATTCGCTGCTCGGTATCATCGGCTTCTTTCGCCAGTACAACCGTTTTTATATCTTCCTGCAGAATAATCCGCTCTAAGACCACATATCCCGGAATAACTGATGTCAATGCATCCTCGTCAGTGTAAACTTTTAACACTGCAAGTTCTTCCTTATTCGAAAAAGCGCCCTGCAGCTCCTCGCAGGTTTGATTGCCGGTAAATTCGACATTCAGCTTTCCGTCAACATAGTTGATATTATTAATTGTTAAAGTATTTTTTGTTGTTTTTAATTTCATAAAAAGTCCTCCCTTATTTCAAGCGTATCGCACACATCCAAGCGCTATTGACGTTCAAAGCGGCTCCACTATCCTGTTTTACAATCAGATTAATTGTTGCGCCAGCATTCTGCACAGGACCGACAGAAAAAGCCTGCACAACGGTTGCTCCCGTTGGAGCTGCAGCCGTACTCTGCCCTCCGAGTCCGCCTGATGATTCTGTCGAGTATCTCAAAGATATAAATCTACTGCCATTTCCATTTTTGGCAAAAGTCGCTTGTGCATGAATTAAATATAATCCGGCTTCCTTGATGGTTAATGATACAACCGCCGTTTCTGTATTGTTTGCACAGCTTTTCGCAGTGGTCACATTTGACGAATATGCTGATTTTATATTCGAAATATGATCTTCAATTTTTTTTGCAAGGCTACCAGCCACATTCGGATTTGCCTGCCTTGCATCAAGCGCATAACCTGCTGCTGTAGTCGTGTTATTATTGACAACATCGTTATTCGTTAAAAGCGTTCGAAAATAAAACGTATAATTATTAAATCCAAAACTATGTACTACTCCTTGAAGCATTGGACATATGCCAGTTGCATAGCTCGGATATCCGTTTTCATCTACTTCCGAAGTATTATATATTCGAATCTGTGCAAACGTTGTTGAACCTGGATTTACATCACCAAAAAATGTGTATCCTGCTTTGCTAGGATAATTTTTACAGATCCATTTCAGCAACTCCTTGAAATAAACATTTGTTGTATGCGTCGAATCAACCAGACCATATGGAACTCTTGGTAATATTACAATTTTTGATATTCCAGTGCCTTCAATTTTTTTCGAACACAGCGCATCTTCAAACGTCACTTCGCCCGTAAGCGATCCACCGCTTGTAGGCAATGCGCCGACATCTTCCGCTGTTAATCCATCAAAAATCTTTTCTACACTCTCAAAATTCTCATTCACGATTTCCATATCCACCGGATCCGTTCTTTCAAACAGCTTAAATTTAAAAATATCTGTAAGTTTCATGTTATCCTCTCTTTCTCAGTCCGATTTCTGCAACCTGTTCCACTGTAAACCGCGATAATTCTTCCATTGTATAATTCGCGATATTTTCTACCTTCGAACTCAGATTCTTCGGAATACTGATGTTTCTCAATTCCCAGTGTGTAAACTGCCCCAGTATAATATGCGGATATGGTTTTAAGCTCCTGTACTGGTTGTAAAGCAGTTCTGTGTTAAGCAAAATATTGCATGGCACGATTTCGTCTAAAATATCCACCACAGAATCATATTGATTTTTCTGCGCTATACCGATTTTAACGATCATTGTCTGACCGGGAATATCAAAGTCTATTGCGTACTCTGTACCACACAATTCCTTTAATTTTCTTTCAAGGAAAGCATAGTTATACGGCAGACACACATTCCATTTGGTCAGACACCGGAAGATTCTATCTTCGAGCGTATCATCACTTTTCGGCGTCATTCCAAGAATCTTTTCAAACCGGGCAATTCCCTCTTCGTCACAGGATATAATGTACCGGTTATCAATCATCCTGTTATGCCTGGATTCCAACAATCGAAACTCCGGTGTTTCCGTATCCATAATTTCAGCCAGCTCACTGTATTCCTGCAAATACAAAGGGAGCAGCTCCTTAAGATTGATATATCTATCCTCCATAAGTAACCACCCCCATGACCGGGATCTCATATTCTGTTAATTCAAGATTTTGTGTACCCCCATTGATGGTTGTTCCTGTTACATCAAGCACACCTTTCACACCCATGATTGCAGCATCCAATGACGCAATTCTCACGATCAGACGATTCTGATTCTCCCAGTCCTGCCGCAACGATAAAACATATTTTTTTACCACATCCTCAATCAACGTCTTACATTCATTCAATCCATAACCACTGTCAAAGGTAATATTCGTTGCAATATTTACCACCGACTCTTTCGCCGTCTCGACCGTAACCACATGCCCGATCGGTGCAAGCCCGTCTCCCATGCCATCACCGTTCGGATCAAACTCCTTCTGCACTGCAGATATCAATGTATCTGTAGCTTTTCCATGTACACTGTCCAAAATAACAAGTTTCACTGTTCCTGGACCATTCCACGTCCGTATCACTTTGACTGCTCCGACTCCAGCCAGTGCAAGTGTTTTGTTTCGATAATCTTTTACATTCCCGGAAAATGCCCTTTCCTCAAATGACTCAAAATACCTCTGCCGCAGGGATTCTGTGCTTTCTTCCGCTTCTCCATAGATCAAAACCCGCGTGATCTTCGCAGTTGTGAGACCGGAAATATATTCGATTGGAAGAACATCTCCTGTATATTCATTTCCGACCGTACCGATCTGCTCACAGGTGACCTGTCCGGGAGCCGTAACGATATAGGTATTTTCCCCGCCAGTAAATCTTTTTCCGTCCGCAACCTCCACATCGGTTTCTAACTCAAGTACTGCCTGAGTTGCTTTCTTTGGCGTAATACCGCGATCCGCACATAACCGGATCAGATATTCCCTTGATGCCGTGTCTCCAAATGTCTCTGCCAGCATGCAGTCAAATGCAATATACATCGATGTCAGTTCCACTGCTGCCGGTGCCAGTGCGGCATAGATCGGCGAACTCTCTCTTTTATCCATTGTCTCAGGCACGCGGGACAACATACGCTGTAAAATCACATCAAACGTCTGATCTTCATACATTACACATCCACCTCCTTCTCAATCTTTGCATTTCCATATTTCGTGTGCGCGGTAAATTTAGAGATCAGCGTTTTTCTGTGCACTTCAAACTCAAAATTATCTACCGAGTCTATCCGGTCATCCTGTGTCAGAGCCTCCGTAATCCGCCGTTCCACTTCCACCATGACATAATCCATCGGCTTACCGATCAGATCCTGCAATTCCACACCATAGTTCCATGAAAAAATAATGTAACGATACCGCTCTGTGTTCAGGATATTGTAAATTGCCTGTTTTACTGCTTCCAAACCATCACATTCGCCTACAACATTGCACGTTTCCCGGATCATGTGATGACATAAAGACGGCTGTTCTGTTACCTTGATTTCTTTTAAACTGTTAACTGCCGGAATCATGTCACACCACCCTGTCCGTAACTAAAAATTTCTGACCGCCCTGCTGCCGGATCAGAACAACCTGCTGGCCTGTTTTTAATCCGCTGTAAATCTTCATTTCCTTTTTCACACCGTCTAATTCAATGTCCACGGTGCAATCTGTTAAATGTTCCGGAACGATAAGCTGTGCACTGGCTATATCAAACCTCTGCTCCACTTTGATTTTTAACGGAGCCGCCGCTATCACGGTGCCTGACATCACATCTGCTGGATAGCCCGCCTCATTAACACCGTTTGATACCTGCTGTATTGCCCTTACAAAATCATTTGCATCATGCACTAAAACCACCTCCTGATAATGTCAAATCCATTGTGTGTTTGCTTTCACCGTATTTGTGTACACATTTTTCCACAAGCATCAGATTTTTTATCTGCACGTCCCCTAGGTCAAGCTGTACAACAACAAGCGATCCGCCGCGTACTCTGGAGTCACCGCATGCATCTTTAATCGTCAGCGTTTTTGTGGCTTTATTATAAAGTTTCAAGAGCGCATCTGCCTTCGCCTGCCCGTTTTCTCCATCCTGCAGCGTATCAAAGTACTGTAAGATTCCCCAGTCATTCATGTGCGAGGAATCCTGTGCAATATATACGTCCCTTTTTCCTGTCTTTTCGTTGTCAAAGACCAGCTTGATCCGGTTGTAAGTATCTGAATCAATCGAAGATTCATAATCATAATTCTGTCCGGTCTCTGCATCTATGACGATAGGCACATACATATCACCGATAAAAGACAAATTCAGCTTTCCACCGTCGTCATGGAGAATGTACAGATCACCCGTATTCTGTAATGTCAGATCAAGTGCATTTCCGATCATATCCATAAGAGACTCGTTATCTTCCACTCTCGATGCAATCTTCCATATGGTGTCCGCAATCGTGCCAAGATTAAAACCAAAATTGTTGGCAATCTGCATCACGACCTCAGCAGCCGTTTTGTTCTCATATACCATTGTGTCTTTGTTTTTCAGATACCGGATCTGGTCATAGGCAGTTACTTTTACAATATTGCTCCTGTCGCGCTTGATTTTGAAAATAAAACCATAAAACACACCTGTTTCTCCATCCTTAAAGCGCACCGGGTTTCCTTCCGCAATCGAAATCCCGGTATCCACAAAACTAAATTCTATAGAACCGGGACTAATCTGCCGCTCTGTGGTCACTTTTACTTCTTCCTGTACTGGGGGCAGGTAAACTGTGCTGCCGTTTTGTATTAATAACTCGTACATTTCCACCTCCTATGTCTTATGCAGCCGGGATCGTAAGCACCTGCCCCGGATATATCAGATTCGGATTTCCACCGATCACTGATTTATTGGCATTGTAGATCACACTCCACTTTCCACCATCGCCGTAAAATTGCTTCGCGATCTTCCAGAGGCAGTCCCCGGAAACTACGGTATAGCTCCCCCCGCTTGGTGCATTGCCTGCTGCTCTGGTCTGCTGCATTGCCGCCTGTGGTTTGGGTAGCGATATATCCACGGTACAGGTCTTTGTGATAAATTCACGGTACTGTTTCAGTTTAATCTTGACAGTCGTATCAAATCCCTCTCCGGCATCATCCACAATGGAATAATCCTCAAGTGAAACTGTCATGTTAGTATGAAATAACTTCTTATCGTTTGGAAATGCTCTTGTCATGATATACTGAAAACTTTTCTTCTGTAACTTTAATTCTTCCAGCTTATCCAGATAAAACCTGGCATTCCGGAAAGTCTCTGGATATAGGGCAAACGGATATTCTGTATTTGGAAGCAGAAGATCAAATTCCACATCTGACAGCCCTGCAGCTTTCAAAATATTTGCTTCACCCTCATTAATCAGAGTTACCGTTTCGTTCTGATTATTAATTTTTACTGTTACTTTGGACGGAGCAACCGGAAACAGCACCCCATCCAGATATAATTTATATGCCATTCCCTATACTCCTTCCCGGACGGCTTCTAATGCTTCTAACACTTTCGTTGTCATTCCGTCCACAATACCATCTAAATCTGCATCACTGCTTACATTATTATTATTTGTCATATCCAGCTTAATCTCCGCAGTCGTAAACCGATTGATTGCTTCCTGCTCTGCAATGTCTCTAAGATATTTCAGATCTTCATCTGTGATATCCACAGAATCTTTGATTGCACTTGTATCATCTGCAATACTGTTAAGATTGCCGCCTGCACCGGAATTTGCGATTGCATCACTGAAACCGGATATATAATCATCAGGATTCAGAATATCTGTTTTACCGAAGATATCCGACAGACTGAAATTTGATATTTTATCATCAATTCCCTGTCCGAAATTATATCCTGAGTTCCATGCGTCCCCATAATTGAACCGGTTGAACTGATAATCTGACATGTCTACCGTCTTTAAAATTTCTGATCCACCATTTTCACTTATCACAGCATCCACTTTTGCCTGTACTTTGTTCTGAAATCCCGCTACTGCATCCGCAAGACTGCTGCCAAATACTGTATCAAGCATCCGGGCGGCTGACTCGATGACTTCCACGATAAAGTTAAACAGACTTAAAAATAAGGCTTCTATACCCGCGACCGGATTGTTAAAAACAAGTGCAAACGCATTGACAAAATTTGCTATCAGATTCCATAAGGTAACCCCAATTCCAATAATTGTATTTGCTGCTCCAATAAACAGATTTCCTATAAAAGCTAACGCTGTCGCAAATGCTCCACAGATCAAACCTGTTGCTGATACTGATGTGCCTGCAAAATGATTTACTGCTGCAACCGCTGCATAAATAATCGCTATCAACAGTACAACTGCTATAATTACAAGTCCAACTGGATTCATGCTCATAACAGCATTGAATGCGCCTTGAGCTGCTGTCCATGCATTTGTAGCCAGTGAAGCCGCCCTAGACGCTATTTCCGCCCCTTTTGTAAATGCCGTATAAATTATGATAGCCGCCGCAACCCCTAATATGATAGGTTCTATAATTGACCAATGATCTGCCACGAATCCAGCTACAGATCCCACTAAATCAAAGATATTCAGCACCATATTTGCCGTCGTTGCCATAGCTTCGATCGCTCCATCAACAAATCCCTGGAACGCATCGCTGTTCGCCATCCCATTTAATCTTTGAAGAACCGGCTGGAAAGCCATAACTGCAGTATTCTGCATCGACTGCCAGATCTGTCCCCAGGTCATCGGCATCTCATCAAACTTACCATTGATATCATCCGCGGCTGCAAAAATCGCCGCTTTTACAACATCAGCAGAAAGTTCTCCATCTGCCGCCATTTCTCTGATCTGTCCGATTGGAACATCCAGATAATCTGCAATATTCTGGATCAGGTTCGGCGCCTGCTCAAAAATACTGTTTAACTCATCACCGCGGAGTACGCCGGAACCAAGAGCCTGTGATAACTGTAACTCTGCATTTGCAGCTTCCTGTGTGGATGCACCGGCGATCGTCATCTGCTTTTGAACTAAATCTGCAAATGCAACAACCTCTTCCGAGTTGCCAAATGCATCCCGTGCATTATTGCCGAATCTTGCAACAACCGATGCCATGCTATCTAGCGCTCCACGCGCATCCTGTGCCGCAGCATATACCATATTGACAAGTTCTGACGTCTCATTTGCCGTTCCGTTTATCTCATTAAAGGAATTATTCATCAGATCCAGTCTTGAGGTTGTCTGCGTCAATTCATCGGACATGTTGAGAATTTTTCCCACGCTCTGGATACCCACATATGCACCAACCGCGCGTTTAATCATTCCCATCAGCCCCTCTGCGCCGGATACCCCCTCCTGAATCTCCTGATTGAATCTTCCCTGCTCATCCGTATTATCCCGGATATACCGCTCTGTATTACCCACTGTCTGCGATAACTGAAGATATGCTGCATTTGCACCGGACACATCCATGTTCTGCATGGCGGTATTAAGATTATTCTGCTCCTGAATCGCCCGGTCTAATTGTGATCTCAACTGTTCCAACTGGGAGTTTGCTGTATCTGTTCCCATATTGACCGGATTGCTTTCGATCTGCTGTATCCGTTCCCGGATCGAATCGATTCTGACAGCCATGGAATTGAGATCCTGAAACATCTCCGGCGGAAAGATCGTTGTACTGTATGCCTGACTCGCAATATCATTCTGCGTACTGCTCAACTGCTCTAACATGCTATTGGCACTCTGTACTTCCTGCTCGAACCGATCTATTCCGGTTCCTGTAAACACATCCAGACTGTCAGTTTCCCAATGCACCGGAATCTCGACCGGCTCTGTCGGCACATCGGGCTGCATTTCCGGCAGGACCGGTTGAGAACTTCCCGCAAGCGGATCTATGACAGGAGCCGGCTGCTGTGTCACACCGTTCAACGCAATTAAGGATGCTGTTGCTTCATCGATCGCCTCTCGCGCTCCCTCCAGACTGCTCGTATCAATATCCATCGACATTGCCTGCTGCATATCGTACATCTGCGCTGTTGCAAGATTGACTGCATCCATAATGCCATATAAAACACTGGTAAACTGGTCATTAAGCTCTATCGCTGTCTGAATAGCTGCCATACATCACGCCTCCTTCCTAATGAATCTTGCTCTTTAATTCCCGCTCTTTTTTCTTATCATTCTCGATCTTGATTTTTATTGCGGCGATCACAAATGCTTTTTCCTGTTCATCCATATTTAAAAATACAGATGGCAGGATATGTAATTTTAGAAGGGCATAGTAAGCAAAGTTTGCTTCACCATCCCCTCCTTCAATTAGTTTTTTGCTTCGTCCACCTTGACATCGAGACTGTCTGTAAATCCCTGGAACTTCTGCATCCACACTTCAAACATCTGAAATTCACCGGCTCCATCCACCATTGCATATAATAAATCTTCCGGTGTTTTCACACCGTAGGAATCCTGTAATTCTTCATCGTACAGATCAGGATACACGGTTGCTGCTGCCATCATCTTTGACAGGTATTTTTCTGTATTCAGCCTTGGGCGGTACATATTCGGTTTTCCAGTTACCGGGACCTCTACAGTACATGCATTGCGCAGTTCCTCATTCTCGCGTGATGTGATCTGGCGAAATTCCCAAAGAAGCGGCTTCCCGTCTGTATCTGTAAGACTCGCTGTTGGAGCATACTTCTGATTTGCTTTTACCTTTTTGTTTGCTTTCATAAATCTGCTGAACTCTGACATATCTTTCTCTCCTTTTTATTTAAAAATCCCCTCCCGCTGATGCAGGAAGGGAACATCATTAATTTGTTCTAAAACCCTCTAACTCTTTGAATTTCTCCGGCATATCCCAGCTCTCAAAGGTTCCCGAAATATCTTCATCCAGAATTTCTTCGCCCGCCTGGAACTTTGCAAGAATAAATGAATCACAAAGGCATCCCCTGTGAATAATTGTCTGCCTGCCTGCATTGCTTGATGGATCCTCATTGCTCACCTGGATTTCAAAATAAGGCAGGTTTCCTGTTTTCTGATACTGGTTTGCCATTGTGCGGAGCACTGACTGATTATAATGTGCAGTTCCCTTCCAGGTGCCCTTTCCACCGGCAGCCTTGTGTCCCATGCCGACTTTACCTAAAATCTTGACATCGCTGATCGTAACATCCCATTTGCTTTCGAACTCTGTCAGATTCATAAAATTGTACCGTCTCTTACCGATCGTAATAAAACACTCCGCAAGGCTTCCATAGACGGCATCGCCCGCATCCATAATAGCTGTATTTCCCATCTTTCTTCACTCCTTCCTACGCTACCGTGACAGTCATATAGAGCTTACTCATCGCATTAACAACTGTCACCTGATCTGTGATCACTACCGACTTTTTCGATTCTCCCTGTGCGATCGTAATATCATCTTCGCTGAAGTTCTCGATTGCCCTGATTTTTTCAAGTTCCCTATGATGTGCCACGATGTCAGACCAGAGAGACGTTCTTCCTGCCGCATCATTCGATATGGTACCGAGATATTTCGTACTGAATAATACGGCGATATCATTACCGATCTGATCGATCACGCGGACTGTCTGATTGTCTTTGAAAAGTTCTCCCTGCGTATCTGTCACGCTTACCATGGAGTTGATGTCATCCAGAACACGGATATCTGAATTTACCCTGTGCAAGACAAATTCTCCATTTTTGATAGACTCTCTTAACTGATTCTGTGTATACGATGCATCTACCGTAAAAGAACCGTCGTAAACTTTATTCTGGCAGGATTTATTTACAGCACATCCGCATTCTGCACCAGTAACCCAGTATACAAGACTTGCTTCACTCCATCCCGCATCTGTGGTCTTATTTTTTACATTGATAACACCCATGTGATCCGCGGAAATATTGTAGAGTACCACCTGAAATTTAATTCCAAGTTCATCGCGCAGCCGTTTGTTAAATGCAACGTATAACTTTTTCGTTGTCTCATCCGTTACCGCAACACCCATGGTGTTATAAGAATAAGATTCAATCAGATCCAAATATGTCTGATGTGCCGTTCCGTCTACAGTTCCATTTGTTCCACCTGTCAGTGGTGCGGCTGCCGTATCTTCCAGCTCGATTTCCTCTTTAAATGAAACATAATCATTCGCCACAAGCTCTTTTGCAGTTTTTACCGTCTGCGTATCTACTTTGGCTGTACCAAGGTAAGTGATAACGTCAAACTTATCTGCGTCGTCTGCATTTTTCTGTACAGTGATCCGGATATCATTGCCACGGGTTCCGCTGTACAATGCGGTTGCTATGGTATTTGCAGCCTTTACACCGCCACCATTTAAACGGTATGCATAGAGTGTCTGTGCCCCAAGGAACAGATCATTCAGTCCTTTCATTTTCGGATCGTCAAATGCATAACCAAAAATCTTCATGCTGTTTTTCTGGAAATCCTCGTTTGTCACCTCAAAGACTTTCCCTTCCACGCCCCAGTCAAGTTCTAAAGGCATTGTCGCAACGCCTCTGTCTGACAGGTTCGTGTTTGCAGATGCCGCCGATACAAAATTGATATAAGTTCCCGGCAGCACCTTGTTCTGTGCGGTAAATGTTCCTCCACCTAAAGCCATTTATTTCACCTTTCCTTTCATGTATTTTTCTAATAACGTGTCCGCTTCTGCTTTTGTGTACTTTTTGTTTTCATCAAGCAATGCGTCCATTATATCTTTCCTGGCACTGTACTTTGCACAGGCAAGAAGCTGTTCTTTTGTAAATTTCTGTGCCGCTTTTCCCTGCGGCTTTTCTAATACCTTCCCGCTCGCATTTGCCATTTTATTATTCTCCCTTCATTTCTGACTGAATTTTAATCTGTCCCATCACCTCAGAACGTACCGGTTTTTTCAAGATTACCCGGTTATAATTCACAAAAAAATTCAATACACCGTCCACCAGATCATGGTTCTTATTCGTTCCACGTATTGCTCTGTCCGCATCTAACGGGGTAACATACTCTAAAGCAAACATCATACGCTCTGCCACATCGTTGCACTCTGCGTATGGATTCAGTTTAGATTCAGGAAAGTACTGGATACAGAATGCATTATTTTGCAGATACCGCTGCCCGCAAAGCGGGCTTATGCTCTGGTCAATCAACTGTATAAAAAAACAGGGCTCTTTCAAGTCCTGCTTTATCTCATCCTTGTGGATCTTATAACCATCCTCAAACTCGCTGTCTAAGGCAATGCTGATCGCATCTATAATTTCATTTATCATTTCATGATATCTCCAAGGTATTTTCTGATCTTTCGTTCAAGGATCTGCGGTGCCATGTTCTGTAACTCCTGTTCGGAAATCTTCATCATAAAATGCCCTTTTACCCAGCCTTTATGATTTGCTGTCCTGTGACCGTATTCAACATAACTGGCATATTCGACCGGATTTACGATCTCGATCACATAGGTGCCCCCGAAATGATTTACCGTAAGACTGTCTGCGTATCCCTGTGCTGATGCCCGTTGTCCCGCTGTCCATCCCCGGCGAAGAGTTCCGCCTTGTTTGCCTTTCTCTTTTTTCCCTTTATGTGAAAAACCTGTCTCACAGGTATAAGACTGCCCGGAATAATCCCCGACGGGTGTTCTTTTTACGACTAACCGCAAGAGTCTTGCTGCCAATTCCTTTGCGCATGCCTCCACAAACGCATTCGGATCCTGTAATTTTTCCATTTCTCTCTGCAGCTCCGTAAGTCCCCAAATATTAAAACTTCCCATTCCTGCCATCACGCATACCTCTCTGACAGTGTAAGTACAATCTCCTGATGCGTCGGATAAACCGCAGGTACACCGCTGCATTCATACGCCTGTGTCACACCTATCTGCGTTACGGTGATCTTTGCCCCCGGCTTGATCTTTGTATCCGGGGACAGAAACAGTTTTGTGACCTGTACTGTCTTTGCAGCTGATTCCGTCTGGTCTACTGCGCTGATATTCGAATATGACAGGCGGCATGGCTCATCCTCTAACACAACCACTTCCTTTTCTGATGTGATCTTTGTTCTCGAATCTTTAATCGGCTGAAATTCCGTTACTGTGCATTTCCCATCGTATGTCTCTTCCTGCGCCTTTCTTGCCATTGCCTGCATTTTCTTAATTGCATCTGAGATCATCTCCACGCCACCTTTCTGTATCGTTTCAATGAGGATTCATAATTTTTCAGCACTGTGCTCTTAAAATTGTCATCCACATACTGACGGAATGAGGTAGAAGTGTCCCCCTCAGAAATAGAGGAAACCGCGCCAACTGCTGCCGACTCACTTCCAATATTTTCATTCCGATACAGATCCATTGCCATGCGATAGCCGGTGTTTATCAATCCATCCGGCATTTTCTCCACATGGCAATAGTTTTTTATGATTTCCTCCACATCTGCAATGACAAATTCAAGTACCATATCCTTAGAATCATCCTCAATCCCAAGAAGTGCCTTTAATTTTGCCAGATCCATAGGCTACCCAATCTTATGCTTAATTGCAACGATACGAAGCTGTTTCGGTTCGTATACCGGATTCCAGTTCTCTGCCATTGCAAGTTCTGCCCTCGTCGGAGTCTCCACATGCTCACGTTTTGCCCCGGTGTACGCGATTCCTCTCGGATGCAGGATAAATGCTTTACGGTTGATCAGATAATCCACACCGCCGCCAGTCTGTTTGTCGCGGTCCACCTCAGTAGCAACATGACCGACCGGAGAACCATTGCCGTAAGCAACTGCTCCATTACCAAAAAGGTATGTTGTGTATACATCATCAGCAACCGGGCATCCATCATCTACGGTCACACGTCTGCCCTGATAAGTATCAAATTCAACATCCGTAGAATCACGCTCTGTCTCGATCAGGTTCAGCTTTTTCAGGTATGATTTTGTTGCAGAATGCATTGCCACACCGGTAAGCTGTGACTGCGCATCTCCAAGTTTCTGGCATGCATCAATAAATGCAGATGCACTGATCAGTTTCGCAGCCTCTGCTTTTCCTGTGGTCAGATCAAGAATGTGGTCTGCCATCCTGGTCTCCGCTTTCGGTGTTCCACTTGGATCTGCCGTGGTGGTTCCAAATACACCAGCAAGAATCGCAATCAATTCCTTCTGCATATCGCGCGCCCAGTACTGTGCTACAAGATCACCGATTGCTTTCATCGGATCTGCTCCGGCAAGTGCGGCAGAAAGATTTGTAGCCGCCCACATTTTCTGTCTGAGGATCGTTGTTGATACGTCCTTGTTGGAACCGATCTTTGCCGGTGTCATTTTTACATCTTCAAGGGTTGGCTCTGATTCCCCATTCAGGTCCTCAAAAAACGGCATATTGTGGGTTCTTGCGGCTTCACTTGCTAATGTATCAAATTCCGGGCTGTTTACCACGATCCCGCTCTGAAAAAACGCGGACAGCTCCATGGTTCTGTTAATCACGTACTTATTAAATAACTCCGGTACGATCACGTCTGCAATTTTTGTAATTGCCATAAATAGTTACCTCTCTTTCTAAATTGTTACTCCGGCGGCTGCTGCCATTGCTTTCGCCTGCTCCGGGTTGGATTTTAAAAGTTCACCCTGTTTGGTCAGATTAAACGTCTCTTTTGCAAATGGGTTTGCAGTTCCTGCGCCACCAGTGCCGCCCTGTGGATGATACGGCGGTTTTGGCTGCTCCTGTTTGAACAGATGCGCCATTGTCTTATCTTCCTTGTACGGCTTTACGGCATCCTCTACGCCGACCGGCTTTCCTTCTTTGTCAAAAGTGAACTTGTCCAGTCCTCCGGCTTTGTAGATCAGATAATCCGGATCAAGTACTCCCTGTTTTGCAAGGGAATCTTTTAACGCATAATTCTTTGAAATCTGCTCGTTTGCTACCTGCTGATCTTTCAGCTTCGTCTGCAGGTCTGTGATCGTAGTCTGCAATGTTTCATTATCTGCATTGTTCTTTTTCAGATCTCCGATCGTAGCATTGAGTGTCTTGATCTGACCAGAAAGATTCTCCTTTTCTGCAACAGTGGTATCATACTTGCCTTTGTCGACGTACTGACCAGATCCAAGGTCTGCAAGTTTTACCTGTTTGTCCTTATTCTCCGGTTTTCCGTTATGAGCATTGACCGCATCTGCCACCTGCTTATAGAGATCTTCGCCTAAAATGTCTTTTAAAAATTCCATATAGTTTCCTTTCCTGCACTGTTTTTAAATGTGGTGTCTCCACGGCAGCATGCAGTTTTGATGCCATGCATAAGGGCAAATTGCCGCAGTTTAAACGTCATAAGGCTTTCGGACAATATAAAAACAGGACTGCTGCTTACAATCCTGTTTCCATCGTTTTACATTTTGCGGTTGCACCGGTGCAACTTTTGATTTTGGGTATAAAAATACCACCATGCCATTTCTGACTGGTGGTATTCCCTTTTCTTTCGGATAGGCTGCACACTATACCCTAGGTTTTTGGTTCATAATGGTCACATTTTTTAACCTTACCGTTCCAGATTTCCGGCGGTATTCCGTTTTTCTTTGGATATGCTTTACACGAATACGGAATTCCATCAAATTTAATTTTTTTACAGTCTTGGCAAATGGGAAATAAAGATTTCAATTGATATCTATCTATTTCTCGCGACATTCGATTCATCTCCTCTCGAATCTAGGCTTTACTCCATATAATTTGTATAATTCATTCCAAATTTCTTCGCCCAGTTTCACAAGTACTTCCTGTTCATTATGTCCGTTATAATATTGCTCGATTATTTTAGGTTTTAACTGATATAACAGCCGGTTATAATCATCACTAAATTTATCACTTGTTGGAAGTTGCTGTATATTTTCATTATATTCTAACACATATGTACCATTTTTCCCACAGGTTCTAAAACTTCTGGCTTTATGATCTACTAACAGATATAGATCTTCCGGTGATGGCGGTGTGCTCCATGGATGATTATGTGTAACATCGTTTCCTTTCATCAATTTTAACTGATGCTTCGTAAATTTTATAGTGTCTTCATTACCAAGCTGGCAGCTGATTGCTTTTCCACCCTCAAATATAACAGCTGTTTCATAATCATTCTGACTTATTTCCTGTTCAACTGTTTTTAAGTCTTTTCCTTTAAAATCGTAATACTTCGGATCTGCTTTATTATTATTTGTAATAAGACCAAGTCTATCTCTTGCTTCTATGTCGCCATCCACAAAAGATCTCTTCCACTCCTCATAAGTCGTATCTGCCGGTACATAATAGGTCTTTCCATCCTCTCCTCTCGCCGCACGCTCTCCCACGCTGTCAAATTCATCATCAAAATATGGACAGGTACAGCCACGGCAGTTTGGATGGAACGGCGGTGCAGTCACACCGATCTGAAAGTCTTTCATGGGGAAATGTTTCAGATCCATGGATCCACAAAACTCACATGTATGGCTGTCTAATGTCTCCATGATTTCAAACTGCTGCACATCCAACTCTTTCATGCAGTCCTGTCTTGCCTTATTTGCAAATGCTGCAGATTCCGTCATGACTACCCTGCCCGCCTGTGCCCTAGATACTTTCATCTTCTTGGCAATCTCTGCAATAGCCCGGTCTGGTGCTTCTCCTGTGATGCACATGCGCGATAGATTGTTATGCAGCTGATTGATCAGCTTTGTCTTATTCTCCCACAGGCGGTCTGAAAAGTTCTTTCCATCCACCGCCCAGGGTTTACATACGATCATCTCCACGGTTCTTGAATCCAGCCGGTTTATGGTCGTGCCAATGCCGACACCTTTTTGTATTTCATAGGCAGTATGGTAAAAATCAGAGGTATATGTATTCCTAATATGCTGATCTATTGCATCGATGCAGTTTCCATACAGCTTTTCTGCTTCCTGCTGTATTTCAAATTTTAAGGCTTCCAGTCTGCTGATATGCACCCTCACAGATGCATTTTCTAACTGCTGCTCCCATTCTCCGTTTTTTTTATTTTCCTGTCCATATCTGATATATTGCTCAACATTCCAATGAAATTCTTTCAGTTCTCCTGCATTAAGCAGCTTCCGCGCTTCCTGCATAGATACACCATTGTTATCTGCAAGTCTCTGATACCAGGAATTGATCTTTGCATTAATTGCCGCAAGGGATCTGTCAAACTGCTCCTGGATTTCCTGCACTTTCTGAAATGAAGTATCGTGCTGTGCCTGCTCCATCTGTTTAAAACGTTCCTGCCAGTATTTACCTGTCCGTTCACCCATGCGATCACCTGCCCCGTTCCTTTATTCCATGTTTTTTGGATCATCGTTCTTTTCTGGATTATCTTTCTTCGCCGGATCATCCTTTTGTGACTGTCCAAAGGCTCCGGTGTAAGCATCCGCTTTCTCCTGTGCCTCTTTCTCTTCTTTTTCTATCTGCTTCAATTCCTCATCAGCATCTTCGACCAACGGATGATTTTTTAGGATCGTCTTTTTACTGACAATGCCAACTGAATCCCTGCATATCTGTGCCTGCTCCGTATCATTCTTGATACAAGTACGGGTCCATGTCTGTATAATGGTGTTGCACTGGATGCCAAGGCTCCTACAGACTGCCCGGACAAGACGTGCAAAACCAAGCTTAAACTCTGTTTCCATCAACCCGGTTTTCATCTCTAATAGCGAATACATGAACTTCAAGGCTTCGCCCGACTGGTTCCCGAAGTTCTCTGGCTGTGGATCAAATCCCTGCCCCTGTTCAAAGATTGCCTTTCTGGTGGCTTCTAACACACTGTTTCTGGCTTCAATTGGGATCTCGATGTTAAGTGTTGACACTGATCCATCTTCGTCACTTTCAATTTTTATTGCCTTATACTTTTTTAAATCTGAAAGGAACTCATTTAGATCCTGCCCTCCATATCCGGACAGCACAAAAATCAGTTCCTGTATATCGTCCAGATCATTAATAAAACCGCTGTAGACCTTATCATATACGTCTATCAGCGGCTTTATGTTTCGCAGATCATCTGTATGTATATTATTGTTATAAAATGGGATAAATGGCACTTCCCCGAAATCATGCCGGTAATCAGCTACCATATCACCGCTTTCCGGATCCATGAACATATCATAGTAAGTAAGCAGTTCCAGTTCGTCCCCGGTTCTCCGCCGGAATGCCTGGCACTCCGCATCTATCCAGTATTCATACACGGTATAATTGTCACCTGTCGTATCATCAATATCCGGATACACCCGCATGACCCCGATCAGCCTGCGTTTCAGGCTCCGGTCAAACACCGGGATAATCTGCTCACTTGGAACAACCGCCCACTCAAAGCCGCTATCGCCCTGCCAGTAATGCACCCAACCAATGGAAGTATTTGCAGCATTTACGCACAGTTCCATGCAGTTCTTAGCGTATTCATCACCCAATGCTTCCGTGATACGCTTATTGCTTGCCGTACTTCCTACATCAAACAGTGGCGGTGCGGTAAAGGCATAGGCGGCTTTCTGATTCACAATCAGCCCGTGGAAGTTCCGTGGAATCCGGTTGTCTGCATTACGCAGTGGGTTGTCCGCTTCCTCTTTCTCTTCTTTTGGCTTATCCCGGAATAAAATATCTGTCTCATTCCGGTAATACCGTTCTGCCACTGCTGCCCGTGTCACAAAAGCCGCATGACCAGGTTCGTATTTTTTTATCAGTTGTTTCATTGTTTCGATGTCCATTTAATTTCTCCCACAAAAAATGACAGGCTCATTACAACCTGCCACATTACTTATCGGTATATTTAATTTCTCCATCCTCGTCTGTTTCATAGACTGGGTTTTCATCACTGTACGTTGCTTATGCTTATTCTTTTTTAATGAACGCATATATTAATCCTTATACAGCTTATACTTCAAATTTGCCTTATCATTTAAGAGTTTATCTTTTTTTGCGTCTATCTCTTCCATTTTTTTGCCACAATTTCAAATTCAGAATAAACGATTTGCGTGCCTCTTTCATTCCTTAAATATTCTATATATGGAAATGTCTGATAATATATTCGAACGATTACATCCCCAAACAATCTTTCAAGTGTATAAATATCATATACGCCTATGTTAACTCCTGTACATATTAATTCCAATTTGTTTAGATACTCATGTATCATGTTGTGAAATTCTTTATCCTTTACAATTTCATGATATGTCATATTATTATATTTGTGCCGTTTGTATATAATCCTATTGTACTCATGAAATTCTTTTTCATTATCTCTGAATATGTCAATAGTTGATTTCTTTTTATCTCTTTCGTATGCTGCCAAATTTGCCTTTCTCGACAATATAAATTCAAACAATGCAATAATAACACCTATACATGTTGCCGCATTAACCAAATATAAAATAACAAGGCTCATAATTGCAAATTCCCCCTTTTACCGCCATTATACGGCAAAAGGAGAACTGCTACAAGAAGTTATTCGCCTACAATATCAATTCCATATTGCACGGCACATTCATGTTCAATCTTGCATCCTCTGTAATCTTTCCAACCCTCTGCAAAATAAGCACAATCAGCAGTAGAAAGCAATTCCAGAGACTTTCCAAGAAACCATAACGGCTTGGCATCATGCGGCGCTGATTCAAAGAATGAATCAATAACCTCTACCTCTCCGAAACGTTCTGTGACCGCTTTAATAATCTTGGCTCTTTCTGCCTTGATTTCTTCATCGGTTTTATCTCTCATAGGTTGTGAAATAAATAATTTCTTCATAAATTTATACATCTCCTTCCAAAATGTCTTTCTTGTTTTCCGGTTTCTACCTCACTTCAAAATACCGATGCTTCCCGACTTACGAATGATCGTATAACAGAAGTACCGCAATGCATCCATTGCATGGTCATGTTGTTTCACCGGTTTATCCTCGCCACGCTCCGATGCTTTCTGATCCCAAATATAAGAAGCAAATTCTTTTATGGTATTCGGGCACTGGTCACTGATTGCAATTTCCCCCTGGTTTAACAAGGACGCTACAAATCTGATTCCGTCCAACACGTCATTCTTTGCTTTTTTGATCGTATATCCGCGCTTTTTCAGCTCTGCAATAAACGATGCGGCAGACGGATCAATAATAATCTTTACCGGCTTTATTCCTGCAAGCCATTGTTCCAGATCATCTGCATACTCTGTATCTGTTTTTTGTCTTTCTTCATCACGGCCGGAATAATAATACTCACGGCAGCACACCCACCGCCCGGAACGTTCTTTACACCACAGAAGAAATACGGTTGCATTCTGCGTACCATAGTCGCAAGACACGTAGTAATTCGTGTTAACCAGATCAGACAGGCTTGATATCACATGTTTCGCCGTGTCGAACATATCGTAGATAATGCCCTCTGCCATCGCCCAGAGTCCAAGAATATACCGACGGTAGAATACACCAGTATACATACTGCGGTATCGTTCTTTGATCTTTTCTGACAGGCTGAGGTTATCATCCATGGTAAAATGGAGATACAACAGGTGTTTTTCTTTTCTCTTATCAATCCAGTCCGTCTTAAACCAGTGATATGGACCATCCGGGTTGCAGTTAAACCAATATTTAGAACCCTCAACCGAACATCGTCCGGTTGCCTGGTTCACAAATGATTCCGGCATCAACGCAACTTCATCAAAAAAGACCCCAGCCAGGGTAATACCCTGAATGAGATCCTGTGATCTTTCGTCCTTGCCGCCGAATATATAAAAATAATTGGTTACATCTCCTTTTGTGATGATAACCAGATTATCTGCTCTGTGATCTGCCACGGTATAACCACGGCTGCAAAGCATCATTTTCAATCCAGACAGTACATTTCTCCGGAAAGAGCCTATCGTCTTGCCGCACATGGCAAAATTTTCACCATTAAATGAGCTCATCGCCCACATGATAAACGATAACGACATACTGACTGTCTTGCCGGATCGGATTGCTCCATCAGCAATAATGCCGTCGCTGTCCTTTACCGGAGAATCCTTGCACCACCAGTTCAGCACCATGCGCTGTTTCTGTGAAAATGGCTTGAATTTGAAAATTCGTTTAATCTTCTTCATTGTCCCAATCTTCTGTCGCAGTTTCGTTCAGTGCATCCAAGAATCCATCATCTACAGTTTCCTCTCCATCATCAGTCTGGACTTTGGCTTTCAATAGTGCAATCTCAGCTTTCTGTTTCTCAGTGGCAAGATCCATGTGGTCTGAAATCCACTGCAAGGCTTTCATGCGGTCGGCAAGTTTAATCTTTGCACCGTCTTTCCCTTTGGAAACCTCTGAAATTAATGTTCCGTCTACAGCTTTACTGTCTTTTAAATTCACATAGCTGTATTGAACTTCTTCATCCGTCTCCGGATCTGTAAACGTTCCGTTTCCAAATTCTACAAAATCAGTCATATCAGCAAAGGCAATATCCATGTACTTTTGGAAGATGTCAGACTCACTTAGGAACTCCCTGTTGAGTCGATCCTGCTTTAACCGCAAGATTTCATCTTTTATCCTAGCATTTCCTAGCATTCGCGAACCATTCACCAGAGCTGTTGCATAATCAACTCCATACGCTTTCTGATATGCCTTAGTAGCATTAAAACACCGGATGTAATGTATGCAAAAAAGCTGTTGTTTATCGGTCAAGTCGGTGTTCTGCATTACCTGCTTGACTTCATCAGCTACAGCCTTTTTTCTAACGCTCTTTTTGTTTTCCGAACGTTCGCTTTTCTTTTCCGAACGCTCGCTTTGATGCTCACCATCCCAATGGTATGTACTTTTCCATCTTCGAACCGTACCGGGAGGAACGTCTAGTTGACTTGCAATCTCAACCAGCTTCATTCCTTTTTTGTATAGTTTTCGAGCTTTCTCTGCCTTTTCGTTCGGACTCCTTGCCACTGCTGCCACCTTCCTGCTTTTTCTTTTCTCTATATTCCCTCATCACATGCGCAATCGCCTGTTCGGCTGTCGGATCACTGTATCTTTCTTTATTCATTCTAATCTCCCTATTCATACGGAGGTTGCGGCTCCCCTGGGTTTCATGGAGCCGCTTAATGTTGTGAGTACGAAAAAAGAGAGACTGCTGCCGCAATCTCCCTTTGAACCTTTCGGTTAGTATAACAATATCATATTTTGAGTGTGCACTTCTATGCACTCTTTTAAATTATAAAATGTTTCAGTGCATCATTATGTATGTAATGGGTGCGTCTCCATGATAATCCCATCTTCACACAGATATCCTCCCACTTCATCAGTCTGATGTATCGGTACATCAAGATGTCTTTTTCATCTTCGCTGTCCATCCGCTCTATTTTGTCTGTGATTTCTCTACACAGTTTGATTCTGTGATATCTGGCTTTCATGTACCGTCTTTCCTCTTCGTCCAGTAGTGCAGCATAAGCAGATAGATCTGTATTGTTATGTGCGTGTGGCATGCCGTCATTGCCTACAGATGGCATAATCTTGCTTAAATGCATTTCTTTGATCTTTTCCTCACTGCGTTTCATCTGACGCACTGCTTTTTCATATTGTTTCAGGTATTCCTTTTTTAATTCATTTTCTTTCTCCACGCTCCATCCTCCATGTTCAATTATTACTCTATAGTAATTTTAGCATGGAAATTTAGTGGATTTGTACCAATTTTCAACGCTATACTTCCACCTACTTTTAAGCGATTACCATAATTACAACCATTGTGATAGCAATGCACCCCATAATCAGCATAAATTTATTCTTAACAATTCTTTCCGTAAAGCCTTTTTTGAAATTATGTTCATATTGGGTTAATGAATCTAATTTGGGTTGCATAGCAATTACAAAATCGTGCAACTTATTTTCATCAAAGATCAATTCCTTGCCGTCTCTTTTGTAATATTGTCCATTTGTAATAATTTCATTAAGATCAAACATTATTGTCCTTAAACCATACTTGTATATACCTGGATTTAAGTTCAATGCCACCTCATCTATATCTTTTCGAATTATTTGTATAAATTCTTTATTGTTTTTCATTTCATCTTTTGGTATAGCTTTTTCCAAAATCATAACTTCATATAGCGGCATTAGAATTCTTTTTGCATTTTCAATTTCATTCTGGTAATCACCTAATATATAAAATGCCAAAGAAACTATAACACCAGAAAATATGCCACTCACAACCCCTATCGCCAAATTTTGAATTACTTCGTATACCTTCATCTTATCTCCCCCCTTATTTTTTCATATTATAACATTTTTCCATTGCATTCTCCATTATAATTACCACACCATCCGCATCTGTCCGCCCGCTCCTCTTCTGCTCTATGAATTTCTGCACAATCCGACGTTTCCGGTAAAAGCAATTTCTACTGATCGGGAGAATGCCATAATGAGCTTCTAACATGTCATAACTGGTACCAACAATGATTGATTCTGTCAGTTTATCGGCTATGATGCTATCTACACTCATACAGATCTCGTACACTTCTTTCTCATTCACACACATTCCCCCTCTGCTTGTTTTATTTTTCTCCCTGCCTGTTCTTCATTGTTTATTAGTATCCGTATATCCCAGCTTCTCTAATCTTGCCATAAATGTCAGAGTAACCTGCACCGGCCAAACCTGCCCGTATTTTTTGTTTATCTCTTCCGTGATTTCTTCCGGCGTCAACTGCTGCTCTGACTCCTTGATAATTTTTAAAACTTTCTTTTCCTGATCTGATAATGTCTGCATGTCATTGTCTCCTTTTTAATTATATTTGTAATTTCTATATGATTATAATTTACATGTGTAATATTGTCTATTACTAATGATTTTTAATTCCAGATCATAATGAATGCAGTTATTAACAGGATTCCCCAGTATACAACATTATGCAGTTCTTTCTTTTCTCGTGCTTTTTCCATCTCATCATAAAATGAAATAACAATTATTATCCCTATTAATTTTAAAATCATCTTGCTTACCTTTGCCTATCAGCTCTGGCATATCAACCAATACTGTATTAAACGTTCCTTTCGTTTTTCCTGCTCGTCTTTCTCGAATCGGAACGGTTTTCCTTCTTTCAGTTCCAGTTCAATTCCGTCAATGCTGCCGCTTAGTTTATCCTGGCAATGTTGGAGAAGTGTTTCTAAATCGCACAGTCTGCCTGCCCTGTACTCGTCACGGATATGTCTTAAAACTCTGCCTGCACTTTTTATCCGGTACTCATAAGCACATTTACTGTTGATAAATCTTTCTTTTCCGATTTCTGTTTTCAAGATTTTTAATCTATTATCAGATTCTTTCAGCTTGGCATAAGACATTTCTATGTCAGTTTGTTTCATCTACACCTCCACCTTTCGCAATCTCAATTTAGCTACTCTCTAATAACTTCTATATATATTTGAGAACGCAAACCTTCATTAGTTATTTTCAGCTCATGTACATCAAAAATGTCTAATCCCCTAATGCAATCATAGTCCTTTGTATATCTATCCACAAACTCTGAAGGTGTTCCCTCAAAACAATAATCCTCATCAATTCCATCATCTTTCCAAAAGAACTCCAACACAACTTTTGTAAACGCATTCTTGCGATTCGCATATTCATTTATAAACTTTATCAAATTCATTTGATTTCCTCCTTAAATTCCAATGTTGCAGTAATTAAATCCGCTTTCCACGGAATAAATATCTATCTTCCATCACTTTCCTCGCTTTCTGCTTTTGCCACCTTACTGTAAAACGTCTTTGCACACATGCCACACGCGCTTGCCGCTTCCTCTATTGTGATACATCCGGCTCTCCAATCCCTGCGCATCTGATCGAAATTCTCCGGCAATGGAATTGATGGTCTGCCAAATTTCACACCTCTGGCTTTTGCTGCCGCAATTCCCTCTGCCTGCCTCTGCCGGATATTGGTTCTCTCGTTCTCTGCCACAAAGGAAAGCACCTGCAGCACAATGTCACTTAGGAATGTGCCCATAAGGTCTTTCCCCCGCCTCGTGTCAAGCAGCGGCATGTCCAACACCACAATATCAGCTTCACGAAAACGTGTGATTCGGCGCCATTCCTGTATAATTTCATCATAGTTTCTTCCCATCCGGTCAATACTTTTTATGTACAGTACATCTCCTTTTTTCAGTTTGCGATAAAGAATTTTATATTTCGGGCGGTTAAAATCCTTACCCGACTGTTTATCCATATAGATATTTTTGTCCTCTATGCCCTGTTTATGCAATGCATCAAGTTGTCTGGCTTCGTTCTGCTCTTTGGAAGAAACTCTGATATAGCCATATTCCATTGTTATCCCTCGCTTTCCATGTACGGCTCCGGCAGTGGCATCCAAGCGATTACCTCACAATCAATAATATTGTTATAAACATCATCTGCATTAAAGTGTCTGCATTCCCACCATCCTTCCGGAATAATGTAACAATCATTTTCTTCGTCATACTCGCCTTCAATATCTATCCACACCCAACAACTGTCACTCTCCAACATCTTGCCATCTTCATATAACGCTGCGGTAATAATTTCACGATATTCCCCGTTGGTATATTTTCTTCTGGCAGTTATTAGTACCTCTGTTTCCGGTGCCGGTAATCTTTTACTGCATGGAATCCATCCGCTTTCCTGTTCCAAAATCCTGTTGATTTCTTCCTCTGAAATCACTTTCGTTAGTAGAGAATATCCGCAGGCTTCTGTTAATGATTTAACTATCCGGCTTCTAATTCTGCTTATTTTCATTCTGATCCTCACTTTCTGGTAACATAGCATATTTATAGCTACTCATTTTACCGTCGTATGTGCTCCATGACGTTTTTCCGTAATCCCATGTATAAACCGTTTCATCTTCATATTTTGCAAAATGTTCTTTGCTCCACGCAAAAAGTTCAGAATCTCTGACCAAAATCGGTGTATCAACTGGAACTCTACTCCAATCAACCGGCGGTTCAATCGGTTCGACATATTCGCTGTTCGCCCATTTTCTCGTCTTTATTTCACAATCTCTTATTGTGCCGCCATTAAAATTACACTCGTTGCACTGTGTTTTTCTGCAATTTTCCAGCTTTCCATTAACGACGGCAATGCTCCCCCCATTGCACGCGATTTCAATAATCTCTTTTGCGTATTTTTCTCTATTCAGCATCTTTCTTCTCCTTCCCATACCGTAACTGATACGGTACTTCCTTAAAATCTCTCAATGTATCCGGGTTTGGATGCTTTGGTATTCTCGTTCGCTTGTCCGTCAGCGATTTAATGGCTCTGTTGCGTTCTTTATTATCTCTATGCATTGGATTCCTCCTAAACGCCCGTAACTTCCCGTATTTTCTCAGTCAACTCCGTCTCTTTTCCGCCGTTCAAAATCTTAATCTCTTCTGCGGCGCCTTTCAGCATTTTTTTCATATGTTCGATATTGTCCCTCTTATGGCTTGCCTTAACCGCTTTTTCGTCGATTACTGCTGCAATCGTCGGTGTCTCTTTAAAAGCACTCCGGTATGACTTTGCGATCTCCTCGATACATGACGGCGGCGTGTCTGCTTTCTCCAGCGTCTCTTCCAGGATTCCAAGTGTTAATTCCTGCTGTTCTGTGCGTTCCAGTTCTTTCTTTGCTTCCTCTTCCAGCTTTTCATCCAGAACGCGGTGGAAATCTTCATACATCTCGATTCCTTCATCACTGTCTCCAAGCACTTCCGTGATGACTGTTTTTAATATCTCCCTCTGCTCTGTCGCTGTTGTCTGCATGACGCATCCTAATCCCTGTGCAAGTTCCCAGTGCGGCGCTTTCGTGTCTCTCGTATAAAAGAGCATTGCATCTCGATCTTCCTTGCGATCCGTGAATGCCGGGAATAAAAATCCTGTATCCGGTGCGCCGACTACTTTATCCCGGAATCTGTTTACAATAGCATTCTCGCTTTCACTATATGCCAGTCCCGGTGCTGTCAGATTTACCGGGCAGATGGCACAGAGTATATACTCGTAGACGTCCTCTGATTCATCTATTTTGTTGTTATCAGAAGTTTTTGTTATAACATCGTAGGCATCACGGTAAAGCAGGATCAGGTAGTCTCCGACATGATCATAATTGTCAATCACTCTTTCATAGAATGCCTGCAGCATGTCTTCGTTTTTTAATCCGGTCTCTCTCATGGCCAGCAGGAACTGCTGCATGTCGTTTTCTCTCTTTGTCTCCTGTGAAAGTTTCAGATTCAGCATGTTATCTTTCAGCTTGCCTTTAAAAATTCCTTTTGCAATATCCAGATATTTATAAAATTCTTCATCCGGCAGATTTAAAAATGTTTCTCCGAACGTTGTCACAATGTTTCCATCCACGTCTACATAGCAGCCGCAAATACGGGAAAATGTGCAGTCATTCTTTGTTAATCTTCTTTTTAGTTCCAATACATCCTTCTTTTTCATTTTGCCATCCTCTCTACCGTCGCTACATACTTTCCGTAACTCATGCCGGCTTCTCTTGCTTTTCTTAAAACATCATCTAATGTACTGTTTCTACATGTTTTTACGCTTCTTTTCTCTCTGTCTTTTCGTCTGTGGTATTCGTTTCTACACGGTTTTCCGCAGGTAAGCGCTCTGGCGGATATTGATTCGTAGGTTTTTCCGCAGATAACACACTTTTTATATATATTTTGCTATTAAGCACATTTTTCTCCTTTCTCTCCGGCACCGGTTGCCGGAGAATCGCGCGTTTACTGTTTCTGTGATATATTGATTAACCAAAAGTTGGAAAATCCCATTTCTTATACCGCAGCTTATCCTCATTCCAGTCCGGATACTGCTGCATCAGGTATTCTTTAAATATTACGATCATCTCTGACCGGAGTCCTTTACTGCCGTTGTCCAATAACATGTGATGGTACCGGCAGCCTACTGCTCCGTTCTGTGGTACGCCAAGTCCGCCCTGGGACTTGTTTATATAATGCATGATATCTTTTGTCCGGTAGAGCATCGGATCTTTATTTTCCATGTGGTACTGCCGTCTACAGAAGATGCAGCTCTCATCGTCGCGGTAATAGATGATCCGGCGGGTTTCTTCATCGAATTGGAACTTCATGTTTTTTCTGGTCCGGTGCTGCATGTCAGTCCTCCTCATTTTCTGTATCTTCGATTTCCTCAACCTTCTTTAACCTCCAGTGCAGATCATCCAGAATGGAAATCATTTTTTCTATCCTGTGTGGATCTCCGGAGTTCCAGAGGTTCTGCAGATTGTTCAGATTATTTGCGATCGCCGATTTATATCCTCTGTTTATATTTTTGTTATCAGTCATACTGTTTTCTGCATTTTCTGTTATGTCTCCTGTACTTTTTTGCTCATTTTCTGTGATTTCCGGTTCTTTTTCCTCTTTTTCCGGTTCATCCGGCATGTATTCCGGATGGTTTTCAATGCTGTCCTGTCCCGGTAGCTGCTGCTCCTCTGATTTTTCATCCGGCTTGCTGTGTTCTTCGCCCGGTTTTTCTTCCAGAATCGGGTTTGGTGCCGGTATGTCTCTCTGTATCTCATGCAACGTCATATTCTCCGGTTCCTGCTGCACCGGTGGATTTTCTTTACTTACCTCTTTCTTTGACTCTGGTTTCGGTCTCTTTTCCGGTTTGGCTTTCGTTACCTTGCTCTCTTTCTTTGGTTGCACCGGTGCAACTTCCGTTTTTTTTGGATATGGCCTACAGTAAAGCTCCGTCCATCTCGCTTCCGGTTCCTTATCCAGCTGCATCAGCTGTAACCATGCTGTGCCGATATCTCCCCATCCTACCAGTTCCTTTTCCCCGTTTCGACTATTAACAATGCGACATTCCGACTCATCATTAAGCATAAGTATCATTCTTCCTGTTCCTGGGATTCTAACGGAATATGTTTTTTCTCCCTGCGGTGCCAGTACTTCTTTTACATCCTCGGCACTCCAGCATTCATCTGCAAACCGTTTTGCCATTTCCACGAATAGTTCCGGTTCATCCTCTCCAAGTTGCAAAACAACTTTTTCAATAGTATTTTGTTTCTCCGACATCCCCGGTTCTGTCGGCTCTAACATCCTCTCAATATCTGATACCCTGTTTTCCTCGTCTAGCTCGTCTTTAATCGCCTGTATCTCTGCCTTGGAATAATTTGTAGTCAGTCCCTCATTGATTGCGTCCGGCAACTGCATCATAAGCGTTAGCTTTGCGTATCCATATCCCTGATATTCTGGCAGAAGATGGTCTGAATAACCATTTTCCGCGAACTTATCATTGATATGTATAAACCTGCTCACCTGTGTTTTATCAATACCGTATTCCGCCTTGGCAAATTCCACTACATTGACGTATCCGCTTTCTTTTAGAATATTTGTATCTCTCGCCACCTTTAGCAGATAACTGATCCTTACAAATCCTTCCGCTGTTCTTTGCAGTTCTCCGTCTAACTCTGCTTTGTATTCCCGGTATGTTTTTTTATATTCAATTGTCTGTTCCATCCCTATCCTCCTGTATTTCTGCTTCCATGAAATCTTGTTCCAGTACATCCGCAAGGAGCTGTCCTGCCAACTTTCCATGCCATATCCTGTTTCCTTTTTCTCTGAGGTTTGCGTAGTTTTCAATCCTTAATTGATTTGCTTTCTCCCCGAGTTGTTTTTCCTCTTCTGTCAGCTGTTTTCTGAAATACTGCTGCCACTTTTTCAAAAATTTTATTGCCTTTTTGAAGTCAGCATTTTGATTATCTCCTGTCGTTCTTTTCTGTCTTATATTTCCAGATGGCTCCACCTCTAATGTATACCATGGAACATCCGGCTGACTGCTTCTCCTTAGAAAGAATGGATAGGTCTCATCCCTTTGTATTCTGTCAAAGTAATAGTCACAAGTGTGTATACAATGACTCAGTATTGTTCCTTCTATGACAATATCCAAAACGTTTTCCGGCGCTACTATTGTGTATTCCCCCAAAGTAAACTCATACTTCTTAAGTTTTGGCAGCTGTTCATTTACCTTTGGCCACTCCTTTTCAATCGCTTTTGCTTCTTCCTCTAAATTCTCCATCTGACTATTGAGTACAGCCTCATCATGTGCTCTCTTGACATCCTTAGGCTTTGCGATCTGCTCATTTTTGACATTCATTTTCAGCCGTTTTGCCATGCCCAGGTAATCTCTCCAAGTTGTAAGAGCTTGATTCAACGTTTCGTCCATGAGTTTAGCCTGCTTCATCAAGTAGTTGTAGCATTTAACATAACTCAGTTTGATTTCCAAAAACTTAAAACTCGAGGGAAGTATACCAGCTTCTCCAAAGTCTTTTATCATCTCATCTGACCAAATCGTATCAGCTATCTTTTCCTTCTGCATCCATCTGAGCATTGCTACATTTGCATCCATAAGGGCAAGTCTTTTTAGCCTGCTTCGATCAATCTTTAACATTTTTGATATCTCTGTTTCATCCTGGTCTAACAAGGTGCTGTCATAATGCTCTTCCATGATACCTTCTGCAAGTCTGAACATCCCAATCCGTGCCAACATTTCAATTGCCGGATTTCCTTGTTCTATTGCAATGTAGTCCGTTGTCGATACCGGAAGTTCCGGCCACAAATCAACCGCACTTCTCTTTAGGAGCGAATGTCTTTTCAAGCCTGAAAGATTTCTCTTGTACAGTTTTGTTCTCTCCCGCCAGTAATACGTTTTTCTTCTTGGTACGTAATTTTTGTCTAATATCCATCTATTGTATTTATTCTTGTACGTCCCCCACTCATATCTCCTGATTACTCCATTGTCAAATATCATGATTCTTTCACATTCTCCTGTATATATTTCAGGATCTCTGTAGTTTCTGCCTCTGTACCATTGTCTCTGTGTAAATCTTCTTACAACAACTCCTCCCTTAAATTTTTGGATAACTTCTCCGTAATATGTTCCTGTGTTCAATGTCTGTATTCTTCCTGATGCCTTAAATATAGATTCAGCTCCACACGCCAGGCACTTTGTTTCTTTGTTGTGTTTTGCCCCTGATACAGGAACTACTCTCCTGCACCTGGAGCAATACCCAGTCTTTACTCCCTTTGAGTCGTATTCGTATATCATGTAATATTCTTTGGTAGCATCCTTGCGCATCCATTCTTTAAAGCTCGGCATGATCTTCGGCACAAGTGCCATATCCTCATCCCATGGTTTTTGTTCTTTATCCTCTTTTCTTTTAGTCTCTTTATTTTTTTGCTCCTGCTGCCATTTCTGCAGGCGGTATCCTCCTCTGCTTGGCTTTTCACTATCGTGTTCCAATTTCAAATTGTTTAAGGTTCTCATTCCGTCATTCCCGATGAAATACTTTGTATTGCTCCAACATCCAAATTTCGGAACCTCCGGCAAGTTTTCTAACATTGAACTTAACCACCTCACTTCTTTTCCGTCCCGATCCAGTTCCCGTGTTATATATTCCTCTCCTTCTACGTTCAAGAATATTTCGTATCTTGGATTCTTTATATCTTTTCTCATGTCTTCCGGAAGGAATACCGCCACTTTTATATATCTCGACAAGTTCTGAACTCTAAAAAGTACATCGTATTCTGGCACTATTACTTTTCTTTTTTTGTGGTTCCACCATGTTGCCTCTTCAATTTCTTTGAATTGTTTGCCTTTGCACATCATTTCTTTTGTTGCCGGTAACGCTCGTAATCGTCTTAACTCTTCTTTTCGCATCTGCACTTTCTCCCGTCCGCATCGTAATATGTATCAGGCATATACTCTACGCCGTCTATCTGATAAACTCCTATCTCTTCAATCTTTTTTGTCTCCTTAGCTTCTCGAAGCAAGAATATCGTTGAACCTTTGCCTCCTGCCGCCTTTGGATTCTTCCCTCTGACAATCACGATTCCTGTCCCCGTTGCTCTTGCACTATCCTTCTTGACGTGCCTGCTGTATTTTCTCTCTGGATGTTCCTGTATCCACTTGCACTCCAGAGCTCCCAACTGCTGCAATGTAATTTCTTTCAATAGCTTTATTTCCGTGCATGAAATTTTATTGTCTCCGTCCTCATTAATGTCTCCGCCCGCCTTGACGATGCAGTATCTTGATGAATCATTTGCATACCAACTCAATACCTCTATAGGCTCTTCTACGCAATGGAATCCCGTACTTGTACACTTTGCAGAATCTTCCTTGTATGTCTTCCCTACCTCGTACTGGAAGCTTCCTTTTCCCATTGTGCATATAAGGTCTTTGTTAAATCCCTTAAACGCTATCATCGTTTTTCCTCCAGGTAGTAGGCTCTCACCATTTTCTTTACATCTGTTTTGTTCGGAAACCCTAAATACACCGGTCCTTTCATCGGTTCTTCTTTTCCGTTGTGCGTCACCTTTGTAGCTTTCACTACTTTTTCACTTACCTGTACCTTATTTTCAAAAGCAAATCTCAGCATTATCGCAAGACAATCCCGTAGATTTTTTCCTTTTTTACGTACAGCGCGCTGCATGTTTTTGTCCTCTGTGCACATGTCAATGATGTTATCCTTCCAATCTGTCAATACGCCATTTAACTTCAAATCCTCACTCTCTACTTTTAATTTCCCGAACGCGGCCATGAGTGGTGTTGCCAAATCTTCTGTACAACCGTCCATATAATCTTTGGCATCCTCTTTATCAATTCCATTTTCCTCTGCCAGTACCAGGAGACTTTCCATATCTCCTTCTGTTTTCAATCCCTCTGCTGTGAGGTTTATTTCTTCTGCGCTGTCAAATTCTCCGAATCTCTCAAACATTCCTTATTTCTCCCTTCGCTCCATTTCCTCTATCAGTTCCTTCGTGTAAGCATTTGGCTGTTTCAGATAAAAGCTGCATAAATGCCCCTGCTTTCCTTTGATCAGCTCCAGCCACTTGTCTTTATTTTTGACCGGCTGTCCTCTGGTCGTGATCCATCCGCTCTTAATCCAGCGTGTCACATCTTCCCGCCCGGCAAATCCGTTGTACAGATATTCTGAGTCCGTATAAATGGATAACTCGCATTTCTCTCTCATACGGGAAAATGCCCGTATCAGAGCCTCCATCTCTGCCCGGTTAGCATTCATATGTTCGACCGCCTCAATATGTTTTCTGACCTCCGGCAGATTCTTGCCCGGCGGGTAATATTCCAGCGTATAACCGATATATCCGTCACGTTCCCATCTGCCCTTTATGGACGTAGTGGTGTATATACTGACTGCCCGCATAAGTCCTCACGCTCCCTTCTTATCTCTCCGGCATCCCGTTCTAACCGGATCTCTGTATAGTAGTAGTACGACATGCCAGTGTACGGGTTTACTCCGTGCCGGATGCTGTCCCGGTCTATGTAATAACCCGGTTGCGGCTCTGGTCCATTCTCGATCAGCTTTCTTACCGTCCGACGCTTATATTTATGTGTTTCTTTTTCCGGCATCTTTAAATTTCTTGAACAGTCATATTTGACAAAAATTTTTGTTTCTTCTTCCTCTCCGAACAATGTCATCTGACCTGTAATTTCTTCTGTAGGTTCTTTTACGATGTAATTTGCCAAACTTTTAAAATAATCGCCTTCATACACCGGCTCATAATTCACCCGTCCATCTGTCAGCCTGTTCCATACCTCAGATACAATCTCCGCTGTTCCCGGTGTTCCATCCAGCCTGTTCATCAGTACATGGAAATGGATTCCTCCTCTTTCCCCTACTTCTATCCTGTATACAAACTTCAATACCTGTCCTCTCTTTTTATATTTATTTCTCACAGTATCGAAAAAGGCTTTGCGGACTTTCTTTATCTCTTCCACCGGAATTCTTGTTCCCCTTGGAAATTTCATTGTCAGCCACAGATCACCTGGTTCAAAGTTGCATCGGATCTTCCGTAATATTTTCTTTTCCCTGTTGTATTGATTTTGTTTTTTTACCTGCTCGGGTGTAGCCTTTTTCTTCTTGGCTCTCTTCTCTCCCTTTGCTCCAAATTTTCCTACATACTTAATTTCGTGTTCTCTATATATTCCATACTCATAAACATCATGTCTGTGTGCCATGTCCCTGCTCCGTATCTGCTAAGTTTAATATATTGAGATTGTTAAATAAGCCGGCAGCTTATCCCCTTTTTCTCTTGCTTTTTCAGCAGGCGCATGATACACTATACCTGTCATAAGTATGGTGTGTATTGCACCTATCTGAGCATTGAAACCTAGCATTTCAATGCTCTTTCTTTATTACATTTTCGAACGTATGTACTGTATGTGAAAACCCGTGGAAAATGCACCAGTCAAGAGCTTTTATATACTGTGCTTCATCTATTAAGCCAATTACCGGATTATTCTTATCACGTACTCCAAAAAGCTCCGCTCTGACTTCTTCTCCCATATCCAGGCACATCACAACCATGGATGCCTGATCTGCACATAAAACTGCCTGAAGGTACTCTTTTCTCATCATATGGTCTTTAAATATTCCCGCCTGGTCATACAGCTTTTTTCTTATCCGATCCTCGTTCAACATTTACCCTTGCCTCCGAAAATGCTTTCTCAATCCTGCCCCAGCCGATCCGCTCCATGATCAACTCTGCTTCCTGTTTCATCTCAATAAAGTTTAGGACTGTATATATCTGTTCTGCCGCCATGGCAGCCTGTCCGTATTTTCCTGCAACAAATGCCGCCTCAAAACTTTGTGCACAATTTGCCGCCCAGTCTTCCAGTTCTTCCGGTGTTTTCATTGTCGTCCTCCACAATGTCATAATAAAATTTCAGCTCCGCCTCTTTCGCCAGCATCATAGAAGTTGCGAGTCCTTTATTTTCCCATCGGGTTTTTGTGTCGGAAATCTGCCGGTTGAACTCCGAACGCTTCATCTGCGGTTTTTTTATCGCTTCCTCAAGTTTTTCTTCCAGAGTGTCTGCAATCTCCTGCATCCATTCATACCCGCAGTCTGCTCCGGTTGCTAAATCGCGAAGCATAAAAGCCTCTTCTTTTGTTAAATCTAATGTGATCATCTTTCTCTCCTCATTTCTTCGAAAAATAATGTGCTCCGGTCTTTCTCCATGGTGTCCCATAATCAGACCACTGACCTTCCCGGAAATAATAAATTCCCGGATATCCTCTCTGTTCTACTTCCATCCTCACCGCCTGGTATTTCTCCTCTGACGGTTCCCAGATACCTGCCATCCCTCCATCCCAATATGATGTGAATTGATTCTTTTGGGATATTACGCCGGCGATCGTGTCCGGCCACTCTCCGGAATGATCTTCTGCTCTGTTCAAAATCACATCTGCAACCAGGCGTTTTCCTTCCAAACTCTGATTTCCTGCCTCCGCTTCCACGCAGATTGCAAGGAGCTCCAGGCTGTCCCAATATTCCTCCTCCGTGGTGTCTGTGGGATATGTTTCATATTCCTGCCTTGGTGTGATCTCCGGCTGTTGCACCGGTGCAACTGGTTCTATTTTTTGAAATACACCCGAAACAGGCTGTCCAACGACTGCTGCCGGGTGTAAATTAAATGTAACTATGTAAATGATCATTATGACTGCTACATGACTCCAAAATGCTTTCTTCGGCATTGGTTTCCCCTCCTTCCTGCTTGTCCTAAAAGCTGCCACTCATGTGGCATTTTTCATCTGTTTTTTCTTATGAGCTCTCTCCTGTGCAAGTAACAAATCCATAGCTGCATCATTCAAACGCTGATGTCTTGCTTTTTCCTCTTCCGGTGTCAGAATCGGAATCAGATTGATGTTCGTACCATTTGGGAACTCCTGGATCACTCTACGATATTCCATATATGTACCTCCTCTTCTTTAGTTAATGCTGTATGGGTTGTCTTTGTTACTCTTTGCTTTTAGTTTCTTTACCTCTCCATTTATGGTATGATCTCCTTACAGGACGTTGCCACGTTCGAGTTAATATAAAAAGGAGTGTTCATTAATGAAACTTACCAAAGAAGAAATCGATGACATTAAGTATGCCTGTTTAGATGATTCAACCAAAATTATCATGTATCTTGAGGAATCAAATAAACTTCAGAAAAAATACAATATTTCAATCCTGATTTTTACTATCATTGGAGCTATCGGTTCCGCTATTGCTGCCATTACTAGCATTGTTTTGTTCTTTCAATAGCGTTTTCAGCATTCGATAAATGTCTATCAGAAACAGCAATGCTACATTTTTTTGCTTATCTGCCACTTTCTCAATTTCTGATAAACCTTCATCAGTAAGATACATCTTCTCACTCTCCTTTCTTTTTTTGAATAACATGCAATGATTCCTATCAACGCAGTAACTATCCACAATTTTCCGATTGAATTCCAAAGATCATCTAAGTTGTAATCTATGTAATCATCCGCTTCCGTCTGTGTAGAGTACCGCTTTCTCCCAAAGATATTTATTTTGTGTGGAGAAAGCGTTTTTTTCTCCTGATGCACTCAATCATCTCCCTTCCGTTTTTTAATTCCACATCTCGAAAACTTAAAATACTTGTTTTTATGTGTTTTCTTTGGTTTGTAAGTCCTCAAATGTTTTCTCTTGCTCCTGGTCTTTCCTGTGAAATGAGAAAAATTTGGAGCAATTCCATATCCCATTTACTCATCTCCCTCCTTGTCTTTTTTTCTAACTCACTCTATAATTGTCTTATCAGCACCGCCATGCTGAAATACAAATGAAAGGATGCGTTACATTGAAACAAACAATTAAAGCACTAAATCTCGAAGATTCATCCATTGCCGAATCCTTCAATTTAACTATCCCAAACCAATGTCCTTGTTGTCACACAGCTTTGCTGCCTGTACATCTTGCATCATATTATATAAAAACGGGTGGAACCTATAATTCTGGTTTTGGTCAATTGCATTCTCTCTATTTCTGCCCTAAATGTAATGAATGCTTTATGGCTCATTATTCTGTTAGTATTCTCGGAAAATCATATCAATCACAAGGCGAACTAACTTCTCTGACACCATACGGCAATGAACATCTGTTATTTTCTGATAGAATATGTTCTTTATCTCCAGATTTTGTAAATATCTACCACCAGTCAGAAACGGCTGAGCAACAGGGACTTGCCGAAATATGCGGTTTGGGATACCGAAAATCTCTTGAATTTCTTGTGAAAGATTATGCGATTTCCCTCCATCCTGATAAAGTTGATTCCATAAAACAAAAAATGCTTTCTCCATGCATCAACGATTACATCGAAAATGAAAGAATTAAAACACTTGCAATTGCTTCAGCTTGGATTGGAAATGATGAGACACATTATGTCCGTAAACATGAAAATTACGGTATTGACCAATTAAAAGCCTTTATTACTTCAATTGTTACTTACATCGATTGTGAGTTATCTGTGTGTCAGGCAGAAACTTTACTGAATTCATCTAAGAATCACTAATTGAATCTTTGATTGCATTCAATTCTTCGTTAATCTGAGTAAGCAGCAACTCTGTATCAAGTTCAGCTAAAAAAGTTCCATCTAAGTCCCAGTATTGTGTTACCTCACGTACTGGGTCTTTTTCTGTTCCAAGTCCCCTTTTGGCTTTCGTCTCAATTACCTGAATAACTCTTGCACTCTTTGTTCCATCAGGTCTTTTATTCATTCAATCATCTCCCTTCTATTTATAAAGTCACTAAATGTGACATTTTTAATCAAAAAAAATTTCCTGTACACTTTTTTGATAATATTCCGCAATTTTTAATTTAATACCATCTCTCGGAATTCTTTCACCATTTTCATACATAGCGATTGCCGATATACTTACTCCGACTGCTTTCGCAACCTCTTCTCTACTTCTCTCTCCACGAAGCCTCTGCAATCTCTCTGCAACCTTTTCCAACTGTTATCAACTCCTTCCCCCCCGTATAGCCGATAGGACAGCTTCAATACTACTTAAATTTTTTCCAATTTTTTATCAAATAAATGATAATTACAAGGAAAATCACCATTTTGAATATAATCCACAACATGATTTTTCCCTCCCTTATATTGACAATGCAAAAGAAAAAGTGTATCTTTTCCTTACAAGGGAGATTCCTCTCCCCTGTACCTCATTCAAGTAATTTGCTGATTAATTCAACAACTGCTTGTATGAGTTGGATAATTGCGGTAATGAGAAGGATGCTGGCTAGGCGTTTCTCATTACCGTTTTTCTTTTTCTTTCCCATCGGCATTTCCTCCTTTCCTGTGTCTCTGTTTCTTTGTTACAAATATATAATACCACTTGTCACGAATCGTGTCAACACTTTGTGTGACATTTTTATTTACTTTTTTCACATAACGTGATATTCTTTAGATAAAGAAATGGAGGGGTGTAAATGGGAAATTTTCAATCTGTTTTAAAATCCTTGCGTAAATCTAATAATCTAACACAAGAAGATTTAGCCAAAGCCTTAAAAGTATCAAGAAGTACAATTGGTATGTATGAAAATGGTTCTCGTGAACCTGATTACGAAACATTAGAAGCGATTGCCGATTATTTTAATGTGGATATAGATTATTTATTAGGAAGAACTTTAAAAACCACTAAAATCATTAAACCAACTACCATCGCCGCCCACTTTGATGGTGACGAATATACCGAAGAAGAACTTAATAAAATCAAAGAATACGCGGCATTTATTAAGTCAACCAGAAAATAGGCATTTATACACGGAGGTGTTGTCTATGACAAAATACGAATTACTTTTAGATGATGCCGAAAAGGAAAAGATCGAAGTTTCAGAAACTTCTTATTTCTCAGGAACTCAAATAAAAGGATTATATTTAAATAACCATATAGCTATTAATAATGATATGAAAACCGATACAGAAAAAGCATGCGTTCTTGCCGAGGAGCTTGGACACCACTATACTGCTGTCGGCGATATCATTGACCAGTCAAGTGCCGAAAACCGCAAGCAGGAATTACGCGGTAGAATCTGGGCATACAACAACCAGGTCGGTCTGCGTGGTATCATCGATGCATATTTACACAACTGTCAAAACCTGTTTGAAACGGCAGAATATCTTGGAGTTACCGAAGAGTTTTTAAATGACAGCCTAACATACTACACAAATAAATACGGTGTATGCACACAGGTTGATAATTATGTTATATTTTTCCAGCCCAATATTGGGGTTATGGAATTGATATAACTCTAGAAAATTTAAGAACTTGTAATGTTATATACTAGTATAAATAAGTTACTCTGATAATATAATTATATATACAGGAGGTTTTTATGAATATTAAAGAATTAAGAGAAAAAAATGGAAAAAGTTGCATTGGACAAGTATTACAAGTTATTAATAACACCACACTGCTTTTTTCATATTATGGCTTTGTTCATGTCGGCGACACAATTGCCGTATATGAAGTTTGTGACCAAATCAAAGATATTGATGGAACTGTAATTGACAATTATGAATTTATCAAAGATAAACTTGAAATCATTGACGTTGCAGATAGATACTGTGTTGCTCAGAAAAAAGAATATATGTCCAAACCTATTGTAGCAGCCATATCGCCTATTTTAGAAAACCGTGAGGAACTCATTCCGTTAAACGTAGACTCATCAATTATTAAACCCATTACTGTAAAAAATAAGAAAATTCAGATTGGAGATCCAGTCAAAAAAATTCAGTAAATCAAGTTGACAAACAACAATTCGAATGATAAGATGTAAAAAGAATTGGTCGTTGTTCAAAATGACTAGAAAAAACCCTCTTATCATTCATTGATAAGGGGGTTTTTTCTATCTGTGAATAAATCTGAGATATACGACAAGCCTTTTCAGACTTATTATCAACTACTGATTAATCTGGAAAGTAAGAATATTATTATTGATAATCGCGAACTTGCTTTAAGAACATTATCAAATCAATCCTATTACGGAATAGTAAATGGATATAAAAACATGTTTCCAACTGACATATCTGGAGATAAATTTACAATACCTGTTAAATTTACAGACTTATATGCTGTACAGTTAATTGATGTAAATTTAAGCAGCGTTATCCTGAAATACATACTTTACATTGAAAAATCACTAAAATCAAAAATATCCTATATTGTTGCACAAAATTATGGTGTTTTTACTGATGAAACGGATTTGAACAATTTGGATATTGACGACTATTTGAACGAGACACATTATTCCAGAAGTACTGGGCGAAGGAAAGCCGTCACTCGGAGGCTAAAGGAAGATATAACAAAGCATCCTACAGCTACTATTAAACATTATATGAAAACCAAAAATCATCTCCCCCCATGGATTATCACAACAAACATTCCATTTGGCGATATGATACAGTGGTACAGCATTTTACTCGACGATGACAAAACATATGTTACAGAAGAATTTGTCCAGAACCCTTCAATTACTATTGAGGACAAAAAAGAATTTCTGCGAAAAGCCTTCGATCTGTTGAAAGAATACAGAAATACATATGCTCACGGTAATAGAACATTTAACACAACTATGTCTTCATCCCTTCCTAAAAGGCAAACGCTTATCCTATTCAACGGGATGGTCGGCGAAAATGAATATAAATCTGGACGAGGAAAAAATGATATTTACTCCGTAATTCTAATATTGATAGAATTACTAAATGACAATTACCTAATATCCAGCCTCATATATGACCTACAACTTGTATTCTCGCCTTATAGCAATTCAAAAATTGCTGGTAAAAGTATTTTAGAAACTTTTACTTTACCAGATGATTTATTTGACAGATTACCACAGATTGATAGAATCATTAGTTAAAAAAGTCATAATCAAAATGTAAAGGAGGTACACACCATGCCATTACCAAAAGAAAACACTTACACCTCAAAAGACTACTGGAATCTTCCAGATGACAAACGTGCAGAATTAATCAATGGTCAGCTTTATGCTTTGGCGGCACCAAGTTTTTTACATCAAAAGCTGTCACTCTCTCTTTCCAGAAAAATAGCTGATTATATCGACCACAACAATGGTACCTGTGAAGTTGTTCCTGCCCCATTTGCAGTTAATTTAGATGCAGATGATAAAATATACGTTGAACCGGATATCAGCGTTATTTGCGACAAATCAAAGATTGATGATCGCGGATGCAATGGTGCACCGGACTTTATTATCGAAATCGTATCACCATCCAGCCGGAAAATGGATTATACTACCAAAAATGCTTTATATTCTGATGCCGGAGTCCGTGAATACTGGATTGTTGATCCTGAGAAACAGCGTACGACTATTTACCGCTATGAAGAAGATGCCGCGCCTATGGTCCTTCCATTTCAGCAAGATATTACCGTAGGAATTTACGGTGATTTGAATATCAATATTGCAGAATTATTAAAATAAATAAAAACCGCCCCACTCTACCAAAGCAGGACGGTCACGCTCCCGTATGATACGAAAGCCCTCAACAAGCACATTGTATCATTCCCGGAGCAGCTACGCAAGCGGAACACCCGTTCCTCCGCTGGCTGTTATTTTTATACCCTTTTTTACATACATTTTCACAAAGGAGTGATACCTTATGCCAAACACCGAATCATTCACCGTAAATGAAGTCTTAGTCTATCTCCGCAAGTCACGGTCCGACAGCCCGGATATGTCCGTGGAGGAAGTTCTCCGCAAGCACGAGGAGATGATCCAGCAATATGCCTCCACGCACTTCTGCTCTCCGATCCCAGAGAAGAACATCTTCCGCGAGGTCGTCTCCGGCGAGACGATCGATTCCAGACCGCAGATGAAAAATCTGCTGAAAATGATCGAGTCCGAGCAGTTCAAGGCAGTCCTTGTTGTGGAGCCACAGCGTTTGTCCCGCGGTGATCTTGAGGACTGCGGCAGGCTGATCAATATTCTCCGCTATACAAATACAACGGTTCTCACTCTCACGCACTCTTTCAACCTGCAGGAAGAATATGAGCGTAAGTTTTTTGAGATGGAGATCACCAGGGGCAATGACTACCTGGAATACACCAAGCGTATCTTAAGACGTGGACGAGAGGCGTCTGTTGCCAAAGGGAATTATATCGGCTCTGTGGACCCATACGGCTATAAGAAAACAGTTATCAAAAAAGATGGCATCACCTGCCACACGTTGGAGATCATCCCGGAAGAAGCCGATACGGTAAAACTGATCCATGAACTTTACGCTTACACACCGGAGGGCATCGGCTTTACGAACATTGCGCACAAGCTGGACGCCATGCATATTAAGCCAAAGAAAGCAGCTCACTGGACACCGGCGATCATCAGCTCGATCTTATGCAACCCGCTCTATCTTGGCATGGTCCGGTGGAACAACCGGAAAGTCGTAAAATACATTAACGAAGGACAGTTGGCAAAAGCGCGCCCTCAAAACACTGAGGCGAAATATTATAAAGGGCTGCATGAGCCGATCATCACCCAGGAATTATACGATGCATGTATGGCGAGACGCGGGACCAATCCGAGCCTGCGCAGGAACAAAGAGCTCTGCAATCCGTTTGCCGGTCTGCTCTACTGCGGCACCTGCGGTCATGCCATGTCTCTTAAGATCTACAAAAATCACAATTCCGTCTCTCAGATGATGCTCTGCAACCATCAGGCTTACTGCCATACCAAATCCGTGCTCTATTCTGCCTTTTTAAGGCGTTTTATGTCTTCTATGGAAGATACTCTGAATGACTTTGAATTGGCACAGAAATCGGATGACGGCAGGGCGCAGGCAATCAGTAAAACGATCGTGGTCAATCTGGAAAACAAACTGAAAAAACTGAATGAAAAAGACGCCAGGCAAAAAGATGCTTACGAGGACGGGATCTATTCCAAAGAAGAGTTTTTAAAGCGGAATGTCAGGACACAGAAAGATATCGCATCCACAATCATAGCATTAGAGGATGCCAGAGCAAAGAAAGCGGATATCGTCGATTATGAAGAAAAAATCCGGCGCTTTAAAGACTGTCTCCATGCCCTGAATGACCCGGAGCTGTCAGCAGCCGAGAAGAACCGGTTCTTAAAATCCTGTGTTGACAAAATTTTATATTATAATAATATGGAGTCAAAAGCGGGGATCGGGCGATACATAGAGAATGTTTTTTCCTTGGAAATCCAATATAAATAGCCATATCCAACGTATCTGTACCTATGAATTAGCCCATCTCGAAATGATTGCCGCCATCGTCCGCCAGCTCACCAAAGGCTTAAGTGCTGAAGAACTTGAGGCCGCCGGTTTCGCTCCTTACTATGTCGATCACACGGCCGGGATCTGGCCGCAGGCAGCCGGCGGTATTCCGTTTAATGCCTGTGAATTCCAGAGCAAAGGCGATGCGATCACGGATCTTTTTGAAGATATGGCTGCGGAGCAGAAAGCCCGCACCACCTACGATAATATTTTACGTCTTGTCAAAGATCCGGAAGTCTGTGAACCGATCCGTTTTCTGCGCCAGCGCGAAATCGTGCATTTCCAGCGTTTCGGTGAAGGCCTCCGCCTGGTTCAGGAAGAACTTGACAGCAAAAACTTTTATATGTGCAACCCGGAGTTTGATCTGGGATGTGGCAAATAGACTGCATGTTCTGCAAGCCGGCTTGTTGTCACAAACAACATTTTGCATTCTATTAGCATGAATAAAATACTGCGTACAATATGCCCCTCCGGCATTTGTACGCAGTATCCATATATTTCTCATCATACCACAACTTATTCAAATCAAACATTACACAGGCAGACCTGACACACCGGGCAGAAACTTACATCGTTTCCATCAACCGGTCAATTGCATTGATGATCTCATCGATTTGTGGTTTCATGCTTCCAGCCTTTGAAGAAAGTTTTAATGCTTCCTCCCTCTGATTTTTCATTTCTTCGACATTATATTCCATCCGATCCCTTAATTTCTGTCTGCGCAGGATCAGGCCGTGCTTCACCTCAACCATTTCCCTGGGATCAATCAGGGCTGCTGCCTGCGTGATCCAGACCTGTGCATCATATAACTGATACTGGTTCAATGCCCGCACCAATCTGCCATTAAAGTATTCAAGATCCTCATTTGTGCGTTGATATTTTTCACGTTCACGCACTGCATCCATATAATACTGCCACAGCTGATTTAATTCTGAAGCTCTTCTTACATGATACTTCTCACAGGCATAATCAATGGCATTCGTGATATTGACATATTTAAACTTTACCTTATTAAGTAAAAGAATTGCCTTATTTGCACTTCGTTCCGCTAACTTGATCTCAGAGTCATTGTGCAGCATCTTTAAATAATCGGCACACACCGCCACTGCAGTGACAAAAATAAGTACCATCCATGCATAATATGTATCAACCTTAAATCCAAGCTGTAACGTGATAAGTGTCACTGCCACTGCTGCCACAATTGCAAGAATGATGTATAATAAATTCTTTAAACTTTTCTGCTGGTGCATCAGATATTCACGGTGTAAAAGCCATCTGGCTTTTTCCCGTTCAAGATATTTCATATCCTTTTTTATAGTATCCTGATAGATTTCATTCGAGCTAAGGCGTTTGATTGCATCCGGCATGGTTTTTTCTTCCTGCTGAAGCTGCGTAAACTGTGCATCTGTCAGTTTTTTTTCTGAATTAAGGAAAATATTTCTCGCACTGTTTAACTGAACGACATTCTGTGCCACATCCGCAATTTTTTTCTTTTCAGGTTCCGGAAGATCTTCTAATTTCTGGACATCATTCAGATAAGACGTGACTGTTCGGTACTCCGATTTTTCCTCCTCGATTTCCCTTGTGATATCGATCATCTGCTCTAATCGTTCCACAACATACTGCTCCACCTGTTTCGGATCTTTTATGTTATTTTCCGTCAGCACAGTCTGGCTCAGATCATCCATTTTTTCTTCAAAACTGCGTTTTTTCCATCTGTCAAAAAATTTCATTTATACCATACAATCCTTCCTATACTGTTTTTTCCATTCCTCAAGCTGCGTCTCCCACACATTTTCATCCCCCGGATCCCACTCATCAAGCATTGTCTCAAACTGACATATCGCATCACTTCTACTGCAGCTGCTCAATTCATCTGCAATCTTTTTTGCTTCCTCCGGTGCTATTTTAAAATATTCTCTCCTGTGTTCAAATGCCCGCTCATCATGATTACAGCGGCATGCCATCAGACACTCTTTCAAGGACTCTTTATCACTGCTTTTTTCATATGCCCTTGCATAGCAGTCAGCTGCCTGTTCAAACAAAAACAGCCTCGCATATGCGGTACCAAGATTGTGCCACACTGCGCCAACCATCTGTGGCATTTCAGTTTCACACGATTGCAGAAGTTTTCTGTATTCTGCAATACTGCTGACGTATTTCCGGTTCTCCAGAAAACGGTCAGCTTTGATTTTCCCACATTCAAATGCCGACTTATGTTCCATTTCCTGAAGTGTATTCCGGATCTGCTTTTGTTCCTCTTTCGTACAATAACCACACGCTGACATCAGACAGCCGGTAAATTCAGACAAAACACCTCCGCCAGCCTTGATATTCCTTAGATTCTGTGCAATATCCGGCAAATGCTGTTCATTTTCCACCCAGTCACACAACTCGTCATCCATAAAGTCTGCATCCAATAGACAGGTATTATTTTTGATATAATAGCACAGTTCATCCAGCGAATAAACATTTAACGATACATTTTCAATATAATAGGGCATCGCCGCTAACTGCTGGCTGCATAAGATCAATTCGCCCATTCGTTTCTCCTGCCTCTCCTTTGTCTACTGTACATTTTCCAGTGACATCATATATTCCCATGTTTTGTCAGAACTCTTAAATATCTCCCCAAAGCCAAGGTCTTTGATCCTGATCTTTACTTCCATGTCGGAAACCGGCTGTGCTTTGATGCGAAGACGCGTTGTGCGTGGCGGACGTTCGGGAAGATCTGCAAGCGTGAGTTTCTCAATCTTCGCTTCCTTGCTGTTTGGCAGCTGCAGCCAGAAATCGATCTCGTTTGATCCATCCAGCAATACTTCGCATTCTCCAACAGTCTCGTACCAGTTATCTCCTGCACTGATCAGCGTAAAAAACTCTGTTTTTCCCTGGCTCTGCACTTTCAGGCTTACATTCACTTTCATCTCATTATCGCCCATATAGACAAACTGCCAGCTGTTTTCTTCCGTCATACACTTTCTTGCCGCTGCATAACAGGCACCCTTGGAATAAAGATTTTTCCCCATAAAAACCCTGCGGCCTTTGCACAAAAAAGAAAGGGACTCCTTCATCCATTCACCATCAAAACCGTCTCCGGTCAGGTAAACTGCCGAAACAATATGCCCTCCTGTCACTTCTGATACGATTTTTAAAAAGCTGGCATCTTTATTTGCCCGGTCTATATTCCGCTGTTCCTCACTGATCGTGACAAGCTGCGGCATGGTTCTTTGATCCCGTTCCAATCTCCTGCACCAGACCTCATCTCCCCGGTTGTCAAACAGACACACATCATGCAGCCATAATTCTTTTTGCTGGCTGAATGCGAAATAATAAAAACTCTCTCTCCTGTCAATGAGTGTCAGCTTTCCCTCCGGTATTCCAATTCTTTCTGCTACCTGAAGAAAGAGCTCCGTCACCTCCCGCGACAACTGTTCAAGCGTGATAACCAAAAAGTCAGGTATCACAGGATTCCCCAGTTTTCCCGCAAGATATACCAGCTTTTTTATGTAGAGTGCTAACAGTTCCTGTGCCTTATAAGTTTCCCCCTCTATGAAAAACTCTTTTTCCGCAAGAGCTGCCTGCAGCAGACCGGATACTGCTTCCTCTCCCTGCAAAAGTGCCAGACGTTTTGCCTCCTCACCGATAAACCACTGACCGATCCCATGTTTTTTGGCAAGTATCAGAGGAATCTGGTATACTTCACTGCCTGCCACTGTGCTGACAGTCTCCGGTTCCTTCATATTCAATTGGAAATAACTGATCACGGCATTGTCATTATCAAGATCAATGCCAAGATAATACGACGTTTTTTCCACTTTTCTCCCTCTTACTTATAAAATACGGAATACCTCATTCGTTACCATCTGCATTCCATAGTATTGTTTCATTTCTCTCTTTTGCATCTCACGTTCTCCCATCGCGTGATGCATCAGCATGTCATTCAACATTTCATACCTTCCATGAGATTCTTCGTCCGGTACATTTCGGCAATTTAAGCAGGCACTTTCCGTTATCTTCTCCTCCGCCTTTTCCTGCTCTGTCATATAATAAAGTACAGACTCGCCAAAAAATAAGACAAATTCCTTGACAAAAACACCATCATAGACCTCATTTAACAGTGACTGCTCGTAATGTTCTCCATCCAGGCTAAAATGAATCATAATTTTTTGTCCCGGATCTGTATGATATTCCACAAACGCTTTGTCATACAAATGATACTTTAAACGTAATTCTTTCTCAAACTCCAGGAAAAATGCAAAGCAGCGGTTCTTAGACGTGTACTCTTCCAACAATTCATCTGCCACCTGATACATCGCATCTGATAAATGCTCTTTCTCTGAGAAATATTTCAGCAGCCCCAGTTTACACGCATCGTTGAGAGGATTTCCTTCCTGATAACGGGCAAAGATCTGTTCAAATACATACTCCGGTACCACCATATTCCTCACCAGCCATGCATCTGCAAAATACGATAAATATGCCATACAGATCAGTTCCCGTCCCCCGCCTTTTACATAACTCTCGTAGATCTCTTCAATATCCGCAATATAATCAGTCGAATACAGCATCTGGCTTAAAATACGTTCCTCAAGATCAAACGTGTCAATATCAAATGCTCCCGCAGCTTTCCAGATCTCCGCCATCGTCTTTGTTGCACCATTATAATATTTACAAAGATAGATAAGGATCACATCATTATAAGTGCCTCTGTAAAATACATGCTCTGCAAACCCAAGAAGGAAATCATCTTCCTCAAACCCTGCTGTATGAATCGCATAACTGCACAGAGAAACGCATGCAGCCGTATCCATGTGCTCATACCCACACTCTTCTGCCATGCGATACGCAGTTTCATACAAATGTTCTTCCGTCAGGTACTGCATCAGCATACGGCGCGCAGCTGCAGATAACAATTTATGATCCAGACCGGTCAGACAGCCCGCCTCATACTTTCTTTTCCGGTAAAATGATATGATCTGTTCGGCAATTTCCCTTTTATAGCGGTCACTCACCTGCGGTGCTTTTAAAACAGTCCACACACCCGGAAAATCTGAATCATCCACTCCACCCGTAACTTTTTGCTGCATGGAATATAGAATATAGGATAATTCTCCCTGTGCAAGTTCTGTACACTTTTTCACACAACGGTCAATATCCATCAGCGGCTCTTCACAACAACCGATTTCCTCACAGAAACGATTACCATAAATGTCCTCCATGATCAGGCAGTAATCCTTTGTATATACAGTAAAGTATGCAGCCCCGTTCCGGATCACGGATTCCCTGTTATTCACATGATTGCATGCTGGGCTGCATGCATATTCATAAACTTCTATCTTTGCTGCCTGTGGATCCGTACAGATCATCTTGTGCGTAAAAAGAATTTCAGCTGCCCAATGCGCAATATCACTATTTATAATCCCCTGTTCAAACATTTCATCATATATCACGGCCAGATTATCATCGATATGACCAGCCTCCATCTGCTCCATCGCAAACCGTTCCATGATCGGCAGATATTTCTGATATACCTCAGGCTGCACCTTTTTTGCCGCAATAATATTGACAAATAAAACCGCCTTCTGCTGCCAGGACAATCCACTGTCATACTGAAAATACAGCTGAAGCATCTTTGGTACACGTTCTAATTTTCTTCCATCCAGTGATAAAAGATACGCTTCATACAGGCTCGTGATGCGGATCTCACGTTCAATTCCAAGTTCATACCAGTGATGATACTTTGCACCAAAGCACTGGCTGCGGATCAGATATCCTAACACCGCCGTCAGCATTTCATCATCCGGTTTCACCTCATAACACGCCTCTAAAATATGGTATAAAAACGGATGATATTCTTTTTTTTCTGAAATAAGCCCGGCCACCTGTATTGCTATATCCCGTGTCATAATGCCCCATCTTGCAGTCCAGTATAATATGCGAACCTCAAATGATCCAAGTCTCGCCAGTAAATATGGATCCTGCCAGATCAGATAATATGCCTCCAGATAAAAATACGGGCTGTTATCATAACGCATCCAGTCACGAATTGCTTCTAACCTTTCTGCCGGCTTCTGATAATACTCTTCTTTTAAAAATAACAGCACCCAGAACAACATCGAATTATCCGGATGCAGTTTAAAAATCTGTTCCACTTCCGCCGTCAGACGATCCACATAGGACGGCTCCCGCTCCATCAATGTGCACAGATAAAGATAATACCCCCATTCCGGACTTTCATGATCCTCACACGTCCGTTTAAAATCATCTAATATCCAGGATGCCTCCTGTCTCTGGCGGTTGATGATCAGCGTCTGTGCCTTCATCAGTCCATAAATCTTTTCATTCTCACACAAAGCGGAAAGATGCTCCAAAATAACCCCGGACTGGTTTGCCCATACTCCGGTCACAATCCGTTTCAGGCGGTATTCCAGATAAAGCTGCATTAATTTTATGCGTGATTTCTGGATATCAAAAAAAACAGGTTCATCCTTCGTTTTATTTTCCTGCTTAGTCGTGGCACACACCGTATAGATCAATGGTTCCTGTCCCGGTATCTCCAGACGGATCTTTCCAAAATTCCTTCCCGCATGCATTTTTTCTGCCACAATATAATATTCCACATCACAGATACTTCCCACAAACATCTCATCGGTGACCCGTGGTTTCTTTAAAACCAGAAATTCTGCATCCGAATGGACTCTGATTTCAAGATATCCATGCTGGTTTCTGTTCACCTGAAAAGTTTCAAGTCTGTTTTCATGCACCTGGTAAAATATGGCACTGCTTTCTTCCAATGAAACCACAGTCCGCTTCTTTTTGTGGATTCCGATCAAAAACTCCTCCACTTTCTGTCCGGATGGTGTTCCTTTCGACAAACCCTCATATAAAAGCATCTCCCTTTTTTCATCCGGATGAAATATGTTTTTAAACTTGCCCGAATAAAACAGATGAAATGCCTCGTCAAAGTCGTTTTCTGATAATCTGGCAAAATCGGATAAATTTTTCACTTTGCCAACCGAGGATTCTGCATACAGTTTTGAAACAGACACAACAAAAGAAAGGTTATATTCACCCTGTTCTACTACGATACAGAACTCTCCTTTTTGAATATCACCTTCGATCAGACCATAACTATGAAATTGGTAACGAATCCTTATTTCTTCCCCTTCAAACTGCGGTGTCAGACATTCCATCCTCGGATTGGAAGAATATACGATTCCACGCATCGGCACATGATTTGTGCTTGTGATCACGAAATCCCCCGAAATATCATTACCTTCCATTGCTGTGATGTCAATCTTATCCACAGAAATTGAAAGAGACGGCTTTAAGTGTTCGAATTTTCCCCTTGCCAGTTGTTGTATCCGTCTTCGCAAATCGACACCTGCTTTTTCTCTCTTAATTGCTTGCTTTTTTAATGACAATCATTATAATAGATTATAAACCAATTTGGAGGAGTTCGCAATGATAAAACACAAAGACCATTTTCACGGAAGTGATTTAGAAAAAATAGAACAGATTTACGGCATCAAAAAAGAAGAGATCGTCAGTTTTTCCGCAAATGTCAATCCGCTTGGCGTATCACCGCTTCTTCGGACCGCTCTCTCCGAGCAGATCGATGTGATCACGACATACCCTGACAGGGAATATACCTCCCTGCGCAAATGCATTGCAGAATACTGCGGCACCGAATACGAAAACGTCATCGTAGGAAATGGTTCCACGGAACTGATCTCTCTTTTTATACAGATCGAGCACCCGAAAAAAGCGATGGTCATCGGACCTACTTATTCCGAATATGAGAGAGAGATTTCACTCGGCGGAGGCACAACACTCTACTATCCGCTCCGTGAAAAGGACAACTTCCGCTTAGATGTCGACGATTTTATCTCCCATTTAAATGAAAGTATTGACCTGATCGTCATCTGCAACCCGAACAACCCTACTTCATCCTGCATCACCAGAACGGAAATGCGCCATATCTTAGATGCCTGCAAGGAACATGACATTTACGTTATGGTGGATGAAACTTATGTGGAATTTGCTGATAATATGGCTGAAATCTCAGCCGTGCCGCTGACAAACTATTATAACAATATCGTTATCCTGCGCGGCACCTCAAAGTTTTTTGCAGCACCGGGTCTTCGTCTCGGCTATGCGATCACAGGCAACCGTGACCTGATCAAATCAATCAATACCAGGAAAAATCCGTGGACGATCAACTCCCTTGCTGTCGTTGCCGGAGAGACGATGTTCCGTGACACTGCATATATCAAAGCCACCAAAGATCTGATTTCTTCCGAGCGAGCAAGGATCTACCGGACATTCCAGAAAAGTCCTGATTTTAAAGTGTATGAACCGAGCGGCAATTTCATGCTGGTACGCATTTTAAAAGATGATCTCACTTCACAGGATCTCTTTGACCGCGCAATTCGCGAGAAAATGATGATCCGCGACTGCTCCACCTTTCCATTTTTAGACAACAAGTACATCCGGCTTTGCATCATGAATCCGGAGGACAACGACAGACTGCTTGCATGTCTGCTCCGTTAAGTATTCATTAAGTATTAGCAGGGAAGTTTTGGGACAACCCCAAAGCTTCCTTTTATTCATGATAATAGAATGTTCGCGGAGCGTGCATTTTATTATTTTGGGACATAAAAAACGACAGACCGTACGATCTGCCGTTTTTTCATGACCATAGATTCCTGTCGAATCCATACCATCGATTCTTTTTTCCCCTGTAATTACATCATTCCCATGCCCGGGTTACCTGCTGGAACTGCCGGAACATCTTCTTTGATGTTTGCAACAACAGACTCTGTTGTAAGCAGTGTAGATGCAACAGATGTTGCGTTCTGTAATGCTGTTCTTGTAACTTTAACCGGGTCAAGGATACCATTCTCAACCATATCTACATATTCTTCGGTTGCTGCGTTGAATCCGATACCGTCTTTGGACTCTTTTACTTTGTTGATGATAACAGCACCCTCAAGACCTGCGTTTGCAGAAATGTAGTATAACGGAGCTTCGAGAGCTTTTAAGATAACCTTTGCACCGGTCTTCTCATCACCCTCTAAGGTGTCAGCTAACTCTGCAACAGCTTTGGTTGCATGGATATATGCAGAACCGCCGCCTGCGATGATACCTTCTTCTACTGCTGCTCTTGTTGCATTTAAAGCATCTTCCATACGAAGTTTTGCTTCTTTCATCTCTGTCTCAGTTGCTGCACCGACACGGATGACTGCGACACCGCCTGCTAATTTAGCAAGTCTCTCCTGTAATTTCTCTTTATCGAACTCAGATGTTGTCTCCTCGATCTGTCCACGGATCTGGTTTACTCTGCTTGCGATTGCATCTTTGTCACCGGCACCGTCAACGATTACTGTGTTCTCTTTCTGAACTTTGACAGATTTTGCACGGCCTAACTGATCCATCGTTGTGTCTTTTAATTCCAGACCAAGATCAGAGCTGATTACCTGACCACCTGTTAAGATTGCGATATCTTCAAGCATTGCTTTTCTTCTGTCGCCATAACCAGGTGCTTTGACAGCTACTACGTTGAATGTACCACGCAATTTGTTGACGATCAATGTGGTAAGTGCCTCACCCTCGATGTCCTCAGCGATAATGAGTAATCTTGCGCCGCTCTGTACGATCTGCTCTAACAGAGGAAGAATCTCCTGAATGTTGCTGATCTTCTTATCTGTAATTAAGATGTAAGGATCATCTAATACTGCTTCCATTTTGTCCATATCTGTGCACATGTAAGCAGATACATAACCACGATCAAACTGCATACCTTCTACTAAGTCAAGCTCTGTCTGCATTGTCTTAGATTCCTCGATCGTGATAACACCATCGTTGGAAACTTTTTCCATCGCGTCGGCTACCATGTTACCTACGTTCTCATCTCCTGCAGAGATTGCAGCTACTTTTGCGATCTGGTCTTTTCCGTTTACTTTGGAAGACATTGCAAGGATTGCTTCTACAGCTTTATCTGTTGCTTTCTTCATACCACGGCGAAGGATGATCGGGTTTGCACCTGCTTCAAGGTTCTTCATACCTTCCTGTACCATTGCCTGTGCTAAAACAGTTGCTGTTGTGGTACCATCACCTGCAACATCGTTTGTCTTTGTTGCAACTTCTTTTACAAGCTGTGCACCCATGTTCTCGAATGCATCTTCTAACTCGATCTCTTTTGCGATCGTAACACCATCGTTTGTGATCAGTGGAGCACCGTAGGATTTGTCAAGTACTACGTTTCTTCCTTTCGGTCCTAATGTTACTCTTACGGTATTTGCCAGTTTATCTACACCTGCACCTAATGCTGCTCTTGCTTCTGTGCCATATTTAATTTCCTTTGCCATATCTGTCTACCTCTTTCTGAATTTATTAATGATAAAAATATGTTTTACTCTACAACTGCGAGAATATCATTCTGTTTTACAATGATGTATTCTTCTCCGTCTAATTTTACTTCTGTTCCTGCGTATTTCGAATAAATTACCTTCTGACCTGCTTTTACCTGCATGGTAACTTCTTTTCCATCAACCATTCCGCCAGGACCAACTGCTATAACCTCTGCCTCCTGTGGTTTTTCCTGTGCACTGCTTGTAAGGATGATACCTGATTTTGTAGTCTCCTCTGCCTCACACTGTTTTAATACGACTCTGTCGCTTAATGGAACTAATTTCATGTTGCTTACCTCCTGCTTATGATCATCTGTTTTATTTCTTTTGAGTAGTTATTAGCACTCATTTCTTTTGAGTGCTAACTTATGGTTCATATAATAGATTTTTATATTTGAATCTGCAACCAAATATATTTCTATTTATAATTATTTATTCCAATATTTTCTTATTTTTTCTCTCTTTTTCTCGTTTTTTTATAAGTTCACTCATTTTCTGTGATTTTATACTTTTTTTATTTTTTCAACGGAGACTGTTTTACCGTGCGTTTTACGGTCTGTTTTACTGTCTCCTTCATTGCTTTATTTCCTTCCGTCCAAAGCAGTTTTATGGCTCTTGAAAACAGTTTCTGCCGCTCCGGTGAAAGTTTACTGGTTTCTTTCATCAGTTCCTGTATTTTCTTCCATTTACTGTGGTAAAAATCATCTACCGTACGGATCCCGACTTTTTCGATCATATCAAATGCCGTCTCCACGATCTGTGCTCTCTCTTCCCCGTCTAACTGGTAAATCCATGATTTTATCGTTTCATCCAGCAACAGGCTCTGCGCCGCAACCTGATCCACATGTACAAAAGATCTTCCGAGTACCTCCCATGACATGGCATCGTGCTGCTGGATCCCGCTGTTTGAGCTCTTGACAACTTCAAACGACTCCTGATGTTCTAAGAGCATTCCGACAATGGAAGATTCCGGCAGGATCGTGTGCAGCTTCGGCAGCATGCGCTGGTACTCTGTGCTTTCCACCATATCGCTCCGGAATCCCGGACCATCATTGCTGTACACATTTAAAATCTGGTTCTGGATCTGCGGATCACATTTTACGGAGGCATACACGGCAAAATTTCCACCCTTTGAATGGCCGCCGACACGCACCCTCTGCTTTTTGTCTGTCACTGCACGGTTCAAATATTCCACTGCCCGGAGCTGTCCCGGTGTTTCTGACAGATAACCCATATTAAAATCTTCCCGCCAGCCCGTGATCGTGTTGTCCGTTCCACGAAATGCCACATACAGGCTGTCATCCGGCAGTTCCACACAGACCGCCGAAAACTGAAACTGTTCCTCATCCCGGATCTCGTTGACATAGCAGCGTAGTTTTACATCCGAAAAACGTTTTGTTTCCGCCATTTTCTCCATAACAAACGGAGCCGATTTCGTCATGGATACCCGCGCTAAGATTTCGTCTTTATCATTCTTTTCCCAAAATTGTCCGGATGCCTCCTTAAGCGGTACTGCCGGCGCATTTTCCTCTGCAGTAACGATCCCCTCAAAATCAACATATGCAAGCTGCGCTAAAATCAGATTATCAACTTCATTAAATTCATCTGCCTCAAACGATAAATCACCACGCCAGTCCATATAATCCATGATATTTGCCATTGTTTTCCCCCTGTCTTTTATTTAAATCAGCCCATAATGTTTCAGTCCGTTCCAGATCCCATCTTTATGGATATCTGTGGTAACAAATTCTGCCGCATTCTTTGCCACATCCGTACCATTTCCCATGGCAATCCCATGTGCCACAAATTCAAGCATTTCCACATCATTAGCGCTATCCCCGAATGCATAGGTATCTTCCTTTGCGATTCCAAGAGACGCACAGAGGCGCTCAATGCCGCTTGCCTTTGAATGCCCCGCCTGCCCGATCTCTAATATTCCATCCGGCTCATGGACGATCATATCAAACTCCGTTCCCAGTTCTTTTCTGACAAGTTCTACATCTGCATTTCCAAGTTCCGCACTCAGCTTATTTACCTCATATTGTGCAGTTCCGGTAATACTTTTTAAGTTTTCCCCAAGCTCATTTCTCAGATAAATGACATATGGATCGTCGACAAAATCTTTTTCATCCACATAAATATAGTTCGGTCCCTCTAAGACCATCGGGATCTGATGTTTCCGCAGCACTGCAAGGATATGCCCGATCTGTTCTTTCGTCAGCAGCAGTTCAAACAGCCTTTCCCCCTCAAACTCGATATGTGTGCCGCACGCTGCCACGATTCCGTCAAATCCAAGTGCAAGTAATTTGGGACTTTTAATATTTGACCGGCTTCTTCCACTGCATAGAAATGCATAATAACCATTTTTTCTGAGCTCTTTTAATGCTTTTTTTGTACTTTCCGGAATATTCATTTTAAAATCCCACAAAGTACCGTCTATATCAAAAAATACTGCTTTTTTCATTGTCGATTATCTTTTTCCTTTCTGCTGTGTTGTTTTTTATTCTAACAGAATTCATTCCTTAAGCAAAGTCTTTTCCTGTCTGAAACACGAAACCTGAAATGGACGGCTGCTGTTCAGACACAAAAATGCCGCGCAACCCTATTACAGGTCACGCGGCATAAATATGCACATGATTCTACTCGCGATGCAATGCCCCGCTCATATTATTCGCGATGCAATGCTCCGCTCGTTTTACTCGCGGTGCATGGAGAAGCTTTCCATGTCATAATTCTTTAAGTTGTCATGGATCGTACGGTCGTCTGCCTGTCCGATCAGTGTATCACGGTTCTTCTTGGAAGAAACCTGATCATTGAATGCACTTGGACCACCGACGCATCCGCCTTCACATGCCATACCTTCGATAAAGTCTTCCGGCAGTCTTGCTGCTTTTAACAGAAGTAATGCTTTCTTACACTCTGCCGCACCGTTTGCCTTGCATACGGTTGCTGCGATCTCATCGTTAGACTCTTTTAAACTCTCAAGTACTGCAGCTGTTACACCGCCGGAGTTTGCAAAACGTTTACCAAATGTAGAAGCTGTCTGGTCATCGTTTGCACATGGCTGTAACTCAACACCTTTTGCTTTCATCATTGCACGGATCTCGCTGTAGGTCAATACATAGTCAGCATTTCCCTCGATCTTCTGATCTGCAACCTCGGACTTTTTCGCAACACAAGGTCCGATAAATACGGTAATTGCTTCCGGATCTTTTGCCTTGATCAGACGTGAAACTGCACACATCGGAGATACTGTTGTGGACACGCACTCTGCTAATTCCGGATAATGTAAACGTACCATATTTACGAATGCCGGACAGCAGGAAGTAACTTTCTTATTTCCCTCTTTATATGCCTCAGCCCACTCTTCTGCCTCATAAGCTGCCGTCATATCTCCGCCAAGACCTACATCATAGAAATCTGTAAATCCCATCTCTTTCATGGCTTTCTTCCAGCTTGCCATGGTGATATCAACACCAAACTGACCTTCTGTTGCCGGAGCTGCCATTGCATATATATGCTTACCTGCTTTTAAAGCCTCGATAACCGGTACAATAAATGTTTTGGATGCGATTGCTCCAAACGGACAGCTGTGGATACATTTACCGCAGCGGATACATTTTTCTTTGTCGATCACGGAAATGCCATACTCATTGTATGTAATCGCATTAACCGGACAGCTGAATTTACATGGTCTCTTTAAATGTGCGATTGCATTGTAAGGACATGCCTGTGCACATCTTCCACACTCTTTACATTTGGAAGGATCAATATGGGAGCGGTCTCTTCCCGGCTCAATTGCGCCAAATTTACATGCATTGACACATGCTTTTCCAAGACAATTCTGACAGTTTTCTGTTACTGTATAACTGGAAATCGGGCAATCCTCACATGCGGAACTGATAACCTGGATCACATTTCCATCATCCTCTGCACCCGGTGCCTTGCCCTCTGCTAAACGGACTCTCTGACGGATGATCTCCCTCTCTTTATAAATACAACAGCGAAACTGCGGTGTCGGACCTGGAATGAGTTCTGTTGCGATGTGGTCTCTCTCTTCTTCAAGTCTGCCTTCAAATGCAAGCTTTGCGACTGTGTAGAGTACATCGTGTTTGATTTTAATCACATTTTCATCTGCATACATCGTGTTTTACCTCGCTCATCTTATCTTTGTTAACTTTTTAACCATCTTAGACATTATATATTATCTGTATGGAAATTCAAGTACTTCGCATGTTTTTATTGAGAAACACAGTAAGTTTTTCACCTCTTATTGAGAAAAAGCGCCTTTCATGCTATAATTAAGCTGTTCGTCTGCCTGACGATCATACATTTTACATAGGACTAAGAAGGTACTACCTGTACAAAACCGGAGATTTCTATGAATACATTTTCCAAACTTTACGATACAGAATTGCACAATCAGGAGATCAAATCAAATAAACGGACTTTAATGGGGTTTTGCTGGTTTTTCCTGACACTGCTGCTTGTCTGGGTTTTAACCATGATCAATTTCTTTCTGATCAGTAAATTTTTAATCAGTCTTTCACTGGGATTTACGGTACTCTTACTCATTTCTCCTGTCATTATCTATAAAAAGGCCGATCTCTCAAGTCCATGGATCAAATATTTATTTCTGGCATTGATCAGTATCATCTGTTCGATCATTACCGCACTGCTTACCTATCATGCAGTTTTGATTTTCGTTATGCCACTGTTATTTGCGATCCAGTACCGGAAACGTCAGGCGCTCTGGTTTTCCTTTATTTTTAACACGATTACCATGTTTATCAGTTCCTATGTGGGATTTTATTACGGACTGTGTGACCTGAATCTGCTCTTAGAGAGCACCCATACAAGAAACTGGTACCTGCAGACTATGACCGGTTCTTTTCTGCAGATTCCTTTTAATGAAAATCCTGTATTTATCATTGCCGTCTTTGAAGTTTTGCCGCGTACACTGATCCTGCTTATTTTTACGATCATGCTTCAGTATACTATCATCAGCAGTCACAATGATGCCCTCAGGATTGCAGAGCTTACCTATCGCAAGGATATGGATGCCCGCACAAAGCTTTATAATAAGAATAAATACGAAGATATGGCTGTAAATTATTATCCATCCGTCGGACGTATTGCCGTTGCATTCTGGGATCTGAACAATTTAAAAATGATCAATGATAACTTCGGACATGCTGTTGGCGATTCCCTGATCCAGACCATGTCAGAGAAATTGCTTGCCGTTTCCAATGAAAGATGCCGTACTTACCGTGTTGGCGGTGATGAATTTCTGCTGATCCTTGATGATCCGGCACCTGGTGAAATAAACCGGATCATACAACAGGTAAAAACGGAACTCTCTTCCGGCACTGGCACTACCGGTCTCCGTATCCTTGCTGCAGTCGGTTCGGCAGAAGGATGTGGAGCCGATATCCGTTCACTTGTAAAAAAAGCAGATGCCGCCATGTATTCAGACAAGGCAAAGAGCAAGGAGGGCAGATCATGATCTATATTCTTACAGCATGTTTAGTTTTGGTATTTCTTTTGTTTTTCACTTCCTATCTGCTATATCGCGGTGTCTTTTATTATCCGCAAAAAAAGCATGTCGACCCGTACCAGATACCGGATGACATGCTCTATGCCCCTTATAAAAATGCTATGCTCCATCTTCTCCATGAAATGGAGCAGACTCCCTATGAAGAAGTTTCTATCCGGTCACAGGATGGTCTGTCTCTGTGCGGCAGACTTTATCTGTTTCGTCCGGATGCACCGCTTATGCTCTTTTTTCATGGATATCATGGAACTTTTCTCTGGGATGGTCTGGGATCTTTTCGCTTCTGCAGGAAAAATCATATCAACCTTCTTGTAGTCGATGAGCGCAGCCACGGGAAAAGTGCCGACCAGATCATTACCTTTGGTATCCGGGAATGCAAGGATGTAAAATGCTGGGCAGATTACGCTGCAAAACGCTTTCCGGAAAAATCCCTGATCTTATCCGGTGTATCTATGGGTTCTGCTTCTGTCATGATGGCATCTGTTCTCTCCCTGCCGTCTTCTGTGAAAGCCCTGATCTGCGACTGCGGATACACTGCCCCTGCCGAAATTATCAAAGAAACCATACGGTCTTTTCATCTGCCGGTTTCCTTCTGTTATGCCCTGCTGCACTTTGGCGCACGCATTTTCGGTCACTTCAATCTCAGTGAATCAACCGCATTATCTGCCGTAAAACAGACAAAACTGCCCATTCTCTTTATCCATGGGGATCATGATTCCATCGTTCCACCAAAAATGTGCGACGAACTTTATGATGCCTGTGCATCCAGAAAGAAAAAACTGATCATTACAGGCTCCCAGCACGCTGTCAACGCAATGGCTGATTTTAATTCCTATGAACGGGAGATCATGAATTTTCTCAAAGAATCCGGAATAAAGATTTAAAACCCAAAACCGGCAAACTCTCCAAATAATTCTAACAGCTCAAAGCCGTTTAGCTTCATAAGATTACATTCCTCTCCCGTCAGTTCAGATATCTGGCAGCCTTTTTGCACAGAGATCCTGCCACTCAGACTGTCCGTATCATCCGATTCAAACGTAATTGTTCCGTCCTTTGCTGCAAGGTTTCCGCTAATATTTGTCTGAATCGTTGTCGTTTTCTCCCCCGTCAAAAATGCGATTTTCATATTCTGTGTCCGGAAATCACCTCCCAGAAACAGTACCTCTATCTTCTGTGTATTTTCATCCTCCTCATAATTTACAGAAACAGCCGCAAGCTTATTCTGATACAAATATACACTGCATTCCATCTCCCCGGCCGCAGATATTTTATCATAAAATACCATAAAAACTTTTCCCACCGGATCCGCAGATATTTTTGTCCCGTCCCCGTACTTTTTCTTCACAGCCTTCTCCGCTGCATCTAATACATTTTGGGCATTATCCTTGCTGATTGTAAACTGATACCCCGCACAGTTTCTTTTCTGACCATCAATTTTAAATTCTTTTTTTTCTGTTTTCTTTATTTTCAGTTTGTTAAATTCTTTCCGCGCCTCTTTTAATATATCTGTTCCGATCGTTTTCTGCTCATTTCCACCATATAGTTCTTCCAAAATGGTATCGAAACGTTCCAGCTTTTCCGAACCGATCTTTTTCGCAAGATATCCACTTTTTCCACCATTCTTATAATCGTATGTAAATACTTTCGAGCTCAGTGACGGAAGCTGTGTTTTCAGCTCTTTTTCATCCAGTGTCATTACAAATTCCAGATCCGGCAGCTTATCTAAATCTATCGTTCCCTTTAACTGTTTCTGATCGGAAGCGGATGCATATTCTGCCTGGATTTTCTGCTCTTTCCATTGTCCGTCCATCGAAACGGTGTAATCCTCATCCTTTGAAACATCTGCGGTTTCCGGCTGATCCTTGATCGTATGATATGCTGCATATAAAATCTTATCACCTTTTCTTAAAAAGAAACCATTCTTTATCCCTGCAAACAGTACGATTGCCAGGATTACAATAATTCCCGCAGACAGCACCCATATTTTCTTTGAAAATTTTTTATGATCATTTTGCTTTTCCATTGTAAGCCTCCATTTAGATCCTGAAATATCAAACTCATTTTTCCCGTTTTCTTTTTATCCGGTTTATTTTATTCTTTTTTTCATGCCTTGTAAACCTGTTTTCAACTATTTTTATTTCCATTTGTGCTGCTTTCTAATACAATGTTTTCATCCGTACAATAAGCCTCTATACAATAAAAACGCTCCGGTATTACATCCAAGTAACACCGGAGCGCTCTCCTGCCTGTCTGTTCTGTTTTCTAATCCAACAGATTCTGCATACTCTTTAAACTGATCAAAAGTGTTGATGTATTATGCAGTAACGCCGATGTGGTCGGCTGTAAAATTCCTGCAACACCACATAATATTAATCCCAAATTGAAACTTACGATAAAGCGGTAATTGCCGCGGATCCGTTTCATCAGGCTGTCCGATAACAGCTTTAATGTTACGATCTGATAAAGATCATCCGAACCAACTGTAATATCAGCGATCTCTCTTGCGATCTCAGCACCATCACTGATCGCAATACCGACATTCGCTGCAGAAAGTGCCGGTGAATCATTGATTCCGTCACCGATCATGATAACTTTTCTTCCGGCCGCCTTTTCTTTCTCAATAAATCCGGCTTTATCCTCTGGCAATACTTCCGAGTAATACTCATCCACGCCAACACGCTTTGCGATTGCTGCTGCGGTACGCTCACTGTCGCCCGTCATCATAACAACTTTCGTGATTCCGGCACGCTTTAATGAATTGACAACTGCCTCTGCTTCCTCACGAAGAGGATCTTCGATACAGATTACGCCTGCTAACTTTCCTTCGATTGCAAGATACAGGTGAGAATATTCTTTCGGGAGGGAATCAAACAATTCCTGTTTTCCTTCCGGGATCGTACAGTTTTCATCTTCAAACACGAAGTGGCTGCTTCCGATGACTGCACGTTTTCCATCGATCGTCGTGGAAATACCATGTGCTACGATATATTCCACTTTGGTATGCATTTCCTCGTGTGTAAGATTTTTCTGCTGTGCAGCATCCACGACTGCTTTTGCCATGGAATGCGGAAAATGCTCCTCTAAACATGCTGCAATACGCAGTAACTCATCCGGTTCTGCACCGTTAAATGATACAACATCCACAACAGTCGGTTTCGCTTTTGTGAGTGTTCCCGTCTTATCAAACACGATCGTGTCTGCATCTGCAACAGCCTCTAAGTATTTTCCACCCTTGACGGTCACATGGTAAAGACTCGCCTCACGGATTGCGGAAAGTACCGAGATCGGCATTGCGAGTTTTAACGCGCAGGAAAAATCGACCATCAATACCGATATGGCTTTATTTACATTTCTGGTCAGAAGGTATGTCAGTGCCGTACCGCCTAATGAATATGGTACTAATTTGTCTGCTAAATGCTCTGCTTTACCTTCCAGTGCAGATTTTAATTTTTCGGACTCCTCGATCATGGTGACGATCTTCTCGAAGCGGCTGGAACCGCCGACTTCTTTGACGAGAACGGTAAGCTCTCCCTCCTCTACCACGGTGCCGGCATAAACAGAATTATCCACAATTCTTCTGACAGGAACAGATTCTCCGGTTAAGGATGCCTGGTTGACCATTGCCTCACCGTCGCTGACTATGCCGTCAAACGGGATGACATTGCCCATATGTACAACGACCTCATCTCCCGGACGGATCTCAGAAGCTGGTACAAGCACTTCCTGATTCTCGCGTTTTAACCACACTTTTCCTACATTTAAAGACATCGTGCGCGCCAGATCATCTACAGATTTTTTGTGTGTCCACTCCTCTAAGAGTTCGCCGATGCCAAGTAAGAACATGACAGAACCGGCTGTCTCGATATCATTTCTGAAAATGGATACCCCGATCGCAGTTGCATCCAGTACCGGCACTTCAATCTTCCGCTGCCATAAGCACTGTAAACCTTTCCAGAGATATTTCACGGATTTGACGGTCGTGACACATGCCCGGAATGGGTACGGTAAAAACATCCTGCCCGCATAACGACAGACGATCTTTCCGATCAGTTTTTCCTGATATTTTGCATTTAATTCACGGCCGGAATTTTCGACCACTCCTGCCGGAACATCCACTTTTTCATAGGAAAACTGCTGTAATGTGCGGATTATCTCTGCACGGTCTCCGACATAGGAGATCACAGCGTCCCCGGTGCGCTCATATACTTTCGCAAATGTCACATATTTATTGCTATGTAAAAAATAAAGGAGCGTATCTGCCTGCTCATAGCTCATCCGGTACTGAGACACATGGATACGCATACGCCCTTTGATCTCATGTTTGATGACAAACTTCATTTTTCTCACTCCAATCAATAGTAAAGGAAAGCACCAGGGTATTTTTCCCGGTGCTTCCTGTCGCGATCCTGACATCGCCACATTCTTTATCATGGCGATAAGTCTGCCCGCGAAGCGTGTAATCTATTGTTTTATGCTTCTTCAGCTGCTTCGTTCTCTGCTGTGCTGTCTTCTGCTTCTGCTGCCTCATCTGCGAATGCTGCTGCCTCTGCTGCTGCAGCGCGCTCCTCGTTGATGTTCTTAGCTTCCTCGTAGATGTCACCGGCGTTTTCCTGAACAGTTGTAACTGTGTTCATCACGCACTCTTTTGCGCGGAGAACTGCTGCTGTGCAGTTTGTGTAAACTTTCTTAGCATCTTTGCTTGAGAGAACTTTGACACCTGCGGTTCCAAATAATACTCCTGCTGCAAAAACACCTGTTTTCTTCCAGTTAATCGCTTTCAAACAATCTAACATCTTATGTACCTCCTGTGGATTTAATTATTTGTATTAGCTGTCATTTTTGGTCAGAATCTGACTATTTTCTGCAAAATCAACTGCCCTTTCTATGACATTTTCACGATTATATACCTGATTTTTCCATTTTTCAATAAAAAAACGGGCAAATGATAAAATTTATCATTTGCCCGTTTTTTCATATATTTATGAACTTTTTTCTATTTCGTATTGAGCGTGCGCATGGAGTTTAAGATCGCGATTACAGAAACTCCGACATCCGCGAATACTGCTTCCCACATATTTGCCATACCAAGGGCACCTAATAATAATACCAGAGCTTTGACTGCAAGTGCAAATACAATATTCTGTTTTACGATGCCAAGTGTCTTTCTTGCGATTTTGACCAGTGATGCAATTTTCCTGATATCATCATCCATCAGTACGATGTCCGCTGCCTCGATCGCAGCATCCGAACCCATGCTTCCCATGGCGATTCCGATATCTGCTCTTGTGAGTACCGGTGCATCGTTGATACCATCACCGACGAATGCCAGTCTCTCTTTTTCATTCTGTGCACCCAACAGTTTCTCCACCTGACCGACTTTGTCTGCCGGGAGCAGTTCTGCATGCACTTCATCAATGCCAAGTTCTGCGGCAACGGCATCTGCAGCCGCCTGTCTGTCTCCGGTCAGCATAACTGTCTTTTTCACACCGACCTGTTTCATATCGCGGATCGCATCTTTGCTGCCCTCTTTGACAGTATCGGAAATCACGATACTTCCGGCAAACACGTTGTTGCATGCCACATAGACAACCGTTCCGGCAGTCTTGTTTTCCGTGTAAGCGATATTCTGCGCGTCCATCAGTTTTGCATTGCCAAGGTATACTTCCCTGCCATCAATAAATGTATGGATTCCGTGTCCTGCGATCTCCTCCGTATCTGTGACGCGCTCCATGGAAAGTGTTTTTCCATATGCTTCGCGGATAGAGTTCGCGATCGGATGGTTGGAATAACCCTCGCCGTACGCTGCGATCTCCAACAATTCTTCTTTTCCGATTGTGTTGTTTTTGTCCGCGGAAGGCTGTACTTCCGAAACCTTAAATTCACCCTTGGTCAGTGTACCGGTCTTGTCAAACACGATCGTTGTCATCTCGGCAACTGCCTCTAAATAGTTGCTTCCTTTGACCAGAATACCGATCTTAGAGGAAGCACCGATTCCACCGAAGAAACCAAGCGGAACAGAAATGACAAGTGCACACGGGCAGGAAATAACCAAAAAGATACATGCTCTCTGGATCCAGTCTGCCCAGCCACCGCCTAAGATCAACGGAGGTAAAATAGCTAAGATCACTGCACCGATGGTGACAACCGGTGTATAATATTTTGCAAATCTTGTGATAAAGTTTTCTACTTTGGCTTTCTTACTGCTTGCATTTTCTACCAGTTCTAAGATACGGGCTACCGTAGAATCCTCAAATGCTTTTGTTACTTTTACTTTGATCGTACTGCTACCGTTGACACATCCGCTGATGATCTCATCTCCGACTGTTGCCCTGCGCGGTACAGATTCACCGGTCAGCGCTGCGGTGTCGATCATGGAGGTTCCCTCCGTCACGATTCCATCAAGCGGAATGCGCTCGCCCGGTTTTACAACGATGATCGTTCCAACTTCCACATCATCCGGATCAACCTGCGTCAGCACACCATCTTCCTCAATGTTGGCGTATTCCGGACAGATATTCATCATATCGGAAATGGACTGTCTGGATTTGCCGACCGCATAATTCTGGAACAGCTCTCCAACCTGATAAAACAGCATAACGGCAACTGCCTCGGAATATTCTTTCACGCCAAACGCGCCAAAAGTTGCGACCATCATCAGAAAGTTTTCATCAAACACCTGTCCGTGACTGATGTTTCTGACTGCCTTATAGACAATGTCATAACCGATCACCAGATACGGGATCAGATAGATCAGGAATACAAGCCACTGGCTCGGTAACTGCTCTAACACTCCAGTATGCTCTAAAACCATTAACACTACAAACAGCACAAATGCAGTGATAATACGGTACAGCATTTTTTTCTGTTTTGATGTCATATTGATTCCTCTTTTCTTCATTTATTTCATATGTTCATGTATTCATATGTTTTCTTTTTTGTAAGCCCGGTATGCATCTGTTTTCAACCCTGTACTGCCTGATCTCTTTTTTCCTGCAGCATTTTTATTTCGTGCAGATATATGATCACGTGCAGCACTCCTTTGGCATAACCGGGCTTTCCCTGTATGAGACTGGCTGTCACATACAACTATGTTTTTGTTTTACCTGATTTTTTTACATTAAAATCTTGCAGTCCGGCTCAACCTTTGCACAGACTTTTACGACTTCTTTCATGATGTCATCGAATTTGTCATCCACTGCATCTACCATCATTTTCTGTGTCATAAAGCTGACATTTGCATCGTTGACACCCTCGATTTTTTTGATAGCCTCTTCCATTTTTGCTGCGCAGTTTGCACAGTCAAGATCCTCAAGTTTGAATTTCTTTTTCATAATTGAATCCTCCATTTTCTTTTTGATATAAATTTTGTTTTTACTTACTCTTCGATATGTTCTCTTCCCTGATCGATGATCGTTCTTACATGCTCATCTGCCAGTGAATAAATCACGGACTTTCCTTCGCGCCGTCCGGTCACAAGCTTCGCCTGTTTTAAAATCTTAAGCTGATGTGAAATCGCCGACTGGTTCATATTCAGTGACTGTGCCAGATCGCATACACACATCTCCGACTGAAACAGTACGAACAGAATCCGGATTCTTGTGGAATCTCCAAACACTTTGAACAGTTCGGCGAGATCATATAATTCATCTTCGTCAGGCATCTGTTCATTTGCCGCTCTGATCTTATCTTCATGAACTTCATATGCCTCACAGCACGGTACATCGTCTATTGCCAAATCTTACACCTCCAGTCTTTCACATTATCATATGAACATATTCTTATCTGTTCATATGTTTATGATAGTACTGGTATGTGGATTTGTCAAGAGATTAGAATATAATTTTCATTCTTTGCGTTTTATATTGTTACTGTCCACTCGTACTTCGTTCCAGTAACGGATTTTGCCGATGCTTCGCATTCCAAATCGGCA